>Ga0256796_1000542_pt1 | contig 15592 bp, 11 predicted proteins | sample MC6MC0947MT_FD_190209 | JGI IMG/M metagenome (GOLD analysis project Ga0256796, IMG submission 190209) | Metatranscriptome of enriched soil aggregate microbial communities from Iowa State University, Ames, United States - MC6-MC0947-MT... | ecosystem: Environmental > Terrestrial > Soil >...
CGGAAATCTTCCTCGCTCGAGTTGTGCACGCCTTCTCGTTGGGAGGCCCGACCTGGATCACCGTAGTCGTCTTCGGGGGTCTTGTGATCTCATTGTTCTTCGCCGCGGGGCAGAGACGCACAGCCTCCTCATCGACCGCGCTCGACGACTCGGAGTTCGAGTGGACGAGGTTCTCCACGATCGCAAGTTCATGGACCGCCCTGCAGTGGGTGATCCTGGGGTCGCTGCTGACCGTCGTTCTTTATCCACCTGCTCTTCGGGTGTCAAACTGGTTGAACTTCGGGTTCGACTACCCGATCGTGGACCGATATTCCAGCGCGCTCGCACCGATTCTCGGCTTCATCCTGATCGTCCTCATCCGCAATCGAGCGCTCGCGTGGTCGTTAGGAGCCACCGCAGTGCTCGTCGCCGTGGGCACGGTCGCCGCCGCAGCATGAGCCATCGTCGAGTCGAACCGGGCCACGCGCGGTTCGAGGACGATCAGGAACGTATGAATCGAGGCGAACCGGGGTCTTCCAAATCCACGGTCCCTATGACTCGTGCAGGAACACCCGCAACAATCGTCCTCGCCGGTACAGACGAGGTCACGACGGCCCCCGCACCGATCACGGACTCGTCTCCGATAGACACACCCATGTTGATCACAGCGTTTGCACCGATGAATACCCGATCACCGATATTGACGGGTTCACGGTCCACCTCACGGTACTCTCTACCGGATACACACCTCTTCGCGCTCGAATGTGTGTAGATGTGCACGCCGGACGAGATATCGCACCCCGTGCCGATCGTGAGACCTCCTGACCCGTCAATCAGCGTGAAGGCGCCGATCCAGGTTCCGGCGCCGATCATCGGCTCGCCGATAATCCACGCGTTCTCGTTGTAGGGGTTCTCGGGGAAAGTGCTCAATGCTCGCCTCTCGGCTCGAACGTGACGAAACGGGGACGCCACGGTCGAACCGTCGCGCCCCCGTCGAAATGATGATGGCTCAGGAGTTCTGCACCAGACGAGTCATCCCGGAGACGACGTCGATCTCTGCCTCGAATCCGAGGACGTCCTTTGCCCGCTCCGTGTCGGCAGCGCGGCGGGAGACGAGCACCGGGCGCGGGTTGAACTGCGGCTCTACATCGGCGCCGACGGCGTCAATGAGGATGCGTGCGAGGTCCGCGACGGTGGTGTCGATGCCCGTGCCGACGTTGATCGGTACGTTCGCCTTCTCCGACGTGAGAGCGAGCACAACGGCGCGCGCGATGTCCTTCACGTGGATGAAGTCCATCGACTGCTTGCCTTCGCCGTCAATGACCGGAGCCTCGCCGTTCTTGAGGCGGTTCACGAAGTGGTTGATGACCGACGTGTAGTACGCCGTGGTCTTCTGCCCCTCGCCGTACACGTTAAAGAAGCGGAGAGCGATCCACGGCAGCGCCTTCTGGCGCCCGTAATACCCGAGAATGTCCTCTGCCGTGCGCTTGCCGATGCAGTACGGCGTGAGAGGGCTGAGTTTGTCATCCTCGTGCATCGGGAGCTTCTCAGGATCACCGTAGACGGAGGCGCTGGAAGCGATGACGATCCGCTTGACTCCGAGGTCGGACGCGGCCGCGATGACGTTGTGCATGCCGACGACGTTGGTGTCGAAGGAGGAGTAGGGGTCGGCGACCGACTTGTTGATCGAGTCCGCGGCCAGGTTGATGACGTAGTCATAGCCCTGCATCGCAGCGCGCACAGCAGCACCGTTGCGGATGTCCTGATCGATCACGTCGACCTTGCCGGTCTTGGCGAACTCGTTGGCCCGGTCACGGTCACCTCTCCACATGTTGTCGAAGATGCGAACCGTCCAGCCCTCATCGACCAGACGCTCGACGACGTGAAGGCCGATGAAGCCTGCGCCTCCAACAACGAAGACCTTCTTTTCGGTCATTCATAACTCCTTTTGATGTGTGGTGTCGACGACGCTCAGCGAGCGGCGCTGACAGCCTCGGTGAGGACCTCGACGACTCGGTCGACGTCGGATTCGGTCAAGTTGGCGTGCATCGGAATGGCGAGGTGACGGAGGAACAGGTCCGCCGACACGGGTAGCGAACGATCGAACTGATAGATCGGCTGCACGTGCGACGCGTAGGTGCCGAAGTTGCACTGCACGCCGTTCTGACGTAGGTGCGTCGCGACGACGCCGCGGTCGATTCCCTCATCAAGAGTGATGACATAGGACTGCCAGGGGTGGACACGATCGTCGAGAGCGACGGGCGCGGTCACGCCGTCGAGCCCCCGGAGGCGCTCGGCGTAGGCAGCTGCGATCTCGCCTCGGCGCGCGACCAGACCAGTAAGCCGATCGAGTTGCGCCAACATGATGCCTGCAGAGATGTCCGAAAGGCGATAGTTGTACCCTGCTTCATCGAACGACGGAATCGGGAGATCCGAGCTTCCCTCACGAGAGAGTGCAGGAGCAATGCCGTATGTGTGGAGCTTCCGTGCGTGCTCCGCGAGATCATCCCGATCGGTGACGAGGGCGCCGCCCTCACCTGCGGTGATCCCCTTACGCCCGTGGAAGCTGAAGGTCGCGACATCAGCGAGACTTCCCGCCGGACGTCCTTTGTAGGAGGCGCCGGCGGAGCAGGCGGCGTCCTCCATGAGGAAAAGTCCGTGCTTGTCAGCGATCGCCCGAAGCTCGTCGTAGTCCGCCGGCTGCCCGAAGACGTCGACGGCGATGATTCCGACGGTGCGATCTGTGATCGACGCCTCGACCGATGCCGGGTCAGCGGACCAGATGTCCGGGCGGATGTCGGCGAACACCGGGCGCGCTCCCGTCCACATCACTGAATGCCCCGTGGCCGGGAAGGTGTAGTCGCCGACGATCACCTCATCGCCCGGCTTGACTCCGAGAACTTCGAGGCCGAGGTGCAGAGCCGAACCGCAGTTACTGGTCGCAAGTGCGTGCGCGGTCCCGACAGCCTCCGCGAACCTGCCTTCGAACTCGCGGCAGGTGGGCCCCGCCCCGGACAGCCAGCCGGAGTCGAACACCCGCTGCACAGCAGCGAGCTCTTCTGGTCCGACAGTCGGTTCGCCGAGCGCGACGGTGTGCGACATCGTTGGCCTTTCGGTTGAGAGGGTGGCCGGAGAGTTCACGGCTCACGGAGACGTAGGATCGAATCACGGTGCGCGCACCAGAATCGCCACCTGACCATCCTACCCATTGTTGCCTTCTAGGGAGATCTGTCGTGGCCGGAAACAACGTCGTCATCATCGGAGGAGGAATCATCGGCCTCGCCGTCGCTGAACGGGCCACACGCGCCGGCAAGCATGTCATCGTCCTCGAAAAAGAGGATGGTTGGGCCCTCCATCAGACGGGACGCAACTCGGGAGTCATTCACGCCGGTCCGTACTACAAGCCCGGCTCCCTTAAGGCTCAGATGTGCGTCGAGGGAAACGCGAGCATGCGTCTCTTCGCTGTGGAGAATGATATCCCCCACGAGTTCACCGGGAAGCTGATCGTCGCAACGTCCGAGAAGGAGCTCCCGAATCTGAAGGAACTCGAACGCCGCGCTCAGGCGAACGGCGTCCCGACCCGCTGGTTGACCGCAGCGGAGGCCCATGACTACGAGCCACATGTCGCGTGCGTAGCGGCACTCCGGGTAGAGACCACCGGGATCATCGACTATGGAGCGGTGAGCAGACGTCTGGCGGGCATGGCAGGCGAACGGGGAGCGGAGATGATTCTCGGCTCTCAGGCTCAGGCCATACGCGCCGAACGCGGGAAGATCATCGTGGAGCACACGAAGGGCACGACGCAAGCCGACTCTCTCATCAACTGTGCGGGCCTGCACAGCGACAAGGTCGCGCGTTTGGCCGGCCTGAACCCAGCGGCCCGGATCGTCCCGTTCCGAGGCGAGTACTTCCACCTTTCGAAGGAGAAGGAACACCTGGTTCACGGCCTGATCTACCCTGTCCCCGACCCCGATCTCCCCTTCCTCGGCGTCCACCTGACGAAGATGATCGATGGAAGCCGTCACGCGGGGCCGAACGCGGTGACCGCCCTCGGCCGAGAGAGCTACAGCTGGGCCAAGATGAACATCCCCGAGGCGCTAGGCGACGTGACATACCCGGGATTCCTGCGGATGGCGGCGCACAACATACCTGTCGGAGTAAAAGAGGTCTTGCGTTCGTTCTCCAAGCGGATGTTCGCAGACAGCCTGTCACGACTCGTACCGGGAATCGAGGCGCACGATCTGAGCCGCTCTCCCGCGGGAATCCGCGCTCAGGCGATCGCACGCGACGGAAAACTCGTCGATGACTTCCTCTTTGAGCTTGCTCCGCAGCAAGTGCACGTCCTGAATGCTCCGTCGCCTGCAGCGACTTCGGCGCTGGTGATCGCCGAGCACATCTGCCGGAAGGCGGGCTTCTTGGATTGACCCGAGCCAAGAGACGAGAACGGGAGGGAGACCCTTGCACTCTCCCGTTCTCGTCTCGCTAGTCTGCGGGTACGACTTCGTAGATGCGCATGGTGGTTGGCCCATCTGTCGCCGTCGTCAGAAGTCGCACACAGGACTGGTCGATAGCGTGCTCCGAAATGACGTACTCGACGTTGCGCTGAGCGAACACGTCGCACGAGTCGAACGTGAGCTGGATCTGATCGGGCGCAGGGTTGCGCGGATCAGGATCGCCGTCGCCGAGGACCCAGGTGACATTGGCGAGCCGATTCCACTCCTTCTCGCTTTCGCCTTCGGGATCGATCTGGTCCCACATCTCAGCCGACGGCGCACTCTGGAATCCGTTGTAGGAAGCGACGCCCGCCTCCACGAGCATCATCGTCGGCAAAGGCGACTCCGCGATGCCGACCCAGTCCCCAGGGTCATCCGCGTCCACTTCCTCGATCGCCTGCACCGCTGCTGTCTCCCGCAGGTCGAGAACACCCCGATAGAGCGGATTGATGTTCGCCGTTGAGACGAAGGATGCGGCCAGTATGAGAATCGCGCCGGCGAACGCGTGCCCACGCGCGAAAAGCAGTACGGAGGCGATGAACATCACGACGCACGTCGCTACGATGCCTCCGACCAGGGGGTTCCCCGTCGCGAACGCACGGAAGCTGAAGTCCCCGGAGGCGCCGATGAATGCTGCGACGCCGACGCTCACGGCCGCAGCGGTGGTGGCGGCGAGCGCGGGCCACCACGGCAGCCTTTCCCCGGATTCCTGCTCTTGCGCCGAGCGCACGAGCAGAGTTACGACGACGACGATGCTCAGCACCCCAAAGCCCAGTCGAACGCGTCCATACGTCGTGCGGTCTAGCAGGAGAAGATGTGAGATCACATCCCAACCCGGCAAGAAGATGTAGGCGAGGAAGAGAACGCCGACGACGACCAAGGACCATGAGAGCCAATCGATGCCGTCCCCTCGGCGTTGGCGACGCACCGCAAGCCATGCGAGAGGCACGAGAAGGAACAGACCTGGGAGCACGAACGTCGATGCCTCGGAGCTATTCATGCCGAAGGGCGCCCCGCCCGATGGTCCGATGATCGAGGAGAACGGACCGCCAAGCAGGGCAGCGAGCTCAGAGCTGCCTCCCCCGCCCACATTCTGAAGCCTCTCACCGGGATAGACGGTGCTCGTGAACCCGACGATCGTGTCCCATCTTGTGAAAACCCAGACGCACAGGAGTGCCACTCCGACCGCTCCCGCGATCAGTACCGGGAGCACCGCACCGACTCTTCCCCCGAATCGGGGCCGCTCCGACGACGGCATGAGCACCCATCCGATCCCGAATGCCGCTACGACCCAGACGACAGGGACGATGAACGGCACATAGATCCCGGTTCCCATCGCGGCCGTCACATAGGCGACGAGTCCAGCGAGGACCCATTTGCCCGTCCGTGCGCTTGATTTTGTACACCAGACGAGAGCGGCCATGACGAGGAACGCCCAGGCAGGCGGGTAGAAGGTGATTGATAGGAACCACCATTGCAGGAAAGGAGCGAAATAGAAGCCTGTGGAAAGGAGGATCGCGAGACCCGGACGCCGTGGCAGCAGGGTTATGACGAAGAGGAACAAGGCCGCCATCATGGCGAAGCCCGGGAGCCACCACTTCACGGCCATCGCCTGGTCGAGAGGCAGAGCGAGGAACCCCCATAGATGAGGGCGCAGAGCAGTGGACCAGTCCCTCGTCGGCAGGTCGTGCTGGACGGTCGCGTCCATGCCGCCGGGGAAGGTCTCATTCCGAGTAGGCAGGCCCTGTTCGACCTGGGATATAGTCCAGGTCGTCTGCACGAACCACTCATCACTCCGGATCGGTGCCGGAGACCCGGCGAGCAGGTCCGGGTCGCTGCTGCTGCTGACGAGCGAGTGCATGACACCAGTCGAGGAACCAGTGATCCCGAGGAGCACCAGCGACACGAACAGCACCGCGAGCAGGCTCAGGGGCACCGAGATCACCTTGGCATTCGGCAGGCCATCCCCACGCGGCGTGGTGAACTCTTGGTACCACGCCGACACGCGATTCATGCGTCCTCGTCCTCATAGACCACCCGCATCGCCTCGAGCGCCTCGAGATGCGCATTGGCGACCCGCTTGATCGTGAAGTGACCGTCGATCAGGTTCCTCGCGTTGTCAGACACAGCAGCCCGCGCCGCCTCCGGGTCGTCGAGGACGCGGATAAGCACGTCGGCGAGCGCGTCGATATCCGCACGCTCATCGTCTTTCGCGCGGCCAGGAACGAGGAAGAGATCCTCGCCGTCTCGGAGGCGCACCTCGATGAAGTTGTCATCGCGCACGCCGGCCGCTACCGGCACACCAGCTGCGAGGGCCTCGAGACTTGCCGTCCCGAATCCCTGCCCTTCGAGTTCATGAACCTCAACCGCTGCGGCTGCAAGATAGTCCGGGATCTCCTTCTGCGGACGCGCACCGACTGCGAGCACAGACTCCTCGACCCCGAGTTCTTTCGCAACCGTGAGGAACTCATCGTGATACACGCCACCCACGACCACGACCAGAGCATCCGGGTGCACTGCCAAAACCTTCGGGAGCGCACGGACGAGCGCTAGCCGGTTCCGCTGAGGGATCACGTGTCCCAGCGACACGATGAGCGGCTTCTCCCCCGTCGCCAGACGTTCGGGAACCGCGCGGGGATCACCGCCACGCATCTTCTCGGGGTCGATTCCAACGGGGATCACAACCTTTCCCGAGATGCTCTTGGCATAACGCCTGTCGATGTACTCGTTCATCAGCTTGTCCATCACGACGAGCTTCGGGCGGTGCACTTTCATGAGGGGCGCGACCAGAATTCGATCCGCAACCGAGTATACGAAAGAGTTGAACTTGCTTAGTGGACTCTCGAGTCGCGTGTGGATACTCAGAAGAGTCGGCCGTTTGCGCGATCGCGCCCACCACCCGCTGAGCCATGTCAGGTCGAAGAACTGACCGTGCTGGTGCACGACGTCAGGTGAAAAGTCATCGAGGATGTCGAACACTCGACGCTTCGCTCGCGGCGAGATCGTGAACCCAATATCGAAGTTTGCGGCGAATCGCGTCTTGGGCAGCGTCCACGCAGGAATGCGGACGATGTCGAATCCGTCGCGTTTCTCATGAGTAGGCGCATCGCCGTACGTCGCCGTCAACACGAGGACATCGTGGCCGGCAGTCGCGTACTCGCGCGCAAGGTTGTCAGCGAGATGGGATGATCCGCCAGGCCGAGGGGGGAAGAAGTTATTGACGACGACTATTCTCATGATCCTGCGAGCGTTGGGGATGTCGGACGGCCCATCCTATCCAACGCCTGCTTCACCGAACCTGAGCACACGCTAATCGACGATGGTATGGACTTGCCGGAATCGGATGCCGTCGATTGCACCTCGAACAGCAGCACGAGCCTTCGCCCATCTCCCCCGCTCGCAGAGTATGACCTTCACCCATGCCTTGGATGCGTAAGCCGCGTCCTCCCAGAACCATCGTCCGAGGCCGTACCGGCGGATCATGATCACACGGTTGCGGCTCATGTAGTACTGGCGCATCGGTGAATAGTTCGAAAGGTATACACGCCGACCGAGGAATGTGGCGGGAGTCGAGGCTCCGAAGCGGTGGTCGAGGATCGTGTCGAACACCTTCACCACGATCATCCCCGCAGCGCGGGCGCGCAGCGAAATATCGTGGTCAACATAGTCGATGAACAGACGTTCATCATGTAGCCCGATACGTTCGAGAGCCTCTCTAGAGAACAGTGCCCCCGAAGAGATGAGCGTAGTGCGCTCGCAGATTCCTTCACCTCGGTCCGCGTCGTAGATGAAGCCGGTCTCTTCAGCGCGCAGAGCAGGGCCGGCGATGGCTACCGTGCCGGACGGTTCGTCGAACGCCCGCTGCAGATGCGCAAGCATCCCGTCAGCCACAGTACTGTCCTGGTCGAAGATCCACACGAACTCAAAACCGTCGTCGAGCGCGCGGCGTATGCCCGCGTTGAAGCCCGCCGCGACCCCCACGTTCTTCGCCTGATCAAGGATCACAGTGCCGTCGTCCCCGGCGAGAGCAGCGAGCACCTCCGCCGCACCAAGGTCCTCAGGGGAGTTGTTGACCACGTAGACACGCGATACCTGCTCGCGTAGGCGTGCGATGTTCGACAGGATTGTAGCGTCCGGTCGGTACGCAAGCACCACGCCTGCCGTGGTCGCAATCACGACGGCTCCACGCCAGCGTCCACAGTGATAGCGGCGGACACCGTGCCCATGGTCGTGTTGTCCGTGCGCACTCGAAGCACGGCTCCGCGCATCAGGCCATGACTGCTCGGCTCGCTGACGCCTGCCGCGTTGGCGTTGACGAAGTAATCGCCGGGGCCGAACCGTGCCTCAGCCACCCGCAGATCCACGCGAGTGCGCCCTGTGATCGGATCGAGCCGGACGCCGAGAACGTCGGTGTTCGACGCCATGACCATCTGGCCGAGCGGCGTGTCCATGCTGAAGCCGATCTCCCACCGCTCTATCGGGCGGAGGGAGTCCACGTGGACTCGGATCGTGAAGGCGGCACCGCTGCTGATCTCCTTGATCGGCTCTCCTGCATCGTCGAGGAGCTCGATGCGCTTCACCTGAATGGGGTGGATCGTCTCCTCCGGCGGTGCTTCGCCGACCGCGCGGTCATCGAGAACATCCCGCAGGCCGTCAACAGCCCCATTGATGTCGCCGTCGAAAACGAGCTTCCCATGATGGAGCAGGATGCCGCGGTCGCAGAGTTCCTGCACCTGCTGGGCCGAGTGGCTGACCAGGATGATCGTGCGTCCCTCGTTGCGGAATTGGTGGATCCGGTCCATGCACTTGCGCTGGAACGCCTCGTCGCCGACGGCGAGCACCTCATCGACCAGCAGGACATCAGGGTCGGTATGCACGGCGACCGCGAACGCGAGTCGGACGTACATGCCCGAGGAATAGAACTTGACAGCGGTGTCGATGAACTCGCCGATCCCGCTGAACTCGAGGATCTCGCCGAATCTGGCGTCGATCTGCTCGCGGCTCAGTCCGAGGATCGCCGCGTTCAAGTAGACGTTCTCCCGCCCGGAGAGGTCAGGGTGGAAGCCGGCGCCGAGCTCAAGGAGAGCGGCGACCCGGCCGCGGCTCTGCACCGTGCCTGTTGAGGGGGCGACGATTCCGCCGATCAGCTTGAGGAGCGTGCTCTTACCCGAACCGTTCTGCCCGAGCAGACCCACAGTCGTGCCCGCCTTGATGCTCAGCGTGAGCTCCTCGACGGCCGTGAACTCCTCGCGGAAGGCTTTGCCGAGACGACCGAAATGGACGATGCGGTCCTTGAGGCTGTTGTCTTTGCGCACGGTGAAGTGCTTGCTGACCCCGTTCAGGCGGATGATGTCAGGGCGCGAATCGATGTCTGAGTTGTCGATCATGACTCACAGCTCCTGTGCGAAGTTGCCCTGCATGCGTGTGAATGCACGATGCGCGAACCAGAGGAAGACGAGACCCACCACACCCATGATGAGCATCCGCAGTCCGAGGTTCGGCGGATAGTCCGCTTCTGTGCCCGATCCCCAGAAGGCACGATGGAATCCCATCACCCCCACGGTCAGGGGGTTGGCGAGGTAGACATCCAGGAGCCACTCCGGGAGCGAGTACGTCTTCACGACCTCCTTGACCATGTTCCACGAATAGACGATCGGCGAGGCCCACATGGCGAGCATCATGACGACCTCCGTGAGGTACTGGATGTCGCGGAGGTACACGTTGAGCGCGGAGAGCAGCAATCCTGTCGCGATTCCCCAGATCAGCACCATTCCGAGGGACGGGAAGAACCACAGCATCTGGACCGGCGCCGGCAGCGCATTGAGCAGGAGCGCCGCCACGAGAAGGACGCCGAGCTGCACCAGGAACATGAAGGATGCCGCGCCGATGCTGCCTAGCGGGAAGATCTCCCGGGGCAGGTAAATCTTCTTGACGAGGCCGGCATTGCCGATGATGGACCCGGTAGCGCCGAAGATCACGTCTGCGAAGAACGTGTAGAGGGTGAAACCAGCGAAGAGGTAGATCGCAAAGTTGTCGATCCCCTTCGCGGCGCCCAGTATCTGACCGAGAACGAAGTAGTACACCAGGAATTGCACCAGGGGTCGGATCACCGTCCACAGGAAGCCGAGGAAGCTGTCGCGGTACCTCGCCTGCAGATCGCGCCGGATGAGTAGCATCAGAAGCTCACGGCGGCGGTACAGTTCGCCGACTTTCCCCCACCGACCGCCGGTGCGCATGCCTCGCGCGTCGATCGTGGTGAAGGGCTCGGCTGCGAGCCGAGTGAATCTATCCACTGGGGTAGTCCTTTACGGGTGTTCGGGTCGACTCAGCCTATCTTCGGCGACGGCCGAGGGGCGTCAATGACGGCTCAGCGCCGTTTCGGGAGTCGACGACGGATGCCGGAGCTCACGCGCACTCGGAGCGCCCTGATGCGGTTGCCTGCACCTGGGTGGTTCCGTCGCATGTACATCCGGATGAAGTCGCGGAGCTTCCCCTCCCCCACGTGACCGATGCCCCGGAGGAAGGCGATCTGCTCGTGGGTACGGCCGGGCACGGTCGCGGACATCTCGTCGAAGTTGAAGTCCAGGGTCGTGTAGCTGACCGCGGCGTACTCCGCATCCATGATCGTGCGCGTATGGTAGCCGAGCTCGGCGGCCGCATAGCTCGGCACGCGTTCGAGGACGTGCGCAAGACCGCCGTCCTGATATGCCTCGGCTCCGCCGAAGTCCCCATACGACCAAGGCTGCTCCACCAGCAGTCGTAGCGCTTCGGGGCGGGCGATGAACATCGACCCATACGGGGCGAGCGGAGAGACGTCGTCAAGAGGGACCATGATCCCCATCTGAGCGGCGAGCTTCTCGAAACCGGGCTTGTTCGCCCACCAGGCGCGCCCCATCGTGGGGTAACCGATGTGCACCATCGGCGGGTAGACGAGCCCGAGCCCCTCCTCCTTCTGGAAGAGCGCGAGCACGTTCGCCGTGTAGCCCGGGCTGGAGAGCAGGTTCATGAACTGCTGGTCCTTGAACGCACGTCCGACGTTGAACCCGTCCTGTGGCGTCTTCTTGGAATGCAGCTTCACGACGAGGTCATACCCACCGCCGAGCAGGACGTCACGGCATCCGACGAGAAACGCACTCTGATCGCGACCGTCGTTCGACGCGACGACGCGCACATCGACCGCGCGGCCGTCACGAGGACGTGCGTCGATGATCTCGCGGATCGCCGCGGCCCGCTCCTCATCCTGCGTCGTGACGACGAGGTCGTAGGAGACGGGCAGCGTGTCGACGCGATCGAGCATCTCATCGGTCATGTCGACGTAGAAGATGTGCAGGATCGCAACCACTCGCAGCGGCTTCTCCGGATCGTACGAGACGTCGACGCTACCCAGTACGTCGTTGAGGCCGAGATCGACATTGAGATCCTTCGGCGCCACGTTGCGGGCCAGGTTCGAGTAGAGGTGCTCGATCGGGTACCCGTGCGCCGCCATGTCCTCGGCGATCCATCGTCCGATGACCGCATGACGGTCCATGTAGGGGGGCCAGTGGAAGAAGGGACGGCGCTTCACCAGCGGGCAGCCGTCGGCGATCAACAGGTCCGGGTTGAAAAGAGCTGGATGCTTGGACGGATAGTTCGCCGCAGGGAACGCGGCAGCCGAGGTGAAGCCCGCCTCCGTGAACCGCTGCGTGAAGGTCACCTCATGGTTCAGGACCGCGTCGAAGTATCCGGCCATCGGCGGCAGATCCCGCCAGTAGTCGCGCCAGGCGTCAGAGAGGAACATGTTTCGACGCACGGCGATCCAGAAGGACTGCAGGTGGTCGGGCACCCTTCCTGTCCCTGTCGAGGGGTCCTTCATCCGCACGTTGTCGGTCATCCCCCAGAAGTCGAGCGGCTGACCGCCCATCCGCTCGAAGACCGGACCGTACGGACGCACGGGACCGAACCAGGTGTCATTGGTCAACACGATCTCGTCGAAGTCGGCGAGCCGCTCTCCGAGGTGATCGAGGCCCGCTTTGTGGCCCCAGATGTCGAATCCTTCGTTCGGACGCACGAGGATGTCGTCCGTGACCGCCTCAAGACGGGCCCGGCCCTCCTCGGTGAGCGCACCGTTGACGACGGCGAGGATGTGGTCGGCGTCGCCGCGCATCTCACGCAGCGCGTACTCGACGTACTCTTCGACCATGCCGCGGCGGTCGAAGACGACGTAGATGACAGCCCGCTTGCTGTCCGCCTGCAGCGCTTGAGGTCTCGTGTTCGGCATCACAGGGACTCTCCTTCAGCGCTCCGGCCTCGGTTGCGAACTGTTCGGAGCACATGCATGCCCCGGCGTGCAAGGTTGACGAACGGTCGTGCGATCGGCCCGAGAACGGAAGCCGCCTGGGGATGGTTGAGCCGGACGTACATCCGGGTCATCGCGACGATGCCTCCCGCACCCGCCCACCCAGCGCGGTGGAGCCACTGGATCTGCTCGAGAGGGTAGCCGGGAGGCGTGATCGACATCTGATCGACTTTGTACGCGAGGTTCGCGTACGCGATTCCGGCGTGCTCTTGATTCATCACGGTCCGGCTGTGGAAGCCGAGCTCGCCCATCGCGAGGGGGACGACTCGCTCCTGAACACGAGCGAGATCCGCTCCGTCCCCCTTGCCTCCCTTGGGGACGGCATAGTCCCGGTAGTCCTTGTCCTCCCGCAGCAGGAGCGCGAGGGCTTCTGGACGCCCTATCCACATCCCCCCCATCGGCGCGAGCGGCGTGGCCCCGTCGAAGGGGACACGGATATCGAGCTCGGCGCACAGCTCGGTCGCCGGTTCACGGTACTGGGACCACCCTCTCCCGGCGACCGCGTAGCCGATGTGCATCATCGGCGGGAACACTGCACCGAGCCTCCGTTCGCGCTGGAACAGTCCAAGCAGATTCGCGAACTGTCCCGGCGAGGAGATCAAGTTCTCCAGCTGATAGCGGCGAAAATAGCGCGCGATGTTCGCGCCGCGCTTGCTCGGCGCGCGCGAATGGATCTTCACGACGAGGTCGTACCGCCCCGACGTGAGCTCGTCCCGGCAGCCGATGAAGAAGGCACTCATGTCCCGGCCGTGCTTCGACGGGATGACACGCACCTCGGAGTCACCCAGTCCGCCCAGATCGCGTCCGGCGAGGGCATCGCGGATCTGCTCTGCGGCACCCTCTTCCGTAGTCGTGACGACGAGATCGAAGGGGACCGGGATGAGGACGAGGCGGTTCAGCAGGTGATCGACGGTACGCGGGTCGGCGCAGTGCGCGAGGACGGCGAGCCGGAATGGTGCTGCACTGTCGTAACCGGTGTCGACGTCGGGCAGGACCTCGAGCATTCCGGCATCCGTGTTGAGCGTCTTGGGCTGCACGTTCCTCGCGAGGTTGCTCCACATCAGATCGATCGGGTACCCGTACCGGGTGATCTCGGCGACCGTCCGACGCCCGATGACCGCATGCCGATCGAGGAACGGCGGGTAGTGGAAGAACGGGCGGCGCTTGATGAGGGGGCATCCGTCGGCCAAGAGGAGATCGGCGTTGAAGAGGGCCGGATGCTCGGTCGGATAGTCGGATGAGGCGAACGCCACAGCATGCGTGTACCCCTGGTCGGCGAAGTGCTTCGTGAATAGGATCTCGTGCTTGAGCACCGCGTCGAAATAGGACGGCATCTCGGGCAGATCCCGCCAGTAAGCTCTCCACTCCGGAGAGAGGAACATCTCCTTGCGCACCGCGATCCAGAAGGACTGCAGGTGATACGGGAGTTCACCCTCATTCGTGAACTTGTTGAGAGGCTCCCAGTCGTGATCGGTCATGCCCCAGAAATGCACGCCCTGCTCAGCCATCCGCTCGAAGACCGGAGCGTACGGCCGCACGGGGCCGAACCAGGTGTCGTTGGTGAGGAGGACCTCGTCGAATTCGGCGATACGGTCGCCCAGGTGATCGAGCGCGTCTTTGTGCGCCCAGATGTCGAAGCCCTCGTTGGAGCGCACGAGGATCTCGTCGGACACCGTCTCCAGCAGAGCACGCCCTTCAGCGTCGAGAGGCCCGTTCACCACCGCAAGGATGTGGGCCGCACTGTCCCGCATTCCGTGGAGCGCGTACCGTACGAACTCCTCGACGCTTCCGCGGCGGTCGTAGACGACATAGATCACGAGGCGCTTGCCTCCGTCAGGGAATCGTGCTGGCTTCTGCCCCGGCGTCGTCATCTGGTCCCTTCACAAGTCCCGGCGAACCGGGCCGACTCACAAACGCTCGCTCCGCGCCACACGAAGCGAACCCATCGAGCCTAGTTAGCGTCCCTGTGCGAGTGCCTTGAGCAGGTACTCGCCGTAGCCGCTCTTGCGCAGCGGCTCGGCGCGCTCCCGCAGCTCATCATCGGTGAGGAAACCCATGCGCCAAGCGACCTCTTCGGGGCAGCCGATCGAGAGTCCCTGCCGCTTCTCCACGGTCCGGATGAAGTCTGTGGCCTCCGCCAGGGAGTCGAAAGTGCCGGTGTCGAGCCAAGCGGTGCCCCTCGTCAGGAGCTGAACCTTGAGCTTGCCCCGCTCCAGGTACTCGCGGTTGACGTCCGTGATCTCGAGCTCGCCGCGCGGCGAGGGCTTGAGGCTCTTCGCAATCTCGATCACATCGTTGTCATAGAAGTAGAGGCCTGGCACGGCGTAGTTGCTCTTCGGCACATCCGGCTTCTCCTCGAGCGAGACGACCTTGCCGGCCTTGTCGAACTCCACAACGCCGTATGCCGTCGCATCGTCGACCCAGTACCCGAAGACTACTCCGCCGTCGAGTTCGGTGTACTGGCGAAGCTGGGTACCCATCCCCTGGCCGTAGAAGATGTTGTCGCCGAGCACGAGTGCAGCGGACTCGGAGCCGATGTGCTCTTCACCGAGGACGAAAGCCTGCGCGAGGCCATCGGGCGAGGGCTGGGTCTTGTAGGTGATCGAGACACCGAACTTCGACCCGTCCCCCAGCAACCGCTGAAACGCCTCCACGTCGTGCGGCGTCGTGATCATCAGGATGTCGCGGATGCCGGCGAGGATCAAGGTCGACAGGGGGTAGTAGATCATCGGCTTGTCATAGACGGGGACCAGCTGCTTGGAGACGCCGAGGGTGATCGGGTGCA
>Ga0256796_1000553_pt1 | contig 15465 bp, 16 predicted proteins | sample MC6MC0947MT_FD_190209 | JGI IMG/M metagenome (GOLD analysis project Ga0256796, IMG submission 190209) | Metatranscriptome of enriched soil aggregate microbial communities from Iowa State University, Ames, United States - MC6-MC0947-MT... | ecosystem: Environmental > Terrestrial > Soil >...
CAACGATTGTCGATACGGAGGGTTGAGGGGATGAACAGCAGGAGCAGGGGGATGCCGCTGGCCGAGGCGATCACGCTCGGGCTCGTAGCGACCGGAGCGGTGAGCATCGCGATCGCGGCGCTGATGGGGGCGGTGGGCAGGGCGATCGAGATCTTCTCCTCGCCGGTCACGGTGGACATGCCGGTGCACGATGCCGCGGTGCCGGCGCTCGCGGACGCGGCCGGGGTGGCATCCGCCGAGTTCACGGAGTCGACGGTGTCGTTCGAGACGCTGGACGCCGGCGTCCGCTGGCTCCTGCTGGGCGAGACGGTGCTGCCGGCGCTGGCCACCGTCATGGTCTGCATGACGCTGTGGTGGCTCGGGTTCTCGCTGATCCGTCAGCAGGCGTTCCGCAGGTCGATGGTGCCCGTGCTGGCGACGGCGTCGCTGAGCTTGATCGTCGCCGGGATGATCGCGCCGCTGCTCGGCGGCATCGCGCGGGCCGAGGCCGTGAAGGCGCTGCCGGAGACGGCATCCGACATGTTCTGGACGTTCCTCGTGCGACTCGACGCGAGCCCGATCGGCTGGGGCATCGCGCTCGCGCTGATCGCCGCCGCGTTCGAGGTCGGCCGGCGCATGCAGCGCGACACGGAGGGTCTGGTCTGATGGGCGAGCCGTCGACCCCCGCACCCGCAGGCGCGAGCCTCGTCTGGACGAGCATCCTGGCCACAGCGACCGTCGTGGGCATCATCGTGGTCGCGGTGATCCGCTTCACCGGGGCGTTCACGAGCGCGGGTCTGTCCCTGGAGGTGCCGATCCCGGAGAGCTTCGGCGCGCAGCACGCCCCGTCCGGGGCATCCCTGCGGGTGACGCAGGCGATCGTCACCGTGACCGGAGCGGATGCCGGGCTCGTCACGCTCGTGTGCGGCACGATCCTGCTGGCGGCGATCGCGGGCGTCGCGGTCGTGGTCTGCTATCTGCTGCTGACCGTGGAGGTCTCCCGGTCGCGGACGTTCTCGCGCAGGTCGATCCGGATGCTGAGCGCGCTCTCGGCGATCATCCTCATCGCGACGACCGGATGCTACCTGCTGGACAGCGCGATCGCCCGTGCCGTGCGCACGGCGGCCGACCTCGGCGAGGTCGGGGCGATCACGTCGCTGAGCTACTGGATGGCCTTCGCGATCGTCGGCGCCCTCGGACTGATCGCCTATGCGTTCCGGAAGGGTGCGGCGCTGCAGCGAGAGACGGAAGGATTGGTCTGATGTGGGAGACAAATGATCTCGGGTCGGGCATGCTGATCCTCGGCGCCTGGGTCAGCGGCCTGGCACTGATCGTCTGGGCGGCGATCTGGTGGGCGCGGCGCCGCGGGAGCGACACGCTTGCGCTGAGCGTTACCCGCAGTCTCGCGGGAATCATCATCGGTCTTTCTCTGATCGGAGTGATCTTCGGCGGTATCAACCAGTTCATCGCGCAGCCCACATGGCTCGACGACGATACGCGCACCTGGGTGGATGACCACTTGGGCTCTCTGCAGAGCCCGACGTGCGACCCGGACGGCTCGTTCTCAGACGGATCGCCCGGCGCTGACGGCACACTCTCCTACTGCAGGGGCGCGGTCAACTACCTCCCGTTCGCGCCGCGACTCGCGCTGTTCATCGCCGCGGTGTTCACGTTCCTGGCGACGGTGGCGGTCGCCTGGTCGATCTACACCGCGGCACTGCTGGCGAGTCAACGCGAGCCATTCCACCGGTCGGTCCATCGCACCTTCGCGCTGGCCGGGATCGTCACCGTCGTCGCAGGGGTCATCGCGAACACCGTGACGACCATCGGGATGACCCTGGCCGTCCGAGCACTCGATTGGATTCCCGGCGTTTCCGAGCCACCCTTCGTGTGGTCGATTCCACTCCCACCGGTCGGGGTCGCGCTCGGACTCTTCGCCCTGTCGGCGATCTTCCGCTACGGCGCGCAGCTGCAGCGCGAGAAGGAGCTTCTGCAGCGAGAGACGGACGGTCTCGTATGAGTCCCGCCGACACGGAAGACGAGTTCACCGGCATCCACTGCCGGCTCGACGAGCTGCTCGCCGAGCGCGGGATGACGCTGACCGAGCTGAGCGCGCGGGTCGGCGTGAGCATCGTGAACCTGTCCGTGCTGAAGAACGACCGCGCGCGGGCGATCCGCTACTCCACGCTGCGCGCGATCTGCGACGCGCTGGAATGCGAGGTGGGCGAGCTGCTGGTGCTTTCGGAGCGTCGGTGACATCGACATCCGATATCGGTATATTCCGATACCGAACCGATATCGGAATATACCGATACCGCGGTGCTATCGTGATATTCCGATAGGAGGAGTCATGGAACGTCGCGCTCGACTGCGCACACCCGCGGATATCGGCCTGGCCCTGCAGCAGTCCCGTATCGCGAGAGGCATGACGCAGACCGACCTTGCCGCCGAGCTCGACATCCCGCAGAGCACGGTGAGCGAGATAGAGAGCGGCAAGGCGACAATCCACCTGCGCCGCATTCTGGACATGGCTCGCGCGTCCGGTCTGGAGTTGTCCGCGACGTGGAGCGAGGATCATGCGACTCGCGGTTGAGCTGTACGGCACACCGATCGGCACCATTGAGGGCGATGCCCGAACCTTCGACTTCATCCCGAGCGACGCCGCGATCGAGCGGTTCGGAACGAACAGTCCAGTGCTGTCTGTCACGATCCCTCTGACACCTTCGCAGCGCCGCGACCGAGCCGGCCGACGACGGAACTGGTTCAGCGAGCTGCTCCCCGAAGGGGACCAGTACGACTTCATGTTGGCGCAGGCTTCGATCCGCCGCGGCGACACCCCGACGTTCCTGGCCCACTACGGCCGCGATGTCGCGGGCGCCCTGCAGATCTGGAACCTGGACGATCCGACGGAGCCGAAGCGACCTTCACTGCACCCCGTCAATGCCACGCAGATCCGCGCGCTGCTCGAAGATCCGATCCGCTCCCCACTGGGCAACGATCCCCGCCTGGGCAAGACCTCGCTCGGCGGCGTCCAGCCGAAGATCACCCTGACCCGCACCCCCAAAGGCTGGGCTCAGGCATTGGGCGGCTCCCCCACGACGCACATCCTCAAACCGCAGTTGACCGAGCGCCCGACGATGATCTTCGACGAGGAGTATGGAGCACGGCTCGCGCGAGGCCTGGGGCTTGCATCGTTCGACACCCGCATCGCGACCTTCGACGGCCTCCCCACGCTCGTCATCGAACGCTTCGACCGCCGCGACGGCGAGCGACTGCACCAGGAGGACTTCAACCAGGCCCTGGGTGCGAGTGGCAATCAGAAATACCAGGAACTCGGCGGCGTGGTCAGCCTGCAGCGGGTCGCCGCAGAGATCAGCCGGTCCGCCCCGAGTCGCAACCTCCGCTCACTCGCCGATATGGTGACGCTGAGCGTGGCCATCGGAAACCTCGACCTGCACACGAAGAACCTCGGACTGCTGCATCCAGCGAACGGCGATGTGCAGTTGGCCCCGGCGTACGACGTCGTGCCGCATGCGCACTTCCCGGGCGATGGCCGGTTGGCACTCGCGGTGAATGGCGTCTACCGGCTCGCCGACATCGAGCGTGCTGATCTGGTCGCGGAGTTCACGGCCTGGGGGCTTCGCCGGGTGGATGCTGTCGTGAGGGAGACTCTGGAGCGGCTGGATGCCCTGATCACCGTGGAACAGCCGCTCGATGGTGCGGCCCCCTCCACGCATGACCAGCTTCAGACCTTCATCGCGAATCTGCTCGCAGGACACCCGATGGGTGCAGCGGGCAGAGCGTAGGCGGGCTCAGGATGCCGCGGGCTCGAGCGGCTCGATGACCACGGCGGTGCCGTAGGCGCAGATCTCGAAGAAGGTCTGGATGGAGCTGGTGTCGTAGCGCATGGCGATGACGGCGTTGGCGCCGCGTTGGACGGCCTCGTCCCACATCCGGTTCGTGGCCTCCATGCGGCTCTCGTAGAGCACCCGGCTGTACTCGGGAATCTCGCCCCCGCCCATCGAACGGAACCCTGCGGTGAAGTTCTGCCCGAAGCTGGACGCGCGCACCGTCAGCCCCATGACCTCGCCGAGCACCTGCGTTATGCGGTAGCCGGGAACGTCGTTCGTCGTCATCGTGAACACGTATCAGCTCCTCTGCTGGAGATACGCCTCGAACACCGGCACGAACTCGGCTTCGGTGACGATGGGAATGCCGTGTGCGCGAGCGGTCTTCGCCTTGCCCGTCTGGCTCGCGGCATCCGCCGCGACCAGCACCACGCAGCTCTTCGTCACGCTGCCGGTGATGAGGCCGGCATCCGTGACGAGTCGTGCCCAGTCCTCGGCGGGGCGGCTCAGCGCACCGTCGAAGACGACGCGCGCTCCGGGCGCGAGGGTGAACGCGCGGTCATCACCGGCAGGCTCATCGACGTCGGGGATCTCGGGCACCGGCAGGTCGAGGATCGTCGCGATCTGGACGAGCTCGCGGCGCTCGTCGGCCGTGACGATCCCGTCGGCGAGCACCTCGACGTAGGCGGCTGCGAGGTACGAGGCGTGCAGGGTGACGAGGCGCTGAGGGCTGAGCTGCGTCAGCTCCGCGATCGCGTCGAGGCGCGAGTACTCGCCGGTCGAGATCAGTCCGTCCTCCAGCACACGGATCAGCATGTCGAGGTAGACGGCGGATGCCGCATCCAGCGTGCCCTGCGGGATGCTGACGCGCTCCCACAGCGGGCGCTCGGCGGTGTCGACGAAGCCGTCGGCCGTCGTGGAGGCGCGGGCCGTCCCTGTCACCGTTGTCGATCCGTCGGCGGACAGCGGAAACGCCGCGTTCGCGGCATCCGTCCGCCAGTCGTCGGAGCCGCCCTCGCGCGCGACCAGCGCTGCCAGGATCGTGGCCTTCGCGCGGGCGTCGCCGAGCGCGGGCCGCGCCGGGTCGTAGTCGATGTCGAGCACCGCGCACACGTCGCCGAGTCGCGAGACCCCGAACGCCCTGTGCGCCCACAGCATGGTGTCGAGCGCGTCGAACGTCGCAGGGAGCAGGAAGCCATCGGACGCCAGCTCGGACTTGAGGAACCGCAGGTCGAACTCCTGGTTGTGCGCGACGAGCGTGCGCCCGCTGAGCAGAGCGACCAGGTGCGCCGCGACCTCGCCGATCAGGGGTGCGCCGGCGAGGTCCTCAGATCGGATGCCGCGGATCTGGGCGCGACCCGCGTCGCGCTGCGGGTTCACGAGCGTGGTCCACTCGTGCTCCGGGCGTCCGTCGTCGTCGACGAGGACGACCGCGAGCTCGATGATGCGGTCCCCGCGAGCCGGCGAGAAGCCTGTGGTCTCAAGATCGATGACGGCGTAGGCCATTGGATGTTCCCCCTGTTTCCGGTTCCCGAGCAAGCGCGGACGGACCGACGCGGCGCTCGGGAGGCCTCTTCGATATTGGCAGACGGAGAGGAAGGATGGTGGGGCGTGGGGATGCCGTCTTCTCATGGGCACCGCTCCCCATCTATCAATCCGCTGAGAACCCCCTACGGTTGTAGGCATGAACACCGACCGGAGCCCCCGCATCGCCACCCGCCTTCTGGCGGTCCTGCCCATCGCAGCCGTCGCCTTCTCGCTCGCCGCGTGCTCGGCGCCCGAGCGCCCCTCCGCGAAGGAGGTCGCCGCCGGGTACCACAAGATCGTCGAGGAGGCGGGCCAGACCGCCATGTACCCGGGCGACATGATCGAGTGCCTCGCCGAAGCCATGGTCAAGTCCGAGATCTCCGACCAGGATCTGGCGAACATCGCGGACGGCAAGGACCTGCAGACCAGCAAGGACTCGCAGAAGCTGCTGGTCAAGGTCGTCTCGGAGGCAGCGCCGTCCTGCAAGCCAGCGCAGTGATCTGAAGTCTCAGGAGGGCGCTCAGCGCGCAGGGTCGGAACCGGGGGAATGGTTCCGGCCCTTTTCCGTGTCGGCCGCCGGAACATGACGCGTCATGTGACGTCACGCAGTGTCACAAGATCCCCGGAATTCCGCGGCGCACCCTAACGTTGGGCAACATGGCGCGCTGGTGCGCGCATCACCCTCCCGCTCGACCACATGGAGCCCCTGTGACCACCACCGCCCGCGCGCCGAAGGCGCCCGACACCCGAGGCCCGGTCCGCAAGCTGCTGACCTCCTTCGGGTTCCAGATCCTCGCAGCCCTCGTCCTCGGCATCGCCGCCGGCCTCATCGGCGTCTCCCTCGGCGCCAGCGACGAGAACCACACCATCCTCTCCGACACCCTCGACCGCATCGGCGGCTCGTACGTCACGCTGCTGAAGGCGGCCGTCGTCCCGCTGATCTTCACCGCGATCGTCGCGAGCGTCTCCAACCTGCGCCGCGTGCAGAACGCCGCACGCCTCGCCGGCCAGACGATCCTGTGGTTCGCGATCACGGCATTCATCGCGGTGTCGATCGGCATCGTGCTCGGCCTGGTCATCCAGCCCGGCAGCAAGGCAGGCGAGGGCCTCCAGACCGGCGAGCCGTACGCCGTCGGCACCTGGTGGAACTTCCTGCTCGGCCTGATCCCGCAGAACTTCCTCGGACTCAGCGTCTCGAGCTCCCTCGACCCGACTTCGAACACCGTCACCTCGGGGGTCGGCTTCAACATCCTGCAGGTCATCGTGGTCGCCGCCGCCGTCGGCATCGCCGCGCTGAAGGCGGGCAAGAAGGCCGAGCCGTTCCTGGCGTTCACCGAGTCGCTGCTCAAGGTCATCCAGCGCGTGCTGTGGTGGATCATCCGCATCGCCCCGCTCGGCACCTTCGGCCTGATCGGCTCGGCCGTCATCAAGTACGGCTGGGACAAGCTCACCGCCCTGGCCTGGTTCGCCGGCGCGATCTACATCGGCCTGGCCATCGTGCTGTTCGTCGTCTATCCGATCCTCGTGAAGACGCACGGCCTGTCGATCAAGCAGTACTTCTCGGGCGTGTGGCCGGCCGTGCAGCTGGCGTTCGTCAGCCGCTCCTCCATCGGCACCCTGCCGCTCACCGAGCGCGTCACCGAGCGCAACCTCGGCGTGCCCTCCGGCTACGCCTCGTTCGCCGTGCCGCTCGGCGCGACCACCAAGATGGACGGCTGCGCCGCGATCTACCCGGCCATCGCCGCGATCTTCGTCGCTCAGTTCTTCGACGTGACCCTCAGCCCCATCCAGTACCTGCTGATCGTGATCGTCTCGGTCGTCGGCTCCGCCGCCACCGCGGGCACCACCGGCGCGATCGTCATGCTCACGCTGACGCTCTCGACCCTGGGCCTGCCGCTGGAGGGCGTCGGCCTGCTGCTCGCGATCGACCCGATCCTCGACATGGGCCGCACCGCGGTGAACGTCGCCGGTCAGGCGCTGGTCCCGACGATCGTCGCCAAGCGCGAGGGCATCCTCGACCTCGACCTGTACAACGCGCCGCGCAACGGTCTCCCCTTCGCCGAGGACATCGACGAGGCGGATGCCGCGGATGCGGCCGAGCCGGAGTCCGGCAAGGAGCCCGTCGCCGCGAAGTGACGACGAGCGGATGCCCGAGCGCCTCGCCCCTCAGGGGGCGGGGCGCTCTCGCATTCCGGCGTCAGGCGCGCGACTGCGGGCGGGTCGCGGCGCGGGTGTCGAGCGCCAGCTCCTCGGCATCCATCGCCGTGATCAGCTCGTGCATGACCTCTTCGCTGAGGTTCCCGGCATCCCGCTCGTCCAGCAGCAGACGGCGTCGCACCGCGAGCCATCCCTTCGCCATGGCCATGAACTGCTCCTGGGTGGGGCGCGGCCTCAGGTCGATCTGCGTCGTCTCGGAATCCGACTCCACGCGGATCAGCCGCTTCGCGAACGCATCGAAGGCCGCCAGCTGATCCTCGCCCTGCTCCTGCGCCCACTGCTTGCGCATGTCCCGCAGATACGCCTTGCCCGCCTCGCGACTGCGCTCGCGCACGGCCGCCAGCTGCCGGGCGTCCTCCTGCTCCTCACGGTCGTCGACCACCCGCAGCACACGGATCAGCCAGGGTAGCGTCAGCCCCTGCAGCAGCAGGGTGCCGACCGTCACCACGAACGCGACCACGACGATCGCGTGTGCGGCCTGCGCATCCATCTGGGCGATGTCGGCCGCGGCGAGCGCGGTCGCCAACGTGACCACTCCGCGCATCCCGGCCCACGAGATCACCGCGTTGTCCCGCCAGGACAGCTTGGTCTCGGTCAGACGCTGCCGCAGCTGCTCCTCGGTGAGCGGATGCCTGCCCCGCCGCACGGTGACCGGAACGGCCGCGCCGCCGTTCTTCATGCGCTCCCACTTGCGCAGGCGCATACGCGTCCACCACTGGCCCCACGCACTGGCGGGGAACACGAACAGGGGACGCACCAGCAGGACCACCAGCAGCACCACGGCCGACAGCCCGATCACCGGCCAGACCTCGCCGTCGCTGAGGTCGGCGACCACTCGCGGCAGCTGCAGGCCGATGTAGGCGAACACGAACGACTCCAGCAGGAAGTCGGCGCTCAGCCACAGCGGCGCCTCCTGCTGCCTCGTCGTGTAACTGGTGCGCGGGGCGTTGAAGCCGACGTAGAGTCCCATCGCGACCACGGCGATCACGCCGGAGCCGCCGAGCTGCTCGGCGATCGCGTAGGCGCCGAACGGCGCGAGCAGTCCGACCGTGCCGTTGATGACCGCGTCATCGCTGCGCATCCGCAGCTGATGCATGAACAGCCCGAACACCAGCCCGATCAGCACGCCGACGATCACCGCCAGCAGGAACTGCCAGATCGTCGCCCAGAAGTTGAAGGCCGCACCGGTGACCACCGTGGCGGCGAACACGCGGTACAGCGTCAACGAGGTGGCGTCATTGATCAGGCTCTCTCCCGACAGCACCGTCATCACCCGGCGCGGCAGACCCAGCTTGCGCCCGATGGCGGCGGCGGAGACGGCATCCGGCGGGGCGACGATCGCCCCCAGCAGCAGCGCCCCGGGAAGCGTCAGCTCCGGCAGCAGCCACCACGCGACCAGGCCGACCACGACGGTCGTCACGACCACCAGGCCGATCCCGAGCCTGCGGATCTGCGGCATGGCGCGTGTGAAGCTGATGAACGACACGTCGAGCGCCGCCGAGTACAGCAGCGGCGGCAGCACGAGGTTCAGCAGCACGTGGCCGTCGATCGAGGGATTCGGCACGAACGGCAGGAACGCCGCTGCGAGCGCGACCACCGTGACCAGCAGCGGCGCCGGCCACCCCCGCCAGCGCGCGACCGCCGCCACCGCGACCGCACCGACGATGACGAAGAAGATGCTCGCGTCCATGGGGGCAAGGCTAACGCGGCCTCTCCCGCTCATCCCGGCGCCGGACCGCGCTTCGCCGAGAGCGCCGCGCTCACCGTGTGGCGGCGAGCAGCCGGACCACCTCCTCCTCCGAGGTCTGACGGAAGTCCGTGTAGTACATGCCGACGGCCATGAAGTCACGCGGCGCGCAGAGGCAGACCACCTCGTCCGCATCGGTCAGCTGATCCAGGGCATCCGGCGACGCCACCGGAACGGCGACCACCACGTGCGACGCACCGCGGGCGCGGGCGATCGCGCACGCCGTCCGCATGGTCGCTCCGGTCGCGATCCCGTCATCCACGATGATCGCGACACGACCCTCGATCGGCTCCGCGGGGCGCCCCTCGCGCAGCATCCGGGATCTGCGCTCCACTTCCGCGCGCTCGCGCTGCTCGGCTGCGGCGAGCGTCGCCTCGTCGGCGCCGGCGATGCTGATCACGCCGGCGCTGCGCACGACCGCGTCGTCCTCGCCGACGGCGCCCATCGCCACCTCCGGATGCCCGGGCGCCCCGACCTTGCGGACGATCAGAACGTCCAGCGGCGCGGCGAGCGCGCGAGCCACCTCCGCGGCCACGGGCACGCCGCCGCGCGGCAGCCCGAGCACGACGCAGTCCTCATGGGCGCGATGCGTCAGCTCACGGGCGAGTTCCCGGCCCGCGTCGGCTCTGTCCTCGAAGTTCCACATGGCGTCACCTGATGCCGGATTACGCCGGGCGGATGCGATGCGTCAAGCCCCTGGCGCAGGGGGCTCCGCCGTGTGCCACGCGACCGGCGGCGTTGGTTGAGACCGAGAGCGCGGAATGCCACGGCATCCGCTTCGGTTGGCACTGATGATGACTTCTGCAGCGCTCTCCGTCCTCGATCTCGTTCCCGTCCGCTCCGGCGTCGACGGCTCCACCCAGACCAGCGCGCAGGCGGTGGCCGCGTCGATGGCGCTCACCCAGCGCGCCGATGAGCTCGGCTACCGGCGCTACTGGTTCGCGGAGCACCACAACATGCCGTCCGTGGCATCCACGACTCCCCCGGTGCTGATCGCGGCCGCGGCGTCGCGCACGTCTCGGATCCGGGTCGGCTCAGGCGGCGTCATGCTGCCCAACCACGCCCCACTGGTCGTGGCCGAGCAGTTCGCCGTGCTCGAGGCCATCGCGCCCGGACGCATCGACCTCGGCATCGGGCGCGCCCCGGGCAGCGACCCGGTGATCACGCAGCTGCTGCGCCAATCGGGCACCTCCGGCGACGTGGAGCGCTTCCCGTCGCACGTGCAGGACATCGCGCTGATGCTGCGTCACGAGGGTGCGACCGTGCGCTTCACCAGCGGCGGCGAGTACACCGTGCGGGCGACACCGATGGCATCCGATGCGCCCGAGATCTGGCTCCTGGGTTCGAGCGACTACTCGGCCCAGCTCGCGGCATCCCTCGGCCTGCCCTACGTGTTCGCCAACCACTTCTCCGGTCAGGGACTGCAGCGTGCGCTCGACCTGTACCGCTCGTCGTTCCAGCCGTCTTCCGTGCTCGAGACACCGCGGACGTTCCTGACCGCGAACGTCGTGGCCGCGCCGACCGCCGATGAGGCGGAGGCGCGCGCGCTGCCGCAGCTGCGCATGATGACACGACTGCGCCGCAACCAGCCGCTCACCCCGCTGGAGACGGTCGAGCAGGCGCAGCGCGGCCTGGCCGAGGCGGATGCCGGCGAGCAGTCGCTCGTCGACGGCATCCGCGCCAACTGGTTCATCGGCGAAGCCGGTGAGGTGCGCACCACGCTGGACGCCTTCGCCGCGCAGTACGGCGTGGACGAGATCATGATCTCGCCGGTGGCCGGATCGTTCGAGTCCGAACCGCTGGATGCGACACCCGGCCGCGTGCAGACGCTGGAGCTGCTCGCGCGCTGAGCGCCTACGTCTCGTCGGGCTCGCCGGCGATCAGGCCGCGCAGCCAGTCGCGGGCCTCGACGAAGATCTCGTCGGCGTACCGGTCGGGGTACTGCACGATGCGGCGGTCGGCGCGCGGATAGGAGCCGAGGAACACCACACGGGGGCTGAACCGGCGGATGCCGAGCAGCGCGTCGGCCATGCGCTCGTCCTGGATGTGCCCGTCGGCGTCGAGCACGAAGCGGTACCGCCCCAGCTCGTCGCCGATGGGCCGCGACTCGATCAGCGACAGGTTGATGCCGCGGGTGGAGAACTGCTCCAGCATCTCCAGCAGGGCGCCCGGTCGGTCGTCCGGCAGCTCGACGATCAGCGAGGTCTTGTCGGCTCCGGTCGGCGCCCCGGCAGCGGTGGTGCGAGAGACCAGCACGAAGCGGGTCACGGCGTTGTCGTTGTCACCGATCTGCTCGGCCAGCACCTCGACCTCCTGGTGCTGCACGATGCCGGGCGCCGCGATCGCGGCCTGCGCCGGAAGCGTTCCGTCCAGGATGCCCAGGGCGGATGCCACATTGCTGGCCGCCGGAACATGAGCGTGCCTGGGGAGGTGCGCTCCGAGCCAGCCGTGGCACTGCGCGTAGGCGACGGGGTGCGCCGCGATGACCTGCACATCCTCGAGCTTCGTCCCGGGCACACCGACCAGCACGAAGTTCACCTTGACGAGGTACTCCCCGATGATCCGCAGACCCGGGTTCGTCGCGAGAGCGTCCAGCGTCGTGGAGACGCCGCCCTCGATCGAGTTCTCGATCGCGATCATGGCCGCATCCGACACACCGGACAGCACGTCGGCGAGCGCCTCGCCCACGTTGTGCACCGGCTTCCACTCGTGACCGCGGGCCTCGGGCACCTGGTCCAGGGCCGCTTCTGTGAAGGTTCCAGCAGGGCCCAGGTAGCTGTACGTGCGGCGTTCGGTCACCCGGCAAGCCTAGTCCCGGGCATCCGCCGGGTTACGGCGGGCGATCCTTACGGGCTGCGCGTGCGCTTCGCGCGGAGATGTACGCCTGCCGCGGACGGAATCCGGCATCCGATCCGCGCGAAGCGCACATTCCCGCGTGAACCGTACGGCACAGGCGACCCTGATGTCCGCCCGGCCGCATCCGGCCGACTCCGAAGATGCGCGACGGCCACCCGCGGGGCAGACTATGCACATGACGAGCCGTGCAGGCCTCCCCGCGGAGGAAAAGGACCTCATCGATGTCGACGAGCTGATCGCCGCGTACTACGACCGGCATCCGGATCCGGCGATCGCGACACAGCGCGTCGCGTTCGGGACCAGCGGCCATCGCGGCTCGGCGCTGTCGTCCAGCTTCAATGAGGACCACATCCTCGCGACCACGCAGGCGATCGTCGACTACCGCAACGGGCAGGGCATCACGGGTCCGTTGTTCCTCGGCCGCGACACCCACGCGCTGTCCCTTCCCGCCGAGCGCAGCGCCATCGAGGTGCTGATCGCGAACGGCGTGGACGTGCGGGTCGACTCGCGGGATGCCTGGGTGCCGACGCCGGCGCTCAGCCACGCCATCCTCACCTACAACCGCGGCCGCGCCGCTGACGATTCCGGCCGCGCCGACGGCATCGTCGTGACCCCGTCGCACAACCCGCCCCGCGACGGCGGCTTCAAGTACAACCCGCCGCACGGCGGACCCGCCGACACGGACGCCACCGGGTGGATCGCCCAGCGCGCCAACGAACTGATCGAGGCGAAGCTGGACGGCGTCAAGCGCGAGAGCTTCGCCGACGTCGACTGGGACGCCATCACCGGATACGACTTCCGCGACGCGTACGTGCGGGACCTGCCGAACATCATCGACATCGACGCGATCAAGCGCGCGGGCGTGCGGATCGGCGCCGACCCGCTGGGCGGTGCCTCGGTGGAGTACTGGCAGCTCATCAAGGACATTCACGGGCTCGACCTGACGGTCGTCAACCCCGAGGTCGACCCGACCTGGCGCTTCATGACGCTGGACTGGGACGAGAAGATCCGGATGGATCCGTCGTCGCCGTCGGCGATGGCCTCCCTGGTCGCCAAGAAGGGCGACTTCGACGTGCTCACCGGCAACGACGCCGACGCCGACCGGCACGGCATCGTGACCCCGGATGCCGGGCTGATGAACCCCAACCACTACCTGGCCGTCGCGATCGACTACCTGTTCTCGCACCGCGCCTCGTGGCCGCGTGACGCCTCGATCGGCAAGACCCTGGTGTCGTCGATGATCATCGACCGGGTCGCGGAGTCGCTGGGCCGCCGCCTGCTGGAGGTGCCGGTCGGCTTCAAGTGGTTCGTGCCCGGTCTGCTGGACGGATCCGTCGCGTTCGGCGGCGAGGAGTCCGCCGGTGCGTCGTTCCTGCGCCACGACGGCAGCGTGTGGTCGACCGACAAGGACGGCATCCTGCTGTGCCTGCTGGCTGCCGAGATCATCGCGGTGACCGGGAAGTCCCCCTCCGAGCGGTACGCCGAGCTGGAGGCCGCCTTCGGGGCATCCGCCTACCAGCGCGTGGACGCGCCGGCGACACCGGAGCAGAAGGCGACGCTCGGCAAGCTGGCACCGGATGCCGTGACCGCCACCGACCTCGCCGGTGAGGAGATCACGGCGAAGCTCTCGCACGCCCCCGGCAACGGTGCGGCGATCGGCGGCCTGAAGGTGCAGACCGAGCACGCCTGGTTCGCCGCACGCCCGTCGGGCACGGAGGACGTCTACAAGCTGTACGCCGAGAGCCTGCTCGGCCCCGAGCACCTCGCGAAGGTGCAGGAGGAGGCCCGGGCGGTGGTCAGCGCCGCGCTCGGGGGCTGACGCACGCGCCCGGCCCGCGCCGCGCGCGCGGACACCTGCACGACCCGGGAACGGATGCACGACCGGATCATGGCTTCGATCGTGCAGGTGTTCCCGGGTCGTGCATCCGTGCCCGTCAGTCGCCGCCGGGCGAGCCCAGCAGTTCGCGCACACGACTGGAGATCCGAGTGAACTCGGGCGTCTCGAGCGTCTGCGCGTAGCCGCGCTCGGCGGGCAGGTCCACGCGATGCTCCTCGAGGATGCGCCCGGGGCGCGGGCTCATCACGACCACCCGGCTGGCGAGGTAGACCGCCTCGGCCACCGAGTGGGTGACCAGCAGCACGGTGGTGCCGGTCTGCGCCCAGATGCGGTTGAGCTCGACGTTCATCTTCTCGCGCGTCAGAGCATCGAGCGCGCCGAACGGCTCGTCCATCAGCAGCACCCGCGGCTCGTGCAGCAGGGCCCGGCACAGCGACACGCGCTGCTGCATGCCGCCGGACAACTCGTGCGGGAGGGCCTTCTCGAAGCCGGTCAGGCCGGTCATCTCGATCAGCTCGTCGGCGCGGGCCTGCGCCTTCTTCGAGTCCATGCCACGCATCTCGGCCTGCAGCAGGATGTTCCCGCGCACGCTGCGCCACTCGAGCAGAGCCGCGCGCTGGAACACGTAGCCGATGTCCTGCCTGGGGCCGGTCACGTCCTCGCCGTTGAGCCTGACCCTGCCGGAGCTCGGCAGGGTCAGGCCGGCGACGGCCTTCAGCAGGGTGGACTTGCCACAGCCCGAGGGCCCGGCGATGGTGATGAACTCCCCCGCCTGCACGTCCAGGTCGACGCCCTCCAGCGCCGACACCCGTCCGCGCTTGGAGGCGAAGGTGATCGAGACGTCGGTGATCTCCAGCGCCGCGCTCGTCTGCGTCATGTCGGTCATCTCCTGATCGGGGTACGGGCGTGCCGCGGTCACTTGCCGGGGGCGAAGGACGCGTCGAAGTAGGTCTTCACGTCGCCGTCGCCCGAGATCAGGCCGGCCTTCGACAGCACGTCGAGCGTGGCCTGCCAGTCCTCGGTGGCGTTGGTTCCGGGCGCCTTGCCCTCGGTCGCCTTGGTGCTGAGCAGCTTTATGGTCTCGTTCCACTGGTCCAGCAGCACGTCCTTCGCCGGCATCTGCGGGTCCTTGCCTGCCATCGACGCCACGGCCGCCTCGGGGTCCTTCTGCGCGGCGGCGAACGCCTCGGAGGTGGCGGCCACCATCTCCTTGACCAGCTCGGGCTTGTCCTTGATGGTGTCGTCGGGCGCGATCAGGCCGTTGCTGTAGAAGTTCAGCCCGGCGTCCGAGTACCGCAGGTAGGTCATCTTCTTGCCGCTCTTCGCCGCGATCGTCGGGCCCTGGTCGTGCGCGAAGCCGATCAGCCCGTCGACCTGGCCGGAGAGCACGGCCGCGATCTTGCCGGCCGGGTCGAGGTTCTGCTGCTTGACGTCGGACTCCTTCAGCCCGACCG
>Ga0256796_1000558_pt1 | contig 15381 bp, 11 predicted proteins | sample MC6MC0947MT_FD_190209 | JGI IMG/M metagenome (GOLD analysis project Ga0256796, IMG submission 190209) | Metatranscriptome of enriched soil aggregate microbial communities from Iowa State University, Ames, United States - MC6-MC0947-MT... | ecosystem: Environmental > Terrestrial > Soil >...
ACCGATCGTTTGGTAATTCTCGCACGGACGCGGATCGCGCGCAAGCCGATCGCCGCGTGGAAACATGGAGGGATGCTCTCGCCTCAGTCGCTCAGTGAGACCGACCGTCGCGTCGTCGCGGCGTGGGCTGCGGACTGCGCGGAGCGCGTCCTGCCCTGCTTCGAACGGGTGGCACCGGATGATGACCGTCCGCGCGAGGCGATCGCGAGAGCACGGGCCTACGCCCGAGGAGACCTCGACTCCGCAGGAGAGATCCGTCGCCGGTTCGTGGCGGGGCGCGCGGCGGCGTCGGTTGCGTCGGATCCGGTGGCGATCGCGGCCGCACGCTCGGCTGCTCAGGCCTCGGGCGTCGCGCACATGGGCGCGCACGCGCTGGGCGCGGCCGCCTATGCCGTCAAGGCCGTCGGCCTCGACCGGCCTGGCGACGTCGAGGTCGAACTCGACTGGCAGATGCAGCAGATGACCCCCGACGTCCGATCGGCGCTCCGCCGGCTGCCGCCGGTCGGCGAGGACTCCGCCGGTCCTCTCGTCGCCGGCGGGCTGCTGGCCCGCGGCATTCTCGGATCCACGATCAGGGAGCTGCAGGCCCGCATCGCGGAAGCCGCCTGACCCTCGACCGCCGCGAGGCGCGGTCTACCGGATCTGCATCACCGGGAGCGTTGGATGAGTTCCAGGAGCGCTCGCCCGTACGCCTCGGAGGGATCCGGATGCTCGTACTGCAGCGTCTCGCCGGCGATCTCCACCTCCACGAGGAACGCATCGGGCAGGCGGACGAGACGGCGGAACGTGCCGCGCAGCAGGTCGCGCAGCTGGTCCTCGCGGGGGAGCCACACGGCGTCGTCGAGCTCGACGGCGTCCAGAGCCCATTCGGTCGTGCCGTTGAACGCGAGGTCCGTGCCGCGGGGCGTGCGCCGCGCCTCGATCGTCATCTCACTGACGGTGAAGGTCTCGGCCTCGACGTCCGGCTCGACGTCGTCGGACAGGTCGAGCTGGAAGCGATCACCGGATGCCGGATGCCAGACGAGCCCGGCCTCCCGCAGGGCGACGGCGAGCTCGCGACTGATCATGCGCCCACGATAGTCCGGTCGTCTGTGTCGGTCGCGTGGGGCAGAGTGGAAGGCATGACCTCCACGACCCGCGATGCCGCCCTCGCCGCTCTGCGGGATCTCGTCGGGCGCCAGGACGCCGGCTTCCACGACGGGCAGTACGAGGCGATCGACGCGCTGGTCGCCGAACGCCGCCGAGCGCTGGTCGTGCAGCGCACCGGCTGGGGCAAGTCGGCGGTGTACTTCGTCGCGACCCTGTTGCTGCGCAGGCAGGGGGCGGGGCCCACCGTGCTGGTCTCGCCGCTGCTCGCGCTGATGCGCGACCAGATCGCCGCCGCCGAACGCGCCGGGGTGCGGGCGGTCGCGATCAACTCCACCAATGCGCACGAATGGGACGACGTGCTGGCGCGACTCGACCGCGATGAGGTGGACGTGCTGCTGGTCTCACCCGAGCGACTGAACAATCCCGCGTTCCGTGAGCAGCAGCTGCCGACACTGGTGCAGCGGATCGGGATGCTCGTCGTAGACGAGGCGCACTGCATCAGCGACTGGGGTCATGACTTCCGTCCCGACTACCGCCGGCTGCGCGACCTGATCGCGCAGATGCCGGCCGGGGTTCCGGTGCTCGCCACCACGGCGACGGCGAACAGCCGCGTGGTGGCCGACGTCGCCGAGCAGCTGGGTGGCGAGGAGGTCCTGACGATCCGTGGACCACTCGCCCGGGCATCCCTGCGACTCGGCGTGCTGCAGCTGCCGAATGCCGCGAGCCGGCTGGCCTGGCTGCTGAGTCACCTCGACGATCTGCCCGGTTCCGGCATCATCTACACGCTCACGGTCGCGGCGGCCGTCGACACCGCACGGCTGCTGCGCGAGCACGGTCACGACGTGCGCGCGTACACCGGGCAGACGGATGCCGAGGAGCGCGAGGAGTCCGAGGGGATGCTCAAGCGCAACGAAGTGAAGGCGCTGATCTCCACCAGCGCGCTGGGGATGGGCTTCGACAAGCCCGATCTCGGATTCGTGATCCACCTGGGCGCCCCGTCGTCGCCGGTCGCGTACTACCAGCAGGTCGGTCGCGCGGGGCGCGCCAGCGACAGCGCCGACGTGCTGCTGCTCCCCGGGGTGGAGGACAGGGACATCTGGCACTACTTCGCCACGGCATCCATGCCCGACAGGGAGCGGGCCGAGCGGGTGATCGCCGCGCTCGGCGATGTCCCGATCTCGACACCGGCCCTCGAGGCCATGGTCGACATCCGCCGCACCCCGCTGGAGCTGCTACTCAAGGTGCTCGACGTCGACGGGGCGGTCCGGCGGGTGCAGGGCGGCTGGATATCCACCGGGGCCGGCTGGACCTACGACGCCGAGCGCTACGAGCGCATCGCCGCCGAGCGGCGCGCCGAGCAGCAGCACATGATCGAGTACCAGCAGACCGGCGGATGCCGCATGGAGTTCCTGCAGCGCTCCCTGGACGATGCGACCGCTGCTGCCTGCGGCCGCTGCGACAACTGCGCCGGTGCCTGGTTCCCGACCGAGATCGGAGCGGATGCTGGGGCCGCCGCGTCCGGTGCCCTGGACCGTGTCGGTGTGCCCATCGAGCCGCGTCGTCAGTGGCCCACGGGTGCCGACCGGCTCGGCGTCCCCGTGAAGGGGCGCATCGGCTCGGATGAGCAGGCCGCCGAAGGCCGTGCGCTGGCACGGCTGACGGATCTGGGCTGGGGCGGCACGCTGCGAGAGCTGTTCGCCGCGGGAGCGGCGGATGCTCCGGTGCCGCCGCAGGTGCTGGCCGCCTGCGTGCGCGTGCTCGCCGGCTGGGACTGGGACGAGCGCCCGGTGGCCGTGGTCGGGATGCCATCGCGTTCGCGTCCGCAGCTCACCGGCACGCTGGCGCGCGGTTTCGCCGAGATAGGGCGGCTGCCGTACCTGGGTGAGCTCGGGTTCTCGGGCGGAGGTCCCACCGGAGGTCCCGGCGGCAACAGTGCGTTTCGCCTGGCCGGCGTCTGGGATCGCTTCAGCGCCGATGATCTGCAGGTGCCGGAGGGTCCCGTGCTGCTGGTCGACGACATCGCCGACAGTCGCTGGACCCTCACCGTCGCCGCCCGGACACTGCGCCGTGCCGGCGCGACCGCCGTGCTGCCGTTCACGCTGGCGATGCGGGGGTAGGCGCTTGCCGAATCCTCCGTTCCGGCCCGAGGCGGGCCTCACAGCGTGAAGTCTCGTGGCAGACGAGGTCTCGCAGCGGGCGAGATCTGCCGGCTCGCGCCTGATCCGGAGCGCCTCCGAGCAGTCTGCCCACGGCTGCGGCGAGGCGCGGCACATCGCGTCGCGCGGTCGCGTCGAAGACGATCTCATCGTCCATATCGGCGCGGTGGATGTATCTGCTGATCGCATCGCACGCGGCGACGATGTCCTCGAGTCGACTGTCCGCTCGGCGGTTCACAGCGGAATCGCCTCGCGCAGCGCGGTCTCTCTAGCGGATATGCGATATCGCGTATCCGCGATAGCCCGCCTCAGCGCAGGTCGTACACCCGCTTGTACTTGCCCTCGCTGCGGGGGAGTGCTCCGGGCTCCTCCAGTCGCACCGCGACGCTGGAGCCGACGTGCGTCTTGATGCGTTCGGCCAGCACCTTCGCTGCGGCCTCGCACACGTCGCGCTCCAGGCTCGGGTGCCGTTCGATGCGCACCGCCATGGCGTCCATCCGCCCCTCGCGGGTCAGCTCGATGACGAAATGGGGGGTGAGCTGCTCGATGCCCAGCACGAGCTCCTCGATCTGAGTGGGGAAGATGTTCACGCCGCGCAGGATGATCATGTCGTCGTTGCGCCCGGTGACCTTCTCCATGCGGCGCATCGCCGGCCGCGCGGTCCCGGGAAGCAGGCGGGTCAGGTCTCGTGTGCGGTAGCGCAGCACCGGGAACGCCTGCTTGGTCAGCGAGGTGAACACCAACTCGCCGATCTCGCCGTCTGGCAGCGGCTGCCCGTTCTCGTCGACCACCTCGGGCAGGAAATGGTCCTCCCAGATGTGCGGGCCGTCCTTCGTCTCGACGCACTCGTTTCCGACGCCAGGGCCCATCACCTCGCTCAGGCCGTAGATGTCCAGCGCGTCGATGTTCAGGCGACGTTCCAGCTCGGCGCGCATCTCGTTGGTCCACGGCTCGGCGCCGAGCACCGCGATCTTCAGCGACGTCGACCTCGGGTCGATGCCCGCCTCCTCCATCGCGTCGGCGATCGTGAGGAGATAACTGGGGGTGCAGAGGATGGCATCCGGCTGGAAGTCCCGGATGAGCTGCACCTGTCGCGCGGTCTGGCCTCCCGACATCGGGATGACCGTCGCACCCAGCCGCTCGATGCCGGCGTGAGCGCCCAGCCCGCCGGTGAACAGGCCGTATCCGTACGCGTTGTGCACCTTCATGCCGGGGCGGATGCCGGAGGCGCGCAGCGATCTGGCGATGAGGTCTGCCCAGTTCGACAGATCGGCGTCGGTGTAGCCGACCACGGTCGGGCGGCCCGTCGTGCCCGATGAGGCGTGCACGCGGCGCACCTGCTCCATCGGCACGGCGAACATGCCGAACGGGTAGTTCTGCCGCAGGTCCTCCTTGGTGGTGAAGGGCAGCAGCCGCACGTCGGCGAGAGACCGGATGTCGTCGGGCGAGACGCCGGCCTCGTCGAGCTTGCGCGTGTAGTGCGGCACGTTCTCGTAGGCGTGGCGGACGGTCCATTGCAGGCGCTCCAACTGGAGCGCCTCCAACTCGGACCGGGAGAGTCGCTCGGCGGGGTCGAGCTGGTCTGCTGCGGGTGCTGTCATCGTCGACATCGGGTGCTCCGGGGTGAGGGTCAGTGCGTCATTCGGCGGCGCGGTTGGTGGTGATGGATCGGCCGCGGAACTCGGCGACCAGGTCGCCGGTCTCGTCGGTCACCGTCACGTCGTACAGGCCGGTGCGTCCGCTCACGATGCGCTTGACGGCGGTCGCCGTCAGGGTCTGGCCGGCACCGGTCGACTTGAGGAAGGTGATGTCAGCGCCGGCGGCGACGGTCACGCGCTCGTCCTCGTTGCAGGCGATCGCGAACGCCGTGTCGGCGAGCGTGAACACGAGTCCGCCGTGGGTGATGGCGAAGCCGTTGAGCATGTCCTCGCGCACCGGCATCGAGACGACGGCCCGCCCTGGCTCGTCGAGCTCCACCACCATGCCGAGCGATGCCGACGCGGCATCCCGCTGCATCATCGCCCTCATGCCGGCACCTCTGCCGAGACCGGCTCCTTGCTCACCAGCGTGAGCACGTCGTAGGTGGCGACCAGCTCATCCTTCTGGTTGCGGATCACGGCATCCCAGCGCACCTCGCCGTACTCGTCGGTCTCGCGCGGGGTGATTTGCTTGGCGGTCAGCTCGACGCGGATGCTGTCGCCGGGTGAGACCGGGGTGATGAACCGCAGGTTCTCCAGACCGTAGTTGGCGAGCACGGGGCCGGGCTCCGGGTCGACGAACAGGCCGGCCGCCCACGAGACGAGCAGGTAGCCGTGTGCGACCCGGCCGGGGAAGAACGGGTTCGCCGCGGCCGACTTCTCGTCCATGTGGGCGTAGAAGGTGTCGCCGGTGAACTGCGCGAAGGTCTCGATGTCGTCCAGGGTGACCTCACGCGACGCCGACACGATCTGGTCGCCGATGCGCAGTTCCGAGAGCGCCTTGCGGAACGGATGCCGGCCATCGGCGTGCGCGGTCGCACCGGCGTGCCACACTCCGGTCAGTGCGGTGAGCATCTCGGGGGAGCCCTGCACCGCGGTGCGCTGCATGTGGTGCAGCACGGCGCGGATGCCGCCGAGCTCCTCGCCGCCGCCGGCGCGCCCGGGCCCGCCGTGCACGAGGTTGGGCAGCGGGGAGCCGTGGCCCGTGGACGAGCGCGCGTCGTCCCGGTCGAGCAACAGCATCCGGCCGTTGAACGGCGCGATGCGCGACGCGAGCTCCACGGCCTGAGCCGGGTCGTGCGTGGCGACGCTCGTCACGAGCGATCCGCCGCCGCGGTTCACGAGCGCCGCGGCCTGGGCGGTGGTGTCGTAGGTGAGCAGCGACGAGACGGGTCCGAACGCCTCGACGCCGTGCACGGCATCCGCCTGGGCGTCGTCGAAGCGCAGCAGCACCGGCGAGACGAACGCTCCGTCCGGTGCGATCCCGGTGGTGCCGTTGGCCAGGCGCACCTCAGGGGCTTCCGTGGTGCCGACGACGACCTGCCCGCCGGCGTCCTGCAGCTTCTGCACCTGCCGCAGCACCTCGTCGCGCTGTGCGGTCGACGCCAACGGGCCCATGGTGACGCCCTCGGCGCGCGGATCGCCCAGCACGGTCTTCTCGGCGATACGGGCCTGCACGGCAGCGATCACGTCATCGGCCGCCGCGGCCGGCACGATCGCGCGGCGGATCGCGGTGCACTTCTGCCCGGCCTTCGTGGTCATCTCGGTGACCAGCTGCCGCACGTAGGCATCGAACTCCGGCGTCCCGACCGTGGCATCCGTGCCGAGCACCGAGGCGTTGATCGAGTCGGTCTCAGCGGTGAAGCGCACGCCGCCGGTCTGCACCGAGGGGTGCCGGCGCAGCGACTCGGCGGTCGACGCGCTGCCGGTGAAGCCGACCAGGTCGCCCAGCTGCAGGTTGTCGAACAGATCGGGCACGCTGCCGCTGACCAGCTGCAGCGACCCCTCCGGCAGCAGGCCGGATTCGACGAGGATACGCACCATCGCCTCGGCGAGGTAGCCGGTGGGCGTGGCCGGCTTCACGAGCGTGGGCATGCCGGCCAGGAAGGCCGGTGCGAACTTCTCCAGCGATCCCCAGACCGGGAAGTTGAAGGCGTTGATCTGCACGGCGACGCCGGGGAGCGTGGTGTACACGTGGCGGCCGAGGAAGGTGCCGTCCTTCGAGAGCGGCTCGACCGGGCCGTCGACGTACACGCGGCTGTTGGGCAGCTCGCGGCGGCCCTTGCCGGAGTACGAGAACAGCACGCCGATGCCGCCGTCGATGTCCACCCAGGAGTCCACCTTCGTGGCGCCGGTGCGCGCCGACAGCGCATACAGCTCGTCCTTGCGCTCGGTCAGGGCGAGAGCGAACTGCTTGAGCAGGACGGCACGCTGGTGGAAGGTGAGCGCGGCCAGGCTCGCGTGCCCGGTCGTGCGGGCGTACTCGAGCGCGCCTGCGAGGTCGAGGCCCTCCGTGGAGACGCGCGTGATCACCTCGCCGGTGGAGGCGTCGCGGACCTCGGTCGCCTTCGGCGCACCGGACGGAGTCCACCAGGCGCCCTGGACGTAGCTGGGCAGATAGTCGGTCATCGTTCCTCGTTCCACACGTAGAATCCTTCGCCGCTCTTGCGGCCCAGCTTCCCCTCGGCGACCATGCGCCGCAAGAGCGCCGGGGGCTCGAACCGCGGCCCCAGCTCGCGCGCCAGCTCCTCGGCGATCCCCAGCCGCACATCGAGCCCCACCACGTCGGTCGTGCGCAGTGGACCCATCGGGTGGCGGTAGCCCAGCTCCATGGCGGCGTCGATGTCCGCGGCATCCGCCACGTTCTCCTCCAGCATCCGGATCGCCTCGAGCGCGAGCATCACGCCCAGCCGGCTGGACGCGAATCCAGGGGAGTCGCGCACGACGACGGGCGTCTTGCGCAGCGTCGAGACCCATTCCCGGGCCGAGGTGACGACGTCCTTGGCGGTGCGCTCGCCGACCACGATCTCGACGAGCTTGGAGGCCGGGACCGGGTTGAAGAAGTGCAGGCCGAGGAACCGGTCGGGCCGCGCCAGGGATGCCGCGAGGTCGTCGATCGAGATCGAGGAGGTGTTCGTGGCGAGCACGGCCTCCGCGGCCACGGCGTCCTCGATCCGGGCGAGCGCACCCGCCTTGAGATCGCGGTCCTCGGGCACGGCCTCGACGACGAGCGCTGCGGCCGCGAAGTCGGCGAAGTCGGTGCTGACCGACAGCGAGGACGTGGCGTGATCGGCGTCTGAGAGGTCGCCCCGCTGCACCGAGGTGGCGATGCTGGCCAGCACGCGTTCGCGGGCGGCATCCGCCGACTCCGCATCGCGCTCGACGAGGATCACGCGGGAGCCGGCGAGCAGGAAGGCGTGTGCGATGCCCGCTCCCATGCGCCCGCCGCCGAGCACCCCGACGGTTCCGGGTACGGTCATGAGTTCTTCTCCGTCTTCTGCTGCGCGGTACGGCGCTCCAGGAACGCCGTCATCCTGCGATGCTTCTCATCGCTGTCGAACAGCTCGGCCTGCACCTCGAGCTCGATCGCCGGATGCTGATCCGCTGGCGCGAGCAGTGCGCGCTTGGTGAGCTCCGTGGCACGGGCGCCGTTCGCGCCGATGCGGTCGGCGACGGCGTGCGCGGCGTCGAGCAGCGTGCCGGGCTCGTGCAGCGACGACACCAGGCCCCACGACAGCGCCTCATCGGCATCGATGATGCGGCCGGTGAGGAGCAGCTCGCTGGCGCGGGCGTGGCCGACGATCTCAGGCAGCCGCCAGGTGGCCCCCGCGGCGGCGATGATGCCGAGGCCCGTCTCGGGATTGCCGAACTTCACGCGCGGGGTGGCGATGCGGATGTCGGCGGCGTACGCGAGCTCGGCGCCGCCGCCCAGGGCGTAGCCGTCGACGGCGGCGATCACCGGCATCGGCAGGGAGCGGATGCGGCGGAACGCCGTCGAGTTGATGCCGCGACGGGCATCCTCGGCGGTGCGGTCGCGGAGCTGCCCGATGTCCGCTCCGGAGGCGAACACGCCGCCCGCTCCGATCAGGATGAGGACGCGCGGATCGCGCTCGAGCTCCTCGCACAGCGCGTGCAGCTCGTCGATCATGCCCTGGTCGATCGCATTGCGCTTCTCGGGCCGGTTCAGGGTGGCGACGACGCGGTCGTCGCGGCGCTCCAGCAGCAGTGCACCGGCGGCGGAGGACTCAGGCATCCAGGCGCTCCACGATCATGGCCGTGCCCTGCCCGACGCCCACGCACATGGTCGCGAGGCCGTAGCGGGCGCCGGTCGCCTCGAGTCGGCGCAATAGGGTGACGATCAGGCGCGATCCGCTGGAACCGAGCGGATGCCCGAGGGCGATCGCTCCGCCGTCGGCGTTGACGATCTCGGGGTCCAGGCCCAGGCGGCGGATGCTGGCCAGCGACTGCGTCGCGAACGCCTCGTTCAGCTCGACGGCGCCGAGGTCGGCGACGGTGAGCCCGGCCTTCGCGAGCGCCTTCTCCGTGGCGGGCACCGGACCCAGGCCCATGATCTCGGGGGCGAGCGCCGCAGTCGCCGAGGCGACGATACGCGCCCGGGCGCGCAGACCGTGGCGCTGCACGGCATCCGCGCTGGCGACGACGATCGCCGAGGCGCCGTCGTTCAGGGAGCTGGCGTTGCCCGCGGTGACGACCTCCCCGCCTGCGACCACGGGGCGCAGCTTCGCGAGCACCTCCAGTGAGGTCTCCGGGCGCGGGCCCTCATCCGTGTCGACGATGCCGCGGGCGGTCTCGACCGGGACGATCTCGGCGGCGAGGCGACCGGCGTCGATCGCCGCGAGGGCGCGCTGGTGGCTCAGCAGCGCGAAGGCATCGGCATCCGCTCTGCTGATCCCGTCGACGCGGGCGACCTCCTCGGCGGTCTCGGGCATCGAGAAGGTGGCCTTGTCGCGGGCGACCAGTTTGGGGTTCGCGAAGCGCCAGCCGATCGAGGTGTCGAACGCCGCGCCGGGCTTGGCCCACGCGCGGTCGGGCTTGGCCTGCACCCACGGGGCGCGGGACATGGACTCCACGCCGCCGGCCACGATCACATCGGCGTCCCCCGATCGGATGGCCTGGGAGGCCATCGTGATCGCGGACATGCCGGAGGCGCAGAGGCGGTTCACGGTGATTCCGGGGAGGGAGTCGGGCAGGCCCGCCAGCAGCACCGCCATGCGGGCGACGTTGCGGTTGTCCTCGCCGGCCTGGTTGGCCGCGCCCAGGATCACCTCATCGATCGCATCATGCGGGACGCCGGATCGGGAGACGGTCTCACCCACGACGAGCGCGGCGAGATCGTCCGGGCGCACGCTCGAGAGGGCGCCTCCGTAGCGCCCCACAGGCGTGCGGATCCCATCAACCAGGAAGGCCTCGGACATCGTCATCCTTTCGCGCGCGCTCGGCGCCAATAGCAGACCGATCGTTCAGTAATACGATGGCAGATCATCGCGCGGCTGGCAACCCGACGGCGATATGTTTCCGGTCGAAAGGCGCGCGGCCTGCGCCCCGGATGCGGTAGTCTCCCGATTTGCTGACCCATCGGTCAGTTTCCGCTACCCGAACAACGGAGTTCCCAATGGCGAACACGATCGACAGACGGCGCGAGGAGCGCCGGGTCCTGGCCGGCACACTCGTCGGCACGACCATCGAGTGGTACGACTTCTTCATCTACGCCCAAGCGGCCGGGCTCGTCTTCGGCGAGCTGTTCTTCGCTCCGCTGGGGGCGACCGGCGGCCAGATCGCGTCCTGGGCATCACTGGGCATCTCGTTCCTGTTCCGGCCGCTGGGGGCCGTGATCGCGGGCCACCTCGGCGATCGGCTCGGGCGCAAGCGGATGCTGGTGCTCACCCTCATCCTGATGGGCGCCTCCACCTCGCTGATCGGCGTGCTGCCGACATATGCCGACATCGGCATCATGGCGACCGTGCTGCTCGTGCTCCTGCGCGTGCTGCAGGGCTTCTCGGCCGGCGGTGAGTGGGGCGGGGCCGCGCTGATGTCCGTCGAGCACGCCCCGAAGGAGCGCCGGGGCTTCTTCGGGGCCTACCCGCAGATCGGCGTGCCGGTCGGCATGATCCTCGCCACCTTCACCATGTGGGTGCTGAACCTCGCCATCGGACCCGAGGCGTTCCTCGCCTGGGGCTGGCGCCTGCCGTTCCTGTTCTCGATCGTGCTGATCGTGGTCGGATACCTCATCCGTCGCTCGGTCGAGGAGTCGCCGGTCTTCCTGGAGCTGCAGGAACGGCGCCGGGAGTCCTCCGCGCCGCTGTCGATGCTCTTCAGGCACCACACGCGCGAGGTCGTCCTCACTGCGCTGATCTTCATCGCGAACAACGCCGCCGGCTACCTGCTCATCGCGTTCTTCACGACCTACGTGTCGACCGTCATCGGCATGCCCCGTGAGACCGCGCTGCTGATGACCACCCTCGCCTCGTTCGGCTGGTTGATCTTCACGATGGCCGGTGGCTGGGTGTCGGACCGGATCGGCCGCGTGCGGACCTTCCAGATCGGGTACGGCCTGCTGGCCGTCTGGTCCGTGCCGATGTGGTTCCTGATCGACACCGGCAACGTGGGGTTGTACTTCGTCGCGCTGTTCGTGCTGACCATCGGACTCGGGCTCTCGTACGGACCGCAGTCGGCGCTCTACGCGGAGATGTTCCCGGCGGACGTGCGCTACTCGGGCGTCTCGATCGGCTACGCACTGGGCGCGATCCTGGGCGGCGCGTTCGCTCCGCTGATCGCCGAGCTGCTGCTCAAGAACACCGGCGCCTCCTGGTCGATCGGCGTGTACATCCTCGGCATCACGATCGTGTCGCTGGTGGCGGTGTCGTTCGTGAAGGAGACGCGGGGTGCCCCGCTCGACACGCAGAGCATCGAGGTCGTCACCGCGCGGGCGAGCGGCACTGTCACGCGCTGACCGCCGGCTGACGAGTGAGGGCTGATCGGGATTCCCGATCAGCCCTCACCTCTGTCAGCCGGAAGCGCGGTTCAGACCCGGCCGTAGGCGCGGAGCGGGTGCTCTATGAGTTCCACCACGCGGCGCAGGAACCCGGCGGCGTAACCGCCGTCGCACACGCGGTGGTCGAACACGAGCGAGATCTGCGCGATGCGGCGAGCCACGATCGACCCGTCGACCACCCAGGGGCGTTCGATCATGCGGCCGATTCCGAGCATCGCCACATCGGGGTGGTTGATGATCGGGGTGGAGCCGTCCACGCCGAAACCGCCGTAGTTGTTGAGCGTGAACGTCGAGCCGCGCAGCCGCTCGGGTGGCATCCCGCCGGCGCGTGCCGTGGCGGCCAGCTCGCGCAGTGCGGCATCCAGTGCCTCGACGCTCAGCCCGTGGGCCTTCGGGATGACCGGCACCATCAGGCCGCGATCGGTGTCGGCCGCGATGCCGAGGTTCACGCCCTCGAACGAGATGATCTCTGAGGCGTCCTCGCTCAGACGCGACGCCAGCAGGGGGTACTCGGCCAGGGCGATCAGCGTGTAGCGGGCGATCAGCGCGGTCAGCGACGGTGCCTTGCCGCCCTCGGGAGCCATCTGCGCGCGCAGGTTCCACAGCTCGGTCGCGTCGACGTCGACCCAGACGGTCGCCTCGGGGATCTCGGCGCGGCTGCGCGACAGCTTGGCGCTGACGGCCTTGCGCAGCGGGCTCATCCGCTCCCGGGACAGCACCGCGAGACCGTCCAGCTCCCCGCCGGCGACGGCGGACTCCGGGACGGGTCCCGGGATGCCGGCCGATGGTCCGGTGACCCCGTCCACCGCCGTGTCGACGGCTGCACGCAGCACGTCGGCGCGGGTGATCGCGCCGTCGGAGCCGGTGCCGACGAGGGTGCGCACGTCGACGCCCAGGTCGCGCGCGAGCCGGCGCACCAGCGGCGATCGCACGGCGACGGTGCGCTTCGGTGCGGATGCAGTGTCGACTGCACCACTTGCCGTCGAATTCACCGCCTGGCTTCGCGGGGAAGTGGTGCTCTCGGCGGCATCCGGTGCGGTCGGCGCCGGAGCGGCGGGCACAGCGGCGGCGGGCGCCGCGGGCTGGGCGGAGGCAGCGGATGCTGCGCGAGGACGACGACGGCCGGAGCCGGTGCGCTCGGTGGTCCCGTAGCCGATCAGCACGTTCCCGGAGCCGGAGCCGGCTCGCTCCTCGGCACGATAGGCGTCCTTCTCGGTGGCGTCGGATGCGGTGGGCGTCGGCGCCTCAGGGGCATCCGAGGCGACCTCGAGCACCGGGGCGCCGACGTCGATGACGTCGCCGGGTTCGCCGTGCAGTGCTGTGATGACGCCCGCGAACGGGGAGGGCAGCTCGACGATGCTCTTCGCGGTCTCGACCTCGGCGATGGCCTGGTCGGTGGCGATGGTGTCGCCCACCTTCACGAGCCACTGCACGAGACCGGCCTCGGTGAGTCCCTCGCCGAGATCTGGCAGGCGGAACACACGCGCGGTCGTGGTGCTCATCGTGCTGCGCCTTCCGCGTCGTCATCCCAGTGCAGCGAGTCGATGGCGTCCAGGACACGATCGGCATCCGGCAGGTACCAGTGCTCGAGCTTCGGCGGCGCGAAGGGAGTGTCGAAACCGGTGACGCGACGCACCGGCGCCTCGAGGTACTCGAAGCAGCGCTCGAACACCCGGGCCTGGATCTCGCTCGCAACGCTGACATACCCCGGCGCCTCGGCCACGACGACGGCACGACCGGTCGAGCGCACGGCGGCGGTCACTGTCGCGTCGTCGAAGGGGGAGAGGCTGCGCACGTCGATGACCTGCACGCTGCGCCCTTCGGATGCCGCGATCTCGGCGGCCTCGAGTGCGACGGGCACCATCGCCGAGTACGCCAGGACGGTGACATCCGTGCCCTCGCGGGCGATGCGCGCGGTGCCGAGGTCGGCCGTGACGGAGGTGTCGACCTCGCCCTTCGACCAGTACAGCTTCTTCGGCTCCAGGAACACGACCGGGTCCGGGGAGGCGATCGCCGCGCGCAGCAGCGAGTACGCGTCCTGCGGCGTGGACGGCGAGACCACGGTGAGGCCGGGGGTGTGCGCGTAGTACGCCTCGGAGGAGTCGCAGTGGTGCTCCACGCCGCCGATGCCGCCGCCGAACGGGATGCGGATGACGATCGGCATCCGCACAGCACCTCGCGTGCGGTTGCCCATCTTCGCGACATGACTGACCACCTGCTCGAAGGCGGGCAGGGCGAACGCGTCGAACTGCATCTCGACGACGGGACGCATGCCGTTCATGGCCATGCCGACCGCGGTGCCCATGATTCCCGACTCGGCGAGCGGGGTGTCGAAGCAGCGGTCCTCGCCGAAGCGCTCGGCCAGCCCGTCGGTGATGCGGAACACGCCGCCGAGCGCGCCCACGTCCTCACCGAAGACGACGACGTCCGGGTCGTCGGCGATGGCGTCGGCCAGCGCGCGGTTGATCGCCGCGGCCATGGTCATGGTGCCGACCACGTGCGGGGTCTCGATCTCGATGTCGTTCGCCATGGTCATCGGTGGCCTCCTGCGTCGGTGAGGGATGCGCGTTCGATCTCGCCGCGCAGCAGCTGCCACTGCTCCTCGAGCTGAGGGGAGCGCTCGGCGGTGACGAAGCGGAACAGGTCCTCGGGGTCGAGGTCGGAATCGGCGTTCAGTGCATCGCGCAGCGCTGCCGCGATCACCTCGGCGCCGTCGGCGATGCTCTGCTGCGCGGCGTCGTCGAGCAGACCCTGGGCCCGCAGGAAGATCTGCATCCGGCTGAGCGGGTCGCGGTCCGCCCACGCCTTCACCTCGTCGCGGTCGCGGTAGCGGGTGTCGTCGTCGGCGTTGGTGTGGGCCTGCATGCGATAGGTGTGCGCCTCGACCAGCGAGGGGCCGCCACCGCTGCGTGCGCGGTCGACGGCCTCGCCGAGCACGGCGAGGAGGGCTGCGACGTCGTTGCCGTCCACGCGCTGCCCCGGCATGCCGTAGCCGATCGCCTTGTGCGCGAGCGAGGGTGCTGCGGTCTGGCGGGAGAGGGGGACGGAGATCGCGAACTCGTTGTTCTGCACGAAGAACACGACCGGCACGTGGAACACGGCTGCGAAGTTGAGCGCCTCGTGGAAGTCGCCCTCGCTGGTGGAGCCGTCGCCGCACAAGGCGAGCACCACGGTGTCCTCGCCGCGATGCTTGGCGGCCTGTGCGAAGCCGACGGCGTGCAGCAGCTGGGTGGCCAGCGGCGTGGACTGCGGGGCGACGCGATGCTCGGCCGGGTCGTAGCCGGAGTGCCAGTCGCCCTTCAGCAGCACCATGGCGTCTGCCGGGCGCACGCCGCGGGAGATCACGGCGACGGAGTCGCGGTAGGTGGGGAACAGCCAGTCATGGTCGCCGAGCACCATGGACGCGGCGACCTGGCACGCCTCCTGGCCGTGCGAGGAGGGGTACACGGCGAGACGTCCCTGCCGCACGAGCGCGTAGGCCTGGTCGTTGATGCGACGGCCCTCGACGAGGCCGCGGTACGCGCGCTGCAGCGTCTCGGCATCCGGCAGCGCGTACTGCTCGTCGGCGACGGTCGCGCCGTCCTTGTCGATGAGTGCGACGGGAGTGTCGCGGGGGAGCAGGTCTTCGTGCTGCATCGTGTTCGCC
>Ga0256796_1000561_pt1 | contig 15370 bp, 10 predicted proteins | sample MC6MC0947MT_FD_190209 | JGI IMG/M metagenome (GOLD analysis project Ga0256796, IMG submission 190209) | Metatranscriptome of enriched soil aggregate microbial communities from Iowa State University, Ames, United States - MC6-MC0947-MT... | ecosystem: Environmental > Terrestrial > Soil >...
AAGAATTTGCAGCTTACAGCTTCTTCGGATTTCTGGGAACTTTTGGAAATCATATGGCGATCAACAACTATATGATCGGTGAATTTATTGGTGAGGAGGAGATTGCGATTTACAGTATTTTATTGGCTCTTATTTCTTTGATTTCTATTCCGCAACTGGGTTTATTTAATATTTCCGCACCGATCATCAGAAAAAATTTAGCCGACGGAGACATGCTGGAACTCGACAGATTTCATAAAAAAACGTCATTAACCATTTATTTTCTTGGTGCTGTCTTGTTTGGCTGTATCATGGTAGGATTCCCATATTTAACTCATTTTATGCCTAATAAAGGAGATATGCTGAGAATGTACGAACCGGTCATCTGGATTTGGGGTTCTGCAGTTCTGATGGATCTAGCTACAGGATTTAACGGAAACATTATTTCACTTTCAAAATACTACCGATTCAATATTATTGTGATGCTTTTGTTGGCAGGATTAACGATTGGGCTAAACTGGTATTTCATTCATTATACCGACCTTTCATTGATTGGAATTGCCTTATCGACAGCAATTTCTGTGACAACTTATAATTTGATAAAAGTGATCTTCAATTATTTTATGTTTAAAGTTTCACCTTTTTCGATTGAAATGATTTTTGTATCGATCATCTGTACTTTGGCGATTACGGTTGCGATTGTGCTGCCGGTTTTCGAGAATAATTTCATCAATTTGGTCTACAAACCAGCAGTTGTTTTATTATTGATTTTTATTGGAAATCATTTCACCAAAATATTCCCGATTGAGCAGTATATCAATAGAAATTTCATCAAAAGTATCCTGAAATTTAAATAAGTCTAAACAGAAGATTTTCTAAATTTCTGATAACAATTTCTTTATTATAATCCTGCTGAAAATCATATTTCAAGTTTTTTAATTCATCAAATTGCTGAATGATATTTTCTTTTTCCTGAATAATAAAGCCAAGATTTGAAGAATAATTTTTCGGAAAAACAGCCATTTTACCAAACTTAATGGCATCACCGATATTTCCTGTCATTTTTGTTTTACCATAGATTTCTTCCTGACTGAAAAACCGTGTTTTCTGCTGAATCGGACACCAAAGAACATCAGCTTTTTTCATCCAGATTTCAAAATCTTTCTGAGAAACTCTCTCAGTAAAATATGTAACATTAAATTTCTCTGCAACTTTTTCTATGCTTTCAAGCTCCTCTCCTTTTGCTTTTCCAAGAAGTACAAATTCTATTTTTTTTGATTTTTCGGAATTCTGAATAACATTTAAAACATGTTGATAATCACGTCTTTTTTGAGAAACTCCACCCGGAATGACTATTGTTAAAAATTCATTTTTATTCTGGTAAAAATCTTTAGTATAAAAAAGTGGTAAAAACTGATATTCTGAAGATGAAAAAGTTTGATCCAAAACCAATAATTGGTTAGCTTTTTTATAAACTTTTGAAGCATTAAATAATCCTTCTTTCCACCACAATTTCAGTCGATAAATAATATCTTCCTTGAAAATATTTTTAATTAAGTCTAATTGCGAAGCTTTCGAAAAATTAAGATTATGAACAATCACCGCCGTTTTGTATTTCTGAGTGACATTCAGAAAAGTATTGAAATAACGATGTACGGTTCCGATAATGATTAAATCATAGTTCTTTGCCTGCAACTGATCCAAAATCATTGAGCTATCTGACAAAAAAATGTTTTCAGAACTCCCTTGAATTTGTTTTTTAATCTTTTCAGAAAAATAATAATCTACAGAAAACGCTTTTGAATCTTTCATTAAATCCAAAAAATCTGCAGCAATTTCCGCATGCGTATCGATTTCTATGTAGGCTATTTTTTTCAATTTTTCTGAGTTATATATTTTGGCTAAAGCCAATGGAAAATTCTTGTTTTTGTAAATAGGCTAAAGCCCATTTCTATTGAATCAAAAGAATCACATTTTAAACCACTTCTTTTTAAACTGATTCCAACGTTGCTGATTAATTACTTTTTGTTCATCTTTTGAAATTTTCAGCTCAAGATTTTGAGATTTGCATTTTTCATACGAACTGATAATCTGAAACAGAAATGAAGGCGATTTTATTTTCATGGCTTCTTTTGCAGATGCAACATAGGTTAAGAATCGGTTTAAACCTAAAAAATAAAAATATCTTCCGTAATAATCTGCTGGTTTTATTGTATAATCTGCCCCTTTTACTTTAATTAATTTAACGTGCAATTCGGGCAAAACTATTTCTTTCCAGCCTAAATTTTGCAGTAAAATTGCATCGATATTATCCCAACCCAAAGTTTCACGCAAACCGCCCATTTGTAAAAAACATTCTTTTCTGTATGCTTTCATCGGGCCGCGAACATGATGTTTATTGGAATTCCCTTCATAAACCCATTCGCTGTTTTTTTCGACATATAAAAGTCCGCCAACCAAACCGTAATCCGGATTTTCTACAAAAGCATTCGCAACGATCTGAAGATAGTTTTCATTTAAAATAATATCCGAATCGAATTTACAGATAATATCAAATTCATTAATATCCTGCGTTTGTAATCCTTTTTTGAATGCTGCAACAACTTTTGAGCCCGGTTGATGAGCTGATTTTTGCAAATTAATAGTTTCAAATCTGGAATCGCTTTCAGTATATTTTTTGATCACTTCAGAAGTTCCGTCAGTCGAGCCATCGTTTACAACGACAACTTTAAAATCCTTAAAACTTTGCTGCTGTAAAGAATCTAAAGTAAATGGAAGATTATTTTCTTCGTTGTGCGCAGGAATAATGATTAGAAATTTCAAGCTGAATCAGTTTAAAAATATATAGCGATAATTGACAACTGCAAAAGTACGTCAATTATCGCTTATGAATATCCATTAATATTATTTATTATGCGGTTTAAGCATGTTTACAGGATCTAAAATTTCGTCTAATTTTTCCTGTGAAAGCAAACTTTGTTCAAGAACTAAATTATAAACACTTTTCCCCGTCTCTAAAGCCTCTTTAGCAATTTTTGTAGACTGCTTATATCCGATGTAAGGGTTCAGAGCGGTTACAATTCCGATGCTGTGTTTTACCATATTTAGACAAACCTCTTTATTGGCGGTAATTCCGACAACACACTTGTCACGAAGGGTATCTAATGCATTGCAAAGGAAATGAATGTTTTCCATAATGGCATGAGAAAGCACAGGTTCCATTACATTCAGCTGCAATTGGCCTGCTTCTGCGGCGAAAGTTACGGTAAGATCATTTCCGATTACTTTAAAACAAACCTGATTTACAACTTCCGGAATTACAGGATTTACTTTTCCAGGCATTATCGAAGAACCGGGCTGCATTGGCGGAAGATTGATTTCAGACAATCCCGCTCTTGGACCTGAAGAAAGCAATCTTAAATCGTTACAGATTTTTGAAAGTTTCACGGCAAGACGTTTCATTGCTGATGAATAAATCACATAAGACCCCGTATCAGGCGTTGCCTCGACCAAATCCGGTGCGGATACAACAGGATAACCGGTAATTTCAGCTAAATTTTTAGCACAAAGCGTTGCGTAGCCTACAGGAGCATTAATTCCTGTTCCGATCGCCGTTGCACCCATATTAACCTCGACAAAAAGATTGGCGTTATTATTTAATTTTGAAATATCTTCTTCTAAGGTTGCGGCAAATGCCTCAAACTCCTGTCCCATTGTCATCGGAACTGCATCCTGAAGCTGAGTTCGCCCCATTTTGATTACATCATGAAACTGTTTTCCTTTCTCACGAAAAGCGACAACAATACTTTCAAGCTTTTGAACAAGAGTAGCGTTCATTTGCAACAGCCCCATCTTGATTGCAGTTGGATAAGCGTCATTGGTAGACTGTGAAAGATTGATATGATCATTTGGTGAACAAAATTCATATTCACCTTTATTTTTTCCTAATTTTTCTAAAACACGATTGGCAATCACTTCATTGGCATTCATGTTAATAGAAGTTCCTGCCCCTCCCTGAATCATATCTACAGGAAACTGTTCGTGCAGTTTTCCTAATAATATTTCATCGCAGGTTTCTGCAATTTTAAAATATAAATCTTCATCTAAAAGTCCAAGCTCATAATTCGTTTTTGCTGCTGCTTTTTTTACAAAAGCCAAACCTTTGATAAATTCAGGATATGACGACAAAAGCTGTCCTGAAATTTTGAAATTGTCAATCGCTCTTTGCGTCTGAACTCCGTAATAAGCATTGATCGGAACGTTTAATTCTCCTAGAAGATCACTTTCTTTTCTGAAATTTTCCATAAAATAAGGTTGAGTATTAGGCTAAGATTGAGATTGAAAATTACGTACAATATTTAAATTTTCACCCTCAATATTAACCTTACTTAGAATATTTTTGATTTAAAGCCTGAAGAATTGCCCAAGTTTCGGCATCCATAATCCCGTCATAATTTTGTGGTCGGAAATGATACTGCAGTGCTTCAATAGTTTTTTTGGTAACATCATCCCATTTTCCACTCGGCTGAATGTCATAACCAAACTTTTGCAAAGCAGTCTGAGCTAAAAATATAAATGCCGGCTCATTATATCTTGTAGAAATATCGGTTTGTGCAGTGGTAAGAAGAGTTTGTTTTGCTGCTTCATCATACCACATTCCTATTTGATATTCATCATATAATTTTTTCCATGGAAAAAGCGGGCCTGGATCCTGTTTTCTTGTCGGGGCAATATCCGAATGCGCCAAAACATTCGTTGCAGGAATTTGGTATCTTGTAACAATATCTTTTGCTAAAGCTGCCACCTTTTTTACCTGCTCATCACTGAAAGGCTGGAAAATTTTCGCACCAGTTGCATCTGCAGTGTATCCCATATTTACAATTTCAATTCCTATGGAAGTGTCGTTAAGATTTTTGTCTGAACGCCATGCACTTACTCCTGCATGATAAGATCGTTTGTTTTCATCCACCAATTGATAAATTTCGTTATCTCCAAGATTATTTACAAGATAATGTGCGCTTACCGATTGCTGCGTAAGAACTTCAACAGATTTATCATCAGGTAAAACTGTATAATGTAAGATCAGATATTTCTGTCTAAAATTTTGAGCAATCGCAGGAAAATGCGTTTTCACTACTTTGTAACCTGCTGGTTTTGCTGATACAATTGAACCGTAGCTAATCGTATTGTCATTCTTTGTAGCATCAGCAATATTTGTTGTGAAAAATTCTACGCCGTGCTCATTTGTAATTTTAGGTTTAGGTTTTTCTACAGAGTCGGTTTTTGTTACAGATTTTGGCTGTGAAGTCACTGTTTTAGGTCGGTACGTAGTTTTTTTAATATTTTTTTGTGAGGTACACGAAAAAACCAACGTGCTTAAGCCGATGATATATAATGTCTTACGCATTAGTTTACTTTTTTAATCGTTTATTAGCGTAAAAATACGTAATTTTTTCTTGAATTTTATTTGGTAAATAAAGAAATCTATTCTATATTTGCACTCGCAATAACAGAACAAAGATCTTTAAAATATAAATAAAAAGGAGGGTTGCCGGAGTGGTTAACGGAGCAGTTTGCTAAACTGTCGACGCGAAAGTGTCGCAAGGGTTCGAATCCCTTACCCTCCGCATTTATTTCTTTCGGGGCGTAGCGTAGTCCGGTCATCGCGCCTGGTTTGGGACCAGGAGGTCGCAGGTTCGAATCCTGCCGCCCCGACAGTTTTCGGTAATTTTCTCAAAATTACAAATGGGTGCGTAGCTCAGCTGGATAGAGCATTCCGATTCTCGGAACGGTGAAATTTAGATACTATCACTTAAAAGTTTTCAGTAATTTCTTAAAAATTGCAAAATGGGTGCGTAGCTCAGCTGGATAGAGCATCTGCCTTCTAAGCAGACGGTCAAAGGTTCGAATCCTTTCGCGCTCACTTAAAACTCACAACAGAAGTTGTGAGTTTTTTTATCTAATACTAGTCTTTTAAAAATATTTCAAAATCACTTTTAACATCAAAAATTACATATTTGAGTTTTTCATCTTTAACTTGAGCAAATTTCTCTTCTATTAGATCTCTATTCAAAAGATTACCAAAAATTCTTGCAATATCACCAATACTATAAATTGCTGCGCGAGATATTCCAAAGTCATCATTTAAAATATATTTTAAGCACAATTTCTCCAACCATTCCTGATCATCAATATTATTGACCGCACCTATAATAACTTCAATAACATTTTTATTATCTTTTAAAAGTTTTAATATTTCCCGTTTATCTGAATAATTAAAATTTTCATATCTCATTACAATTCTAAAATTAAAAACCACCGTAAATATACAGTGGTTTCAAATTTATAATTAAAATTTTATTTCAACTTATAAGAACTTCCATTCCAAAGATAGGTTTTTGAGGCTTTTTTCTTCTTCTCACGGTCTTTGTCATCTTTCTCCATTTCTTCCATTTTAAAAATAAAAGCATTGGGAATTCCGCCTTTATCATTTGGGAAAATAAATTCTTCAGAATGATAATAAACATCAGCATCACCGACGTTCATCAATTGAGGCAGAGCAATCAGTTTTTTATCTTTAAACAAAACGTATTGATCATAGCTTGCAATTCCGCAAGCTTCACCAGAAACGGTAGCTTTTAAAGTTAATTCCACGTTTTGAAGCTTGTGATTACTTTCAATATTAAAAGTTCCGTAGCTCAGGCTTTCTCCTGATCCTGTCTCGAAAGAAACCTCATCAACCAAAGTACTTCCTTCCACAACTTTTATGGCTGCAATATTTTGCTGGATATTAATTTCCGGATATTGCTTATCTTTTTTATTAATCGTTTTCGTTAAACCAAACAAAAAATCGTATCCGTTCTTATTTCTGTAACCCACAGCAAGATTTCCGCCCCAAACGTAGCCTTCAGAAATCTCATCACCTTTCTGATAGGATATTTTGTACCAATTCGCTCTTCTTTCTCCTAACTTCAAAATCGTTTCATCTTTTTTAAGAATCAAAATCGATTGATTGGTTTTTAAAGAATCTAAAATCTGAGCATTCACATTAGGAGACTGTCGTATTCTCGCCCAATCGGTGAATATTTTTTGTGTTTTACTTTCTTCAAAATGGAAAACTCCGTTAGCGTAATCATAATCTTCCTCCTGCGCAGAAAAAATCTGAACGATGAGTAAAAACAAAATTGTGAATAAGGGTTTCATAATTTTAGGTTGAGGCTAAGATTGACATTTAGGCTAAATTTCAGGTTAAATAAATTGGTCATTTTATTTTTCAAGCAATAAGCTTACCCATTCTTCGCGTTGCAATTTCTTTTTGAGTTCTAAATTATTTTCTTTACAAACCTCAAGAATATCGTCAACATCAAAGAAACACAATCCTGAAAGCAATAATTTCCCGCCCTCATTTAAAACAGAGACATAAGTCGGAATATCTGAAATCAAGATATTTCTATTGATATTGGCTAAAATAATATCATAATTTTCTTCACCTAAATTTTCAGCAGTTCCCAATTCAATATCCAGTTCTACTCCATTTCTTGCGGCATTTTCTTTTGAATTTTCAACGGACCACTCATCAATGTCAATAGCTTTTGTGTCTCCGGCTCCGATTTGTTTTGCATAAATTGCCAAAACCGACGTTCCACAACCCATATCCAACACTTTTTTACTGTTAAAATCAATATCCATCATTTGTTGGATCATTAAATGTGTTGTTGGGTGATGCCCTGTTCCGAAAGACATTTTTGGCTGAATGATAATTTCATGCATTCCCGGAACCGATTGATGGAATTCTGCTCTGATTAAGACTTTATCATCAATATTAATCGGTTCGAAATTTTTTTCCCATTCTTCATTCCAGTTGATGTTCGGCATTTCCTGAAAAGTATATTCAATTTTTACTTCTTGATTCTGGAAAAGCGGTAAATTTTTCAGTTCTTCTTCATTAAATAAATCTTTCTGAATATATCCTAAAATACCTTCCAGCTCTTCCGTGAAACTATCGAAACCTATCTCGATAAGTTCTGCCATTAATATTTCGTTCCAGGGCTGAAGCGGAGAAATTCTGAAATCGAATTCTAAATAATTTTGCATGCGAGTAATTTGTTGCAAAAATAAAACTACTTTTTTGATTTATGGTTTTAAACACAAAGAACACAAAGTTTTTTTTAATTTACTTTACGTTTTTAAGTTCGCAAAGGAAGAACTACGTTCGTAAATCTTCAGTTCATACTCAGTAAAGAACACTAAGCATGTCATTCTGACGAAGGAAGAATCTGTTTTGTTTTATTTAGAAAGATTGTAAGTCACCTCCAATATTGAGATGAAAGACAAAAATCCTATCCCCGATTGCAATGAAAATCCTTTTTTGAAAAAAAGATTGTAATGGAAAGCGGGAAATAGATCCTAAAAAATAATGAATGATTATTTATAAAATGTAGATTCTTCACTTCGCTCCGCTTCGTTCTGAATGACAAAATAGTATACATAAAAAAGCGAACCGAAGTCCGCTTTTATTGATTATATTTTAAACCAATTAAGGATTTGTAGAAAATATAGAACCATTCGCAATTAAAGCTCTTCTGTTCATTTTCAGAATATCTCTTACCCATTCTGCAAAATCTTCCGGCTGAAGAACTTTATCTGGATTTCCGTCTGTCAAACCACCCTGAATAGACATATCTGAAGCAATTGTACTCGGCGTCAAAGTGATTACACGAATATTCTGTTTTCTCCATTCTGCCATCATTGATTGAGATAATGAAACAACTGCTGCTTTTGAAGCCGCATAAGCCGACATATTCGGACCACCTTTTAGACCAGCTGTAGAAGCTACATTAACGATATCACCCTCACCTTTTTCTTTTAAAAACGGATACACCGCTTTTGCTGCATAATATACCCCAAAAAGATTGGTTTTGATGACCTGTTCCCAGGTTTCGGAAGACATTTCTTCGATCGATCCGAAGTCTCCGATTCCTGCATTGTTGATTAAAATATCTACACCGCCGAGCTGTTTTACCAATGATTCGATTCCTGCTTTTACCTGAATTTCGTTATCGACAGAAAAAACTGCATATCCTGCATTTACTCCTGTTCTTTGAATTTCATCAACGGTCATTTTTAAATTCTCTTCATTTCTTCCTGTGATTCCTACATTTACACCTTCATTAGCCAAAATCAAAGCTACAGCTTTTCCAAGGCCTCTACCGCCACCTGTAATGATCGCATTTTTTCCTTTTAGGTTCATTTTAAAATATTTTAGTGCAAATTTACGAAAGATCATTTTTAAAACTTTTCAAACTCTCTTTATTTAATAGATTTTTATCATTTGAAATTTCAATTGAATAATTTATGACGTTATAAAAAGTGAAACCGACTCATTAAAAGCCGGTTTCTGAAAGTAATATATAAAAAGTAAATTATTTTAAGGGATAATGATCTGATCCTGCACTTCGAAATTTTCAGAAGCTGTAAATTCGTTTCCATACATATCCTGTGCTTTTACCTCAACTTTATGTTTGCCTAAAGATAGTTTATTGCCAAAACCTCCGCTCCAGATGTGTTTTGACTGTTCAGGATTTGAAGGTCTTCTTCCCGGGAAAAGTTTATCGGTAGCATCCCATTTGAAAACGGAATTTGCAAAATTCGGATCTATGATTTCAATGTATTCCATTTCCTCCCATTTTCCGCCGTCGATTCTGTATTGTACTTTGTCTTTTTTACTTCCCATAAAGAAATTAGCCAAAATTTTTGCCGAAGTTTTAGACGGATAAGGAATTACTTTTGGCACATACAACTGAATCTGATGATCTTCAGGTTTTCCTGCCGTTTTATATTTTACCTTATACTGATTATCATTAAAGCTGATAAAAGAATATCCTTTTGCCGTACCGTCTCTCATTGTAGATGTCGGCAAGCCGATTTCGTCTGATGTTCCAGACCACCAATCACCACAAGTTGTCCCTACGTTGTACTCGTGAAGATCTTTTGAGCCGTTCCATCCCTGAGCTTTTCCGTAGAAAATCTGCTGCTGAATGTGGGTGTGTGCAGAAAGCAATAAAGCATTTTTGAATGGCGTTAATGCATCAAATAATTTCTGACGATCTGCATTTCTGAAATTATCTTCGTTCATATGATCCAAAGGAATATGGAAAGAAACGACAATCAGTTTATTTTTGTCAACAAGTTTTAAATCGTTTTCTATAAACTGCATCTGATCTTCTCTGAAACCTCCCCAATATCCTTTTCCGTCTCTCGGATCCGGATACAGAATATCATCAAGCACAATAAAATGTACATTACCGTAGTTGAAAGAATAATTTGCAGGACCAAAATTGGCTTCAAAAGTTTCGTCTGAAAGCATATCTTCTTTAGCATCATAGTTCATGTCATGGTTTCCCATCACATTATACCAAGGAAGACCAATTTCTTTCATGACATCTGCATAAGGCTTCTGTAAACTTAGATCATCACCCACCAAATCTCCTAAACTAATCCCGAACACGGCATTTTTCTTGGTAGATTTCACTTCGTTTACGATCGCCCTTTTGAAATAATCCAACTGCTTTTCTGTATAAGGTTGTGGATCTCCAAAAACCAGAATATCAAAATTTTTGCTTTCGTTCTGTTTATGTAAAGCGAAGTTTAATTCCTTCGGAAGCGCTCCTGTAGGTGTGGATCCTTTATATTTAAAATCTGCGGGAGAACCATTTGGCTTATACTGATAATAATATTGCGGTAAATTATTCTGATTTAATGCAACCATATAACCGGATGGTTTGATTACAAAAATCGTTTGTCCATCCGAAATCGGTAAACTGTATTTTCCGCTTTTGTCTGTTAGAACTACCTGCGCACCATTCGAAACAGCGACTCCTTCAATTCCTTTTTCGCGGTTTTCTTTCTTTTGATTTTTATTTGAATCTTCAAAAACATATCCTGAAACCGATGCTTGTGAAAAAGCCATCGCAGAAATAAGTAATGAAGGTATGATGAATTTATATTTCATTGTAATTATATTTTTTTAGATTAAAAATTATTGGTTCCACCACATTTTTGTGTTGATATTATCACCGCCCATGTTTTGAGATGCTGTAACATAGTTTTCATAGTTCTGAACTTTTGTAACTGTTGGATATGGCATTCTCTGAGGCATCTTTCCATCATTCATGAGTCCTCCGTTATTGGGTAAAACAGGAAAACCTGTTCTTCTCTGCTCATACCACTGCTGATGATCTACGAAAAATAATCCCACATATTTCTGAAGCATAATTCTTTCTAAAGTTCCGTTATAAGCAACTTTTGGATTAGCAAAATAGTTTGCAGGCATTGTTGCTCCCCATTGTTCAAGGGTTGCTTTTACTCCGTTTTCGTAGAAAGTCTGAGCATTTCCAGGAATAATTCCTTTAAATGCCAACTCAGAAAGGATAAACTGAAGTTCTGCATTAGGCATAATCAATATTTTCAGCGGTGCTTTTGCTAAATTCTGATTCAGATTGGAAGGCTGATAATCAAATGTAGTTCCTAAAGCATAGCCAGACGGAGCTCCTTTGTAACCGATATTCGGATTTGGGGGTGTTACACTTTTTGCCTGAGAAAAAAACATGCTTAATCTGGGATCGTTATTATCGACCAAAGTCTGTGTAAAAAAAGCTCCTGAAGCTCTGTAAGCCGTAAAATCCTGTGGCCTTGCAATTGGAGGCATTAATGGAGCGACTCCGGAAATATCCAATACTACTCCATCAGCATTATTTTGGAAGATAGGATATGTTGTCGGGTTATTAACAATGTCGGTAATTCTCTGATGTACATTTACTTCTCCGTTTCTTTTTAAAATCCTTGTCAAAAGTCTTAATGAAAGAGAATTGCAGAATTTTTTCCACTTTACAATATTTGCAGCATTGGAGTTTGCCTGAAAGAATAAGTCGCCTTCACTTAAAGCCTTTGTCGTATCAAATAATGTATTAGCTTCTTTAAGATCATCCAACAAGAACAGATAAATATCTTTTTGCCTATCATACTTCGGCCTCATGATATTTTCTTCAAGTCTCAAAGCTTCGGTCATCGGAACATCACCGAATGCATCGGTAAGATTTGCCATAATCCACGCATTAAGAACTTTAGATATTGCCAGATAATTGGCATTATTCTCTTTTTTTGCAGCTTCATTAAGTTCTTTTACCTGCTTAAGCCATTTGTAGCTTGTATTCCAGTATCCGTTTCCGGTACTTTCTGTGAGATAATAGCGGCTTACCGTATTTCCTTCATTTGGAAAAGCTAAAGCAACCTGCATGATATCAAATGTAAAATCGTCAGCTCTGTTGTATCCGTAAGAACCCATTTCATACTGAATCGGAACTAAAAAACTTCCTACAGAAGGCTGTTTTATTTTGCTTGTATCTGTATTGATCTCTTCAAAGCTTCTTTCGCAAGAATTTATACTAAAAACTGAAAGAGCAATTGCGGTAGATAAAAATATTTTTTTCATAAGGTTGATCTTAGAATTTTAAATTAACTTGAAAACCGACAGTTCTTGCCGATGGAAGCTGACCTATTTCAGCACCTGGAGTAATTGTAGAGTCATTAAGAGCAGCAACTTCCGGATCAAACATTGGAAACTTCGTCCACATCCAAAGGTTTTTACCAAAAACAGCTAAAGTAAGTTCTGTAAGCTTTAGAGGAGCGATTACATCTTTTGAAAATGAGTAAGCGATTCTTGCGTCTCTCAGTTTAATGAATGAAGTATCAAAAGTATTGGTCTCAATATTAGCTCTTCTGTAGTAATCACCGTAATATGCTGCTAAACCAACTGCTTTTGTATTAGAGCTGTAAGTTCCGTCAGGATTTAAAACAACCCCTTGTCCTACAATTGTTCCACTTTGATTATCTCTTCCCATCAAAGTATTCTCAAGTTTACCTTGCTCGGACATTTTGTGATGGGTTTGAGAGTAAGCCATTCCACCATACTGACCATCAAATGAGAAACTGATCTGCCAGTTTTTGATTTTGAAATCATTTTGAAAACCAGCTCTCCATTTCGGAAATGCATTGCCAACTTTTTCCACACGATCCGGTCTTGCAGGAAGTCCGGTTGCCTGATCATAAACTACCTGTCCCGCTTCATTTCTTAACAGTTTGAAACCATATAAATCTCCTAAAGATCCTCCTACAACTGCATTATAATATAAAACACCTGCAACGGTAGAAATAGTGTACGAGTTTTCTCCTGCGAACTCATCAGGTAAAGTGAGGATTTCGTTTCTGTTTAAAGTCCAGTTGGTCGAGATATTCCAGCTAAAATCTTTTGTTTTGAAAGGCATTGCACTTAAGCTCATTTCTACCCCTCTGTTTCTCACTTTTCCTGCATTGATGATTCTGTTTGAATAACCTGATTCTAATAATGTAGGAATTGTGATGATCTGATTGTCTGTATCATTTTGATAAAGCGTTACATTATAGCTTAATCTGTTTTTGAGCACAGAAAAATCCATACCGGCTTCAATGTTGGTGTTGTCTTCAGGTTTCAAAAGCGGATTAGGATATGTTCCCGGAGTTAAAACAGAACCTATGAAATCACTCGGTGTATAATATTTATCTAACTGATACGGAAGTCCTGCAACCCCAACTTTTGCCCATGAAGCTCTTAATTTCCAATAATTAAAGTTTGGAGTTGATAATTTAAAAATATCTGAAAGAATAAAGCTACTGCTCACAGAAGGATAAAAGAACGATCTGTATTGCACTGGAAGTGTGCTGCTCCAATCATTCCTTCCTGTAACATCTAAGAATACTAAATTATCATAGTTTGCACTTACCAAACCGTAGACAGAGTTGGTCTGTTGATCATTTGGTCTCGGAACTTTTGTAATTAAAGAAATAGCATTATTCAGACTGTAATCTCCGACAACTTTAAGACCTTCAGCACGGTAATCTGTCATTACATATTCGTTGTAACGAACACTCGCCCCTGCATTTGCGTTTACATTAAACTTGCCATAATCTTTTTTGAAGGTAAATAGCAAATCATTATTAAATTCATTATTCTTAATATATTGCTCTCTATAAAAACCTTTAAGGTAATTCGCTGAACTATAAGGTCGTTGTGTTGTTCTTTCTTCATCCAACATTTCAATTCCTGATCTTAACATCAAACTGAAATTTTTGTTAAAATCATAAGTTCCGGAAATATTTCCTGTGATCATTTTCTTTTCAACACCATTGAGCATCTGATAAGCAATCAGATAAGGATTGTCTATGAAACTACTGAACGGGTGAATCTGATCTACCTGCTCTTGTCCCGGTTTCCAGATCGGTTTATACCAAGCCAAATCAACATTCGGATTCTGGAAAATCATGAAATAAGAAATCGACTGATTGTTGTATCCTGTTGCAGGGAGGTTATCGCTTTTGGTATTTGCGTAATTGAATTTTGTTGAAACCCTGAATTTATCTGTTACCTTATGATCCAATGAGAATGCCATATTAAAACGATCAAAACCTGTGTTTGGCATCATCCATTTGTTATCCAGGTACGAAAGTGATGCCCTGAAACTTGTTCTGTCTGTGCTTCCTTCTACAGAAACATTGTTTGAAGATGTAACTCCTGTTTCCCAAAAACCTTTTATATTATCTTTATATGGTCTCCACAATTGTCTTTCCGCACTTTGTCCCAATAAATTAGGGTCGTACTGAAAATAGTATTGTCCATCGAATTTGGGTCCGAAAGCACTACTTGTTCCACCCGTACTTACTCCATCCGCAGATAACCCGTAAGAATAGAAAAATTGCCCTGCCGTGTTTTTCACTAAAGTTCCCTGACCGTACTCATATTGATAATCCGGCCATTTTAAAACAGAATCAAAACTCAAAGAAGAATTGAATGAAACTTTAAGTCTCCCATTTTTACTTTTTCCTGATTTTGTCGTTACCATTAAAGCTCCGTTCGCCGCTCTTGAACCATATAATGCGGCAGCTGAAGCTCCTTTTAGAACGGTAACCGATTCAATATCATCAGGATTGATGCTGTTCAGACCATTTCCCAAATCAATTGGTAAATCTCCTCCTGTTCCTGCTCCATAAGCTGCTGTTCCTGTTCCTGTTGTCGAATTGCTCAACGGTACACCATCTACAACGATCAAAGCATAGTTACCATCAAGATTAAAAGATTTTTCTCCTCTCAACGTAATTCTTGAAGAACTTAAGGGTCCTGCTCCTGCTGTCTGAATCTTCAAACCGGCTACACGACCTTCCAGACCTTGTGCCCAGTTGTTGTTCTGAATATTTTCAAAAATTTCAGAATCTACTTTTTCAGCAACATAGCCTAAGGATTTATCCTGTCTTTTAATCCCTAAAGCAGTTACCACAACTTCATCGATCGTTTTTACCGAAT
>Ga0256796_1000562_pt1 | contig 15369 bp, 15 predicted proteins | sample MC6MC0947MT_FD_190209 | JGI IMG/M metagenome (GOLD analysis project Ga0256796, IMG submission 190209) | Metatranscriptome of enriched soil aggregate microbial communities from Iowa State University, Ames, United States - MC6-MC0947-MT... | ecosystem: Environmental > Terrestrial > Soil >...
CCGCATCGCGCGGCGGGCGTACGCGGAGCTGCAGCGCCAGCGCACTGCGCAGCGGCCGGGGCAGCAGGGCGACGCACGTCGGTAGCATCGAAGGATGTCCCGCGAGAGCATGCTCGATCACGTCGTCGACGTGATCTCCGCCGACGGGATGGCGGGCCTCAGCATCCGCGCCGTCGCCGCCCGCGCCGGGGTCGCGATCGGCACCGTCCAGCACTGGTTCCCCACCAAGCAGGCCATGCTGCTGGCGGCGATGGACCGCGTCGCGCAGATCGCGGAGCAGGCCTCGGACGCGCGGCTCGCGCAGGCCGACCCCGATGACCGGGTGCGGGCCGTAGCCCAGCTGCTGGTGCCCGCCGATCCCGCGAGTCCCGTCTCGCGCGTCTGGGTCGCGTTCGCCGCGTACGCCGTGGCGGATGCCGAAGTGCGCGCCCGCTACGAGCAGCTCTGGGCCCGCACGCACGCGGGCGTCGTCGGGCTGCTGGCCGCCGCGGCTCCGCGGGCGGCAGCATCCGCTCTGGACGATGCGGCCAGCGAACTGCTGGCCCTCGCCGACGGCCTGACGATCGCCGTGCTCGACGAGCCAGGCCGGATGCCGCCGGCACGCGCCGCGGCGATCATCCGCCGCCGGGTCGACGCGCTTCTCGCCGAGCTCAGCGACTGAGCTCAGCCGAGGTTCGCGGCGATCACGTCCCAGATGTCGTCGGCGACGGCGCGCTTGGAGCCGGATGCCTTCGCCAGCACCGCTCCGCCCTCGCCGATGACCTGCACGGCGTTCTCGGAGGCCTCGAAGCCGCGTTCCCAGCCGACCTCGTTCACGACCAGCAGGTCCACGCCCTTCCGCTCGCGCTTGCGGCGGGCACGGGCGATCATCTCCTCGCCGTCCTGCGGGGTCTCCGCGGCGAACGCCACGACGATCTGACCGGGATGCCGGCGGGCGGCGAGGCCTGCGACGATGTCCTCGTTCTGCACCAGCTCGATGCTCTCCAGCAGGCCCGACTCCTTGGTGAGCTTGCCGTCGGCGACCTCGGCCGGACGATAGTCGGCGACCGCGGCGGCCATCACGATCACGGCGGCGTCCTCGGCCGCCCGACGCATCGCGTCGCCGAGCTCGGCGGCGGTGCCGGCGTGCTCGATGCGGATGAGCGGATGCTGCGCGGCATCCGCCATCACCGCCCCGTCGATGTGCGCGGCGACCAGCACGACATCGGCGCCGCGGTCGGCGGCGGCGAGCGCCAGTGCCACGCCCTGCCTGCCGCTGGAGCGGTTGCCGAGGAAGCGCACCGGATCGAGCGGCTCGCGGGTGCCCCCGCCCGAGACGACCACGCGCAGGCCGTCCAGGTCGCGGTCGCCGATCAGCGCGAGCGCCCGCTCCGCGATCTGCTCGGGCTCCAGCATCCGCCCCGGCCCCGAGTCGCCGCCGGTGAGCTCCCCCTCGGCGGGGCCGAGGATCGCGACGCCGCGCTCGCGCAGGGTGTCGATGTTCGCCTGGGTGGCGGGATGCCGCCACATCTCGGTGTGCATGGCGGGAGCGATCGCGACGGGCGCGGTGGTGGCGAGCAGGGTGGTGCCGAGCAGGTCGTCGGCCAGGCCTGCGGTCATCTTGGCGATCGTGTTGGCCGTCGCCGGCGCGACGATCACCAGCTCTGCCGCCTGGCCGAGGGCGACGTGCCGCACCTTCGCGACGTCCTCGTGCACGCTCGTGGTCACCGGGTTGCGGCTGATCGCCTCCCAGGTGGGCAGGCCGACGAATCGCAGCGCGTCCTCGGTGGGGATGACGGTCACGTCGTGCCCGTCCTTGATCAGCAGGCGCACCAGGTGCACCGCCTTATATGCGGCGATGCCGCCGGTGACTCCCACGACGATGTTCACCCCTCGATTCTGCCCCAGCGCGTGCGGAGCCGGGCGCTCCGGGCCGCCCTAGACTCGTGCACGTGTGCACCGTGGTGATCGATGTGGCGGATGCCGGGGCCCGGCTGCTGGCCGTGCGCGACGAGGACCCCCAGCGTGCGTGGGACGACCTGGGCGAGTGGTGGCCGGACGCGTACCCGGGTGTCATCGGCATCCATGACCGCCGTGCGGGCGGGGCCTGGCTGGCGCTCGACCCGCAGACGCACCGGCTGGCCGTGCTGCTGAACCGCGCCGACGTGCTGGACCTGCCCGAGGCCGATGTGCTCTCGCGCGGTTCGCTCGCGCTCGAGTCGGTCGCCGGGCGATCGCCCGAGGCGCCCCTGCGGATGCACGGATTCAATCTGCTCGAGGTGACGCCGACCGGCTCGCGGGTGCTGCACTGGGACGGCGACACCCTGCGCGAGACACCGGTGACGCACGGCGTGCACATGATCGCGCACGACGACCTGGACGACCCGCGCACCGCCCGCATCGAGGCCTGGCTGCCGCACTTCGCCGAGGCCAGGCCGGATGACGAGGGGTGGGCCGGTCGCTGGGTGGAGCTGCTCGCACGCAGCGCCGAGCTGGACCCCGACGACGACCGGGCGATCATCCGCGACAACAACGCGCACGGCTACCCCACCGAGTCGCTGCTGTACTGCACGGCGGAGGTGTCGGCGGATGCCGCGAGCGTGCGCTCGCACGTGCTGGCCGAGCCCGGCCACTGGGGCTGACGGGTTCTCCCGTGGGTACGGATGCACGGCCCGGGAACACCTGCACGACCTGACCGCCGAATCGATCGTGCATCCGTTCCCGGATCGTGCAGGTGTGCCGGAAGGATGCCGACCAGCTCTAGGCCGGTACGGGCTCGAGCATCCGCTCGTCGCGGCAGGAGAACCGCGCGCGGTACGCGGTGGGCGTGGTGTCGAGCACGCGGGCGAAGTTCTGCCGCAGCACGGCGGCGGACCCGAAGCCGCATTCCTCGGCGATGCGGTCCAGCCCGAGATCGGTGCGCTCCAGCATCCGCTGGGCGTGGATCACCCGCTGCCGGGTGAGCCAGGATGCCGGGGTCGCGCCGAACTCCGCCTTGAACCGGCGAGCGAAGGTGCGCGCCGACATGTGCGCGTGGCCCGCGAGCTGATCGATGGAGAGCTCGTCGCGGATGTTCTGCACGGCCCAGTCGGCGACGGATGCCAGCGATCCGCTCGCCACGACGGGGAGCGGGCGGTCGACGTACTGCGCCTGCCCGCCGTCGCGCTGCGGCGGCACCACCATGCGGCGCGCGATGCGCCCGGCCATCTCCGCACCCAGCTCGATGCGCAGCAGGTGCAGGCAGGCGTCGATCCCCGCCGCGGTTCCGGCGCTGGTGATGATGCGCCCGTCCTGCACGAAGAGCACGTCGGGGTCCACGTCGATCCGCGGGTACATCTCGGCCAGCACGTGCGCGTACATCCAGTGCGTGGTCGCACGACGCCCGTCGAGCACCCCGGCGGCGGCGAGCACGAACGATCCGCTGCACACGCTCATCACCCACGCGTCGCGGGCGACGGCATCCCGCGCCAGGTCGATCAGACGCGGGTCCATGGAACCCCAGTACTCCCTCGGCATCGGGCAGAAGATCACCAGGTCGGCCTCGTAGGCGAACGAGAGGTCGTTCTCGACCTCGACGGAGAACCCGATCTTGGAGCGGACGAGGCCCGGCTCCGGAGCGACCACGCGGAAGTCGAAGTTCGGCACACCGTCATCCGAGCGGTCCAGCCCGAACGCCTCGCACGCCACCCCGAACTCGAAGGGCGCGAAGCCGTTGTCGATCACGCAGGCGACGGTCTTCATGGGTCCTCCTCGACGACACGCGATGTGGCAGTAATCCTACGCTCACTGTCTTCACTGCCACTCGTGACAGTTTAGCGCCGACCATAGCATTTCTGCCATGTTCATCGTCATCGTCCTCTCCGTCCTGGCCCTCTGGGCCGTCATCGCCACCATCGTCGAGCTGCGCCGCGACGGATTCCGTGCCACCCCGACCGACTGGGCGCGAGTCGCCGAGAACGACCGCACGCGCCACGCGTGACCGAGATCCGCGCACACTCGACCGTTCAGCCCGTAGTCTCGGTCGCATGAGCTACTCCCCGCAGCCTCAGCAGCCTCACCAGTCGAACCAGTCGAACCAGCCGAACCAGCCGCCGTACGTGCAGCAGGCACCCGCGCAGCAGGCACCCGCGCAGTCGCCGTACGTGCAACCCACCGGTCAGCCTCCCGTGCAGCAGGGCTATCCCGCATCCACCGGCTACCCGCAGCCCGGTTACTCGCAGGCGGCCGACCCGCAGCCCGGCTACGGTGCCGCCCCGGCATCCGGCCCCTCCTCGCTCGGCCGCACCGCGTTCATCGTCGCCCTGATCACCGCGGCGCTGGGCCTGCTGTTCGTGATCATGTCGCCGATCATCATCGCCGGCATGCGCGGGCAGTACGGCCTCTACGAGGTCATCTCCCTGGTCCGCTCGGTGCTGGGTCTCGCCCTCGGAGTGGTCGCCCTCATCCTGGGCATCATCGCCGCGCGCCGCGGCTCTCAGCCGGTGCTGGCCGGCATCGCCATCGGCATCGGCGGCGTCGAGGCGCTGGGAGTCGTGTTCTCGCTGCTCTCGAACCTCCTGTACGGCGTGCTGCTATGACCCCGCAGGCGTCTCACGCAGCGTCTTGAGCTTCTTCTTCGCCAGCCGGCTGGAGATGAACAGCCACGCCCACACGAGGAACGCGAGCGCCCCGATCACGGCGCCCCAGATGCTCGCGCCGCTGAAGCCGTAGGCCTCGGTGTCCATGATCCGGTCGGCCGCGTGCACGGACCCCGATGCCCCGGTCTGGATCCACAGCGTCAGCAGGTTGGGCGTCGCCAGCAGCACAGCGACCACGACCAGCACCACCTTCACCCACGCGGGCGATCGGTAGGCGAGCAGCAGCAGCACCATCAGCGGCACCAGCGTGAAGCAGAACCCCACGATCAGCCCCACCAGGATCGCCCGCCCGGCGTCGTTCTGGGCGAAGTCCCCGATGAAGCGGGACCAGCCCACCGGCACGAAGTTCACGATCAGCACCACGGCGATGGCCGCGACGACGATCCCGATCCCGCCCAGGATCAGCACGCGCTTCCACTTGATGGCCTTGAACGCGTCGGCCCACAGCGCGAGCCGCTCACGGAACGTCGGCCGCACGGACCCGGCGGCCACGGCGCGCGGCTGCGACCCCGGCGTTCCGACATCCGACGCCGACCCCTGCGACGATCCCTGCACTTCCTCGGACATGCCCATCCCCCGGTTCCGCCGTCGTCGGCGACGGCACGACCAATCGTAGGCGCAGGCCATCGTCGGCGCGGGCATCGCAGAGACGTACGGCGCCGTTATCGCGGAGACGTACGGCGCCGTCTCACTCCGGAAGCGGCTCGTCCCGGTACAGCGCCTCGAAGGTGTCGAGCGTGCGGTTGATGTCGTGCACGGCCACGCCGTCGAGCGAGGCCTTCTGCATCCGCTCGTACTCCTCGGGCGCGGCCGTGAGCACCTTCGTGAGCTTGTCGACCAGGTCGTCGACGTTCCCCGGCTCGAACAGGTAGCCGTTCTCGCCGTCGTGCACGAGGTGCGGCAGGGCGACGGCGTTCGCGCCGACGACGGGCAGGGCCGATGCCATGGCCTCCATCGTCACGATCGACTGCAGCTCGGCGATCGAGGCGATGGCGAACACGGATGCCCGGGAGTACAGCTCGCGCAGCTCCTCGTCGGTGACGCGGCCGTGGAAGGTGACGCGATCGGCCAGCCCCAGCTGGGCGGCGAGTGCCTCGAGCGCCTTGCGCTGGTCTCCGCCGCCGGCGATGTCGAAGTGCGCGTCGAGCGCGGGGTCGAGTTTCGCGAGAGCGTGCAGCACGACGTCGACCTTCTTCTCACCGGTCAGGCGCCCGACGAACAGGATGCGATTCTGCTCGCGCGGTCCGATCACCGGCGTGTAGTTGCGGCGGTCGATGCCGCAGCTGATCGGGACCACGCCCTTGATCTCGATCGTGTGCTCGAGGAAGTCGGCGGCCTTGCGCGTGGGGGTCGTGACCGCACGGGTCATGTCGAAGGTGCGCTTCGCGTCATCCCAGGCCAGCTTGAGGATCGGCCGGTTGAGGAAGTCCGGCATGGTGGTGTGGTCGAGGATGTTCTCGGCCATCACGTGGTTGGTCGCGATCACCGGGATGCCGCGCTGGTGGGCGATGCGGGTCAGCCCGCGGCCGATCACGATGTGCGACTGGATGTGCACGACGTCCGGCTGCACCTCGTCGAGCACCTTGCGGGCGTAGTGCTTGGATCGCCACGGCCAGACGAACCGCAGCCAGTCGTGCGGCAGCCAGCGCACGGCGGGCAGCCGGTGCATGGTCAGCGGCTCGCCCTCGATGATCTCGGTGTGGGTGGCGGAGCGACGGTAGGCGGTGTTCGGCGCGACGACGTGCACGTCGTGGCCGCGCTGGACGAGGCCTGCGGCGAGGCGCTCCGCGAAGCGGGCGGCGCCGTTGATGTCGGGCGCGAAGGTGTCGGCGCCGATGAGGATCTTCAGAGGACGTCCGGGAGTCAAGGAAGGATGCTGCCTATCTGTAGCTCAGGGGTCGCGGCGTCGTGCGCCGGCCCGCTCGGGCGCAGTAACTCTACCCGAGGGGGCTGGGCCGGGCCGGGAGGCCAGCCGTTCCCAGCGGATGCCGTGCGATCGGCCGTACGGTGGTGGCATGCGCCTGATCTCCTCCGCCGACCCGTCGCTGTGGATCCCCGTCACCGGGTCGCTCGGCTTCACCGGCCGGCGGCACCGCAAGGCCGCGATCCGGATGCTGATGGCACAGGCCAACAGTGCGATGGGACGCGACGACCGTCCGGGATCGCGCGTGGGCGCGTGGCTGGCGAGCCAGGCGATTCCGCTGGCGATGCGCAAGGCCGACGGCCGCGTGCTCGCCTGGACGTGGAAGGCCGAGCCCGAGCTGGTCGTCGCGATGGCGAACGTGCAGGAGCTCACCCCTCAGCTGCGCACCATGCGGGCGATGATGCCGATCGAGTACGACGACACCGAGAGCTTCCCGACCCCGCTCGGGGTGGGCGAGAAGCTGCTCATGCCGATGCCCGCGAACCCGGCGTCGCCGCCGTCGGCGACCTACACCTGGGACACCGGCACGCATCTGATCACGCTCACCGCGGTGTGTAGCGACCGCGAGCGGTTCGGCACGCTGGAGAAGCAGCTCGACGACCTGGCCCGCAGCATCCGCATCGCCGCCGACCTGACCGGCGGCGAGTCGAACATCCTGCAGCTCCCGCCCGCCTGACTCACCCCCGGGAGTACTCCGCGATCACGACGCCCGAGTCGAAGCGGGTCACCGCGTCGGGCATCATTCCGGTCGGGGCGTAGGAGCGGTCGCCGAACAGCCGGATGCCGTCGCCGAGCAGCACGGGGCTGATCTTCAGCACGAGGTGGTCGATCTCGTCGATGAGTGCGCCGGCGAGCGATCCGCCGCCGCAGAGCCAGATCCCGCGGCCTTCCTCGGCCTTCAGCTCGCGCACGACGTCGACGGGGTCGCGGTCGGTGAACTCGACGGCCTCGGCGCCCTCCGGGGCGTCATGCGAGCGGGTGAAGACCACCTGCCTCAGGTGGGAGTACGGGTCCGGCAGCATGGGCAGGCCGACGGCGTAGGTGTTCCAGCCCATCACGACGGTGTCGAAGGGGCTGCCGTCGGCGGGCACGCCGGCGCGGTCGGCGAGCACCGTCGGAACGGTGCCGCGGTACTTCTCGCCGATGACGTCCATGTGGTCGCCCTCGGCGAGGAACCGGTCGAACTCTCCGTTCGGTCCGGCGATGAAGCCGTCCACGGAGACGGCGACGAAGTAGGTGAGTTCTCGCATCTGATTCCAATCACGACATGTGCAGTGGTTTGAGACTACAACAGGTGAAGTGGTTGCGCTAGTCTCGGATCATGGCGAAGAACGAGGCACGACGCAACGCGCTGGCTGACGCGGGCATCACCGTGCTGGCCAGGGAGGGCTCACGGGGACTCACGCACCGCGCGATCGATGCCGAGGCCGGTGCGCCGCTCGGCACGACATCGAACTATTTCCGCAGTCGCGAGAAGCTCATCGCCGGGCTCGTCGAGCGCATCGGCATCCGCCTCTCCCCCACTCCGGAGGACCTCGCAGCACGGGCATTCGACGCCCCGACCCGCGAGCTGTTCGCCGACTACGTGCGCGACATCGTCCGGCGGCTCACCACGCACCGCGACGTGGCCCTGGCACTGTTCGAGCTGCGGCTCGAGGTGGCGCGGCGGCCCGATCTGGCCGCGGCCATGCGGGAGTGGCAGCATCAGGCGCTGGACGGCGACGTCGCCTTCAACGAGGCCGCGGGGCTTCCCGGAGGGCGCCGCGAGATCACCCTCTTCCACTATGCGATCGACGGCCTGGTGTTCGACCGCCTCACCTCCCCCATCGACCCCGGCACCTCCACCGACGACATCGTCGATGACCTGGTCGCGGGGCTGCTGCGCTGACCGAAGCGCATACGACGACGAACCCGCCCCCTGCGCGGACGCAGGAGGCGGGTTCTCGATGGAAGACGACGCGGATCAGATCGTGACGTCGCCCACCAGGTTGACCTTGATCCCCAGGCCGTCGAACATGGCGGCCTTCGCGATGAGCGCCTTGTCGGCCGTCTCGGCGTCGGGCGCGTAGACCAGCTGCGCGTGGTTCGCCTTGTGGCGGGCCATGAACTGGTCGCGGCTCTGGCCGTGCAGCACGACGTGGGCGATCGGCCACTCCGGGTTGGTCGCGTCCTTTCGGCGCTGCGTCTCGGCCTCGGGGAGCTCCACGACGGATGCCCGGAAGATGTCGGCCTGCAGGATGCCGTCGGCGATGAACACCCGCGAGAGCACGACCTCGCCGGGCTTGGAGACGCCGTTGATGGTGGCACCGCCCGCAGGGAAGAACACGTGGCCCTGACGCCAGCCCTCGGCCTTGTCCCAGCCGCCCAGGTGCGACGCGGGCACGGAGCCGGAGATCTCGTAGACCCAGACGAACTCGCCGTCGTGCTCCTCGCCCCAGCGCACGTCGTGCAGGGTGTTGTCCGGCACCAGACCCATCGCCCGCCACACCCGGTCGGTGATCAGCGCATCGACCGCCACGCCCTCGTCGGCCTCGTTGAAGTGCGGGAAGGCGCGGCCCTCGTGCAGCACGCGGGAACCGTCGCGCGAGGTCACCGGGGGGCGCTCGGTGGAGTTCAGGATGCCCTCGGCGAGGTCGGAGGCGGGCACGAGGTCCTTCAGACCCTGCTGGTACTGGATGCCGACCGCGTCGAGCCCGAAGTCGTCGGCGATGCGGAGGGCGGCGATGTACATCTTCAGCTGCCACTGCACCTGCTCGCGGGTGAGCTCGGTGGCGGCGTCCTCGCCGTACTTGAAGGTCATTCCGTGGTCGACCAGCCAGTCGTAGGCGGCGTCGGCCTCGGCCTCGGTCACCTCGAGCATCTCGGCGTACAGCGCCGACTGCGACAGGCGCTCCTTGTAGATGCCGATGGTGTTGAGCAGCTCGTCGTCGAAGATCGCGTTGTACATGCCCATGCAGCCCTCGTCGAACACGCCGATGATGGCCTTGTCGGCGAGCAGCTCGGCGGCGAGCGCCTGACCCAGCTGCTTCTCCGCGGAGTCCGGAAGCTCGGGCAGTGCGTGCACGTGCGAGGCGTCGTGCGTGATGCGGCCGGTCTCGGTCCATTCACGGATGCCGCCGGTGAACCAGTCGTCGGCGAAGTCCACCGACCAGGTGGTGGCGTACTCCTTGCCCATCTTGGTGAGGCCCGCGTTCAGTCCGAGCAGTCCAACCAGGCCGGGCCAGTCGCCGGCGAAGTTCGCGACGGTGAGGATCGGGCCCTGGTGGGTGCGCAGACCTGCGAGCACGTGGTGCGAGTACTGCCAGTTCGCGATGGCGACGACGAGCGGGGCGTCGACCGGGATGCTCTTGAACACCTCCATACCCATGCGCTGGCTGGAGATGAAGCCGTGTCCGGTGGCGGGGTCGACGCCGAAGGGCCGGATGACCGTCCAGCCGAGGCCCTCGAGCACGCCGGTCACACCGGTCTCAAGCTCGACCTGAGTGGGCCAGCCGGCGACGTTCGCGGACTCGCGCAGGTCGCCGGAGGTGATCAGGTAGGCGGTCTTCGGCGCCGCCTCGGGGCGGGCGACCGGGGTGGGGAGGGTGTAGCTCATGGGATTCTCCGTTGTGGGTGTGAGGTTCAGGTGAGAGTCAGGGTGCGGGTCTCGCCCGCATCGAGATGGATGCCGCGACCGGCGACCTCGCCGCGGAGCCGCAGCTCGTCGAGGTCGAGCGTGCCGCCGTGGAGCCGCAGGGTGATCGCGTCGTCACCGATCTCGACGCCGCCCCATCCGGTTGCGGTGGTGAACAGGAAGCGGGCGTCCCCCGGCAGCACCGGATCGAACGAGAGCGTGCGCGCGCCGGCATCCCACTGCGCGCCGCTGGCGCCGATCAGCAGCCCCCAGGATGCGAGCGAGCGGGCGTAGTGGTTGCCGCACTCGATCTCGTTCCACGGGTTGCGGTGCGCCCCGTCGTAGCGGGCCCGCAGCGCGCGCTCGATGCGCAGCGCGTCGTCGTACCGCCCGGCGAACAGCAGCGAGACTGCGACCTGGTGCTCGATGCCCGTCCACACCTCGTCCGCGTAGACGAACGGGAGGGCGGGGCGGCCGCCTTCGGGCCAGGATGCCAGCAGCAGACCGCCCTCGTCGTTCAGCGCGTACACCCTCTGGGTGCTCTCGTGGTCGCGCAGGTCGCTGCGGTGGTTGTGCCGCACGATCGCGTCCAGCGCGGAGCGCACATGGCCTTCGGGCAGCAGGTACCCGAGACCGCCCAGGAAGGCATGGAACTGGCCGAGCAGCTGATCCGACAGCACGCCGTCGCCGTACTGGTAGCGGTGTGCGTCGACGTCGTCGATCACCTGCCGGTAGTACTGGCCGTTCCAGAGGACGCCCTCGATCGCGGCCGCGACATGGTCGGCCCGCAGGGCCCATTCCTGCGCGCGCGCCGTGTCGCCGAGATGCTCCGCCATGCGGATGCCGGCGCGCAGCGCGGCGAGGTGGATGACGTTCGAGAGCGGCTCGACACCATGGAACTCGATGTCGTAGGTGTTGTGCATCTCGCCGTCGAGCAGCCCGTCGCCGTCGTGATCCCATTCGCGGGCGGCGTAGTCGAGGGTGCGCGCCGCGGCGGGCCACAGCTCCCGGAGGAACTCGTCATCGCCGGAGAAGCGCCACTCGCGGTGCAGGCGCAGGAAGGTGCCGAGCTGTCCGTCGACGGCGGGGCCGATGAACCAGCGGGGAGCCCCGAAGATCCTGTTGCCGCGGAACTTCTGCGCTCCGCTCTCATCGGTCTCGAGCAGGTACTCCGCGCGGCGGGCGCTGCGCTCCAGGCCGGGGAACAGCCAGGCCGCGGTCTGCGCGTACGACCAGACGTGGGTGCAGGTGCCCTCGCAGGAGCCGCCGTGGTCGAACGACCCTTCCCAGGCGGCGAAGACCGGTCCGTCGCCGAGCTCGGGGGTGGGCGATTCCAGCACGAAGCAGGTGGTGGAGCGGAGCGCGGCGATGTTGGCGCCGACCGCATCGGCGAGCACGGGATCGAGGGACCCGCCGTAGAGCTCCTCGACGAAGGCACCGGTCGCGCCCTCCAGAGCGGGCAGGTCCCGGTGCAGTTGCGCCGCCGCGGCCCAGGCATCCGGCCACAGCACCGCGTAATGGTTGCGTACGATGGGGCCCAGCTCCTCGCGCAGGTCGGGCGTCCCGTCTTCCAGAGCGTCATCGAAGACGATGTGCCCGTGCCATCCCCGCCGGCGGTTGGGGAAGCTCCAGGCCAGCACGAACTCGAAGTCGCGCTCCTCCCCCGGCGCGAGCGTGTGCACGATGCCGAGCGATCCGGTGCGCACGCGGGGCAGCTTGGCGAGCATCTGCTCCTCGGTGAGCGCAGGCGCGTCCGGATCGGCATCCCTCTCGGCGAACAGCCCTCGGGGCTTGTCCTCCAGCGTCAGCCGCGGTTCGGGCGCGAGCAGGCCGTCGTCGGCGAGGTCGTTCCAGAACAGCCGCGCACCGTCGGGCCAGTAACTGGTGACCCACTGCGGCTTGACGGTCGTCGACGAGTCGGTCGTCGTCAGGCTCATGGTCCCGTAGCCGGGGTCGTCGTGATCGAGGTCGATGTCGAAGTCGAGACCGCGGATGCCGTCGCTCTCGCGCCAGCGCACCGACTGCGTGCCGCGCATGCCCCAGGGCGCGTCCGGCCCCGGCGTGCCCCGGCCGGCGGTGTGGCTCATGCTGCCGACGACGGTGACGGTGACGGGTGCGTCACCGGGATTGACGACCCGGTAGCGCAGCACGGCAGCGGGGATGCCGGAGGCGTCGGCGTCGAGCGGCACGAGCGGCGTGAACGCGTGCAGCGACACCGTCACGGGGAGCGTCGCGTCCGTGAAGTCGATGTCGACGACAGGATACTCGCCGTGCAGGCCGGCGGAGTCGAGCCGCGGAAGGCCGGCGAGCTCGTCGAACCCGTAGCCCGCATCGCGGTCATGACGTCCGCTGCTGCGTGCCTCGAGCACGCGGGTGACCGAGGGGCCGCTCTGCGGGGCGGCGTGGATCGCGAAGAAGGATCGAGGGTTGAGGCGTCCCTTGTCGGGCAGGTTCTCGAACTCCCAGTCGCGCAGCTCGCCGCGTGCGCCGAGCGACACGTTGCCCGTGCCGATTCCACCGAGCGGGAACGCCACGCTCTCGGCGGTGTGCGGGATCCGGCGGACGCGGCGGTTCATCGCTCGCCCTCCCGGTGGGCCGCATCCCGGTGGGCCGCGTCCCGCTGCGATTCCGCGAGCTCGTGCACGACCTCGGCAGTGCCCGCGTAGAGGCGCAGGTAGCGGTCGAACAGTTCGTCGTAGGCTGCACGACGGGCCGGGTCCGGCTCGATGCGATCCACGACGGGGTTCCAGTCCTCGATGCGCGGCGCGGCACCGACGGGCGCGACAGCGGTTGCAGCGAGGAACGCGGCGCCGTAGCTCGCGCCGATCGTCGTGGCCGGCACCTCCTGCACGAGCCCGGTGGCGTCTGAGACGATCTGCAGCCAGAGGCGCCCCTGCGTGCCTCCGCCGACGGCGACGATGCGGCGGATGTCCGCCCCCGCCTCGCGCATGGTCTCCACGTTGTGCCGCACGCCCAGTGCCGTGGCCTCGAGAGCGGCGCGGTACAGGTCACCACGCCCATGACGCAGCGTGAGCCCGGCGATCACGCCGCGGGCATCGGGATCCTGGATGGGAGTGCGCTCGCCCGCGAAGTAGGGCAGGACCAGCAGCCCGCGCGCTCCGACGCCGGAATCCGCCGCCTCGGCGAGCAGCTGCGGATAGTCGGCATCCGTCAGGTCCTTGAGCCAGGCCGTGAGCGCGCCCGAGGTCGACATGCCGCCGGCGAGGTTCCGGGTGCCCTCGAAGGCCCCGGCGGTCGTCCACATCGAGGGCGTGCGCAGCGTCTCGGCGACGGTCGCCACGAGGAACATCGTGGTGCCGTACATCAGCATCAGGTCGCCGATGCCATGCGCTCCGGCGCTGACCGCCTCGGTCCACGCGTCGATCGTGCCTGTGATCACCGGCGTCCCCTCGGGGATGCCGGTGAGGGCGGATGCCTCGGCCGTGACCGCACCCGCGATGTCCCCCGCCCAGGTCAGCGGGGGTGCCTCGATCCGTTCGGCGTAGGCATCCCACCAGGGCGCGTGCCAGCGCTCGCCCTCCACGTCGTAGAAGGGGGAGACCTGGCTGGCGGACTGGTGGTCGAGCACGTAGGCGCCGGTCAGCTTGCGCGCGAGCCAGGAGGCGGGCATGAACAGCCGCTTCGCCCGAGCCCAGGCATCCGGCTCCTCCTCCGCGACCCAGACGATCTTCGCGCCGCCGGCCTGCGAGGTGAGCGACGAGCCTCCGACACGGGTGATCTCGTCCTCGCCGAGCTCGGTGGTGAGGCGGGCGATCTGCGCGGTGGAGCGCGTGTCCACGCCGTAGAGGATGGCGGGGCGCACCGGCTCGTCGTTCTCGTCGGCGAGCAGGATGCACGGGCCCATCCCGCTGACGCCGACGCCCACGACCTCGGCATCCGGGACCGAGGCGAGGAGCTCCCGCGAGATCGCGACGAACTCGTCCCACCAGACTCGGCCGTCCATCTCCACCCAGCCGGTGCGGGGCCGATCGACGTCGTGCGCACGCGTCGCGGTGGCGAGGATCGACCCGTCCTCGGCTGCCAGCACGCCCTTGCTGCTGGATGTGCCGATGTCGACCCCGAGGGTGCAGCGCATGTGGTCCTCCTCGGCCGATGCTGTGTGTCCCGCGACCTCAGCGTACGCGAAATCGATTTCATGATGCAACCGGATACATGGACGCATCACAGGGGAACGCGCCGTAAAGACGCGCTTCGCGCTCCCGAGCGTCAGCGCGAAGCTCTGGCGGCGCGCACCTCGTTGCGCAGCACGACGGTGCGCGCGGGCTGCTGATCCCCACGGATGCGCTCGAGCAGCATGCGTGCGGCGGTGACGCCCATGTGCCGCGCAGGCAGGCGCACCACGGTGACCGCGCTGGGCGACAGCGTGGTGAACGGAAGGCCGCCGATCACGGCGACGCCGATCGCGGGCGGGGTCAGCGCATGCTCGGTGAGCACCTGGATCGCACCCACCCCGATCAGGTTGTTGCCCGCCACGACCGCATCGGGCGGCTCGGGCAGCGCGAGCAGTCGCTCCATGGCATCGCGACCGCCATCGACCCGGAAGGACGAGAACGTGAGCAGATCGACGGGGGGCTCGAGGCCGGCCGCACGGTGAGCGACCCGCCATCCCTCGGCGCGGTCGCTCGACGTCTCGATGTGCTCGGGGCCGCCGATGTACGCCACGCGCCGATGGGTCTTGAGAAGGTGCTCGGTCGCCATGCGCCCGGCATCGCGGTTCGCCATCACGACGCCGTCGATGTCGTAGCCGGTGCTGCGGTCCACCGCCACGATCGGCCTGCCGGTGGCGAGGATCTCGTCGAGACTCGTGTGATCGGATGCCGCGGCGAGGATCACGCCCGACATGTTCTCGGCCATGGCGATGCGCAGATAGGTCGACTCCTTGTCGACCTGGGAGTCGCTGTTGCAGAGCACGACCGAGTAGCCGGCCTCGCTGGCGACGTCCTCCACTCCGCGGGCCATCTCGGTGAAGTAGGGGTTCTCGATGTCCGGGATCACCAGGGCGATCACCTCGGAGCTCTGCCGGCGCAGCGTGCGGGCGGCGCGGTTCGGCGTGAAGTTCAGCTGCTCGGCCGCATGGCGCACCGCCGTCGTCTTCGCATCGGAGACCCCGACGCCGTTGAACACGCGCGACACCGTGGCCGGCGAAACCCCCGCCAGCTGCGCGACGTCATAGATCGTGGCCACGTGTCTCCTCG
>Ga0256796_1000570_pt1 | contig 15261 bp, 9 predicted proteins | sample MC6MC0947MT_FD_190209 | JGI IMG/M metagenome (GOLD analysis project Ga0256796, IMG submission 190209) | Metatranscriptome of enriched soil aggregate microbial communities from Iowa State University, Ames, United States - MC6-MC0947-MT... | ecosystem: Environmental > Terrestrial > Soil >...
GGGCCTTCGGGAGCAGCCACGTCGAACGACGGACGGGCTCCTCGACGAAATGGTAGGACAGCACCGAGACGACGGCTGTGATCGCGAGCGCGAGCACGTAGTAGCGCCTCGACTCGAGGGGGACGAACGCGGCAAGCAGCACGATGACCGGGAAATGCCAGAGGTAGAGCGAGTACGAGACGGCACCGACATACGTGCTCACCCGGTTCGTGATCGGCCAGAGGGCGCGGTCGTACGTCCGATCGCCGATCCCGATCCCGGCGGCGATCACGGCTGCAGTGGAGAGAACCGGAAGCGCCGCCGTCGGGGCGGGGAACGGCGAGGTCGCATCGATGAGGAACACGCTCGCGATGAGACCCGCGACGCCCAGCCAGGCGAGCACCACGCGGAAGGCGAAGGGGATCGACCAGCGCCCGAGCGACACGGCGGCCAGGAGCGCACCCACTCCGAGCTCCCAGGCGCGTGTGAACGTGGAGAAGTACGCAGCGGTGGGGTTCGTGACGGTCTCGACCATCGCCCAGCCGAATGACGCCACGACGAGGATCGCGAAGACGGCGGTGACGGCGACCCGCGCGATACGCGCGGCGTGCCAGCGCCTGATCGCGTAGACGAAGACGACCATCGTGAGGAGCGGCCAGACGAAGTAGAACTGCTCCTCCACCGAGAGCGACCAGTAGTGCTGAAGCGGCGAGGGGAGCTGACCGAGCTGGAAGTAGTCCGTGCCGACCGCCATCGACCGCCAGTTGGCGCCGAAGAAGAATGCCCAGACGCCGTCGACGGCGATCGACATGGCCCGACCATAGGGGAGGACCAAGGCGGAGATCGCGACCGTCACGACGATGGTGACCGTCGCCGCCGGCGCGATTCGCCGGATGCGACGGCGGTAGAACCCCGACAACGACAGGCGTCCGGTTCGATCGAGCTCGCGGAGGATGTGGGAGGTGATCAGGTAGCCGGAGATGACGAAGAACACGTCGACGCCGACGAACCCACCACTCGGCCAATGGAAGAGATGATCGAGGATCACGACGACGACGGCGAAGGCACGGAGGCCCTGGATGTCGGCACGGAATCCCTGACGTGGCTGTGCGGCACGAGACGGTGCGGCGACACCCGCGTCAGCCTGTAACGTCATCTCGGTCCTTTCGTGCCCCGGTGGCCGGGATCGTGTTCATCGACATGCAAGTATCCCTCATCGGTTCACGGGAGCCGATTCGACCCGGCTCACGGACCGACCGCGGCATGTCGGCGGGCGGCGAATGGGGTACGATCATGCCTGCTCAGCCGACATGAAAGAACACATCCCCCAATGAAGGTTTTCGTCCAGATCCCGTGCCTCAACGAAGAGGCGACTCTCCCTGCGGTACTCGCTTCGATTCCCCGAGAGATCGACGGCGTCGACGAAGTAGTCATCCTCGTCATCGACGACGGTTCGAGCGATCGTACCGTCGAGGTGGCTCGGGAGCTCGGGATCACCCACTTCGTGCGGCACACCCGGAACATGGGGTTGGCGCGATCGTTCGCCGACGGTGTCAGCTACGCGCTCGCGAACGGTGCCGACATCGTCGTCAACACCGATGGCGACAACCAGTACCCGTCGGAACGCATTCCCGCGCTCATCGAGCCGATCCGGCAGGGCGTCGCCGACATCGTCGTCGGCGACCGCCAGACCTCGACGATCGCCCACTTCTCACCCTTGAAGCGTCTGCTCCAGCGGTTCGGCAGCTGGGTGGTCAATCGCGCCGCCGGAACCGATATTCCGGATGCCGCGAGCGGGTTCCGGGCGTACTCGCGCGAGGCGCTCATCCGCCTGAACGTCGTGACGACGTTCAGCTACTGCATGGAGACGATCATCCAGGCGGGACACAAGCGGCTCAAGCTGGCGAGTGTTCCCATCACGACGAACGCGAAGACGCGTGAGTCTCGCCTCTTCCGCTCGATGTGGCAGCACGTCGGCGAGTCGGGTCGGGCGATCGTCCGAAGCTACCTGATGTTCCGTCCGCTCGCGTTCCTCGTACCCCTCGGCCTGGTGTTGACCGTCCTCTCGCTGATCCCGTTCGTGCGCTACCTCGTGTTGTGGTCGTCGGGGGCCGCAGGCGACCACATCCAGTCGCTCATCCTCGGCTCCGCGCTGCTCGTCGGTGGACTGCTGACGTTCGCGCTCGGTTTCCTCGCGGATCTGATGCGGATCAACCGGATCCTGCTCGAGGATTCACTGGAGCGCACGAAGCGCATGCAATTCGGTCCCGCAGTCGGGGTGCCCAACCCCGACGCGGTGGCGGTCTCACGCGCCGACGCCGCCTGAGAACGGCGTCGAAGTCCGGCCGCGTCCTGTCGCGGCGGATGCGGATACGCTCTCCTGATGTCGAACTATCTGTTCCTCGTGCACGACGATGCCACGGAAGCCCCCGTGAACACGTGGATTCAGCGCCACGCCGCCGGAACGGACATCGCTCGGGCGGAACTCGGCCGTGGCCGGCATCTCGTCGTCATCAGCAAGGACGTGATGCGCTCCACTCGCGCCGGCATCTTCTTCCGCGGAACGTTGGTCGCACCCGACGATGACGCCATGGTCTTCGGCGTCGAGGGCTGGCTCGCCGCGCCCCGTCGAATCCGCAGCGACCCGGGTGCGCACGGGGGAACGTACCTCGTCGCTACGTGGGGCCGACGGCACCTCACGATCGACAGAGACGTCTTCGGCGGTGCGCGACTTCTGCAAACGACGGGAGCCGGATTCGCGGCGGCCTCCGACTCGCTGCTCGTGCTCGCCAGTCTCCGCCGCGCACTCGGCATCGGCGTGGCTCCGCACCGAGAGGCGCTGCTCGCGAGGACGGCGCTGAACGCCGTCGCCGGTCAGACCGTCTCCACCGACACGATCGTCGCCGACATCGGTCATGTTCCGGCGGGTCAGGGACTACGCCTCGACCGGCTCGAGTGGCGGCTCACCGGGACCGCCATCGGGCGACGCGTCACCTCCGGCCGCCTCGACGGCATCGCGACCGTCCGCGCCGGCGCCCGAGACATCGGTCGCACGGTGGCGACGCTCGCCGACATCGACGGCTGGACTCCGAACCTCGACCTGTCAGGCGGGTACGACTCACGTTTGGTGCTCGCCGCCGTCGTGGCCACCGGAACGAACGAACGATATACGACCAGGACCGTCGATCACGGCCCCCGGTACGCCGGCGACTACCGAGTCGGCGTCAGCCTCGCGAGACGATTCGGCATCCGTCGTGAGCGTGACCGCCTGCCGCCCACGACCGAGGAGGCGGAGGATCAGCTCACCCTCTGGTCCGCAACGCTTCTCGGCGCGTACGACGCGTACGGGCCGGCGCGCACCACGCGCGCGCACAGCCATCGCTTCGGGCTCACCGGGCTCGGTGCCGAGATCCACAAAGGTCAGTGGGGATGGAGAACCATCCCGCAGCTGCTCGATCTTGCGGTGAAGGGCGGACCCGCTCGCGAGGCGCTCGCCGCGCAACTCGACAAGGGCGTGGCGAGCATCGGCGCCGATCCGGCGCTCCGCGATGCATCCGAGCTCTACTATCTCGGTTACCGAAACGGCGTCCACGGTTCGGCCGGCCACATCGGCGTCGAGATGACGACCGTGCACCCGGTCATGCAGTTGCATCTCGCTCGACTGGCGCACACGCCCGCCGAGGGTCGGCGGCGGCGGCCCGGGGTCGCATTCCGGGGTTCCGCTGCAGGTATCGCCGACCACACGATCCTTCTCGCTCCGGACGTCGCGGCCCACGAATACGACGATCCGGCGAGGAACCTCGACCGCTCGTACATCGCCGAGCGCCTTCGGGTGCTCGGCGGCCCGCTCGGCGGCGTCGAGCCGCTGACCGTGTACGGTCACCCGGATTCCGTCGTCGACGGGCCCTCAGACCTGTCCATGTCGATCGCGCGGGACCTCGATCTCGTCGGACCCATCGCCGCCGAGCCCATCCTCGCCAGAGCGGAGCGTGCGCTCGAGCTTCTCGATGACCTCGAGTTGCGAACCGCGTATGAGGCGACGTTCGACAACGCGCGATGGCGGGTCGAGCGACAGGGCGATCTCCGACTCGCACATCTCAGCCCGGCACGCATGAGCATGCTCGAAGTGTTCCGCCTCGCGTCCTGAGGGAGCCACGTCAGCGGCATCCGGATGCGCGGCACGCGCCAGGCTCGAAGGAGCGGCGGCGACCATCGTGAGCCACATGACATCCGGAGCGGGTCTGCACCCGGCGCCTCGAGCCGCGCTCCTGCGCGGAACGTGCCTGCACGGTGCGCGGCTCCGTTCGTGCAGAGTCGTGACCGTGACGGCGAGGATGCGGACCAGGATCGACGCCGCGAGGGGGATGACTCGTCCGCCGATCGCTTCGCTCGATTCCGGTGCGGGAGCGAACTCGCCGGACCGATCGCGGCCGACCGGCGGCGACCGTCAAGCCGGGTTGCCGACCGAGGACGTCCTCACCAGGTCAGCGATGAGGTCCGCCTGCTTGAGCGAGCGAGCCTTCACCTCAGGCAGGTGCTCGGCCAGGTGGGCGCGAACCTCCGGCTCCGCCTCCACCAGCGATCCGAATCGGGCCCAGACCGATTCCTCGGTCGCGTCGGCGCTTCCGATCGCCCAATCCTGAAGCTCGAACATCTCGAGGACTTCCTCGTACTTGTGGCTCCAGCCGATGACGAGGGTCGGCACCCCCATCGAGAGGCTCGAGATCATCGCGTGGAACCTGCTGGTCACGAAGAAGGCGCACATGCCGATGAGAAAGCGCAGCTCCTGCGAAGTCAGTTCGTCGGCGACGAAATGCACGTTCGGCGACTCGCCGATCCGCGTGACGATCTCCCGGCAGAGGGGAAGGTCGTTGTTGTGCGTCTTCTCGGTGCCGGTTCGTGCACTGTGCGGCAGAACGAGGACGTCGTAACCGGCGTCGACCATGCGTCGCGCCAATCCCGCCATCATCGCGACGTAGTCGCCGCCGCGGGCTTCGACCTTCTTCTGGAGCACGACACTCGGGGAGATGCCGACGAGCCGGCGCTCGCCCGACAGTCCTTCGAGGTCGATCCGCCCCGCGAGCGAGGACCGCTCGTCGCCCCGGAGCTCGAGCGAGAAGGCGTAGTCCGCCCCCGGAAAGGTGTTCGTCAACCCGAGCCCGTCGGCGAAGCGCTGGGTGATGGCACCTCGCGTCACGATCGTGTCGACCTTGGGCAGGTAGGTCTTCGACGCCCAACGGTTGATCGGGTTCTTGAACGGGCCGATCGCCTGCGCGCACTTGAAGACCGGTGTCTTCGTGTTGAAGGCCGGAAGGATGGATGCGACGTTGTAGAGCAGGAACTTCTCACGACCGTCGGTGAAGGTGATTCCGCCCTGGTCGAGCAGCACGTCGGCGTTCGCCAACGCACGGATGGCGCGCGACCGTCGCTGGATCGTCGAGCGCAGCGGCGGCAGAATCCGGTGCAACAGGGCGAGCGAGTTGATGCCGACGCCGAGCTGGATCGGATCTGCGGGGACGATCTCGAGGTTCGGGTACGTGTTCAGCGCTGCATCCCGATCGGGATACATGCTGAGCAGGGTGAACCGTGCGTCCGGCAGGCGTGCGCCGAGCGTGTCGATGGCGCTCTCGAGCATCGCTGCTGCACCCTTGTTGCCTGAGAGCGCGGAACCGATGATCACGATGGAGGTCATTGCGGGCTGAGGCCTTTCTTGCGGTCGATGAGGCGGAGGATTCCGTAGAGCGCGGCGACGAGCGCGTCGGCCGCGGTGGCGAACAGCCGGCTGAGCAGCGCGAGCACCACCGCTTGGGCGGTCGGCATGTATTGGGAGGCGATCAGCACGATCACAGCCTCCCGCACGCCCAGGCCCGAGGGGACGAAGAACGCGAGGATGCCGATCGCGCCTGCCAGTACGTATGCCGACGCGAGCGGGAGCCACGTGTTCGGCGCCAGGTCGAGCACCGATGCGCCGACGAACAGGAATCCGATTCCGTTCAACGCTCGGGGAACGAAGAACTCGAGTTGGAGCAGGAGGCCCTGCCGCGAACTCAGGAAGTACTCCGCAGGGACCTCGCGCTTCAACGTGCGACGAATCAGCTGCGAGACGATCCAGTGGAACCACCTGGGGTTCGCGATCACGACGAACGGGATGAGCACGAGGAGGGGCAGGAGCAGCGAGGTCGCGTTGTCGACGAAGATCTGCGAGCCGAGCGAGGCGAGCAGGATCGCCACGGAGGGAACGATCGATGCGGTCAGCAGGAAGGCGTTCTCGTAGACGAACGTGATCGCGACGAGCGACTTGCTGATGCCGCGCCCGTGCGCCCACACGAGCTTGTTCGCGACCGAGCCCACCTGGCCGGGAACGTACTTGAGGATCCACGACAGGCACTGGACGGCGACCACCTCGAGCACCCGCACCCGTGTCGTGGTCAGCATCCGCAGCATCTGCCACCAGAGGAGTCCCGAGAGCGGGACGGCGACGGCGAACAGCACGATCGCGCCGACGCTCCAGGCGTTGAACTGGATGTCGAGCTCGACGACCTGCTCCCAGTTGGCGGCGAGGGCGGACGCGAAGAAGTACCCGACGATCGCGATGATCGCGATCGATGCAGTCCAGCGGACGACGGTCCTGCTACGCCGAGACCACCGCGCCATCATCCAGCGACGTTGTACGAGCGGAAGGTGTCGAGTTCCTTCTTCTGCGAGTAGGCGACGACGCCATCAGGATCTGCGTACCCGACTGCGATGAGCATCACGACGCGGTCGGGCATGCCGAGCTTGAGCGTCTTCTGCATACGTGACTCGAGCGGCTCGAAGTCGGGCCAGTTGATGACGCTGGAACTCAGGCCGAGCGTTTCGAGTGCGAACATGAACGACATCGATGCCAGCGCCGCGTCGACGTAGATCGCGTGACGGTCGCGGGGGCTGAAGTACGAGTCGAGCTTGCCGATGACCACGATGATCGTGGGGATGTTCTCGGCGTAACCTGCGGCGCCGAAGGGGATCGCCGAGACGGTCCGCACCAGCTCCGGGTCGTCGAACACGCGGAACTCGTACGGCATGCGGTTGCAGGCCGTCGGTGCCTGCCGCGCCACCATGAACGCCTGGTCGATGAGCTCTCTCGGCACGGGGCGCTGCTCGAACCACCGCACCGATCGGCGGCGGTGCGCGAGCGTGAGGAGGTCGTCGTACGAGACCTCCGAGTCGGGACTCGTGACCCGCGAGTACGGTCGCCGCTCACCGGTCGTCGGCAGGCTCAGGCCGGCAAATGCGGCGCGCGCCGCGTCGATGGTCGGGTTGGGCTCGGAGATCGAGTTGAAGTACGTCGCCAGGACGTCGTGCGCCCAGGAGATCTCGCCGGGGTCGATACCTGCATCGTCGAGGGCGCACTGGGCGTGCGCCTTCGTGTAGAACTCGATCGTCTCGCCGATGTAGTCGGTGGCGAAGACCGCACGACGCGGTCGCATGAGCAGTGCCTTCTCGAGGCGGTGCACGTTCCGGCGGAGTTCGACCCTGGTGCGGCGCGTCGAGGACCGCTTGTTGCGGTAGTAGTCACGCCGGCCCCGAAGCACCGCCGACTGTTCGCGGTTGAACGTGAGGAACGCGAAGAAGTAGAGGATGTGCGTGAGGATCCGGCTCGATCCGAAGGTCTCGAGCACCACGGTGTTCGCGAATTCGTACGCCTTGCGGATCCACGGGACGGCGAGGAGCGCATAGACGAGACGCTTGACGCGATTCAACATTGGTGTGCTTTCGGGAGGGAGGGACGGGACAAGACGACGTACAGCCTAACTGCGATCAGGCGCGGTGATCGCCTCGAGCTGGGCGGTCGACCCAGCCGGCGCCCCCGCATCGCTTCGCCCCCGGTCGGAGCCTGCGCGGAGCGTCGGCTCGGAGTCGGACCCCATCTCGACGCGGAACTCGCGCACGGTGAACACCGCCACGATCAGAATCGATCCGGCAAGGAGCAGGAAACACGACATCGATGCGGCATAGGGGAGCGGCGACCAGGCGAAGAGCGCTCGGACGTGCTCCATCAGGTCGTGAGCTGCGGGCGCCCAACTGTTGACGACGGCGGTCCACGAGCGCCAGGCGGTGAGCGCGAGCCCACCGGCGGTTACGACCAGCATCCCGATCATCTGCGCGCGGCGCGGCAGAAGCCACCCGAGCGAGAGTGCGACGACCGTGGTCGTCCCGATGATCGCGCAGTAGAGGTAGCGTCCCTGCACGCCGGCCGGATAGCCGGTGCTCATCGTGATGCGGATGGTCGAGTACAGCAGGCTCGCGAGGGTGAGCGCGAAGGGTGTGAGCATGACGATCACGTTGAGCGCCCCTCCGCGTGGCCTCGACGGGGTCGGCGCGATCAGCGCGACCACGACGACCAGGACGGCGACCACGCTGAGCGCCAGGAAGGGCCAGAGTGCAGGATCCTCGCTCCCGGAGGAATCGAACCCGGCCCAGTAACGGGTGAAGAACACCCGGACGAACTGGTCGAGGTAGATCGTCAGTGCGTCCACCAGGGGAAGCGGACCGTCCGGGAGGGGAGCCGCGGTGCCTGCCGGCTGCAGCGTTCCGTAAAGGAGCAGGTTGCGCACCCACCACCATCCGCCGAGCATGGCGACGCCACCGGCAACGGTCGCTGCGATGATGCCCGATCGGACGGCGCGCGTGCGGACGATGGTCACCAGGTAGGCGAGCGCAACGGCGAGCGCCACCGGAATCGCGAAGGCCTTCGACATGAGCGCCACGGCGAGGGCGAGACCGATCCATGTTGCGGTTCGCAGTCGCAGATCGCCGCTCAGGACGCACCCGGCACCGAGGAGCGCCCAGGACGAGGCCGCGGTGAGGAGATTGTCGTTGTTCACCGTGCCGCCGATCGACGCGAGCCCGGGCAGCAGCGCGGTGGAAGCCGCGGCGATCACGATCACCGGTCGCGAACCGCCCAGCCGGCGCGCGAGCGCGGCGGCCAGGAGCGGGAGGGGCGCCATGATGAGCACGGACAGGCCTCTCATCAACCAGACTTCGAGGTCCGCCGGAGTCTCCGACGGAACCCAATCGTGCAGTTGGCCGAGGACGATGTAGTACAGCGGCGGGTGCTGCGTCATCTGGTTGATCGTCTTGCCGCTCACGAGCTCCTCGCCGGTGAGGTCGGCGAACGAAGGCCGATCCTGTCGGGAAGCGGCATTGCCGGCGTCGCGTTCGTCGGCCGAGACGGCGTCATGGCTGCGCATGACGCTCAGCATCATCGGCATCTCTTTGAAGCCCGGCCATTCGTGGAACTCAGCCCAGTACAGGGCAGCGGCGACGTGCTTGTGCTCGTCTGGGGAGTTGTAGGTCGCCTTCGTGATCGACCAGGCCAGCATCGATGCCACGAACAGGCCGCACAGCATCCACACGACCACGGGCAGGCCGGCGAACAGCGGCGGGAAACGGCGCTGAGGAGCGGGCGGCCTGGGATCGGCATCGGTCGAGGCACGGGTCACCAGTGCATCGTAGGGCCTCGCCGACCGACCGACGAATCTCGCCCGCCGGCCCGTGTGCGAGGCTCGCCGACTTCCGCGCCGGTTCAGTCTGCGCGGGATACGATGTCCGACTATGCGCACGCTTCATCGAGTTCTCGTGTTCCCCGCGTGGGGCGACAACCCCTACCTGAACCTCATGAGCCTCGCCCCGCGAGCGAGTGGCTACGAGTTCCGAGGCGCAACCCTGTTCGAGTCGCTGCTGAAAATGGCCGGTGAACTCGAGCCGAACGATGTGCTGCACCTGCACTGGACCGCGCCGATCCTCCAGCGTGCGGCGACCGAGGCCGAGGCCGAAGCGGGACTGGCCCGATTCAGGGAGCTCCTCGATGGGCTCCGCGACCGCTCGATCCGCGTGATCTGGACCGTGCACAACCAGCTCCCGCACGAACTCGCCTATCGCGATGCCGAAATCGCCCTGTATCGTCTGCTCGCCGAGCGCGCCGACGCCATCCACGTGATGTCACCGTCGACGGCCGCGGTGCTCGCCGGCATCTGCGAGTTGCCGTCGGACCGGATCAGGCAGATTCCCCATCCGAGCTATCTCGGGGTGTACGGCGTGCCGCCGTCGAGGAGCGAGGCGCGCCGCGCCCTCGGGGTCGAGCAACTCGCGCCGACGGTGTTGTTCCTCGGTCAGATGCGCCCCTACAAGGGGCTCGGCACCCTGCTCGGAGCACTGCGGCTGCTGTCCGAGGAAGGCCGGCCGTTGCCGACGCTTCTGCTCGCGGGCGCAGCCACTCCCGAGGTGCGCGCAGAGATCGAGTCCCTCATTCCCGAAGGCCTCGATGTCGTGTCGAAGTTCGAATTCGTTCCGGACGGAGAGGTCAGCACCTGGTTCGCCGCTGCCGACCTCGCGGTCTTCCCATACACGGCCATCCTCAATTCGGGGAGTGTGCATCTCTCCGCGGCATTCGGGGTGCCCGCCATGCTGCCGAACGAAGCGCACTTGGTCGAGCAGTTCGGCGATGAGCCCTGGGTCGGATTCTTCGATGTCGAGGATTCGGTCTGCTCGATGGCCGACGAGATCTCCCGTCGTCTTGCCGATCTCGGCGGAGCCGACCACGACGAGCGGTTCGACGGGTTCAACGAGGCCATCTCGCCGTGGCGGATCTCGGTGAAGTACTCCGCCCTGCTCGACGAGGTCACGGCGGCGACCGCCTAGCGGCCCTTCGTCACCGCTGCACGAAGCGCGTGGTACGTGCGCTTCGCCCCGCGGACGGTCCAGTGGGGACGGCGCTCGATCCACATGCCGCCCTCACCGCTCCGGCCGACGTCGAAACGGGCGAGGCGGTCATATGGTGTCGCGAACGCGACGTCGCGGGGAAACGAGACGAGCGTGCTCACGTCGTCTTCACCGTGCGCCACGAGGTGCAGCCGCACGCCGGTCGGCAGGCTCGTCGATCGGGTGGTCGCCGTGGTCCATGCCGCGCCGTGCCCGTCGCCGTCGGAATCGTGCGTCACGGCGACCGCGAAGCGCCGATCGGTCGCGTTGTCGCGGAACGCGAGCTCGACCGTGTCCGCGTGGGCGAGACCCGAGATCGTGACGGCACCTCGTTCCACCGTGACCGTCGTGATGCGATGGGCGGCGGCTCGGCTCGCCCGCAGGCGGTCGAGGAGCGCGCCGTCGTCGAGTTGCGTCGATCCGTCGAGCTCGGGCACCCGGCGGAGCGGTCGCCACGGATCGGTCTGCGAAGCGTGCTCCGCCGACCTGATCAGAACGACGAGTTCGTCGTCGTCGTCCGGACTGCCGAGGCGGATCTGCTCGGTGATGAGCGGTGTGAGCATCCGGACCGCTTCTTGGGCGGTCGCCTGGTCGCCGCGCATCCGAAGCCGGTCGAGGACGAGGTTCCAGAGCCCGACGTGATCGGGCCTGTGCAGTGGGTGCGGCTCGGTGACGCGGACGAGGGCGGAGGCGGCGTCGAGCTCGCCGCTTCGTGCCAGCTCGAAGACCGCACGTCGGATCCGGCTGAGTCGATTGAATCGGAACGACGGGAGCCCGTCCGTGATCGTGGTGAGCACCTGAGCTATGGCGTCGTCGTGCGAGGTGTCTCGATCGGCTTCGGTGAGGTGGTCGCGAAGGTGTTTCCAGCCATCGGCCTCGTAGAACACGCCGGCGTAGGTGGAGCTGAGTCTGGCGTCCGAGGCCAGTGTGATCAGCGTCGCGCAGGCCGACTCCTGTTCGAGGTACGCGAGCAGGGAACCAGCTGACGCCGCGCGCGCGGTCATCGACGAGGCGCCGGGGCGTTCTCGATAGAGGTACACGACGTCGTCGATCACGTCGATGCGATCCGCGGCGAGGTAGCTCGTGAGCATCGGGACGATGTCGTTGGAACGAGGCGTCTCCGGGAACTCGACGTCGATGCCCTCCCAGAACTCGCGTCGGAACACCTTGTTCCAGACCGCGCGTCCCCGGATGAGCGACGGATGCTCGGCGACGGCGACTGAACGGCGTGGCTCCGAATAGGCGGGCCACCCGCTCGTGGGCCGCCACGTCGTCGTCGGGGAGAACTTCAAGTAGTCGCCGAACGCGATGTCCGAGCCCGTCGACTCAAGTGATTCGACCAGAGCGCGATAGGCGGTCGGAGGTACGAGGTCATCGGCGTCGCAGAATGCGAGGTAGCGCCCCCGCGCGAGGCGCATCGCCGTGTTGCGGGCTGCCGCTCCGCCCACCTCCGTCGCCTCGATGATCCGCACCCTCGAATCGTCGCGGGCGATGTCGGTCAGGAACTCGAGCGTGCCGTCCGTGGAGTGATCGTCGACGACGATGATCTCGAGTTCTTCGAGCTCCTGATCGAGGAGCGACTGCACCGTCTCGCCGATCCACGGTCTGACGTCGTGGGTGGGGACGACCACGCTGAGCAGGGGAGGATCGGATGCCTCCCCGTACGTCGTCCGCCTGCCGAGTGCTTCGGTCGGCTCAGTGTTCGTCATCGATCGAGTTTCCTCCGTGAAGCAGGACGGCCACCGGACGCGTGGTCGTTCGGGTCGACGAGATCCTATCCGAGCGACGACGTCCTACCGCGCGGAGAACGGGAGACGGCGCCTCGCGGCGCGTGCGCCGCGGCGTGCGGCACGGACGAGCCAGGTGGCCCGTCGTTCGATGAGGACCCCGCGGTCATCGAAGTGCAGCAGGAATCGGTCGAACGGACTGTACTCAGGTGTTCGAGCCGCGAACCGGATGCTCATGACGCGACCGTTCTCCCGGTTCAGGAGCACCGGCCGGAGTGCGCGTGCGGGAGGGACTCGGCCCGCCGAGATGCGCCCGCGTACGATCGGTCGGTCGTCCGCTCGGCCGGCGCCTTCGCGAACGGGGCGAAGTGCAACCACGAGACCCGTCGACTCGTCGAAGAGCGCCGGTACATCCGATGCGTCGCCGTCGCTGCGCAGCGTCAGCGTGATGGAACCTCCGGATTCGAGCACGACGAGTTCGGCGTCCCTCCGGCGGGACTCGGTGAGCTCACGGCGAATCGACGTCTCGGAGGCCTCGAGTGCGTCGGCGACCTCGGGCACCGGCTGCAGGAGGCTCCGGCGGCCCGGCGGGATGGAACGCACCAGCCCGACGACGGCGTCATCGTTGGTCGCCGAGCCCTGAACGACCTCCCTGGCGATGGCATCGGTCAGACGGCTTGCGAAGAACGCGTCGGCGAGGAGGTCGACGCCGTCCACGGCCGGGCCGTCGACGATCCGCTGCCAGCTCGCCAGCCTCCGCGACGACGAAGACTCGTCTCCGCTGAACAGGATGGCGACCGCGGCCGCGAGCTCCATCTTGCCGAGGTGTACGAGATCGAAGACGGCCCGCTTCGCGCGGGCACGGAGAAGGGTGCGGTCCGCGGCAACGGTATCGAGGAGTTGGCGGACGAGCATAGCGATCTCGTCGTCGCGAGTCTCGTCGCGTTGCGGCGATCGCAGGTATCGCGTGAGGTGGACCCAACCGTCGCGATCGAGGATCAGGGTCGCGTAGACCCCGCTGAGCTCGGGGGAACCGGCCGCGGCGATCATCCGGGCGCACGCGAGCTCCTGGGTCAGGTAGCTCAGGAGGGAGGCGGCCGACTCAGCGCGAGCCGTCATCGAGCTGGAACCCGGGCGCTCGCGATAGAGGTACACGACATCTGGGAGGACATCGATGGAATCTGCCGCGAGGTACGACATGACCATCGGCACGATGTCGTTCGAGCGCGGTACATCCGGGAATCGGGCCGATATCCCGTTCCAGAAGGATCGACGGAACACCTTGTTCCAGCACGGCCGTCCGTTCAACAGCGACGGCTCGTCGGTCAGCCGGATACCCTGTCGGTCTTCGCGATACGCGGCCCAGTTCGCGGTGGGCGACCAGGTGCGCGTGGGTGAGAACTTCACATAGTCGCCGAACGCGATGTCGGAACCGGATCGTTCGAGGCTGTCCACCAGCTTGCGGTAGGCGTCGGGAGCGACGAGGTCGTCGCCGTCGCAGAAGGCGAGGTATCGCCCTCGCGCATGATCGGCTCCGACGTTTCGCGCAGTGCCGCCGCCCCTCGTGACCGAATCGACGAAGCGGACCCTCGGGTCGTCGGCGGCGATGCGACGAATGACTTCCTGCGTGCCGTCGGTCGAGTGGTCGTCGACCACGATCACCTCGAGATCGACCTGCTGGCTGAGCACGGACTCGAGGGTCTCGCCGAGCCATGGAAGCACGTTGTGCGCCGGGATCACTACGGAGAGCAGGGGCTCTTCGAATGGTCGGTCATCCTGCGTGCGTTGCAAACCGGTCGCGGCGAGCTCCTCGCTGGTGAGACCGTCGAGTGGGGGATTGCGCAGGCTGAGCATCTCCAGACGACCGAGCGCAGCGTCGGTCTCGGGCGCGGATCCGACTGCAAGCCCCTCGCGCAGGCGGTCGCGTTGTGCTGCCGCGTCTTCGCGCATCGCCAGGTACGTCGGGTGTCCCACCGGGACCGGAGACGCAGAGCCGGTCCAGAGATCGATCGGGAACGCATCCAGGAGGAGGTCGAGGTCGACGTCCGGCGGTTGGATGGGCCCGAGCGAGCGTGCCTCGTCGATCGTTCGTGCGAACACGACGTCGGGTCGTCCCGTTCCCGCGTAGTAGTCGAGGTACTTGAAGACGCTCTCGGACTCCGGGGCGATCGGTCGCGACGGCACGCCGAGGGCATCCGCCACCACGAGGGCGTGCAGCGAGGTACCCGTCACGAACTCGCTCGACGCGATGTCGGCGATGATCTCCCGAGGGGCTCCGATCGGCGATCGGGTGGCCTCGCGCGGGAACCGGTCCGATTCGTTGAGATTCGGGACGACGAGGATCGATCGGTTCTTCGACGTCGTCAGGCGCTCGAGGTCCGGCCACAGCCGGGCCAGCAGCAGTGCGGGGTCGCCGAAGACCTCGGGAGCCTGGATGCCGCGGGCGGTCAGCACGGCGCGGGTGAGCGGGCCGCGTACCGCGCGAACGTCCAATGACGGCGGAAGCGGCTGGGTCGCGATCTTGCCGTTGACCCCCGACCCCCAGACGACGTCGCCGGCCGCGGCGAAATGCATGACGGACCCCACCGTGAGTGCACGTCGGCTCTTCGAGGGGGTGAGGCGCACCCGCTCGAGCTCGACGATCCGACGCGCGATCATCGGTCCGAGGAGATCGCCGAAGTTCGAGACCGGTGCGAGCCCACCGTGTTCGTCGGCGCGAATGGGGTTCCAACGCACGCATCGCACGCCGAGCACGCGCTCTTCCAGGTCGCTCGTCACTCGTGACATCCTATGCGGGCGAGTCCTCGCGACCGGA
>Ga0256796_1000582_pt1 | contig 15129 bp, 14 predicted proteins | sample MC6MC0947MT_FD_190209 | JGI IMG/M metagenome (GOLD analysis project Ga0256796, IMG submission 190209) | Metatranscriptome of enriched soil aggregate microbial communities from Iowa State University, Ames, United States - MC6-MC0947-MT... | ecosystem: Environmental > Terrestrial > Soil >...
CACAGGACCGAAGGGGGCGCCGTGCCCGGGAACCGTCTCGATGAGCGCGAGCTCACCGCATCCGTCGTGCTCACCCGCGCCGACGGGACGCTGAACCCGGATGCCGTGGGCTGGGCGCGCTCGCCGCTCGTGGACACCTCGGGGATCGCACGGGACGGGCTCCGCTTCGCGGGCCGCAACAAGCGATGGGAGTACTGGGGCATCACCACTCCGACGCATGTGATCGGCATGACGGTGTCGTCCATCGACTACGCGGCGGTGCACGAGGTGTGGGTGCTGGATCGGGCCACCGGGCGCACCTGGCACCGCTCCGTCACCGCCATCCCGGCGCGCGGCGTGATCCTTCCGCCGAGCGCCGAGCGGGGGCCGAGCCGTGCCCGCGCGAAGGACCTCGCGATCGACATCGACGAGCTTCCGGAGGGCACCCGGCTGCGCGCCCGCATCCCCGGCACCGAGATCGACGTCATCGCGCGGCTGCCCGAAGACCACGAGCGCCTGGCCGTGGTGGTGCCGTGGAGCCGCACCCGGTTCCAGTACACGCTCAAGGACGTCGCCCGGCCGGTATCCGGAACCCTCACCGTCGACGGCGCTGTGCACGTGCTCCCTGAGGGCGACTCCTGGGCCGTGCTCGACCACGGCCGCGGCCGCTGGCCCTACGACATCCGTTGGAACTGGGGTGCCGGCTCCGGCAGGTCCGGTGGCCGCGTGATCGGCATCCAGGTCGGCGCGAAGTGGACCGACGGCACCGGCTCGACGGAGAACGCGTTCCTCGTCGACGGACGCCTGCACAAGATCAGCGTGGAGCTCGACTGGCAGTACGACATCGCCGACTGGCGGCGCCCCTGGCGGATCAGCGGCGGTGGACTGGATGCCGTGTTCACGCCCGCCTACGACAAGCAGACGCGCACGAACCTCGGCATCCTCTCCTCCTCCACCGATCAGTGCTTCGGCGACTGGTCGGGCACGTTCCGCACCGACGACGGCGGGGTCATCGCATTCGAGGGGATCTTCGGCTGGGCCGAAGAGGTGCACAACCGCTGGTGAGCGGGCGCCTCAGACCGTGGCCGACTCCGTCTTGGCGGCGGAAACCGCCCGCCGCCGGCCGATCCAGATGACCCCGGCTGCGACGGCGAGGATCGCGGCAGCGATGCCGACGATATAGCCGGCCACACCGAGGATGCCGCCTGGCGTGATGTGCGGGTCGAGGAACGGATAGGGGTACCAGTACGCATCACCGGTCCGGGGCGACACGATGAAGTTCGCGCGCACGAGCGTGTACACGGCCCACGCGATCGGGAACGCCGCAGCGATGAGCATCGCCTTCCAGGGGAGTGCCGCGCGGCGCGGAGCGAACAGCACGTCGGCGAGCATGACCAGCGGGATGATCACATGCAGCGTCTCGTTCGTCCACACGTCCGAGATCCCCGCGACCGGGAACGACCGCAGCAGCAGGTTGTAGACGATCCCCGTGACGATCATGTAGGTGCTCGCGCAGAGCATCGTCACGGTCAACCATCCTGGTTCGGCGGCATCGGAGTCGCGGTGCCGCAGCGCCCACACGCCGCCCGCCAGCAGCGCGACGGCCGCGGCGATGTTCGACAGGATCGTGAAATAGCTGAAGAAGTTCGTCATGACGGTCGGCAGGTGCGCCGCCCACGGGTCCGTGGCAGCCACCGCGTTGCCGATCGAGATCGTGAGCTGCCGCAGAATCGCAGCGATTCCGAGCATCGCCGCGGCGATCCGTGCGATGGGCCACCAGGTCGTCATCATCTGCCTCCGACGCTCACTGTAGCGAGGTGCGACAGGACTACGCGGTCATTCGCGCACGCGCCGCCGCCACCTCATGCGCGTCACGAGCACGCCGAGCAGGCACAGCGCGCCGCCGAGCAGCATGAGCGGCGTCGGCACCTCGCCGAGGATCAGCCAGGACAGCAGGATCGCGATCGCAGGGACGACGTACGTGGTGGCGGAGGTCTGCCCGGCGGTGCTGCGCTGCAGCACATACGCCCAGGTGGTGAAGGCGACCGCGGTCGGGAAGATGCCGAGGTAGACGACCCACAGGGTGGCGTCGAGTGGCGCGGTCTGCACGGCCTGGATCACGCCCCCGGTCCACGGCAGCAGCGCGATCGTGCCCGCGGCGGCACCGAAGAAGGTGAGCGTGGTGGAGTCCGCCCCCGCGCTGAGCAGGTGCTTTTGCAGCAGGGTGCATCCCGCGTACATGACGGCGGCGAGCAGGGCCAGCAGCAGTCCGGTGACATCGAGCCCGGCATCCGTGTGCGAGGTCATGCCGATCAGCACCACACCCAGGAATGCGAGCGGGGCCCCGATGATCAGCGGCTTCGGGAAGCCCTCTCGCAGGAACAGTCCGCTGAACACCACGACCATGAGCGGGGCGAGGTTCACGACCATCGCCGCGGTGCCCGCGTCGAGCGTGCGCTCGGCGGCGTTCAGCGCCAGGTTGTACACGCAGAACCAGCCGACGCCCCAGACGACCACGAGCGGAAGCTGCCTGCGGGCGGGGACGCGGATGCCGCGTCGCAGCGCGATCACGCCGAGCGCGAGCGTGCCGACGGCCATCCGCAGCAGGGCGAGCGCGCCGGGGTCGTAGTGCGGCCCTGCGCCGCGGATCCCGATGAACGCCGACGCCCACAGCACGACCGTGACCAGCGCGGCGAGCAGGACGAGCGGCCCGTTCGGGCGCGCGGCCTTCGCGGGAGCTGCGGTCTCGTCGAGCGCGGGGTCCGGTGATGAGGGCATCCTCCGATCGTCCCAGGTGCCGCCGACATCGGTCGACCGTGTCGGCCGCCATCCGGCATCCGATTCCCGCCAAGGGGCGGTCGCAGGCCCTCCGGTAGGATGGACACGCCCGTTCGGGCCAGCTCATCTGCCGGTGCAAACCCGGCGAACAGCGTGCAGTACCAGGGGGTACACCCATGCCAGGAATCGTTATCGTCGGCGTCCAGTGGGGCGATGAGGGCAAGGGCAAGGCGACAGACCTGCTCGGCGAGCGCACCGACTGGGTCGTCAAGTTCAACGGCGGCAACAACGCCGGGCACACCGTCGTCGTCGGCGACGAGAAGTACGCCCTGCACCTGCTGCCCTCCGGCATCCTGACCCCCGGCGTGACGCCGGTGATCGGCAATGGCGTGGTCGTCGACCTGGAGGTGCTGTTCCAGGAGCTCGAGGCGCTCTCCGCCCGCGGTGTCGACGTCTCCAAGCTCAAGGTCAGCGCCAACGCGCACATCATCACGCAGTACCACCGCACGCTCGACAAGGTCACCGAGCGCTTCCTCGGCAAGCGCAACATCGGCACCACCGGCCGCGGCATCGGCCCGGCCTACGCCGACAAGATCAACCGCGTCGGCATCCGCGTGCAGGACCTGTTCGACGAGAACATCCTGCGGCAGAAGGTGGAGGGCGCGCTCGACCAGAAGAACCACCTGCTGGTGAAGATCTTCAACCGCCGCGCGATCACGTGCGACGAGATCGTCGACGAGCTGCTCACCTACGCCGACCGGCTGCGCCCGATGGTCGCCGACACCGGTCACCTGGTCGCCGAGGCGCTCGACCGCGGCGAGGTCGTCGTGTTCGAGGGCGGTCAGGCCACCATGCTCGACGTCGACCACGGCACCTACCCGTTCGTCACCTCGTCCACCGCGACCTCCGCGGGTGCGGCGGCCGGCTCCGGTGTGGGCCCGAACCGCCTGGACCGCATCGTCGGCATCGTGAAGGCATACACGACCCGCGTCGGCTCGGGTCCGTTCCCCACCGAGCTGCTCGACGAGATGGGCGAGTGGCTGCGCAAGACCGGCTTCGAGTACGGCACCACGACGGGCCGTCTGCGTCGCACCGGCTGGTACGACGCACCGATCACCCGCTACGCCACGCGCGTGAACGGCATCACCGACCTGGTGCTCACCAAGCTCGACGTGCTGACAGGCCTCGAGCAGATCCCCGTGTGCGTCGCCTACGACGTCGACGGCGTGCGCTTCGACGACGTGCCGGTCAACCAGACCGACTTCCACCACGCCAAGCCGATCTACGAGTACTTCCCGGGCTGGAGCGAGGACATCTCGAAGGCGCGCTCCTTCGAGGACCTGCCGCAGACCGCCCAGGAGTACGTGCTGGCGCTGGAGAAGATGAGCAACACGCGCATCTCGGTGATCGGCGTGGGTCCCGAGCGCGAGCAGGTCATCGTGCGTCACGACCTGGTCGACTGACGCACGCCGCCGGAGCGCGTTTCCGGCGCCGGTGCACCGGTTCCCGTCGAGTGAACCGGTTCTCCGCGTCGGCAGGTGGTTCCCTCGTCGCGAAGCGGTGCACTCGAGAAGCAGTTCGACATCGGAGGAGTGGGCATGACGCGGTTCTGGGTCGGCGGGTACGGCGACGACATGGACGGGGGTGCCGAAGGCATCGGCTTCCTCTCCGTCGACGAGGGGCGTGGCGCGTCGACGCTCACCTACCGCGGCACGGCGGCGCCGGTCTCGTCCCCGTCGTGGCTGGCGCAGCATCCCACCCTCGACGTCGTGTACGCGGCGCTGGAGGGGTCGGCCGCCGTCCAGGCCTTCGCGCGCAGCGGCGAGTCGACACTGCGCCCGCTCGGCCGCCCTGTCGACGCCGGCAAGTACGTCTGCCACCTCGCGGTCTCCCCGGACGGGCGGATGCTGATCGCCAGCTGCTACGGCGACGGACGCGTCATCCGCTATGGGCTCGGCGCTGATGGCAGCATCGTGCCTGCCGCGCCCGACAGGGCCGCGGCGCTGCGCGCGGCGCTCTTCGGGGAAGCGGAACCCGAGGATGCCGGGGAGCCGGGCGCCGCATCCGATCCCTACCCCACCCCGGCCGGCGAGGAGCCGCGTGTCTCGCACGCGCATGCCGCCGTGTTCCTGCCCGACGGCCGCATCGCCACCACCGACCTCGGCTTCGACCTGGTGCGCATCTGGCGGTCCGCCGGCACCGGACTGGCTCTCGACCACGAGGTGGTGCTGCCCCGCGGCACCGGCCCGCGGCACATGGTCATGCACCCCAGCGGTTACCTGCACGTCGTGACGGAGTACTCCTGCGAGGTGTTCACCCTGGCCTCCGCCCGGGACGGCAGCTGGGGGCTGGCCTCGGCGACCACCGCCTCGCCGATCGCGCAGGTCGGATTCGACACCCCCGCCGAGCTCGCCCTCTCCCGCGACGGGCACACGCTGTACACGGCGCTGCGCGGCAGCAACACGATCTCGGCGCTGCGGGTGCGCGGTTCCGGCGAGGCGGTCGAACCCCTCGCGCTCGCCGACTCCGGCGTCGACTGGCCGCGCCACCACCTCGTGCACGAGGGCGTCCTGCTCGTCGCGGGTCAGCGCTCGGGCACGATCAGCGCGATCGACCTCGACGAGCGCACCGGGGCCCCGCGCGACGTGCGTCACACGACGTCCGCGCCCACGCCGACGGTGATCCTGCCGATGCGCTGAGCGCATCCGTGCAGTTCGGCACATCTCCGCAGACCTCCCTGCCGATCCAGGCGAAGTTGTGCAGATCTGCGAGGCGACGGCCCCACCGAGCGGATGCTGAGCAAGACTGAAGCAATGAGCGACGAATACGACCTCATCGTGCTGGGCGGCGGACCTGTCGGAGAGAACGTGGCCGATCGGGCCGTGCAGGGCGGGCTGACCGCCGTGATCGTGGAGAGCGAGCTGGTCGGCGGTGAATGCTCGTACTGGGCGTGCATGCCGTCGAAGGCGCTGCTGCGCCCGATCCAGGCGCTGCGCGCGGCGCAGCACGTCAAGGGCGTGAGCGGCGGAACGCTGAGCCCCGCCGACGTGCTCGCCCGCCGCGACTCCTTCACCTCGCACTGGAAGGACGACGGTCAGGTCGACTGGCTGAACGGCGCCGGCATCGACCTGGTGCGCGGCCACGGCCGCCTCACCGGCGAACGCGAGGTCACCGTCGGCGACCGCGTGCTCCGCGCCAGGCAGGCTGTCGCGATCAGCACCGGCACGGATGCGACGATCCCCGGCATCCCCGGGCTCGCGGATGCGAAGCCGTGGACCAGCCGTGAGGCGACCAGCGCCGATCATGTGCCCGAGTCCCTGGCGATCATCGGCGGAGGCGTCGTGGCGGCGGAGATGGCCACCGCGTACGCCGGACTCGGGGCGTCCGTCACGCTGATCGCCCGCAGTGGCCTGCTCGGCGGCCTGGAGCCCTTCGCCGGGGAACGGGTCGCCGAGGGTCTGCGCGGCATGGGCGTGGATGTGCGGCTGAACACCGCCACCTCCGCCGTGCGCCGCGACGGCGACCACGTGGTGGTCACGGTCGGCGACGGCGAGGAGATCACGGCATCCGAGGTGCTCGTCGCGACCGGGCGCACGCCCCGCAGCGGCGACATCGGCCTGGAGACGGTCGGCCTCGAGCCCGGCCGCTACATCGAGGTCGACGACACCCTGCGCGTGCCCGGCAGCGACTGGCTGTACGCGGTCGGCGATGTGAACGGCCGGGTGCTGCTGACCCACCAGGGCAAGTACCAGGCGCGTGCTGCGGGCGACGTGATCGCGGCGCGTTCGCGCGGCGAAGTTGTCGCCGATCAGCCCTGGGGGCGTCACGTCGCGACCGCCGACCACGCGGCCGTGCCGCAGGTGGTCTTCTCCGAGCCGGAGGTCGCTTCGGTCGGTCTCACGGCGGATGCCGCCCGCGCGGCCGGACACGAGATCGAAGTCGTCGACTACGACCTCGGCTGGGTGTCCGGCTCGAGCCTGCATGCGGACGGCTACGAGGGGCAGGCGCGCATGATCGTCGACACCGAGCGCGAGGTGCTGCTGGGCGTCACGTTCGTCGGCGCCGACGTCGCCGAGCTGCTCCAGGCCGCCACCATCGCCGTCACCGGCGAGGTGCCGATCAGCCGGCTCTGGCACGCGGTGCCGGCCTATCCGACCATGAACGAGGTGTGGCTGCGGCTGCTGGAGGCGTACGGCCGCCAGTCCGCCTGACTCCGGACGGCGCGGATGCCGGGAATCCGGGAAGTTCCCGCGACTCCTGCGCGTTGTCGGAGGTGTCGCCTACGCTCGAAAGGACGCCAGGAGGTACGCACATGAAGGCAGTACTCGAGGGAACCGTGATCGAAGGCAACCACTGCTTCCCCGCCACCGCCCAGCGGCAGGTCGGCCGGTAGGCCGCGGCGGATGATCGAGTTCACTTCGGTCTCGAAGCGCTTCCCCGACGGCACGCTGGCCGTCGAGGACTTCAGCCTCGTGCTGCCCTCCCGCAAGACGACCGTCTTCGTCGGGTCGTCCGGATGCGGCAAGACCACGCTGCTGCGCATGATCAACCGCATGGTCGACCCGACCTCGGGCACCATCGCGATCGACGGCGAGAGCGTGCTCGACCGCGACCCCGTGCGACTGCGTCGCAGCATCGGGTACGTGATGCAGAATTCCGGGCTCATGCCGCACTTCACGGTGATCGACAACGTCTCCACCGTGCTGAGGCTGAACGGCGTGAGCCGCACCGAGGCGCACGGCCGGGCACGGGAGCTGCTGAGCACGGTGGGGCTGGATGCCTCGCTCGCCGACCGCTATCCCAGCCAGCTCTCCGGAGGCCAGCAGCAGCGCGTGGGCGTCGCCCGCGGACTCGCGGCTGACCCCAACATCCTGCTGATGGACGAGCCTTTCGGCGCCGTCGACCCGATCGTGCGCGCCGATCTGCAGCAGGAGCTCATCCGCCTGCAGGTCGAGCTCGACAAGACGGTCGTCTTCGTCACGCATGACATCGACGAGGCGTTCCTGCTCGGCGACCAGGTGGTCATCCTCGACAAGGGTGCACGGGTCGTGCAGGTCGGCAGCCCCAGCGAGATCATCGAGAATCCGGCGGATGACTTCGTCGAGGCGTTCATCGGCGCCGAGCGCGGCCGTCGCGCGCTCTCGCTCAAGCAGACCCCGCGCGGCACGGTCGTGGTGGACTCCGAGGGACGCACCCAGGGCGTGCTCAAGGACGGGACCTGACGTGAACTGGGTCGGCGACAACCTGGATCTGATCCTCAGCCTCACGCTCGTGCATCTCAAGCAGAGCGCGACGCCGATCGTGCTGGGCCTGCTTCTGTCCGTCCCGCTGGGCTGGGTGGCCTGGCGCTACCGGCTGGTGCGCGGGCCGGTCATCGTGCTCACGGGCCTGCTGTACACGATCCCCTCCCTCGCGCTGCTGATCCTTCTGCCGGCCGTCTTCGGGTACTCGGCCACCGACGAGCCGAACCTGATCATCGCCCTGACCATCTACGCGGTCGCGATCCTCGTGCGCGCGGTCGCCGACGGGCTCGACTCGGTCGACCCTGACGTGCGGCAGGCGGCCACGGCCATGGGCTACGCCGCCCCGCGCAGATTCTTCACGGTCGAGCTGCCGCTCGCCGGCCCGGTGATCCTCGCGGGTCTGCGCGTGGCAGCGGTCAGCACCATCTCGCTCGCCACTGTCGGAATCCTGATCGGCGTCGAGAACCTGGGCTACCTGTTCACCAACGGCCTGCAGCGGCGCATCATCGCCGAGGTGCTCGCCGGCGTGGTCGCGGTGGTCATGATCGCTCTCGTCATCGACGTGCTGCTGGTGCTCCTGGGCCGGATGCTCATGCCGTGGACGCGGGCGACAGCGGCGGGCGGGGGCGCCGTCAGCCCGTCGAAGGCCCGGCGCGCAGTGGTGAGGTCGGCCGCATGAACCTCTTCACCGACGCGATCGCCTGGCTGCTGAACCCCGCGCAGTGGCAGGGGCAGTACGCCCTGCCCACCCTGCTCGGCCAGCACCTGCTGTACACCGCGATCTCCGTGCTGGTGGCCGCCGCCATCGCGCTCCCCGCCGGCTGGCTGATCGGGCACACCGGAAAGGGGCGCGAGATCGCCGTGGCCGTCTCCGGCGCCGCGCGCGCCGTGCCGTCGTTCGGGCTCCTCATCCTGCTCGTGCTGCTGCTGGGCGTGCTGCAGACACCGCTGGCCGCGGTCATCACCTTTGTGCTGCTCGCCATCCCCTCGCTGCTCGCGGGCGCATACACGGGCTTCGAGGCTATCGATCGCAGAGTGATCGACGCCGCACGTGCCGTCGGCATGACCGAGTGGCAGATCTTCACGAAGGTCGAGCTCCCGCTCGGCATGCCGCTGCTGGTCGGCGGCATCCGCTCCGCCCTGCTGCAGGTGATCGCGACCGTCACGATCGGCGCGTACGTGAACCTCGGCGGGCTCGGCTGGCCGATCATCCAGGGCATCCCGCTGCGGCGATTCGACCAGGTGCTCGCCGGTGCGCTTCTCGTCGCCGTGCTCGCGCTGCTGGTCGACCTGCTGCTGGCCGCGCTGCAGCGCGCGGCTGTGCCGACCGGCATCCGCTCCCCGTCCCCCGACCGCACCTCTTCCTCCGACCGCAATGGGCGGCGGTCCGCGCGACGCGCGGCATCCGTCACGGCCTGAACCGCTTGAACCACTCCACAGAGAGGCACATCATGATCACCGCACGGAAGTCCCGACTCGCACTCGCCGTCGGCGTCGCGCTCGCCGCGACCCTGGCGCTCGCCGGATGCGGCAGCAGCAACCCGCTCGATGAGCCCTCCGCCGGCGGCGGCACAGACAAGGGCGGCGAGACCATCGTCGTCGGCTCACAGGCGTACTACTCCAACGAGATCATCGCCGAGATCTACGCGCAGGCGCTGGAGAACGCCGGCTTCACGGTCGAGAAGAAGTTCAACGTCGGCCAGCGCGACGCATACATGCCGGACGTGGAGTCGGGCAAGATCAACCTCTTCCCCGAGTACACCGGCAACCTGCTGGAGTACCTCGACAAGAGCGCCACCGCCACCAGCCCCGACGACGTCTACGCGGCACTGCAGAAAGCGCTGCCGAAGACCCTGAAGGCGCTGGACTACTCCAAGGCCAGCGACCAGGACACCTACACGGTCACGAAGAAGTTCGCACAGGACAACGGCCTCGAATCGATCGCCGACCTGGCGAAGCTGAACACGAAGCCCGTGCTCGGCGGCGCGCCCGAGCTGGAGCAGCGTCCGTACGGCCCCGCCGGCGCGAAGAAGATCTACGACGTCGACCTCGGGTTCTCCGCCACGGCGCAGAGCACGCTCGAGTCGCTGCTGGCGGGTCAGGTGCAGGTGGCCGACATCTACACCGCCGACCCCGCCTTCCAGACCAAGGACATCGTGGCGCTGAAGGATCCGAAGAACATGATCCTGGCCTCGAACGTCGTGCCCATCGCGTCCAGCGACATCGCCGACAAGATCGCCAAGGTCATCAACCCGATCAGCGCCGCGCTCGGCGCCGAGGACCTCGTCTCGATGAACGTGCAGTCGACGGTGGATCAGGCCTCGGCCGAGGACATCGCGGCCAAGTGGCTCAAGGAGAAGGGGCTCGACTGAGTCCGGTCTGCCGCGGCGGGATGCTCAGACCCGGGCATCCTGCCGCGGCAGCCACACCTGATTGATGATGATCAGGATGGATGCCGTGACCGGCACCGCGACGAGGGCGCCCAGCAGGCCGAGCAGCGTTCCGCCGGCCAGCGCGCCGATCACCACGAGCGCCCCGGGCACTGCGACCGCCTTGTTCATCACGCGGGGCGTGAGGAAGTACGCCTCGACCTGCATGTAGACCAGGTAGACGGCCGCGAAGATCAGCGCGTGCCACGGGTCGGCGAACAGGGCGATCACTGAGCCGATCGCCCAGAACAGCACCGATCCGACCAGCGGGATCAGCGTGACCAGGAACGCGACCGTCGCCATCAGGGGCGGGAACGGCAGGCCGAGGGCCAGGTACAGCACGAGTGCGACGATGGCGTTCGCGAACGCCAGGATCACCATGCCCTGCACGTAGCCGCCGACGGAGTCCGTGATCTGGTCGGTGATGCCGCGGGCCCGCTCGCGGTCGCGGGCCGGCGCGAAGCGCAGCAGCGCGGTCTTGATCGTGGGGAGGCCTGCGACGAAGTACAGCGTCAGCACCAGCACCACGATGAAGCCCGAGATGCCGGTCGCGATGGAGCTGCCCACCTGCAGAGCGCCGCCGCCGACGGCCTGCCACGTCTTGCCGTCGGTGAGGAACTTCTGCGCGTCCTCGACGAGCTGCTGGAACTGGTCGCCGAACTGCTTCTCCAGGAACGCGTACACATCGCTGTGCATGAAGTCGGTGATCAGATGCGGCACGGACTTGACGAACAGCGTGACCTGCTCGACCACCACGGGAATGATCATCCACAGGATCAGCGCCAGCACGACGACCAGACCCAGGATCACCGCGAGCACGCTGACGCCGCGCGAGAGACCGCGCCGCTCGAGGAATCGCACCGCAGGGTCCAGGCCGAGCGCTGCGAACATGGCGAACGCGATGTAGATCAGCACGGTGGACAGGTTCGAGAGCGTGAGCGCGAGCAGGATCGCGGCGAGGCCGCCCAGGGCGACCAGGAACCCGAACGCGAACGGCTTGTCGATGCGCGTCCAGAACGAGCGGCTCGGCAGCGGCGGCTCGACCACCGGCGGGGCGGGGGAGGGTGCGGCATCCTCGACGACGACGGCCTGCACCGTCGCCGACTCTGCGGCGGGCTCTGACTTCACGGACTCGTCGGCGCTCATGCCGAACACTCTATGTGCGCTCGCGGCCCTCGAATCGCGTGACGTGCGCGAATCCGTCACCCGATGCCGCAATTCACGCGATCCGAGCAGAGCCCGCCGACTATCGTCGAACTGTCGCACCCGCGCCGCACCACTGAGGAGGATCATGTCCGACGAAGCCGCCCGCGCCGAGCTGCTGCGCCTGCGAGCCAGCATCGACAACATCGATGCCGCCCTGATCTTCCTGCTGGCCGAGCGCTTCCGCGCCACCCAGCAGGTCGGTCACCTGAAGGCCGACCACGAGATGCCCGCGTCCGATCCGAAGCGCGAGGAGCAGCAGGTCGCGCGCCTGCGTGCGCTCGCCGAGGAGGCGCATCTCGATCCCGAGTTCGCCGAGAAGTGGTTCAACTTCGTGGTCGCCGAGGTCATCCGCCATCACACCGAGGCGGCTGAGGGGCGCTGAGCACGCGTTGCCCTCTCGGGATGCTGCACATCTCCGCAGTTCTGCACAACTCCGCATCCGGATAGGGTTCTGGCTGCGGAGTCGTGCGTTTCTGCGGGGTTGTGCAGGGGGAGTCTCGACAATCCGCACCGACAGATGCCATAATGTGAGCGTTACATGCGTATATCGCTCACAAACTTGCATCCTCGGGAGTCGGACATGACCAACGCCGCCGGCGCGCACATGCGCGCGGAGCTCACCTCGCAGCCGGAGACCTGGGCCCGCGCGGCCGGGATGCGAGCAGAGCAGGCGCTGCTCCCGGCCTCCGGCGCACGCATCGCGGTCGTCGGCTGCGGCACCTCCTGGTTCATGGCGCAGTCCTACGCCGCCCTGCGCGAGGCCGCCGGCCACGGTGAGACCGACGCGTTCACGGCATCCGAGTTCCCGTACGGCCGCGGCTACGACGCGATCGTCGCGCTCACCCGCTCCGGCACCACCACCGAGGTCCTCGAACTGACCGAGCGCGTCAAGGGCAAGACCCCCGTCGTTGCCGTGCTCGGCGACGACACCTCTCCGCTGGTCGATCTGGCCGACACCGTCATCGCGCTCCCGTTCGCCGACGAGCAGTCGGTGGTGCAGACCCGTTTCGCCACGACCGCGCTCGCCCTGTTCCGGGCATCCCTCGGCGAAGACCTGGACGCGGCGATCGCCGACGCCCAGGCCGTGCTCGACGGACAGGCATCCGACGACCCCGCGCTCACGGACGCCGAGCAGTACAGCTTCCTCGGCATGGGATGGACCTTCGGACTCGCACACGAGGCGGGCCTGAAGATGCGCGAGTCCTCGCAGTCGTGGACCGAGTCGTACAGTTCGATGGAGTACCGTCACGGCCCGATCGCCATCGCCGCCCCCGGCCGCATCACCTGGCAGTTCGGTGCCGCCCCCGACGGTCTGCAGGCGCAGGTCGAGGCCACCGGAGCGCGCTTCGTGCAGCATCCGATTGACCCGATGGCCGAACTGGTGCGGGTGCATCGCGTCGCACTCGACCGTGCCGTGGGGAAGGGGCTCGACCCCGACCAGCCGCGCAACCTGACCCGCTCCGTGATCCTCGACGACTGAGACGCGCCATGACCGAGCACGACCGCATCCCCGACGTCGTCAAGGACGAGTCGGGCGAGCGGCTCGCCGAGGCGGCGGGAATCGGTGCGGGTGCACCCGTGCTGGCCTTCGACGTGGGCGGCACCGACATCAAGTCGGCGCTGTTCGACGCCACCGGCGCGGCCGTCGGACTGCGGCGAACGCCCACTCCCGTCGGCGGTGACGACCCGGTGGGCGCGCTGATCGACCGGCTCGCCGAACTGGCCGAGGAACTGCGCGAGCAGCATCCGGAGATCGTGCCCGAGGCGATCGGCCTGGTGGTGCCGGGCATCGTCGACGCCGACAGCGGCATCGCCGTGTTCAGCAGCAACCTCGGCTGGCGGGATGCCCCGATCCGGGACCTGACGGCCGCGCGATTCGGGCTGCCCGTCGCGTTCGATCACGACGTGCGCTCGGCGAGCTGGGCGGAGCGCGTGCTCGGCGGCGCTCGGGACTACGCCGACGCGGTCGTGCTGATCATCGGTACCGGGATCGCCGGCGCGCTGCTGGTCGGCGGACAGCCGTACACCGCGGGCGGCTACGCCGGCGAGATCGGCCATTCGCCGATCGGCGAATGGCCCTGTCCCTGCGGAGCCCGCGGATGCCTGGAGGCCAGAGCATCCGCCGGCGCGATCTCCAAGCGCTATGCGGAGGAGACGGGCACGGTCGTCGACGGCGCACGCGAGGTGATCGCCCTGGCGTCCGCCGGCGACGAGACCGCCGCGCGGATCTGGAACGAGGCCCTCGACGCGCTCGCCATGTCGATCGCGCAGCTGACCGCCGTCATGGCGCCGCAGGCCGTGGTCATCGGCGGCGGCCTGTCGCGCGCGGGCGGGGCGCTGTTCGACGAGCTGCGGACGCGGCTCGCCGACCGCCTGAGCTTCCACCGGATCCCGGTGCTCGTCCCCGCCGAGCTCTCCGGCAATGCCGGCATCCTGGGTTCCGCGCTGCGCGCTCGCGAGGCGGCGCACGCATGACCTCCGCGCTGCCGGGCACGGATGCACGATCCGGGAACACCTGCACGATCGGATCGCCGGATGCGTCGTGCATCCGTTCCCTGATCGTGCAGGTGTGCCCGCACGAGGTGACGGTGGCCGCATGATCATCACCGTCACGCCGAACCCCGCCCTCGACCTCACCTGGCACGTCGCCGCGCTGGAGATCGGAGGGGTGCACCGAGCGGATGCCGGGAAGTCGCGCGCCGGAGGCAAGGGCCTGAACGTCGCCAGGGTCGCGCACGCGCAGGGCGCATCCGCCGTGGCGATCACGACCTCGGGTGGCGCGACGGGTGCGGAGTTCGCCGCGGAGCTGGATACGTCGGGTGTGCCGCACATGCTGGTGCCCGTGACCGCTTCCACACGCCGCAGCATCGCGCTGGTCGATGAGGCGCTGGGTGACACGACGATCGTGAACGAGCGCGGCGAGGCCCCGACGGATGCCGAGTGGGCCGCGCTGAAGGACGCTGTCGCGCTCGCGCTCGCGCGTGCGGATTCCGGTTGCATTCCGGGGGCCGACACGCCAGATGTCGGACCGATTCGCGGGGAGCGTCCGCAATCCGGCGTGTCGGCCCCCGAAGTGCGGTCCGTCAAGACCGGGGATGCCGGCGAGCCGGACGCGGCGGATGCCGGCGGCCAGGACGTGCTCGTGATCTCGGGCAGTCTGCCGCCCGGTACGCCCGACGACCTGCTGCCGTCGCTCATCCGCCTCGGGCGGGATGCCGGCGCGACCGTGATCGTCGACACATCCGGGCCGGCGATGCTCACGGCGGCGGATGCCGGGGCCTCCGTCCTCAAGCCCAACCAGCATGAGCTCCGCGACGCCACCGGGCTGGACGACCCCATCGAGGGCGCGCGCGAGCTGCTGCGCCGCGGCGTCGAGCTGGTGCTGCTCTCGCTCGGCGCCGACGGGATGCTGGCGGTGTCCGCCGCGCCCTCCCAGCCTCGGGGATCCGCGAGTACCAGTCACACTCCGGGGGCCGACACGCCAGATTACGGAC
>Ga0256796_1000584_pt1 | contig 15098 bp, 9 predicted proteins | sample MC6MC0947MT_FD_190209 | JGI IMG/M metagenome (GOLD analysis project Ga0256796, IMG submission 190209) | Metatranscriptome of enriched soil aggregate microbial communities from Iowa State University, Ames, United States - MC6-MC0947-MT... | ecosystem: Environmental > Terrestrial > Soil >...
CTATCATCTCACGATTCTATATATAAACAGATCACTTAATTATCGGAGCAAATAGGTTCATGTTAAGGAGAGGGCAAGTTTGATTCTTCTTCATATTTTCAGTGCTTTTAACACTTATCTTAGCGGGGAATAAAACGGACTTTATTCGTGTCTATCCGAATGAAGTCCGAATGAGGTCCGGATAAGGTCCCTATGAAGTCCCTGTTAGCCTACTTTCAATTCATAAATTGTTACCTACATGTTCGCAGTTCGAAACACAGCATCGCTTTGCGGGATTCGAATTAAGATTGCTATTAAGAAAATAAAAAAGGAACCTGAAAGTTCCTTTTTTTGTATGAGCTATATGTTTTGTTCTGTATATGTCCAGTCAAAGTATCTGTAAACCGAATGTTCGTCAGCGGATCAACAAGCGATGATACCCATTTTATAGCCTCTTTAGCGCTAATTTGATCATATCCTCCACAGAAAGGTTGCTTTCTGTTTTTAAAATGGTGTTCAATACCTTTTCAGCCGCCACTTTGTTGAAACCTAGCATAACCAGTGCAGACAAAGCTTCGTCTGGTATGGATTGCGATTGAATTGATGTTGAGAGCGTTTCCACACCTTGTTTTTTCAGTTTATCCTGAAGTTCTAGGATCAGACGTTGTGCTGTTTTAGGACCGATTCCTTTAATTTTCTGGATTAAAGCAACCTGACCATTGACAATGGCAGACTGTATTTCATCAGGTGTATTGGATGAGAGTATCATTCGACCCGTATTGGGGCCGATGCCTGAAACTGAAATCAGATTCTCGAACAGCTTCTTTTCGCCTTCTGTGGCAAAGCCATAAAGTGTGTGGGAATCCTCCCTGACTTGCAGTGAAATAAATAATTTGCAGTTTTCCTGATCCTTGATTTGGGAAAAGGTATAAAGAGAGATGTGAACATAGTAGCCAATCCCACTCACGTCGATAACAACATGAGTGGGGGCTTTATATGCTAATTTTCCATTGAAATATTCGTACATAGTAATACGAATATAGGAAGATTTTAAGCGATTCTATAAATTTTTAAGATGAGCTTGAACATCAACTACAGCAATAGTCACCATGTTGACGATTTCACGTACAGAGCTATCCAATTGTAGTACATGGATAGGTTTGTTCATACCCAAAAGAATAGGACCTACAGCTTCCGCTTCACCGACTTCTTGCAATAATTTATAGGCAATATTACCTGATTCCAGGTTAGGGAAAACAAGTGTATTTGCTGATTGCCCGTTTAAACAACTGAACGGGAAATTGTCAGTCAACATATCGCTATTTAAGGCGAAGTTAGCTTGTAGATCACCATCAGCAATAATGTCAGGATGTTGGTCGTGAATAATCTGCGCAGCTGCTCTTACTTTGGTAGGTGTTTTTCCTTCACTGGAACCAAAATTAGAGTACGACAATAAAGCAATGCGCGGTTGGATATTCATGCGTTTAACAGCTTTGTCCAAAAGCAATGTGATATCAGCTAGCTCTTGTGCTGTAGGATCCTCATTCACGGTGGTATCGCCCATGAAAATAGGACCTTTTTTGGTTAACATCATATACATACCTGCTACACGGCTGCCCGGTTTAGCACCGATAACGTGCAATGCAGGACGAATGGTGTTTGCATAATTTTTGGTCATACCAGAAATCAATGTATCTGCCTCACCAAACTCAACTAAAGAAGCACCAAAATAGTTGCGGTCAAACATCAGTTTGCGCGCGTCGTAACGAGAGATCCCTCTGCGTTGTCTTTTGTTATAAAGGTGCTCGATGAATTTTTTTGAACGCTCTGTTTCACCATCAACCTCAGCAACTGGATCAATAATTTCTACACCATCCAATTCAAAAGCATACTCTTGGATCAAACGTTGGATTTTCTCTTTCTTACCTAATAGGATCGGGATTGCAATACCTTCTTCTTTTACGATTTGAGCGGCACGTAATGTTTTGTAATTATCTGCTTCAGCAAAGACAACGCGTTTTGGATCTCTTTTAGCTGCCATTGTTAAGTTGCGCATGATCGCATCATCTTTACCCAGACGTTTACGCAATGCATCGCGGTATTTATCCCAATCTTCGATTGCTGTTTTCGCTACACCAGATTCGATTGCTGCTTTTGCCACAGCCATAGAAACCTCTGTGATCAAACGTGGATCGGTAGGTTTGGGAATGATATATTCTTCAGAGAATTTTAAGTTGCTTGTATTGTAAGCTTGATTGACTTCTTCTGGAACTGGTTGTTTTGCCAGATCAGCAATAGCGCGTACAGCTGCAATTTTCATTTCCTCATTAATTGCTGTTGCGCGTACATCCAAAGCACCACGGAAAATGTAAGGGAAACCCAATACATTGTTCACCTGATTTGGATAATCCGAACGGCCAGTACCCATGATAATATCACTACGGGTAGCCATCGCTAAATCGTAAGCAATCTCCGGATTTGGGTTGGCCATCGCCAAAACAATAGGATTAGGAGCCATTGATAACAACATCTCTGCTGACATGACATCCGCAGCTGATAACCCGATAAATACATCGGAGTCTTTTACGGCATCTGTTAGGGTGTGGATATCGCGATCAGTAGCGTATTGTGCTTTCATGCTATCCAGATTTTCTCTATCTGTACGGATAACACCTTTACTGTCTAGCATCACAATGTTTTCTTTGCTTGCGCCTACAGAAATATACATTGCTGTACAGGACATCGCAGCAGCACCAGCACCATTAACGACGATTTTTACTTTGGAGATATCTTTTCCGATAATTTCACAGGCATTGATCAAGGCTGCACCTGAAATGATCGCTGTACCGTGTTGATCATCGTGCATAACGGGAATCGTCATTTCCTCTTTCAGGCGACGCTCAATTTCAAAACATTCAGGAGCCTTGATATCTTCCAGGTTGATACCTCCGAAAGTTGGTTCCAATGCTTTTACTATTTTCACGAACTCGTCAACATTTTTGGTGTCCACTTCGATGTCAAATACATCGATGTCAGCAAAAATTTTGAACAATAAACCTTTTCCTTCCATGACAGGTTTACCTGCTTGAGCGCCGATATCACCTAGGCCCAAGACAGCTGTACCGTTACTGATAACAGCAACAAGGTTCCCTTTTGCGGTATATTTATAAGCATCTTCTTTATTCTCGGCAATAGCCAAACATGGCTCCGCTACGCCAGGAGAATATGCTAATGATAAGTCTCTTTGCGAATTTGTTGGTTTTGTCGGAACAACAGCTATTTTTCCAGGTCTACCCATTGAGTGGTAATTTAACGCTGCCTGTTTACGATTAGTGTTACTCATTACGATTTTATTAATTTAAGGCTACAAATCTATCATTCTTTTTGATATTTGGAAATATTTGCCAATATCTTATTATAAATAGACAATAATATGTTATTTTAAAATGTCCAGCAATTTAAACATTTGCTTGCGCATATTGGACCCCGATCCCGAATAATTATTGACCAATAGTGTATAGGTAAAGGATTGTCCATTTTTATTGGTATGAACGCCCGTATACCCCAGTACGCCGCCGATTGTTCCACTCTTCATCTTCATGTCATTGTAGGTCGGTAGACTTTCGTAGAATACAGGATACCAATTTTGCTTTTGTGCATATTGCATGATTTTGTTCATGGCGAGCGTGGTGACTCTATTTTGTGGTGAGAGCCCCGAGCCGTCCATACTTTTGAGTTCGCTTGGCTTGATCCCTAATTTGGCGTTCCAATACTTCTGTATGTAATTGGCCCCATCATCCGTTCCCGTTTTTCCAGCAGTGGTATAGGCAATAGCTTTTAATAGGGCTTCCCCATAGAGGTTGATGCTTTTTTGGTTAAACCAATAGACAATTTTATCCATGGTAGGGGACAGGTGCACATCCAGTGTTTGTTTCTGGGATACGTCTATTGAATCCATCTTCGCACCTGTTGCGGGAGGTTGGATTGCAAGGATGCCCTGTTTGTTGAGACCTTCATTCAGTTGAAAAGCCAAATCATATGCAGGGTCGGGAGAAGCGAGCTCGATGGTTTTCTTTAAATCCTGAGCATAAGTACCGCGGACAAATATCTTGGTAGAATAAGGCGCTGCATAGGCATAGACATTGTCCCCACTGCCTGCTCTGCCTGTTGTGGTTTCATTGATAATCTGCAGATAGGGAACCTGAACCGTGTAATTGACGATTTCAGCTTTTGCCCCAACTTTTGCCGCCGGACTAAAATCAATTCCAAAAGCATTTTCATGCCAGTTGAGTGATGAAATGCCTGCGCCATAATAATTACCCATATCTGTCCAGATCCATCCCCCAGGGAGTTGATTGCCGTTGTAGAGGCGATCATCGGCAATAACTGCTCCATTGATACTTCGTATCCCAGCGTTTTGAATAGCTGCGATCCATTTGTTCAGCACGATAGCTGCTTTGGTTTCCGGGTAGCGGTCGCTGCCCAAGGTAGGGTCACCCGTCCCTGTTACAACGATGTTGCCATTTAGGACACCGGTTTCATCTATGGTACCAGTATAGTATAAGGTTGTTTTAAATTGATAATTCTTACCCAGAAAATCCAATGCTGTAGCCGCAGTAATCACTTTCATGGTGGAAGCTGTAGCTAGCCCGATATTTTCATTGACAGCATAGATAGACTGTCCTGTCTTTCCGTCAAATACCGTTAAAGAACTAATGCCGTTTTTTACGTTTTCCTGATTTTGAAATTGATTGAATGCATCTTGGATTTTGGCTCGGATATCCTGTGCAACTAAAGAACTCGTCATGCCGGTAAGTGCATAGGTCGATAGTGCAATGGAATATAGTGCAAATTTTTTCATCCGTTTAAATTTGTTTTTCATTTGCGATGAAGCTATCAGATTTACTCATTCCCCTATGTGATTATTCATTCATAATTTGTTTTTTAATTGCATTCATGAACTCGTTTCACTCGGTTTGAATAAATCATGATGGTTTCATTAACATGTAATTTCGTCGGACCTTATGCTGTCCTGTTATTTGATATTCTATATTTAGTGCGATGTGCATATAACTTTAATGTATGCACGTACGCGTTGATTCGTTTGTTTTATTTGGCTTAAAGTTAGGCATTCGACCCTAAAAAATCCTAACTTGCATAAAATTGTATAGACGACATGAAGCATATCGAAAAATTAGCTGCTATTCGTGAGGCTATGAAGATTCAAGGAATCGATGGATATATTATCCCATCATCAGATCCTCATATCAGTGAATATTTACCAGAACGTTACAAATGTATTGCTTGGGCATCAGGGTTTACAGGATCTGCAGGTACCTTGGCTATCACACAAGATTTTGCGGGTCTTTGGACAGATTCCCGTTATTTTGTCCAGGCAGTGGAGCAATTGGAAGGAACCGGTTTTGAATTGGTTAAACTGAAAGTCCAGGCAGCGGCGGAGTATGCGGATTGGTTAGGAGAGAAATTGCATGCAGGAGCGAAAGTTGCTTTTGATGGAAATCTGGCGTCGCTTTTGGTAGCTCAATCTGTCAAAGGCGTGTTGGAGCCCCTGGATATTGAGGTGGATGGTCATGTAGATTTACTAGCTGATTTATGGGCAGGTAGACCAGAGTTGCCAAAAGCGCAGGCCTACTTGTTGCCTGAAAGTACAACAGGACAATCTACCATAGCGAAGATTGAAGCTGTACGGGCTGAAATGAAGAAAAATCGGACCGATGCACATTTAATATCTTCTTTAGATGATCTTGCTTGGCTACTTAATATCCGTGGCCAGGATGTGCCTTGCAATCCGGTTGTTTTGGGGTTTGTATTGATCACAACTGATACCGCGACACTCTACATTGAACCGTCAAAGTTGAACGCCGAAACAGTTGCTGAATTAGCAAGCTATGGCGTTGAAATCGCTGCATACGACGATATCTATCAGACGATCGAGACATTGCAGGCAAAAGCTATCTTAATCGACCCAAAGCGTACCTGCTTTGCAATGTTTGATAGCGTTCCTGAAAACGTTAAAATAGTAGAAAAGATAAACCCTTCTACGACTTTAAAAGCAATTAAGAATACGATAGAAGTTGAAAATAACAGGCATACTTTTGTAAAAGACGGTGTGGCGCTTACCCGTTTTTTTAAATGGTTGGAAGAGAACGTTACCAGCGAAGAGCTGTCTGAACTTTCCATTGCAGATAAATTACGTGGATTTCGTGAGAGTCAAGAGGGATTTGTTGATGTTTCTTTCACGACAATTGCAGGCTACCTAGATCATGGTGCATTGCCACATTATTCAGCGAATGAGAAATCCAATTATACATTACGCCCAAAGGGCTTGTTGTTGGTGGACTCTGGTGGTCAATACAAAACAGGAACAACAGATATTACACGCGTTGTTTCTCTTGGTGGACTTACCCAAGAGGAAAAAGAAGATTATACCTTGGTGCTGAAAGGCACAATAGAGGGGTCGCAGGCAATTTTTCCTGTAGGCACCCGTGGATATCAAATCGATGCTATTACCCGCCGCCCATTGTGGGAGACCTTGCGCAATTATGGTCATGGCACAGGTCATGGCGTTGGATTTTTCTTAAATGTACATGAAGGACCGCAGACATTTAATGCTGCGGCGATAGATGTTGCTGTTGAACCGGGTATGATTACCTCCATTGAACCTGGTCTATATCGTGTTGGCAAGCACGGTATTCGTATCGAGAATTTGGTGTTGACTCGAAAAGCGGGTTCGTCGGAATTCGGTGATTTCTTGGATTTTGAAACATTGACAATATGTTATATTGCGACAGACTTGATTGAGAAATCCCTGTTGGAAAAAAGACATCTTTTATGGTTGAATAACTATAATCAATGGGTATTTGATCGGTTATCAACGCATCTTTCAAGTGAAGAAAAGAATTGGCTTGCCGAAAAATGTAAGGCGATCTAATAATGTAAATAAAAATAGGAACCTACAAGATACAGGTTCCTATTTTTTGATTCAACGAAGATGAGTTGCTCATATTAAGGGTTTGATAGTATATTCGGGCAAGTTAATAATGTTCTGTGTTAAACGCTTGAAATCCAATGCTTCTGATAATCTTTTAACAGCTCTGTCTCAAAATTTCATATAACAACTCCTTACCAAAAGGTTTCAAGATAAAGTCACTTATAAAAGGATAATTTTCCAGTTGTTCCTGATCACTTTTACTCGTGGAAGAGCTGATAATGAAAATCTTGGTTTGATTAATAAAATCGCTTTTATCTTCTAAAACGTCCATTAGTTCCCAACCTGTCATAAAAGGCATATTGATATCAACAAATAATATCGGTTGCCCCAAAGATGCACTGATATCATGTGTGTCCAAAAAATCCAATGCATCCAATGCATTTTTAAATGGGTAAAATTCAATAGGGTAATCCGAAAATCCCTGAAGCATATAGCCAAAAATAGTGCGTAATATCGCGTTGTCGTCTATGAGGATGATTTTTCTTTTGTTTTCCTGATTCATTACGTTCTTTCTAAAAATTTGACTGAAAAGACACTGCCTTCGTTCGGTTCACTTTGTACATCTATTTTACCCCCCAGTGACTCCACCTGATAGCGTGTGAGAAATAATCCGATACCCTTACTTTCAAAACCACGATGGAAAACTTTCTTGAACATGAAAAGCTGAGATTTGTATTTTGGTAGATTGATGCCCAGTCCATTGTCCCTGACAGTTAGCAATGTGCCATCCTCCACCATGGAAGTACTAATTTCAATATGTGGAGCTTTGTCAGGGGCTGTAAACCGGAGGGAATTGCTGATGAGATTGCTTAGAATGCTCTCCAGATAGATTTTGGGGTAATGAATATGTTTTACATTGAATTCTACTGAAATCGTTGCATTCTTCAATTGTATTTCTTCAATATACTGTTGTTTTACTTTCAGATATACATCGTTGAAATAGCAATTTTCGAATACAAGCGATTTATTTGAGCGCAATTCAAGGATCTCGCCCAAGTCGTGTAAAGTCTCGGTGAGTTGTTCACTGCTAATTTTTAAAAGATCTAAAAAATCAGCCTTCACCTTTTCATCTTTCGAAATTTTGAGTTCATCGATGAGCATTGGCATATTGCTCAGGGGCCCCTTTAGATTATGAGCAAGGATATTTGCAAATTCCTCCAATTGTCTGACTTTGGTTTCAAGATCAATTTTAACTAAATCAGATTCTATTTTCTGTCGCTTTAATATCTCGATATTTTTCTTCGATTCGGAAATATCTTGGACCTGAACAATCAGAAACAATGGCATATTGGCATTGTCAAAAACTGCTGCAATGGTGACTGAACACCATACGAAATGCCCTAGTTTATGCCGGTAGCGCCTCTGTATGGTGAAGCTCTCAATTTCACCCTGAATAAGCTTCCTATGGAGTTCAATATCACGTTCAACATCATCTGGGTGTGTGTTATAAGAGAATTTTATCGTTGACATTTCTTCCTGCGTATAGCCAAGTATTTTTGTCAATGTATGATTAGATTCAATACAATAGCCATCGAGGTTTGTCAATGCAATACCCAAACCCGAGAAATGGAATGCCTGATTGAATTTATGTTCGTTAAATCTTATTTTTTCTGTTGATTCAATCTGTTTAGTAATATCTGAAACTACCAAGGCGACCCGGTTTTGCGTTCGGTGAATGGGCTTTATCTGTAAACTATACCATCTGTCTTTATGCTGTTCGGAGGGAGACTGGAACTCCATTTTAAACTCACGGTCAAGCTTTAATGAGTTTTGGATCAGTTGGATTGTCGGTATGGCTAAGTCTGCCGGGAAAAGTTCGATCAGACTTTTATTCAGAAATTCCTCTGGTGGATAAAATAGCAGGCTCGGATCGTTTGTCCAATAGTTTTTAAATACCCCCATATCGGAGACTTCAAAAACAATATCATTGAGTGAGGCAACCAGTAATTGAAGCTGATGTTGTTTATCTTTTAATGCCTGATTCTGATTGACAAGCTTGGAGACATCTATGAAAGATAGCAGCAGGCGGCTCTTATTTTCTTCGGTGAATGGAGTAATATGAAATACAAACCACCTAAAGGAGTCTTCTATTGCGATTCCCAAGATTGTTTCCTGATGGACTTGATTGTTGTTAAGAGCGATTTGGAAGGGGGAGTGTTCCGCGCTGAGAGCGGATGCATCCTCGGATGAATAGAATGTGATTAATTCATGGAGCTTTTTGCCCTTGGACTCATTATCGTCTAAGGCTAAAAGTTCACATGCGCGTGAGTTAAGATGTAAAATGGTTCCATCTTCCGAAGTTGTAATCAATCCTTCTAACTCCGAACGTTGCGTTTGAGCGGAAGGTGTAGATAAAGAGTCCCGTTGCAGATGCATTATCCAACAATGTTTAGGATTAATTTACTCATTTATAAGATATGAGACTAGTCTGGTCTCGATTTACAAAATTGGTAACTTTTACCACAAAATAATAAAAAAATATTAAAATAGGTAATTTTTGCATAACGAGTTGCTGGGTAGGATATTATGTGTAACGCGGAAAAGAACAAAAGGTTTTGGAGGATTTTAAATAAGTCCTTTGTAAAATTAATCCAATCAAAAATGATTTGAAAATATGGATTTAAACTGTTGACTGAGGCTTCATTGAAAAAGAATATAACACAGTTTTTAATTAGTGAAAAAGGACTTATGAAGGCAATACATCATAAGCCCTTTTTTAAATAGTTATTTAATCTAAACAGCTCAATTTTTTGTTTTTTCCAGCCACAGCCAATTAAACCAGAGTGGAAGCTGCTGTTGACTTTTGTACGTTAGGATATATTTACCAGGTTTATCAAATTTTAATGTTCCGATACGTTTTTCTACAAATTCTTCGGTGTAGTTGTTTTCATTTGGTTCGGCAACCATTTTGTTAGTCGGTTCAAAACTTCCGTTCAGTTGTTGGCTAGCAATGCTAATTTCGAAGGGGATATTTTCTTTGTTGGGATTGTGAGCAGAGAAATCTATCGTATATGTTCCGGCCTCTGTAACCGTTACTTCCCAGTCGATCTTCGTATTTCCTGTAATGACAGCATGGGTCGGATTCTTTCCATTATAACGTACGATTTTCAGTTCATTGTTGAGGCTATTGGTCGATTTTAGAGAAAAACCACCAAAAGTGGATTCAGGGACAGTATTTTTGTCCAGTTCCAAGGGACCATCAAAGGTCAATTTTACTTCCGAAACATAATGATCCGGTTGATCTACAGGTAGGTCAATATGGATCGAGCTAAGTTTCTGCTCATAGTTCAGGGGAGTCAAACTGCTACCTTTCATCATTGCTATATTGGACGGTTTGGATTTGATACCTGTAATACGAAGTTTGTGATCCAAAGGCCAGTTAAATACATGCGCATAGACAACCGTTTTGTTTTGTTCGGTTTTTGTGGTCAGGTAACCCCAGTCAAAATGGTTGTTTTTTAAAGAAAGACCAGTGGCACCATAGATGCTTTTGCCATAGGTATTTAACCAGGATCCTACATCATGTAAGCGGCTTACACTTTCGTAAGGAACGGTTCCATCGGCCCTAGGACCAATATTTAGGGTAAATCCGCCATTGAGGCTGACGTTTGAAATCAATGATTGAAAGATCTGGCTTGTTGATTTCCACTCGTTTTCCTGACCATTATATCCCCAAGAGTGGGCAATGGTACCTGGTGTCTCCCAAGGGTGGGCAATATAGTTGCTGCCAAATTGATTGTCACCAAGGGTTTCGAAATCTACATTTTCGGCATCTGTCGGAAGACCTAGGCGTGAATTGATCAGGCAGTTCGGTTGTAGCTCGCGGATCAATTTTACGACCTGAAGTAACTGTTCTTTTTTGATGATGGATTTTTGATAAGGGATCCACATATCAAACCATATCAATGAAATATCGCCGTAGTTGCTCATAAGTTCACGAAGCTGCGGTATTACTTTCTCTTGCCAATACTGGTTGTATTGGGCATCAGTTACATGTCCGGACAGCTCTTGCTGATGATTCCAGCCATAAGGATGTTCCCAATCAATCCAGTGTGAGTAGTAGAAGCCGAGTTTCATGCCATGTTTTTTACAGGCAGCTGCGATTTCTTTGATCACATCGCGGTTTGAGCCACTCAGTTTAGGTAAGCTATAGGTTCCGACTTTGGTATCCCATAGTGCCACACCATCATGATGTTTGGTCGTGATGATCATATATTTCATTCCGGCCTCTTTTGCGAGGAGCACCCATTTTTCCGGATCTATCTTGTTCCAGTCAAAGCGTTTGGCCAAACTGCCATATTCTTCTTTCGATACACGGTTGCGGTAGCGTAACCATTCCGCATAATTATTCATATACCGTAGAGGTTCACCTTTCCACATACCTTCAGCAGCGCTATATAAGCCCCAGTGGATAAACATGCCAAAACGAGCATCTTTAAACCAATACGCCTTTCCATTGTCCTGAGCAAAAAGTCGTATGGAAGCGCTGACCAGTAATAAACATAGAATCGCGATTCTTTTGAGTTGTGGTATCATAAAGGTTGTTGTTGTTTGGATTACAAGATAAGTAAAAAAACAGAATGCTCTATCCAATTCTTTTGGAATAGGGCAAGGTTTGAAAAATAACCTGCTAAATCGAATTTTTATTATGTACATACATTTGAAGACATAAAAAAAATTTATATTTTTATGAAAACCAAAAAAAATATACCGATTAAATAAACTGGAGGCGGGTTTACATTTTGTTAACACGATATTAAAATTATGATAACCCGTAATTTCTACTTTCGCCACACATTATCAATCATATGAATAAATTTCTAATTCTACCACTGGCGCTTGGGATTGCCTATCAGGGACAAGCATTCCCCGTAAAAAAGCCTTTTTCTTCCATCATCGGAAGCAGTGTCTTTCAGGACCAAATTAAAGGGACAGTTGTCGCGAACAATGGCGTGCCTGTTGCAGGAGTAACCGTTAAAAACGTTCAATCAGGAAAAACAACAGTAACTGATGCAAGGGGGCAATTTCAATTGTCCGCCAAACAAGGCGAAACCTTTCGCTTTAGTTTTGTAGGGTACAAGCCATTGGATCAACAGGTGACAGGTAATAGCCTGTCAGTTACCCTGACCGAAGATGCCAGTCAACTGGAGGAAGTAGTGGTGGTTGGTTATGGTACGCAACGAAAGAGTACAGTCTCTGGTGCTGTTGCTACAACAGATTTGAAAGGTACAAACAGCCGTTCAATGGCAGGGATAGGGGAAGTGCTTCAAGGAAAGACACCGGGTGTTACAGTAACAGCTGAGGGCGGGGATCCGACGTCTAAACCGAGTATCAATATTCGCGGTATGGGCGGTATCAATGGTGAGCAGCCTTTATACGTTGTTGATGGTGTACTCCAGGCAAGAGCCCCAGAGCTCAATCCAAATGATATTCAAGATATCAGTGTGCTGAAAGATGCCGCAGCCGCCGTCTATGGAGCGCGTGCTTCCGGTGGTGTTATCTTGATCACAACAAAAGGTGGCAAGAGTGGTGAATTGAAAATTGATTTTGAAGCTAAATATGGCGTACAGAAGGCGCACAACTTGATCAAAGCGCTGAATGCAGCAGACCGTGCCATGATCTCCAATCAGGCGGCGGACAATGCGGGTGTCGCACGTGACCCAGCTTTTGATGCGAGCAAATATCCGGATGGGCAGATCACCCGTACCGATTGGATAGACGAAATTTTCCGTACGGCGCGTGTACAGGATTATAATCTATCAGCAAGTGCAGGTAATGAGAAGTCTTCTTTCTACACAGGCTTCAACTACCGAAATGCCGAAGGTATATTGATCAATACGTATTCTAAACGGTACAATTTCCGTGTAAATTCACAGACACAGGTGACCCCTTGGTTGAAATTGGGTGAAAATATTTCCTACTCCTTTACCAACGGGCAGGGCGCCAATACAAGTTCCGGCTATACGGGGGCTGTATTATCTGCCATTCACTACCCAAGAAATATATCCGTATATGATGCCGTAGGTAAGTTTTCAGGACTACCGTCGGATCATGGCCCGGGTACCTATGGTGATGTAATTAATCCGGTAGCTTACCTAAGTCGATTGGATGTCAATAACCCCGTACATAACCTATTGATTAATCCCTATATTGAGCTTAAATTGCTTCCGGGATTGAAATTTAAATCAAATTTTGCTTATACGAAGCAATTCACCGATTTCAAGGAATTTACAGCACGTATTCCAGAAATTGGAAAACCCAATATGTCCAATTCCCTCGCCGTTAATACCAATCGTCTGACAGATATCTTGACTGAGCAGACATTGACCTACGAAAAAGATTTTGGTCTACACCATTTCGACGCCCTAGCAGGATATATGTATCAAAAGACTACGGAAAACTATAGTAATGTGGTGGGTGAAAATTTCGATGATGAAGCCAAAAACTACCGTTACTTAGTCAATGCTGGACGAATTAAACCTATCGAAGATGGTAAGCTTGAGCAAGCTTTAATTTCTTACCTCTTACGTGCAAACTACAACTACGACAATCGTTATATGTTGACCTTGATTGGTCGTCGCGATGGTACTTCATTGGTGGCAAAAGATAACAGGTTCCAAAATTACGGTTCTATTTCTGGAGCTTGGGCAATCCATCGTGAGGCATTTCTTTCGGATTCCGAAGTAATTAATACCTTGAAATTAAGAGGAAGTTATGGTATTTTAGGTAATCTGGGTTCGTTGACTTCTACGGCTGTAAGTCCTTTATTACAGCGTGTAGACAATTGGGTTGGTAAAATACCAACGTTAATGCCTGGATACGTTGAAAAAATCATGGGCAATCCTATATTGACATGGGCGCAGTCGAAGCAGACGAATATTGGTTTAGATATTGGTGTATTAAATAATCGTTTGACTCTGAATGCGGATTATTTCGTTAAGCGGACAGATCGGATGTTGATGGACATCGCATTGGCAGGGACAACTGGTTTGCAAACCAAAACTGTCAATGGTGGACGTGTTACGGACAAAGGAATTGAACTTGCTGTGACCTATAGCAGTAAATCAGATGCAGCTTTTCAATATGATATTTCAGCTTCAGTCAATAAGATCTCCAATAATGTAGATTATTTAATTGACGAATTTCCAAAAATAACCTCGCAGGTTGACTATCGTGGCATACTGAAACCTTTGTTGACGGAGCCGGGGCAGCCACTGTATTCGTATTATGGATTGGAAACTGCGGGTCTATTTAGATCCAATCAGGAGGCTGAGCAGTATAAAGGCAGTACTGGAACAAAAATACAACCTAACGCCCAAGCTGGGGATATGAAATTTGTCGACCAAAATGGTGATGGTAAAATCGATGACAAAGACCGTGTGTTTTTAGGAAGTGCCTATCCGGATTTTAACTACGGTGTAACCTTCAATGGTAGTTACAAGAACTTTGATGTCAATATCTTTTTCCAGGGTGTACAAGGGAATAAGTTGTTCAATACCTTGAAATATACAGGTTTAAATGCGGCTTCTGGACAACCTTACAATATGTTTGAAGAGATCAAGAATGCGTATTCAGAGAGCAATCCAAATTCAAATATACCGCGTGTATCCGTAAAAGATCCGAATGGTAACTTCTCCAACGTATCGGATTTCTATGTGGAAAATGGATCGTATCTACGTTTAAAAAACCTTGTTGTAGGGTATACGCTGCCAAAGGAGCTGACTCAAAAATATAAGTTGCAGAAATTACGATTCTTTGCTTCGGCAACCAATCTGTTCACGGTAACGAAATACACAGGAATGGATCCTGAGGTAGGAATGAACAATTATGGTGTGGATGCGGGCCGTTATCCGCAGTCGCGTACATTTATGTTGGGAGCAGCTGTCACTTTTTAATCTCAAATTTGGATAAAATGAAGGATGATATAGGTTTTTCAAATCGGTGAACCGAATGACTAAACTTGATTGTCCTGTGAATATTTAAAAAATACTCCAATGAAAAAAATAACTCGAAATATATGTTTTGCCCTGCTTTTAGGAAGCGTGGGAATGTCTTTTCAATCTTGTACCAACAAATTGGATATCCTGCCAGAGGGAGCTCCTTCAAA
>Ga0256796_1000600_pt1 | contig 14835 bp, 14 predicted proteins | sample MC6MC0947MT_FD_190209 | JGI IMG/M metagenome (GOLD analysis project Ga0256796, IMG submission 190209) | Metatranscriptome of enriched soil aggregate microbial communities from Iowa State University, Ames, United States - MC6-MC0947-MT... | ecosystem: Environmental > Terrestrial > Soil >...
ACTGTAATCTCCCCTAAATATAGCTACGATTATTAATGTAGTTTTATAAATTAGGGACAATGAAAAAAAGCAAATTCAGCGAGCCACAGATCATTAAGATCTTATCACTTCAGGAGTCAGGGCAATCGGTATCTGACATCTGTCGCGAGCATGGAATCAGTCAGGGTACATTTTATTCATGGAAAAGTAAATACTCTGGAATGGAGGCATCTCAGCTCAAACAAATGAAAGATATGGAACGAGAGCTGGCTCAATATAAAAAGATAGTTGCCGAGCAAGCTCTGCAGATTACGGTTTTAAAAGATGTTATCGAAAAAAAGCTCTAGGGCCTGCCGAGAAGCGCGAGCTTGTTGGCTACTCGCGGGAGGAGTTTGGAACCAGTCTTCGTCAGGCCTGTAAGTTATTTAATATCAGTACATCGGTTTATTATTACCAAGCCAAGCGCAGCGATGACAGTGAGGTAATGGAGCAATTATCCATCCTTGCGGATATTCATCGTACTTGGGGATTTTGGATGATGTACCATCGTTTAAGGAAGCTACAGTTTATGTGGAACCACAAACGGGTGTACCGTATTTATACTGCGATGCGGCTTAATCTGCGCAACAAGCGCAAGAAACGTTTACCTGCAAGAGTAAAAGCTCCGCTATTATGCCCAGTTGGGCCAAATATTACATGGAGTCTTGATTTTATGCACGATACACTGTCCATGGGCAAGAGCATCAGGACACTGAATATCATAGATGATTTTAATCGGGAGGCATTATCTATTACAGTGGACACTAGCCTTCCGGCAGTCAGAGTGGTCAGAGAACTAGAAAAACTTGTAGAATGGCGAGGAAAACCGGAATGTATACGATCGGACAACGGACCTGAGTTTCTAGCGGAGGTATTACAAGGTTGGTGTTCTCAAAATGGCATTGAATGGCGTTTCATCCAACCGGGCAAACCGACTCAAAATAGTCTTATCGAAAGGTTCAATAGAACATTCAGACAGGATGTATTGGACAGCTACATGTTTGAAAACCTAACTGCGATCAGAAAGTTCGCCAATGCCTGGGCATGGATGTATAATAATGTCAGACCACATTCTTCGCTAGGGCAACTTACACCTGTAGAATTTTTAATGAAATATGGAAAACAGGAGAATTTCCCAACATTCCAAAGAGATAATAACAATAAATTCGATTGGAATTATTTAGTTTTGAATATAGCTAGTTAGGGTGAGAATACAGAACCTATCAAGTTGACAATGTAAAAGAAGGAATAGATAAATTATATTATAATTCTGGAAATATTGAAATGACACAATTTAACGGAGGAAACATTCGCCTTTTTAGGCTCTCTTTAGGATGCAAATTTAAATTATAGCTAAAAGTAATAGCTTTTTATTAGCAACTTTAGTTCCCCAGCTCTAGTTTTTTTATAGCTTATACCTCGATAGAGTATAGATTTTGACATCAATGACTAGATAAATTCGAAAATCGATGCCCAGTCAACTCGGACGACTTTGACCAGATGAATAATTAACCTAGGAGAGTTTAAATGCTCTTCTTATGGTTTTTTATACTTCGTTCGATCTGGTCAATCCGCCACGGAATCGAGTGGTTTTGATAGCACCCATAAAATTGCCTGCCAAAGCAATGAATATTTTAAAGTACATCAGTGTTGGATTGGGAATTCTAGAAACAGTGCTGGAAGATGAAAAAAGCTCCCACAAGGTGACCCATCAGACTTGGGATAAGGAGACCGCAATGTTGGAACAATTAACGGACGAAAATCCAAAAGGACAGAGTTTAGAAATCCGACCTGGAAAGGAGGAGGCCAATGAAATGGAATGATATCTGTATTTCGGCATTAGGTGGTACGATCTGTTCCATCTGGATAAATTTTTTGGGAGATCGTACAGACTGTGCTAATGGCTGCATTGCGCCCCTTGGTCAGTTTTGTGGTCAGTAGGTTATTGGGACGTGTCACTGGGTGAAAGAGGGATGGCCCGTAGTTTGCATTCAAAAAAGTGAATCCGTTTACTTTATTGAGGCGGATTCAATCGCTATTATGATCAATGCTGATTTGCAAATCACGATAATGGGAGACTATTAGGACGAAGGGAACAATTTGGCTTAATTAAAAAATATTGATAATTTTGAATTATGAACAGTAGAATCAAAAAGATTGCAACAGGTATGTTTGAACGTTTTAGACATCGTAAAATCACTGAAGCGGAGCTGTCACAGGCGGAATCTAAGGCAAAAAATCTAGGAAGCTATGTCGGTGATTTTAAATTGCTGATCGCCATGTGCAAGGATGCAATCACTGGGAAGTTCAAAATGAACAGCTGGAATCTATCCATTATTATCGGAACGATTATTTACGTGGTCTCTCCGGTAGATGCTATTCCGGATTTTATTGCTGTAGGTGGTTGGTTAGATGATGTTGCTATTGTTGCCTATGCTATCCGGAAACTTTCGGAAGAAATAGAACGATACAAATCAGAACGCTTGGGCTGGCAGGTAAACAAATAAAAAAGCTACTTTGTAAAAAGTAGCTTTTTTTATGAGGCGATTGGATCGTTCTTAATGTTTGAAATGTCTCACACCTGTGGTTACCATTGCAATTCCTTTTTCATTAGCCATATCAATGGATAATTGATCTTTGATAGAACCACCTGGTTGCAATACGGCTGCAATACCCGCCCCAGATGCAATTTCTACACAGTCAGGGAAAGGAAAGAAAGCATCTGATGCCATTGAACAACCTTGTAGGTCGAAACCAAATGAAACTGCTTTTTCAATTGCTTGCTTTAAGGCATCGACTCTTGATGTTTGCCCAACACCGGATGCTAACAATGTACCATTTTTAGCAAAGACAATGGTATTGGATTTTGTATGTTTTACAATCTTATTCGCAAAATATAAATCTTCCAATTGTTCAGCTGTAGGTGTTACAGTTGTTACTGTTACCATTTGCTCAGGTCCTTCGATTGTATTGTCCTTATCTTGAAGAATGACACCATTCAATAAGGTTTTGAACTGTTGGCTAGGTAGTTTTACGTCTTTACGAACTAAGATAATTCTATTTTTCTTGGCAGTAAGAATAGCAATTGCTTCCTGCGAATAAGAAGGTGCGATTAAGACCTCGAAGAATAAATTATTGATCTCTGTTGCTGTTGTACCATCCACTTCGCCGTTGGTGATTAAAACTCCGCCAAATGCTGAAACCGGATCACAGGCCAAGGCATCTAGCCAAGCTTGTTTAATTGTTGGTCTTGATGCAACCCCACAAGCATTTGTGTGTTTTAGAATAGCAAATGTGGGTTGTTCAAATTCGTCGATTAAAGCGACAGCTGCATCTACATCAACCAGATTGTTGTACGAAAGCTCTTTACCATTTAATTTGTCGAACATGTTATCCAGGTCGCCAAAGAAAATACCTTTTTGGTGCGGGTTTTCACCATATCTCAACACCTGAGCATTTTGCTCGGATTGTTTAAAAACTTCAATTGGATTCTCTTGGTTAAAATAATTGAAGATTGCCGTATCATAATGCGATGATGTATTGAAGGCGCGTTTCGCAAATTCTTTACGTTGCTCCAAAGAAGTATTACCTTCTTGGTTCGCTAGGATTTCTTCAAGCGCTTTATAATCATTTTTAGAAGAAATGATAACAACATCATTAAAGTTTTTCGCTGCTGCACGAATCAATGAGATTCCACCGATATCGATTTTCTCTATAATATCTTGCTCAGAAGCTCCAGAAGCAACAGTTTCCTCAAATGGATACAAATCCACAATAACCAAATCGATCTCTGGTATTTCATACTGAGCAAGTTGCTGTTGGTCTGACTCAAGCGGACGGCGCGCTAAAATTCCACCGAACACCTTTGGGTGTAAGGTCTTAACACGGCCTCCTAAAATCGAAGGGTAGCTTGTCAGGTCTTCAACTGGAACGACATCTATCCCTAGGTCTTTGATAAATGTTTCTGTCCCACCAGTGGAATAGAATGTAACACCGTATTTGTTTAATAATTCAACTAAAGGAGCTAGGCCGTCTTTATAATAGACTGAAACCAAAGCATTTTTAATCTTTACAGGATGGTTCATTATGATGGATTTGTTTCGTGGCGCAAAGATAAGAATTTAAAGTCTTGATATCAATAAATCAAGTACTTTTAAATAAAGACGGGCTTATTTATACCTAAGCCCGTCTTTATCTACATTATACTAAATTGAGTTTTGTTTTCAGCTCTTCAGAAATCTGATTGGTAATATCCCAGATCGGCTCCGGTTCGTCCGTATTATTGAATATAACCTGATCACAAGAATGCTGAAACGGTAATAAATACTCATTATAAGAGGGGAGGACATGATTCACCCATTTGTACATAACATCATCCTCAAAGTAACCACGTTCAACCAAATCACGGTGTAGCCTTCTTCTAAGTGCAATATCCTGATCAGCGCTCAAGAATATCTTATGATTTATAAGCGCATTTATTTCCGTGTAATAGAAAATAAAAAGTCCTTCGATAATCAATATCGGAGCCGGTTTTATCTCTAATATTTTTGGTGTTAATGAAGGATTATTAAATGTATATTCCTCTTTATAAATAGTCTCTCCATTAAAGAGTGCTTTAATATCTTTATAGAAAGCTTCTCTGTCTATGGATGTTGGGATATCGAAATTATAGAGTCTATTTTCTTCCTGCGTTTTTGTATTGGCTGGAATATAATAGTCGTCTTGGGAAATCAATGTAACTTCATCAGTTTTGAAATGTTTCAAAAAGCTATTCAAAAAAAAAGTTTTTCCAGAACCACTACTTCCGGCAATCCCTATGACATACGGTTTGTTATTCATTCTTGTTTTGTGCTGCAAGAGCTATTTTTATTTTAATTAATTTTCTAAAGGTAATCCGTAGGCGATCTCTACCTGAAAACGTTTATCTAATGCTCCAATACTTGCCGCTGCGGACTTTGATAACACCACAATAGCATTTTGGTTTTCAGCATTATCATTAAATTTGCCGACTACTTTCGCGTAAGTAACGCTTTTAGTCATTGGGTTGGTGATTTTTAGGATCGTTCCTACTGGTGCACTTTTATGGAGCGCTAGATTGCTTGTTCCTTGGGAAGACAAACCATCAATCCAAACACCAATTCCCCGCTCAGCTTTTTCCCGTATTCCGTAGCGGTTTGTTGAGATCTGATTTTCTTCTTTGTCGTCATCGTTTGTAGAATCTGGGACAACGACTTCTATACCTTTAGGTTCAACCAATTTTGGTCTTTCAGGTGGTAGCGGTTGATTTGGGATCATTAATTTCATGCCGCCACCAATCGTGTTGTTCTTTAGGTTGTTGGCTTTTTTGATATCTTCGACAGTTATGCCAAATCTTTTAGATATGGCATAGAGTGTTTCTTTTTCGCCAACGATATACGCTGTAAAGCCTTGTTGAGGGTCATTTGGATTCTTTTGCGCTGTGCTTACCGGTGTTTTAGTCGCAATAGGTGCAGGTTTTCGACCAGTTGGCACTTTAACAATCTGGCCGATACTTAATGTACCGTTTCCATTTATTTGCGTGAGCTGGCCCACGGTGGTTTTGTACTTTTTGCTGAGTTGGTAATAATTATCGCCTTTTTCTATTTTGAAAAGGACAAATTCTTCACCATTGACTATTTCTGTCCCAACTGAGTCAGGGATCGCGGTTGTACGTATGGAGGTGATATTTTTAGCTTCAACCTGTTGTAGAGATAGCATAGAAATTGATAAAATGGCTACCTTTTTATATGTATTTAATTCGAATAATAGTTTCATATATTTTGCAATTATACTAAATACGAAACAAACTCCCGTTTATTGTCTGTCAAAAGGAATATTTGTTTGTTAACAAGAAAATAGATGTTGAAAAACTTTAAAGGCAACTGAGTTACTGCCACAACAGATTCAATTAACCTATCTTTTGTTGATCGAACTATCCGGATTTGATAGTGATTATCTTTGTTTTTTTCATAGAAAGCCCAAATAAAATAGTCATCCATAGCACTTAGCCAAATTTCGTCATCTGTTGTGAAATCTGTCAAAAAATGGGGTATTTGACCATTGTAGATTACTGGGTAGACTATTTGGCTATCAAAAGGTTTAAAAGACTCTTCCTTTTTGTCTTCAATGGACATCGTTTTTAGATCTAAAAACAATTGCATTCCTTGTGCGATCATTTTGGGTCTGAGTAGTATACCATCACTGACCATCTCTAGGAAAATGTAGTTAAACCAGGTTTCCTGCTGTTGTGGCTGATAACAGTTTATAATTTGAACACCAGCATCGATGGGTGAAGTGTCCGAGATTTTTTTTAGGATGATTTTCTGACATTGAATTCCAGCCAACACCCACTCCTTGCTCATGGCTTTGAAGTCCTGAAGGACATAATCTCCTTCAAAAGAAATCACATTGAAATAGGGAAGTGTGTCTGTTGGATTTCTCGTCTCTACTGCAATCAGTCTATTCTCGGCATCGATCTCGATCCGCCAGATGGGATAAGTAAATAGAACATTGAATGCTTTTGAGACTGTCTGATTTGTCATGTGATTTTCAACCAAGAGGACAAATTTACTAAAAGCTTTTAAATTATGGCTGTTGGGATTGTAATAAATAAGAAACGTCCAGACAAGCTGGACGTTTTTTCTGAGAAGAATCTCTTAAAATTTAGAGCCTATTGTCAAAACGACATTTGTTCGTTGATTTTTTATATCTGCGACTGGGCTGGCCGTATTCCAAAAATCTTCTTTAATGAGATAAGGGTATTCTTTGTAATTGACGGCATTATAAGCTCCTGTCAAATCAATATACATTCCGCGTCCAAGTTTTGCGCCTATACCCAAAGATGCGGTATAGTTTGTATAGTCCGCATTTTTGTACGGATTACCGCTATAATTGAAACCAGCTCTACCACTAAAAACGTTATCAAATAAAACTTCACCACCTATACGCGCATTTAATGCGCCTTGGTATGTGTTTTTAATGTTTTGGTTCATCTCTTGTTCCAAGGTTTTATTATATGCGCCAGCATCTTTAAAACGCATCGCTCCATAATCCACCCATTCCACATCTGCGGTAATCAACCCGCTGGAAAATACCTGACTAGCGCCTAAGGAGAGTTTGTATGGTGTGTTCATATTATACTCTAAATAGCTATAGCCTGCTTTATCACTGGTACGGTATTCTTTAAAAGCCTTATCCTCATTTGGCTTAAAATAACGAAATTCCGAATTGCTGTAAGACTCATCTCTAATGCTCATAAATGTCGGCGATTTCGCTGTAAAGCCCATGCTGAAAGTAGGTGTGAACTTATAAATTACCCCTAATTTGAAATCTACACCTGTACCATCAGTCACTTGTGCATAGTCATCGTACAGCTCGTAATCTTTATCCAGCATTTCACGCTTACTAGCATACTCCGCACCTGGTTTTAAGAAGTCAGACTTTGGATTTGCTTTTGTCATTTGCGCTACATTCATTGTTTGGCCATACTCAGTAAACCAGCTCGAGTTGTCATAACTAAAGGCTGTAAACCCTAAAGCTGCCCCCAAATACAATTTATTGCTGTAGTTTGCGCCGAAAGACAAGACAGATTCTGATTTACTTCCTTTCTCAAGGATGGAATTTACTTGATTAAAACCATCTTTTCCATTATAGTTACCAAAACTTGTAATAGGCAAATAGGATCCTTGTTTGTTAGGATCTACATCAAATAACAAAGAGTTACCGTAGACTTCCTGGCCCCAACCACTCAATCCTCCTGGCGCAGATAAACGGTCCGAATAAGCATCTGTTATCGAACTGGTATTATTAACACCTTTATATTCCAATAGGTTGTTGTAGACATAATTTCGGTTGTAAGCAATACCAACATTGAAGTTCAACCAGCCTTTTTCGAGGCTTCCCCCATTCCGGTAGGTAGGCAAATGAAAAACAATTCCGGCATTATCCAGATTGAAATTGTTTTTGCTGCTATTTGTATTCTGTCCAAAATAATCTGTTTTATTTTTATTATTAAGGTATCTACCTGTTACCGAAATGTCTGATTGGTTAAAATACCCCAAACCAGCCGGGTTGCCGGTAATTGAACTAATATCGCCACCTAACGCGGTTGAAGCATTTCCCATGGCTTTGAAGCGAGCAGTACCACCATTGTCCCCTTGGGAAAATAAGAGTACATCTTTCGTGTATTGCGCCTGGGCAGTCCCTGCTGCACCGATTAAAAATGCAGTTCCAAAAAGTAATTTTTTGATTGTCATATGCTAAAATATCGTCTATAATAAGCAGTAGCACACAGGGTAATGTATGCTACTGTAAGCTATTTTTATGATTAGCGTGTACGTCCGCCGCTGGATCTGGTGCTACCACCGCCGCCGCCGCCAGAGAATCCACCACTGGATCTGGTGCTACCGCCACCGGAATAACCTCCACTTGAGCGTGTAGATCCACCATCATAACTTCTTGTTGGAGGCGTATATGATGGTCTTGATGTCGAACCTGGATTGCTTGAACGAGTTTCCATGGAACGGCTCATTGGACGAGAAACATCACCGGAACTTGAACGGGTTCTTGAAGTTCCATTGGAGCTCCGCATGCTTGGGTAAGTTCCATTGGATCTATCCGATGTCCGTGTTCTGCTACCATCTGTATATCCGCCTCTTGTTGAGATACCGTCCGAAGACCTTGTTCTACCATTTGATCTGTCATAGGAAGAAGAACTACGTGATATAGAACCATCAGATGATCTAGTTCGGCCACCAGCACTTGATCGCGTGCTAGCGACTGAAGTAATACGTCCTCTGGAGTCACGGGCTACACCTGTACGGTCATAATTCCCCGAACTTCTGGTGCGGGAAGAGGAGGTCCGTACATTATAGTTGTCTCTATAAGTTGATCGAGATGAAGCATAACGAGGTCTTGAATTACCCCAATAGCCACCGCCCCAATAACCGTTACCATGCCAGCCAGATCCCCAGTAGCCACCGCCATACCAGCCACCCCAAGGGTTATAGCCACCATACCAAGGTGATCCCCAACCCCAACTAGAGCCCCAGCCCCAGCCAAAACCAAGAGACCATGAAGAACCCCAGCCTAAACCGAAGGAAGGACCATATCCGTACATACCACCAAATCCATAGCCATACCATGGATCAAAGAATGGATCAAAATAGGTCATTCCGGGGGACGCATAGTAGAACCTGTTTATACGATTCGCGTATTCTAGATCTTCGTAGGAATCATTGTTATAATCCTGGTCTGAATATTCGTCATCATAGTAACCGCCTTGAGCCTGTCCTCCTTGTTGAACTTGATCCGCATCTGTGTAATAGTAATCTGGACTTTGATAGACTTTCTGTCTAGCCTGTCCATTATTGCCATAGACATCGTCGCCATAGATTTGCCTGCTAGTACCGCAGGAACCTAACATAAATGCTCCTGTCATGGCAAGTGCTCCGATAAATAATCTATTTTTTTTCATAATATCCTAAATCGTTATTTTCGATTATACAGCCTTATTTACTATCTTAGACGCAAATTTCTCGAGGGGGTTTAATCGAAGTAATCAAAAATACAAATATTTTTTATTGAACGCTTTTTGTATTGGAGATACAGACGAGATTTAACGTAATAATGTTACAATAATTTATCAATTTCATATGAGTAAAGGAATAACAAGTCGTGCAGAAGATTATTCACAATGGTACAATGAACTTGTGATCAAAGCTGATCTGGCTGAAAATTCAGCTGTACGGGGCTGTATGGTGATCAAACCATACGGATATGCTATCTGGGAAAGAATGCAAGCAATCTTAGACAAAAGATTTAAAGAAACAGGCCATAGCAATGCTTACTTCCCTTTATTCATTCCCAAGTCGTTTTTTTCTAAAGAAGCTGCCCATGTGGAAGGTTTCGCTACTGAGTGTGCTGTGGTCACACATTATAGATTAAAAAACGATGGCACCGGAAAGATTGTGGTGGATGAAGATGCAAAGTTGGAGGAAGAGTTGATTGTACGTCCGACTTCTGAAACGATTATATGGAATACGTACCGTGGTTGGGTCGAATCTTACCGTGACCTGCCAATTTTGGTTAACCAATGGGCAAATGTGGTCCGTTGGGAAATGCGTACGCGTCTTTTCTTACGTACAGCAGAGTTTTTGTGGCAGGAAGGACACACTGCACACGCAACTAGGGAAGAAGCTATTGAAGAGACAGAACGTATGCTTGATGTCTATGCTGAATTTGCTGAAAATATTTTAGCTGTACCTGTTGTACGCGGACGGAAAACTGAAAACGAACGCTTTGCAGGTGCATTGGATACCTATTGTATCGAGGCTTTAATGCAAGATGGTAAGGCTTTACAAGCGGGAACGTCGCATTTTCTTGGGCAGAATTTTGCAAAGGCTTTTGATGTAAAATTCACATCCAAAGAGGGGAAACTTGAACATGTTTGGGCAACATCATGGGGTGTTTCTACCCGTTTGATAGGAGCCTTGATCATGGCTCACTCTGATGATCAAGGATTGGTATTGCCTCCGAAATTGGCGCCAATTCAGGTTGTTATTGTTCCAATTTTTAAAACTGAAGAAGAAAAAGCGCAGATTGATGCATTCGTAGATCAGTTAGTAAACGAACTGAAGGTAAAGGATATCTCGGTGAAATACGATGATCGCGATACACAACGTCCGGGCTTTAAATTTGCTGAATGGGAATTGAAAGGTGTACCGGTGCGTGTAGCTGTGGGAGCAAGAGATATGCAAAATGGAACGGTGGAGTTAGCACGTCGCGATACACAAACAAAAGAAACTGTCGCCCAGGAAGGATTGGCTGGAAATATTGAACAGTTGTTGCATGTAATACAGGAAAATATTTACCAAAAAGCCTTAAACTTTAGAACATCTCATTTTACTGAGGTGAACTCTTACGATGAATTTAAAGAGGTCCTGGAAGGTAAGGGAGGATTTATTTCTTGCCATTGGGATGGAACAATAGAAACTGAGAAGCGTGTAAAAGAGGAAACAAAAGCTACAATCCGTTGTATTCCTTTGGATGCCAAAGAGGAGGAAGGTATTTGTATATTTACGGGTAAACCTTCTAGCCGACGCGTTTTATTTGCAAAAGCTTATTAATATTTTGACCTTATGCGGATACTAATTTTAGGATGTGGATGGCTGGCAGAATCGTTTGCCATGGATATGAAACATCAGGGACATGAGGTCTGGGCAAGTACAACACAATATGAAAAATACCATCGGCTTAAAACTGATGGTATTTTTTCGTTTATTGCTGACTTTGATAAAAGTAGTGTGGTGCCTGATGTGCTTATCCCGGGCCAGTTCGACTTCGTATTAAATAGTATTCCTGCCAGCCAAAAAAATAGTCTTTCTGTTTTAGAAACTCGTTTTTCGAATATTAAGGAATTTCTTGAAAACATCCAATGGACCAAACAGTTGTTTTTAAGTTCGGTTGGAATTTACCCAGATAAAGATGTAGTCTATAGTGAGTTGGAATCAGCTGGAATTGAATTTTCCGAAAAACTTTTTTTGGCTGAGCAGCTAATGTTGCAATTGCCCAATACTTATGTATATCGACTTGGCGGCTTATTTGGTAAAAATCGCATTTTCGCCAAATACTTTGCCAATCGTATCTGCACAACGGGTGAACAACCGGCTAATTTTGTCCATATCGATGATGTTGTGCAGTTGATTATGTTGGCTTCTGTTAAGGACCTAAGTCATCGTGTTTACAATGTTGTGGCACCCATGCACCCTAAGAAAAAGGATGTGATCCTGGCCTCTGCACAAAAGTATGGTTTCGATCTGCCATCGCAATTTGAACATGGGGATCATTTTCAAAAAGTAGTCTGTGGAAATCTGCTTCGAATGGAGCTGGATTACCATTATATTTGGCCCAATCCTTTGGAATTTTGAATTTATTGAAATCCAAAAACTTTATCTTTTTAGAATAAAGTATAATTTGCTTTATATAGAGTGTAAATAATTAAATAATTTCATTATTTTAACGTCAGTTCTGCTAGGAGAATTTGTATAGAATATCTAAAGCTAAAATCTAGCATTGGTTTTAGTTGATATTTTATATTTTCTAATGTATCTGTATGGATAAACAACTGGTGGATTTAATATTTTAGCGCATATAAAAGAACCATGACAAACGTAGAGCGACATCAATATATTTTAAAACAATTAAAAGAGGTAGGTATAGTCCAAGTGATTGACCTATGTGAGGAACTGGGTGTATCTTCTGTTACCATCCGAAAGGATCTTACACTTTTGGAAGAGAGTGGTCTGCTTTTTCGGACCCATGGAGGAGCTACACAATACAATCCGTATACGACGGATCGCACAGTATTTGAAAAAGAGAAACTTCGTTCGGACGATAAAAGTAGAATCGGGAAGAAGGCTGCTGAGATGATTGAAGAAAATGATTCCATTATTATTGCTTCCGGAACAACAATGCAATCGCTGGCTAGACAGATTGTCCCTAAGGGAAATATTACTGTGGTAACTTCAGCGCTGAATGTTGCCATGGAACTAATTAAATACCCATCAGTTGAAATTATGCAGATGGGAGGTACATTACGAAAAACTTCTACTTCAGTCACTGGAAAATACGCTGAAAATTTACTGCATGATTTTTATTGTAGTAAATTGTTTTTAGGGGTGGATGGAATAGACCTGGAGTATGGTGTGTCAACATCCAGTGCGCAAGAAGCTCAATTGAATCGTATCATGATAGATACAGCCCAAAAAGTAGTTGTACTCGCTGATTCGTCCAAATTTGGAAGACGTAGTTTTGGACGAATTTGTGGCTTCGAAAAAATTGATATATTGATTACAGATGATAAAGTGAGTGCCGGATTTGTGGAATCATTGGAGAAGTCCGGTGTGCATGTCGTGGTTGTCTAGGTTCCTATTTGTCGCTCCTACGATAAGTTAATGTGGAGCATTTGTCGCGAATAAGTAGCAAACTTTGCTATAGATAGATCTAATTTGATAGTGTTTGTGAGCAGGCATTATAAACAGACGGGCTTCTTAATATATTAAGAAGCCCGTCTGTTTATAATATAATTTACCTTTAGCTTAGCGCGGGCTCTTGCTGACTCAAGCAATGAAAACTACCCAGTCCCCAGATAATGTCTACGGAGTTAATTCCGATAACTTTTCGTGTCGGAAAGCATCCCTGAATAATATCCAATGCTCTTTGGTCATTAGCGTCGTTGAAAACTGGAACAACGACAACATCATTTGCGATATAAAAATTTGCATATGACGCCGGAAGTCTGGTGTCCTCATAGATCACCGGCGCTGGCATCGGTAGCTCGACGATATTAAGCGTTTCTCCGTTTAATAATCTGAAGGAACGAAGTGTTTCAAGATTTTCCTGGAGGATGGCATAATTTTCATCTTCCGGATTTTCTTCGACAACAGTTAAAACGGTGTTTTCATTCACAAACCGTGTAATGTCGTCAATATGACCATCTGTGTCGTCTCCAATGATTCCGTCACCTAGCCATAATACCTGATCTTGTCCATAGAATTCTTTGAGGTAAGTCTCAATCTGTTCTTTCGTATAATCAGGGTTTCGGTTTTCATTGAGCAGACATGCTGTTGTCGTCATCACTGTTCCGGCTCCGTTGAATTCGACAGAACCACCCTCCATGACGATATTCGGTGTGAATAAAGGAAGGTTGAACTCTTTAGCTATCCGTGTAGGAACGACATCATCCAGATCAAAGGGTGGATACTTGCCACCCCAGGCATTATAGCCCCAATCAACAACCGCTTTTGCGCCTGAATTTTGATTGATCAGGAAAGCGGGGCCATGATCTCTACACCAAGCGTCATTGGTTGGATTGAAATAAAATTCAATATTGCTTAAATCAGCGGTTACTTTTTTCAATTCTGCGATGGCAAATGCCTTCATATCTTCGTCAGCAACATTAATTCTGACTTTCTGTCCAACAGCAACAGCTTTAATGAACTCGCAATAGGGCTGGTATATGGTGTCAATTTTTCCAGGCCAAGATTCCTCCTTATGAGGCCAGCTCAACCACAAAGCTTCTTGTCTTGCCCATTCTGCGGGAAACGAAAAACCTTGTTTTTTTGGAGAGTTGTCAAAATATGCCTGTGTGAAAGTGCTTTCTTGTTCCATGCTTTAAAATGTAAAAAGCCATTTTAATCTGTTCTTCTTTTGATGAATTACAAAATTAAAATGGCCAATATGATTTGATATTAGTCTTCGTCAATAAAACGTTTGGTGATTGGAGAATATGTTTCAATTCTGCGATCCCTTAGGAATGGCCAGTGTTTTCTGAAATAATCAGATTCAGCTAGATCTAGTTCAACTACTTCAATTTCTTCTTTATCGTGAGAAGCGAGGTATAACAGTTTACCTTGTCCATTTGCAACAAAGCTACCGCCCCAGAATTTCATGGCGCCATCCTGCTCAAATCCGACACGGTTGACAGATACCACTGGTACGCCATTTGCTACAGCATGAGAACGCTGAATGGTTTGCCAAGCATTGTATTGATCTTTGTTGGTTTCTTCGTCCTGATCTGTAGCCCAGCCAATCGCAGTAGGGTAAAATAAAATTTCGGCACCCATTAATGCAGTGATCCTTGATGCTTCCGGATACCATTGGTCCCAACAGATTAAAATACCTATTCTACCAAATTTTGTTTTGAAAACTTTATAACCTAGATCACCCGGTGTGAAATAGAATTTCTCATAAAATGCTGGATCATCTGGGATGTGCATTTTACGGTATTTGCCTAAATAG
>Ga0256796_1000601_pt1 | contig 14793 bp, 9 predicted proteins | sample MC6MC0947MT_FD_190209 | JGI IMG/M metagenome (GOLD analysis project Ga0256796, IMG submission 190209) | Metatranscriptome of enriched soil aggregate microbial communities from Iowa State University, Ames, United States - MC6-MC0947-MT... | ecosystem: Environmental > Terrestrial > Soil >...
AAAGGGAGTATCGCTAATTATTCCAGCAGCTTGAGTAGCACACAAGAGCAGATCAAGAATATAGTCAATCGCTATGCTATCAGTGCTAATAATCACGCACGCGCTCATCAATACCTGAATAGTGCTGAACAGAGGTTGAGCGCAAAGATGGATTCGTTGGAAATGATCAATCGGACAATCGATGAGCTTATTCTGAAAGATCACCGGCATCTTAATCGCTTAGACCTTGTCCCTGAAACAAAAGCTGCTGTAAAGAAGTCGGATTCGGCGCCAAGTAAAAGCTCGATCTGGAAGGCAAATACGACAAGTATTTCAAAAGATGTACTTCTCGACAATATTCGCAGTAATTATAGTAACAATAAATCCATTGATAAATATGTCAATCGTACAGATTGGGCGAGCCGGATTCTGTTGATTGTGCTGGGACTGGCCTATTCGTATTGGATTGTGCGGGTTGCCTATGTGCTAAAACAAAATGATCCATCCAATAAGATAGCCATTGATGCTATTGTTGGAAAAACGATTATTTTTCTGCTAACCTTATTGCCCTTTGTCAATTTCTTCACGCCAACTTTCATCTTACAAGCGTCTCAATTGGTGATCATGTTGATTTTTATGTATTTGCTAAGACATAAAATGACTGGACAGCAGCGTAAGATCGCGCTGATTCTGATCATCTTTTACCTATTGGATGTCTTTGTCAATATGATTGTGAGTGATGATCTCTTTTTACGTATTGTTTGTATTGGTTTTAATCTAATCGCATTGGGATTGGTAAGCTATACTAAACGACGTATAAAGAATTCAGAAAGTCCGGGTTATATCAGTAATTTTATCTATGTGGTATTTGCGATATTAAATATCACGGCGATCACGTTGAATGTCATTGGGCATGTGGAGCATTCGCGCAGTTTCAGTATAGCCTGTGCGGTGGGTTTGGTGCAGTCATTTACCCTACAATATTTTACGGACATGATCAAATTGGATGTCCGTAACCAATTCAAAAAAGACCGTTTGGTGGCGGGATTTTGGATGCGCTTTAATGAACAGCGCACGTTGACTATTATAACAGAGATCCTTCGGATTGTATGTATCCTGTTGGCAATTATTGTTTTGGCCAATAATCTTCAGTTTATCGAAACCTTATTGGCGCTTAGTGAAACATTCTTTGGAAAGGTGCGTAGTATCGGCAGTATATCGTTCACCTTGGGGAACCTTGTTGTTGCGGTTTTGCTCTTGCTGGTCGCCAATTGGTTTCAAAAGAACATCAGTCTCATCGTACTCGGTGGTGAAGATGGTCAGTTAAATCAGGCCTATAATCAAAAAATGACGCTGTTTCCGTTATTCCGTTTAGCGATTATTCTGATTGGTTTTTTTATCGCTATTTCCGCTTTGGGGATGAGCTTGGATAAACTTACCGTCGTTATCGGGGCGCTGAGTGTGGGGATAGGTTTGGGGATGCAAAATATCATCAACAACTTTGTATCTGGGATTATTCTCGTTTTTGATAAACCTTTCCGCGTGGGAGACCAGATTGAACTCGCCGATAAAAAGGGGCGTGTCAAGGAGATCGGTATTCGTGCGAGTGTATTGAAAACTGCCGATGGTGCTGATGTAATTATTCCAAACGGTGATTTGCTATCGGGTAGATTAGTCAATTGGACATTATCTCAAGAATACAGTCGGACAAGTTTTGTCCTACATATCGATCGGAAGACGGACCTTGACGAAGCCAAACAATGGATTAATGCAGCTATAGCGGCGAGTCCACATTTCGTTAAGGAAAGAGATAGCGGTATCAGCGTGCAAGACATCAGCGAAGAAATGATTTATTTAAGTGTTTTCTGCTGGGTGAATTTCGCGGCGAATGCTTCATCTCTGAAAAATGATGTGTTAGTTGTCCTCTATAAACAGTTTGAGGAAAAGGGACTGAAATTCTATAGTGTATTGCCTCCCAAATCTTGATAGGCAACTCGCATCTTTTGTCTGTTGTATATCTGCTGTACATCATAGGATTATTTTGACTGTTGTTGCCGATAGGCTTTGGGGCTGTAACCCTTTGTGCGCTTGTAGAAATGGGATAAGTGGCTCTCGTCGACAAAGCCCAGTTCTTCGGCTATCTGTTTGAGTGTATATGCCGTAGATTTAAGCCGATGTTCGATTAATTCGGTTCTGTAGATATTGATGTAGTCTCTTAGGCTACTACCAAAGTTTTTCTTGAAATAAATACCAAAATACGTCGGGGAGATATTAAATTTCTGAGCAATTGTTTTTACCTGCAGATACTGTGGGGTAAAGATATGCTGATGGATATAAGCTGAAATAGAGCTATCCATGTGAAGTGTATGTGCCTGTGGCAAGCGTTGTATTTCGGATATTTCCTTATAGCGACCGAAGATAGCAACCAGTTGATCAAACAACCATTGTGATGTCTGGTTGATAGCGGCAATACAGTATAACCGAACAGCTTCCATGATATGGGAATAGATCAAACGATCGTGATCGGTCATGTGCAATTTACTTTCTCGCAATCCTCTGTCGTTCATTAACTCCATAATCCAGGCGTATAGTTTTTGCTGACGCCGATTTTGCATAAAATAGCTATCTGTAAAAAGAATGAATAGGAAATGTGTTTTTTCGTGAATATTAAAGTAATGTTTATCTGCTGGGCTAACAAGAAAAATATCACCACGTTCATAATCCAATTCAAATTTATTGATCACATGTTTCCCTTGTCCGCTGCGTATATAAACAAGTTCATAATAATTTTGCTCATGCATAGGCAGGTGGAAAGTGTCTTCCACAAACTCACTGATCAATAATGGCTCGAATTGTTTCTTTCGCATGATTTTTTGTATATCGTATTAAATGTACATAAAAATAATGTATTTATACATGTTTTTACTAAGTATACTATTGCACTTTTGTGTCGTATAAAATTGTAGAGAAAGCATGTTTAATTTTATAATGATTGCGTTTTGTATTGCTGCTGGTATGCTTTTGCGAAGGACAAATTTAATCCACAGTGAGGCGCATAAAGGAATCAATACCTGGATACTTTATTTTGCTCTTCCAGCGGTTTCGTTTAAATATATTCCAAAGATCGTATGGTCGTCACAGTTGTTGTTTCCGATCTTTTCGGCAGTTTTGGTCTGGGCCGGAAGCTGGTTATTTATGGAATGGTATTGTAAGCGAAAATCCTATAAGCAGCGTTCCAGGAGCAGTCTGGAATTGGCGGCAGGCTATAGCAATACATCCTTCATCGGATTTCCATTGATCATGGCTTATTTTGGCGAGGCACAACTACCGATTGCTATAATTTGTGACCAGACGACATTTATACTATTAGCTACTGCTGGTATCATCAATGCGCTTAAAGCGAATCTTCAGGAAGGGCAATCCATTGACGCTAAATTTATGATCAGGAAACTGATTACTTTTCCGCCATTGATCGGTTGTCTTCTTGCATTGACTTTATCTCAGCTTATTGATTTTAGTGTTGCCGAACCTTTTTTTGATAAACTCGTGGCGACAGTAGGACCATTGGCACTATTTTCTATCGGTTTACAGTTGAAATTCGAGGGTTGGCGCCAACAGTTCGCACAGATAAGTACAGCTATGATCTATAAATTGATTTTGGCTCCCACATTGGTTTTGCTATTTGCATTGTTACTTGGAGTAAAAGGACCTGTGGCGCGAATCAGTATTTTCGAAGCTGCCATGCCTACCTTGGTCACCTCCGGGATCATCGCTGAACAATATCATCTCAATGCAAAATTAGTGAATCTTGTTATCGGTTTTAGTATTGTAATAGGGCTAATAACAACGGCCTTATGGGATCTTGTGATCCGGTTTGTGATTGGCTAATGTTTAGCTCAACTTTTTGAAGAGCTTCGATTCCAGGTGGGAGACAATGCCTTGTGTATTAAAATGATAGTGCCAACAACTTTTTTGTTATTCAGTTGTTATAGCATTATAACCATCTATAAAGGAGGTATATTATGAACCTGATACATAGAATTGAACATTGGGGAAATGTCCATCATCCACAATGGATTGATTACCTAAGAATTGCCTTGGGCATAATGATCTTGGCCAAGGGTATAACTTTTGTAAATGATAGGCAAGTGGTTGAGCACATGATCGAACAAAGTAGCTTTCATCTTTCGATTTGGGGAGCTGTTCACTATGTGGTATTTACGCATTTGGTTGGCGGGTTATTCCTTATTTTGGGTTTTCAAACTCGTTTAGCTTCTTTGTTATTGTTGCCAGTCTTGGTGGGAGCTGTATTTTTTGTTAATATCACCAATGGTTTTAGTTATGTGAATTCCGAATTGTGGCTTTCTATAGTCGTATTCTTTTTGTTGATCTTTTTTATGGTCATGGGATCTGGAAAATATTCCCTTGACAATATGATGAACAAACCAGGATATAAAAGGGATATCTAAAAAAGAAGCTCCTTCATAGATGAAGGAGCTTTTATGTTGTACTTATTACTTGCTTTGATTGTCAATCCAATTGCGTGCATTGACGAAAGCTTCTAACCAAGGAGAAACTTCATCCTGACGTCCTTTTGGATAGTTTGCCCAATGCCATTGGAAAATTGAGCGCTCGATATGCGGCATTGTGGCCAAATGGCGACCAGTTTTATCGCAGATCATCGCTGTATTGTAATCCGAGCCATTTGGATTGTGTGGATATTGCTCATAACCGTATTTCGCAACAATATTGTATTGTTCCTCTGCATACGGTAGATTGAATTTTCCTTCACCATGTGAAATCCAAACACCCAATGTACTTCCTGCTAATGTGGAAAGCATAACGGAGTTATTTTCCTGAACTTTCACGGAAATGAAATTTGATTCGTGTTTGCCCGAAGTGTTGTGCAACATTTTACCATGAACCTCGTGCTCCGGATTAATCATTTCCAATTCCATAAACAACTGGCATCCATTACAGATACCAACCGAAAGCGTGTCTGGGCGTGCAAAGAAATCGGTCAATGCCTTTTTCGCTTTCTCATTGTAGAGAAATGCTCCGGCCCATCCTTTTGCCGAACCCAGTACATCCGAGTTGGAGAATCCACCAACAGCACCTATAAATTGAATGTCTTCCAAAGTCTCACGGCCTGAAATCAAGTCAGTCATATGAACATCCTTCACATCAAAACCTGCTAAGAACATCGCATTCGCCATCTCGCGTTCCGAGTTGGAGCCCTTTTCCCGAAGAATTGCCGCTTTTGGACGTGCTTTACTTCCGTCGATCACCGGTTTTTTGCCGTTGAACTGACTTGGGAAGGTAAATGTTAAAGGTTGATTTTTATAGTTATCGAAACGTTGTTGTGCAGTTCCGTTTTTCGATTGTTTCGAATCCAATAGGAATGAAGTGGTCGACCAAACATCACGTGTTGCCGCAACATCAAAGCTGAAGTTCTCTTCTCCGTTTTTGATGGTAACAGTGCTCCCTGCTACTGCATGGCCAATTTTTATGGCATCTACGCCAGCTTCTTTAACAGCTTGCTCGAAAACAGTATCATTTTTAGCTTGAAGTACAAGTCCAATATTTTCACTGAACAATACTTTTACAGCATCAGACTCATTTAATCCCGAAAGGTCATAATTTGCAGCCAAATTCACATCTGCAAATGTCATTTCCAAAAGGGTCGTGATCAAACCACCGGATCCGATATCATGACCGGCTTCGATTTGGTTATCGTTGATTAATTGCTGAACGGTATTGAATGCTGTTTTGAAATAGTTCGCATCTTTGATTGTAGGAACTTCTGTACCTAATTTGTTGACAATCTGAGCGAAAGACGAACCACCTAATTTGAAGTTGTCTTTTGATAGATTGATGTAGTAAATGGATCCTGCATTTTTGTTTAAGACAGGTTCAACTATTTTGGTAATATCCGTACAATTTCCAGCTGCTGAAATAATCAATGTACCAGGAGCAATTACATTCTCACCATTTGGATATTTTTGCTTCATCGACAGGGAGTCTTTTCCTGTAGGGATATTGATTCCTAATGCGATTGCAAAATCCGAACAAGCTTTGACAGCCTGATAAAGTCGAGCATCTTCACCTTCGTTATTTGCTGCCCACATCCAGTTGGCTGACAATGAGATGCCTGCAAGACCATTTATAATCGGTGCAAATACGATATTTGATAATGATTCTGCGATAGCAGTTTTACTAGCCGCTGCCGGATCAATTAATGCTGCTACAGGGGAGTGTCCTATCGTTGTTGCAATACCCTCTTTTCCTTTGTAATCAAGAGCCATGACACCAACGTTATTTAAAGGTAACTGTAATGGACCTGCACATTGTTGTTTGGCAACACGGCCACCCACACAACGGTCCACTTTATTGGTCAACCAATCTTTGGAAGCCACAGCCTCCAATTGTAGTACCTGATTTAAATAGCTTGGGATATTCGCGGAATCATAGGTAAGATCCGCATAATTACGAGCAACTATTTTATCACGCATAAAGGTCTTTGGTGATGAACCAAAGAAATCCTCTAAGGCATAATCCATTGGTTTGGCACCATTGCTTTTTGATGCAAATGTGAAGCGGTGATCTCCGGTGACGTCACCTACGGTGTACATTGGTGCACGTTCACGATCAGCAACACGCTTTAGGATTGCAATATCATCTTCAGCAATCACCAGGCCCATTCTTTCCTGAGACTCATTACCGATGATTTCTTTTGCTGAAAGAGTAGGGTCACCTACCGGAAGTGCATCAAGATCAATTAAACCGCCTGTTTCCTCTACCAATTCGGATAGACAGTTGAGGTGTCCACCAGCGCCATGGTCATGAATAGAAACAATTGGGTTATGATCTGCTTCAACTAAGCTTCGTACAGCATTGGCCGCACGTTTTTGCATTTCCGGATTTGAGCGTTGAATGGCATTCAATTCAATGCCTGACCCGAAAGCGCCTGTATCAGCAGAGGATACTGCTGCACCTCCCATACCGATACGGTAATTTTCACCTCCTAAGATGACGATTTTATCACCTATTTTTGGGGTATGTTTTTTGGCTTGATCCAATTTTCCATAACCGACACCACCAGCTTGCATGATGACTTTGTCATAACCAAGCTTACGGCCTTCTTCTTCATGTTCGAAGGTTAGTACAGATCCCGTAATCAAGGGTTGTCCAAATTTATTCCCGAAGTCAGAAGCTCCATTGGAAGCTTTGATGAGGATATCCACTGGTGTTTGGTAAAGCCATTGGCGTTCTGGCATTGCTTTCTCCCAAGGACGATCTTGCAATAGACGTGAATAGGCTGTCATATAGACCGCGGTACCCGCCAAAGGAATCGCGCCTTGACCACCGGCCATACGGTCACGAATTTCACCACCGGATCCTGTCGCCGCTCCAGAGAAAGGCTCTACAGTCGTTGGGAAATTGTGGGTTTCGGCTTTTACGGATAAAACAGAATCGAAAGATTTTTCCTCGTAAAAGTCAGGCTTGTCAGCGGATTTAGGTGCAAACTGGGTGACCCGTGGGCCTTTAATAAAGGCTACGTTGTCTTTATACGCAGAAACAATCTCATTTGGATTTGTTTCGGAAGTTTTCTTGATTAATTTAAATAGGGAAGTAGGCTGTTCTTCACCATCAATGATAAATGTACCATTGAAAATCTTATGTCTACAGTGCTCAGAATTGGCTTGTGAAAAAGCAAAGACCTCGGAGTCTGTTAAAAGACGGCCCAATTTGGTGGCAAGATTGTTTAGGTAGGCCACTTCTTCCGGATTTAATGCCAATCCTTCGGATTTGTTGTAGGCATCAATGTCTTCAATTTCCAAGATAGGTTCTGGTGTGATGTTGACCGTGTACATATCCTGCGTCAACGTACTGAACTTTTGTGAAATCATTGGATCGAAATCATTGAAATCTGCTGGTACCGGTTGAAATTCTTCGATACGAACAATTCCTTCAATACCCATGTTCTGTGTGATTTCTACTGCATTGGTACTCCAAGGAGTGACCATCGCTGCGCGGGGGCCTACAAAGTAATGGTTAAGGGTTTGGTCGTCGAGTTTTTTGGCGTTGCCGAATAGCCAGTTGAGTTTAGTAATGTCTTCTTGTGATAAAGAGTTTACGCTTTGAACACCATATACGGTGTTCGATGGGTTCTCAAAGAAATGAATCATTATAAATGTTTGTTTTGAACGTTCTTCAAATTAAAGCACAAAGTTACATATTATTTTTATGGAAATGATTGAATTTTGATTAAAAAATAGCGGTTACTATTCGGTTTAAAAACAGTGAAATAGCGGTTCTTATGTAAATAAATGTAAAGTTGTGTTAATTCGTGTAAATAAATGTTATCATTCTACCCGCTGTTAGGATAGGTCGCTTGTAGGTGGTAGATTCGTAAACCCTATTCCCTATGAGTATAACATGATCGAGCCTTGGGATGTAGATCTAATGCGCATCCCAAGGCAAAGATTGAATTAGGCTGTCGATCAACCAACTTCATAGTCATCTTCTATTCGATTTTTTTCAATCTTTAAAAATCCTGTTTTCTCAGTGCATTATAACGAGCAAGGTGGGTGGCAATCAGGATATGGCAGATTGCAAAGAATGCGAGTAACAGTAAGACTATAGTCGGGTGAGCGCCTGCGAAAATGCATGTATTGACAGGGATAAATTGATATACTACGCAATTATAATTGCATACAAAGTCAAATTTATCTAAGTTTGTGCATCAAATCAAATTCGAGATGAACATTTCATATAATTGGTTAAAACAACACGTTAATATAGATTCGACGCCGGAGGAATTATCTTTGATCTTGACAAACACAGGATTGGAAGTAGAGGCACTGGACGTTGTACAGAGTATCCCCGGTGGATTGGATGGTTTGGTCGTTGGCGAAGTAAAAACTTGTGAGCAACACCCGAATGCTGATAAATTGCGCATTACTACAGTTGATGTAGGCACTTCTGAATTACTAAATATCGTATGTGGGGCGCCAAATTGCCGTACTGGATTGAAAGTAATTGTGGCAACAGTAGGTACAACATGTCACCCCTTGAGCGGAGAACCCTTTAAGATTACCAAATCTAAAATTCGTGGCGAAGTATCCGAAGGTATGTTATGTGGTGAGGATGAAATCGGTTTAGGTACATCGCATGCCGGTATTGTTGAATTGCCAGCTGATGTTGCGGTAGGGACATTGGTGAAAGATCATTTCAATATTCAGGATGATTACCGTTACGAAATAGGCCTTACACCGAATCGTGCGGATGCGGCATCCCATTTAGGTGTAGCACGCGATATCGCTGCTTATTTCCGTACGAATATCCTAAAAGCGGATGTTTCGGCCTTTCAAGCGGCTGAGGAAGCTGGTACAGCTGTTGTCGTCGAAGACACTGCAGCTTGTCCACGTTATAGCGGGATCAATATTTCCGGTGTTCAGGTTGCAGAATCGCCTGATTGGTTGAAAGAAAAATTAAATGTGATCGGTGTACGTCCAATCAATAATATTGTCGATATCACCAATTATATATTGCATGACCTTGGCCAACCATTGCATGCGTTTGATGCGGATAAAATTGCTGGTAACAAGGTGCTTGTCCGTACAGCAAAAGAAGGGGAGAAGTTTGTGACCCTAGATGCTGTGGAACGGACGCTTTCTGCTGAAGACCTTGTGATTGCTGATGCTGAAAAACCAATGTGTATCGCTGGTGTTTTTGGTGGTGCACATTCAGGTGTTTCGACAGAAACAACCAATGTGTTTTTGGAATCGGCTTATTTTAATGCTGTATCCGTGCGTAAGACCTCTAAAAGACATGGTCTGAAAACAGATGCTTCATTCCGTTTCGAACGTGGTACAGATCCTAACATTACTGTAGAAGCGTTAAAACGTGCGGCATTGTTGATTCAGGAAATTGCTGGGGGGAAGATATCTTCGACCTTGAAAGATGTATATCCTGTCGAAATTAAACCATTCTCATTCCATGTGAGCTATGCGAACGTGGTACGTTTAATTGGGCAAGCAATCCCACATGAGGAAATTAGAGCCATTATCGTTGCCCTTGGTATTGAGATTGCTTCGGAGACAGCTGCGGGACTAGATGTTTTAGTGCCTGCTTATCGTGTCGATGTAACCCGCGAAGTGGATGTGGTGGAAGAGGTATTACGGATTTACGGCTACAATAACATTGAACTAAAATCCCAAATTAAGGCTTCCTTAAACACGGTCGAAAAACCAGATAAAGAAGTCGTCTTAAATCAGCTTGCGGACTTATTGATCGGTAATGGATTCCGTGAAATATTGGCAAATTCGTTGACAAAGCTTGATTATGCAGACGACAGTGAAACTGCTGTCAGATTGTTCAATCCCTTGAGCTCGGACTTGGATACCATGCGTCAAAACATGTTATTCTCCGTGTTGAATGCCATTGAATATAATCAGAAGCGTAGAAATTTTGATCTGAAATTTTTTGAATTCGGTAAAACTTATGCGTTGGACGGTGAGGGATATAAAGAAACGCAGCATTTGACTTTTGCAATAACAGGCAGAGAGGAAGCTGAACAGTGGAATAGCAAAAAAGGTAATGTCAATTTCTATAACCTTAAAGCTGCAGTTGATACCATTGTCAAACGTCTAAAGATTGAGGGCATACAAATACAAGATGCACCGAGCAATCATTTTGCCTACGGATTGAGTTATATGAAAGGTCAGAAATGTCTGGTTTCTTTCGGTGCGGTAGCTAATGCCAACTTGAAAAAAGCAGATGTTGAGGGGCAGGTTTTCTTTGCAGATTTTGACTGGGATGTCTTAATGAAAATCATTCGCAAGAATAGTATTCAATATAAAGAAGTGTCGAAATTCCCTGCTGTACGTCGTGATTTATCCCTGTTGATTGACGAAAATGTGAGCTTCGATAAGCTTCAATTTGTCGCTCAAAAGACCGAACGCAAGCTTTTAAAGGAGGTAAATGTGTTTGATGTGTATAAAGGTGATAAAATTCCGGAAGGGAAAAAGTCTTATGCTCTGAGCTTTATCCTGCAAGACGAAGAAAAAACATTGACCGATAAACAAATTGATTCGATAGTTCAAAAATTAATTGTTAATTTTGAGAAGGAACTAAGCGCAGAGGTGCGTGGTTAATTAGATATATAACATTAATTGGTAATATTCGATTTACGCTATGGCAACATTGTCTTCACAAATGAATCTGATCGTTGAGAAAACGAAAAACTTAATTCAAATGTGCGAAGTCTTGCAAGAAGAAAATGATTTGCTTAAATTAGAGGTACAATCCTTAAAAGTGGCTTTCGACGCGAGCAACGATAAAAGCAAGCAGTTGGAAGAGAAAGTCAAGGCGCTGGCAGTAGCCCGAACCTTGGATTCAGAAACGGATAAGGAAGCAATTAATGAAAAAATACTTGACACAAAACAAAAAATTAACGATTTTGTGCGAGAAATAGACAAGTGTATTAGTTTGTTGAAGTAGTTGGAATTTGGAGATTATCGGAATTTAAACTAATACAACGTTAAAAAGCTCAAAGAAATGGGAGAGATTTCCATAAAAATAAATATCGCAGATCGTGTTTATCCCCTTCGGGTGGAAAGCGCGGAGGAAGAAGTGATTCGACATGCTGCGAAATTGATAAATGAAAAAGTAAAGGAATTGCAGGAAAACTATACTGTTAGAGATAAACAGGATTTGTTATCCATGTGTGTATTGCAGTTCGCTACGCGAATGTTAAATGCGGAGCGACAGTCCCAGAACCACGAAGTGGGGCTGGAGAATTCAGTACAGGAGCTTGATCAGTTGTTGACGGATTTCTTTAACAAATAAATTTACGTTCTTTATATTTAGAGCTTAAAACGACGAATTTGCCGCAATTAAATTCGGGTTGTCACTATTTTAAACTTAACGCTTCAATATTACAGGCGCAAAAAGATATAGGCCATTTTGCGAAAGCCATCTGGGTCATAATCTAAGCCTAATTATGTAATCACGAAGTTTAATAATACATGAGACCTGTTTAAATTTAATTGCGGTTTTTTTTTTGTTTTGAAACCATCATGCGTTGGGCCTGTTTGCATACAATGTAAACCCTGTCTGACTCAATCGTTGGTATTCCTGAAAAAAGTATATCTGGATACCAATGGCATTAAATCGGCTTGTGTCCAGTTCAAAGAGTGGTGAAGATATTTATACTATTGAAATTTAATAATTAATAAAAACAAACATATATAATACAATTATACATACATGGACGTCGCAATTTATATCATAATTCCTCTGATTGTTGGTGTAGTTATAGGTCGTTATCTGCTGGTTCTGTTATTCAAAAAACAAGAACAGGAAGCCAAAGATAAGGTAAATAGCATACTAAAAGATGCAGAGCAAGAAGGAGAACACATTAAAAAGAAACGCCTTTTAGAGGCTAAAGAAAAATTCCTTCAATTAAAATCCGAACATGAAAAGGAGGTGAATCAACGTAACAACACCATCAACCAAAAGGAAAATACGTTGAGACAGAAAGAACAATCTATTAACCAAAAGCTTGAAAGCATCAATCGCGAGAAGCAGGATGTGGATACCAAAAAGAAGCAATTGGATAAATTGGTTGAACTTAATGAAAAGAAATCCGAAGAAGTTGAGGCTTTAAAATTACAACAGATCAAACAATTGGAGAGCATCGCTGGTGTTACAGCTGACGAAGCTAAAAACCAACTGGTGGATTCATTGCGCGAGGAAGCTCGTTCCCAAGCTATGATTCAGATCAAGGATATTGTAGACGAAGCGAAATTAACCGCGACGAAAGAAGCGAAAAAAGTCGTTATCCAAACGATCCAACGTACAGCTACTGAATCTGCAATCGAAAATACCGTTTCCATTTTCAATATCGAAAATGATGAGATTAAAGGTCGTATTATTGGTCGTGAGGGCCGTAATATCCGTGCATTGGAAGCTGCAACAGGTGTAGAGATCATCGTTGATGATACACCGGAGGCAATTATCCTTTCTGGTTTCGATCCAGTACGTCGTGAGATCGCGCGTTTGGCTTTACACCGTCTTGTTACGGATGGCCGTATCCACCCAGCTCGTATTGAAGAGGTTGTAGCAAAAACACGTACACAGATTGAAGACGAGATTGTTGAGATTGGTGAACGTACTGCCATTGATCTGGGTATTCATGGATTGCATCCTGAACTGATCCGTATGGTGGGACGTATGCGTTACCGTTCTTCCTATGGTCAGAACCTTTTACAGCACTCCCGTGAGGTTGCCAATTTTGCAGCAACAATGGCTGCTGAGTTGGGATTGAATGTAAAACATGCCAAACGTGCTGGACTATTGCATGATATTGGTAAAGTGCCTGATGATAACCCTGAATTGCCACACGCAATTCTAGGTATGCAATTGGCTGAAAAATATAAGGAGCATCCAGATGTTTGTAATGCCATTGGCGCTCACCACGATGAAATTGAGATGACAGCCTTAATTTCTCCTGTGGTACAAGCCTGTGATGCTATCTCAGGAGCACGCCCTGGAGCACGTCGTGAAGTTGTTGAAAGCTACATCAAACGTTTGAAAGAACTTGAAGATTTAGCACTATCTTACCCTGGTGTTGAGAAAACTTTTGCGATACAGGCAGGTCGTGAATTACGTGTCATCGTTGAGAGTGAAAAAGTATCGGATGCGCAATCAGAAATATTGGCAGCTGATATCTCAAACCGTATACAGACTGAAATGACTTATCCAGGTCAGATTAAAGTGACTGTCATCCGGGAGACAAGATCCGTATCTTACGCGAAATAACGTATGGAAGAGTCCTGAAAAACAATACAGGATCTTTGGTAAACGAATAATAAAAACGCCTCAATCATTTATTGGGGCGTTTTTTTGCTGTATATTTTGACGCGGGGAAGTTTTCGGCGGTCCACTTGAGCGAACATAGTTATTTCTTCTGAAAATCTGTTTATGTGCCAAAAAACTCCATTAAATCATCCACACTATGCAGCAGATAGGTTGGCTTTTCCTTCATAAGTTCTTCCTCACTGCCATAACCATAAAGCACAGCGATGGCATCCATGCCCGTTTCTCGGGCGCCAATTAAATCATGCTTGCGGTCGCCAATCATAATACAGTGCTGTGGATCAACCAGGTTGGCCTTGTCCAATACATACTGAATGACACTTGTCTTGGTCGGTCTAGAATCGTCCAATGCACTTCCGCCAGCAAAATCGAAGTAACTGTCGATTGCAAAATGCTGTAAAATCTTATGTGCAAAAATTTCGGGTTTGGAGGTCGCTAAGTATACCTTGTAGTCTTTCGATTTTAGTCCTTCCAGTAATTTGGGGATACCATCAAAGAGCAGATTCTCATATAAACCCTGGGTCGCAAAGCGTTCACGGTATTTGTCCACACAAGCCAAAGCTTCCTTTTCGTCAAATCCATAGATATGCATGAAGGTATCTTTCAACGGAGGGCCGATTAATGGTTTCAGGCTATTTAAATCAGGCGTATGTATTCCTTTTGCTTCGAGTGCATACGAAATGCATTTGGTGATGCCTTCCGCAGGGTCCGTCAGGGTACCATCAAGATCAAATAAGATATGTTTGTAAGACTTCATGTTGCAATATTACGTAATTAGAGAGGAGATTTCCAGTTAAAGGTCGAAGAAAGCATATAATGACAAGTGACAGACCAAAAAAATGAGAATTTTATTCCGCTCGACGGTTTATGCAGATCAATATTTATTAAATTTGCCGAATGAAACAAAAGAAGAAAGTTCAGGAAGTAGAA
>Ga0256796_1000606_pt1 | contig 14668 bp, 11 predicted proteins | sample MC6MC0947MT_FD_190209 | JGI IMG/M metagenome (GOLD analysis project Ga0256796, IMG submission 190209) | Metatranscriptome of enriched soil aggregate microbial communities from Iowa State University, Ames, United States - MC6-MC0947-MT... | ecosystem: Environmental > Terrestrial > Soil >...
ACCACCACCTGATCTGCCGCTCGTGCGGCAAGGCGGTCGAGATCGAGGCGCGCGAGGTCGAGGCATGGGCGCAGCGCACCGCGGCCGCACACGGATTCACGCAGGCCGAGCACGTGGTCGACATCTTCGGCCTCTGCGCCGAATGCGCGGCTGCGGCCGCCGCGGCGCCCGCCACGGCCGGCACGGCAGGCTGGGCCGCAGCGAGGTCGTGCGACCCCCGCTTCCGCCGCTGGACGGCCGGCTGGACCGGTTCGACGTCACGGTCGGCAGCGCGGTGGAGTATCTGCGCGGCGCCTGGGAGGAACTGCGGGACGTGCGCTTCGAGATCTCGGCGATGCCGCTGCACGATCGCGAGGACGGCATCCCCCGCTGGCGGGTCGACCATGCTGCGCAGCGCGTGTCACTGTACCGCGTGCCCATCGAGCGGCTGCTGCCGAAGGGTCACGACGACGCCATGCATCGGCGCGTCGCGATCGAGAGTGCGGTGTTCCACGCCGCCGCCGAGTACGTGGGCCGCGAGCCCTGGGAGCTCGGTCCCGAGGGCCGGGACTACTGAGCCACCGGTTCCGGGCGCTCTGCCGTCCGTTCGAGGTTCGGGAGCCGAGGCCGCGCAGCCCGCGGAGCGGCGCTCGGCTCGGAGCGTGGTGATCGAAGCGTTCCCTCAGGGACGCACGACGATCGGCTGCTGGGTGGCGGCGCCCGCCCACAGCGGCCAGCTGGCAATCGCGGCCGAGTCGTTCGCTCCGAGCATGCCGACGGCTGCGTTCACGCGTCCGCTGGGCTCGAGGGTGTAGCCGCCCGCATCGACGGTCACGGCGGCGGAGCCGCCGGGCTTCAACTGGACAGTCCGCTCGTCCGCGCCGCCGAGGGCGACCGTGACGGGCTCCGATTCGGCGTTGTGCAGATAGAGGGTCGCCGGCGCCCCGCCCGGAACGGAGAACATCGTCGTGGCGCCGGACGACAGCTCCGGCGAGGGCAGCGACCAGGCGAGGTCCTGCTGATCCCCCGCCCGCACCGCCTGCCGCGCGCCGGCGACGATCGGCTCGGTCGACGAGATCTCGATGTCGTAGGAGCCCTCCTTCAGTCCGGTCAGGGTGACCTCTGACGGCGAACCGGCGAGGAGATCCACGGGATACTCATCGATGACCGCCGCGGAACCGGCGGCGCGCACGCGCAGCGTGGCCTTGGCATCCTGATCCGGCGCCAGCATCCGCACCACGATGCCGGACGTGTCGTCGCCCTCGGTGGCCGGCGCGGAACGCACCCCCAGGAGGATCTGCTCGGTCTGCGCCCCGCTGATGCCGTCCTGCAGGTCGATGCCGACGGCGTCGAGCGTGCGCACCAGCGTGGACTGCAGGCTCGCCCGCACCGCCGCGCCCGACGACGAGACGTGGACGACCGGGGTCCGCGACCCCGCCGCGACGGATGCCAGCGGCACGCCGAGCTGCGTTCCCGCCGGCACGACCACGGTCGATGCCGAGCGCCTGTCGCCGTAGACGTCCAGGTCGACGGTCGCGGTGACGGCACCGGGGTTGGTGAGCAGGATGATGTCGGATGCCCCGGTCGAGACGTCCCCGCCGACGAGCCAGCTGCTCAGCGACGGCTCGCGGCAGGGTGCCGCGGCGAAGCCGCTGGCGTCCTCATCGGAGAGCTGCACGGACTCGGTGGCGGAGAACAGCGGCACCTTCCGGTCCTTCACCGCGCCGACGATGGCCTGGGTCCCCGCCGCTCCGACGGCATCCGGCGCCTCGATCGGTTCGGTCTTCGTGCCCTCGGTGTCACCGTCCGTCCGCAGGGTCATGGTCGCGGCCGACACCATGAGTCCTGCCTGCGTGGCATCCCGCCCGAGCACCCGGAAGGAGCCGTTGCACACCAGCATGGCGTCGCTGGGCACGGGCCGGACGGTCGTGGTGGCGGGAGCGGTGCGGATCTCGGGGAACGGCGCCGCCGCGGCCCCCGCTACGCCCAGTGCGCAGGCCACCGCCACGACGACCCCGGTCGCCACGCGGGTGCCGGTCGCGGCGAGACGAATGGTGCGCTGCTTCATCGGGTGGCCTCCGCCTCGTCGTGGTGATCGTCGACAGGCGCCGTCACGGCTGATTCCTCCGCGGTGTCATCGAACTCGGCCGTGCGCGGCGCGGCCTGGTCGTCGCGATGGTCGGCGATACGGCGACGAGGCAGCACGATCGGCTCCGAGGGCTCGCGCCCGACGATGCGGGAGCGGGAGCGCGCGGCACGGCGGGAAGCCCGGGTGGGGATCGCCAGCAGCAGCGCCGCCAGCAGCACGATCAGCTGCACGACGCCGACCAGCGCCGCGATCGTGCTCTGGGTCGCGGTCAGTTGGGGACGCGGGGAGATCGTGCCGTCCACGCGCCACAGCATCCCGCGCGCGGTCTGCCCGGCCTTGACGAACCCGGAACGCTGATCGATGGAGGTCGTGGCCGCGTCGCGCATCGAGCGGGCGCGGTCCTGCTCCTGCGGCGCCTGCGTGAGCAGCACGAAGCTGATCCCGTCCTTCGCCAGGTCGGACGCTGCGTCGAAGTCGCGCCCGGACATCAGATCGACGGACGTGGTCGCGACGTCGTCGCCGACCGGCTTCGTTGCCGTGTTCATCAGGGTGCTCTGCGCTCCGAGCGTCGAGCTCGCGCCCCACACGACCTGAGCGGAGAGGCTGCCGTCATTGAGGGGCGTGAGCACCAGCGTGCCGCTGTCGACGGACCCGTCGGACTGCGCGGCGACCAGCGCCGGAAGCGTGCTCGCCGGCCCGTTGTGGACCAGCGCCTGATCGAGCTGGACCGCCAGCAGAGCGGGGGTCGCGCACGCGGCGACCGTGATGCCCGCGAGAAGGGCGGCCGCGGTGCGCAGCGCGGTCAGCGCGACGACGGTGTCCAGCGTGACCAGCGCGGCGCCCACGGCGCCCAGCCAGGCCAGGCTCAGACCGCTCCCAGGCCAGACAGCCGCGCCGACGCCGTCGACGGAGGACACGACGACGCCCGCAACGAACAGTGCCGTCCCCAGGCCCGCAAGTGTGGTGGCCAGCAGCACGTAGCCGGCGCGCCAGCGCGGCGAGAGCGCCGACAGCAGGGCGAGCAGGGCGACGGGGGCGAGCAGCAGCGGCGCCCACGGCGCGAACGCGCCACCGAGGAACCAGTCCCAGCCGGCGCGGTCGATGGACGGGAAGCCGCTCGCGACGTCCAGGCGCCGGGCGGTCCCCTCGATGGCGGCCACTGCACCGGGGTCGGCCAGCAGCGCCCACGGCTCGCCGTCGCGCAGCCGGCGCACGACGAGCGGCGCGAACATCACGGCGGACGGGATCAGCAGCCAGAACACCCGGGCGGCGCCGCGCAGGCGTCGGGTGGAGATCATCAGCACGAGCGTCAGGACCCACAGCAGCACGAAGGCGGGTGCCAGCGACGGTGCACAGGCGAGCGCCGCGGTGGTGAGCACGGAGGCTGCGCCGGCGGCGCCCCAGGAGCGGTGCGCGACGACTGCGGCGTGGAACACCCACGGCAGCAGAAGATGCAACAGCACGGCGGCGGGGCGCCCCTGCACCAGGGCAGTGAGGAAGGTCGGCGCAAGCGCCCACAGCACGCCTCCCAGGATGCGCAGGCCGGCGCGGTCGGTGACGCGGGTGGCGGCGAACCATCCGCCGAGCACCGCCAGTGGCAGCGCGGCGAGCCACAGCACCACGAGCGCGAAGGAGGGCGCCCCAGGCGACAGGGTCCCGAGCACGGCCAGCACCCCGGAGAACGGATCGGCGGGACCCACGAACCCGAGGCCCACGTCCCGCAGGCCCCACGCGGCATCCCCCCAGAGCGCGGAGACGGTGCGCCGGAGCGGGAGCAGGGCACCGCCGCCGATCGTGGGCCATGCCAGCATCGAGACGAAGGCGGCGATGCTCACCACGAGAGCGGCGAGCACGGCCCATGCCCCGCCACCGCTGAAGAAGTTGAGTTCACTGACCGCACCGCGCTCGGTGCCGTGCCCGTCGTCCAGTCTCTGCTTCAGCTGCGCCCTGCTCACGCGCAGGGGCGCGATCTCGGCCCACGAGGCCCGGCGGAAGGAGCGGATGGCGGCGCGCGATCGCGCGAGTGCGCCGAGCCGCACCATGGCGGTCAGCGCTGAGCCCCACTCCGGCACGACCTCGCCGGGGCGCTTGGCGATGAGATGGGTGATCGATCGCCACAGCGCGAGAGGCAGCAGCGAGATCCAGTGCAGCGGAACCGCGACCGCCGGCGCATAGGCGAGACGTCGATGCAGCTGCGACCGGCGCGTCGCCCATGCGCGCGCCATCTGGGTGCGCGGGCGCCCGCTGGAGCCCGCGGCAGGAACGCCGAGGCGGGCCTTCGGCACGAGCACCAGGCGCGCGCCGCCCAGTCGGGCCCTGACGCCGAGGTCGAGGCCCTCATCCGCGTCGGCGAGGGCGGTGTCCGGGCGCAGCACCGCCGGCGCCTCACCGCGGATCAGCATGCCGCGCACATCCGCGCCGAGCGCATCCTCCACGTCGTCGTGCTGGCCCTGGTCGAGCTCACCCGAGGCGAGTTCGATGGTGCGGCCCCAGCGGGTCATGCTCACGCCCATCGACACGATCTCGCGGTCGTCGTCCTGCTCCACGAGCTTGGGCGCGGCGACCGCCGCCGACGGCGAGCGCTCCAGCGCCCCTGCCAGCAGTTGAAGTGCATCCGGCTCGGGGACGGTGTCCTCCGCGAGGATCCATACGGCGCTTCCCGCGGCCACACGAGGACCAGCGAGCGCCACCGCCTCGGAGAAGGTGGTGCTGGTCCGCGCCTCGATGATGCCCTCGACGATGCGGCCGATGCCCGGGAGCGCACGGACGGGTGCGGCGTCGCCGAGCACGACGACCGTCACTGCAGCCGGCGGCAGGGACTGCGCACTGAGTGCGTCGAGGGTTCGGCTGAGCTGGGCGCTCGCGGATCTCCCCGCGCGCGCGACGATGATGGCGTGGGCACGTGCTGGCATGGCCCTGTCAGCCTAAGCAGGCTTGCCCGCGCGGTCGGTCACCGCCGCGGCGCGTTCACGAAGAAGTCAGCCGATCCGCCCTCGAGGGGCGTGCGCTCTGCTGTGCGGCGCGCTCAGCTGGCGCGGCGCTTGAGCTTGCGGCGCTCGCGCTCGCTGAGCCCGCCCCAGATGCCGAAGCGCTCGTCGTTGTTCAAGGCGTACTCGAGGCACTCGCCACGCACATCGCACGAGGAGCAGATCCGCTTCGCGTCGCGCGTCGAACCGCCCTTCTCGGGGAAGAACGCCTCGGGGTCTGTCTGCGCGCACAGCGCATCGACCTGCCAGGCGAGTGCGCCGTCGTCCTCCGCCTCGACTCGGCGTACACCGGGTACGCCGAGGTTCACCGGATCGACGAACCAATTCTCAGGAACGTCTGAGCGGTAACCCGTCATCTCGATCCTCCAACCCTGCTCATGCCCCCCACGGGCCGTGCTTCAGATAATTACACCCGTGTCATTCGCTCCGGTCAAGTCGCGGATGGTAAACCCTCAAGGCCGCCTTGAAGGTTCATTGAAGCATCCTCGGCGTGTCGCGTCGGCCGCGGGGCGTGCCGACCGGGCATCTCACGACCCGCGAGAACCCGTCAGGAGCGCCCCGGCTCGGCGATGAAGACCTCGCCCGCGCCGCGCAGGGCGAGCGCGGTCTCGTCCGCACTCGCGAAGACGGCGGCACCGACGCGCACCGGGACGGTCGCTCCGTCGGAGCCCGCCACGGCGACCTCGCCGGCGGTGACCAGCGCCATCGCGGGCCCCGTCACCTCGACGGTCCGCTCGCCGGAGAGCTCGATGCGACGCAGTGCGAAGTCGGCGACAGGGATGTCATACTCGGTGACCTCTCCCCCGGCCGGCTGCACGGGCACGACGCCGGGCTCGGTGTCGACGATCGAGAGCAGCTCGTCCACGTCGATGTGCTTGGGCGTCAGTCCTCCGCGCAGCACGTTGTCGCTCGCCGCCATGATCTCCACGCCGAGACCCGAGAGGTAGGCGTGCAGCAGTCCGGCCCGCAGGAAGATCGCCTCGCCGGGGTGCAGCACGATGTGGTTCATGAGCAGCGCCACGACGACTCCCGGGTCCCCCGGGTAGCGTGTGGCGATGCCGCGCACGGCTCGCAGCGCCTCGGCGAAGCCCTCCGCATCCGCTGAGCCGAGCCCGTCGATGATGTCCTCGACGGCGGCCTGCGCGCCTCCGGAGAGCAGCCAGCCGATCGTGGCGCGCAGCGCCTCCGCGTCCGCTCCCGCGCCGAGGCGCTCGCGCAGTGCGACCACGCCGGCCGTGTCAGGGAACGACGCCAGCATCCGCAGAGTGTCGGCGACGGGCCTCAGCCCACCGAGAGCCTCGAAGCGGTCGCTGAGGGCCACGATGAGCTCCGGCTTGTGATTGTCGTCACGGTAGTTGCGAGCGGGATCCGCGGGGTCCAGACCCGCCTCCCGGGCGAACCCCTCCCGCGCCTGCGCACGGGTGGGATGCACCTGGATCGACAGCGGATCGGCCGCCGCGAGCAGCTTGAGCAGGTAGGGCAGCGATCCGCCAGTCACTGCGTCGAGCGTGCCCGCGCCCTGGACCTCGGCCGGGTCGCCGGGGTGATCACCGAACCAGACCTCGGCCTCGGGCCCGCCCGACGGGCTGCGCCCTTCGAGGCCGGCCAGCAGAGTCGTCGATCCCCAGGCGTAGTCGCGCGGCTCGTTCGTGATCATCAGCAGCATGCCTCCCAGCGTAGGGCGTGACCGGAGGTCGTCACCGGAGGTGTCTCCGCGGCGGGCCGCGGAATCACAGGCCGCGTGGGCCGCCGGGCGGTAGCCTGAACGCGATGGCCGTGTACACCAAGCATCCCGTGGCTGCGCCACCCGCCGCTCCCGCCCGCGAGACGACGGGGCACCTGATGGTGCGCGCGTACGCCGTGCTGTGCCTGTTCAGCGTGTTCGCGCACACGGCCGTGTACAACCTGCTGGGGACGGCGGGCTCCGCCGTGGTGCTCGTCGTGCTCACGCTCGGAGCGCTGGGCATCTGGGTGCCGGCGATCGCGAGACAGCGCCCGACCCGCTTCCCCTGGCGCCGGCTGCCGTGGGCCGCGCTGGGCTACGGTGCGCTGGCGCTGATCTCGGTGCTGTGGTCACGATGGCCTGCCGCGACACTGCTGACCTGGTCGCTGACGGCCGCGATCACCGCCACCGCACTCATGGTGGCGACGATGCTCACCTGGCAGGAGATCGTGCGGGCGCTCTCGACCACACTGAAGCTCATCCTCGGCCTCTCCGTGGTGATCGAGCTGTGGGTGGCGCTGGTGGTGCGGCATCCGATCCTCCCGAACTTCGCCCAGCTGCCGCCGGGCAAGATCAACCCAGTCAGCTACTGGGTGCGCGGGAACCTCTTCAACGGCGGACGGATCCAGGGGATCGTCGGCAACGCGCACGAGCTGGCGATGATGTGCCTGTTCGCGCTGCTGGTCTTCGCCGTGCTCTACGCGGCGCGGGTGCGCCGACGCGGCCTGCTGATCGGGTGGGCCGTGCTCGCCGTCGTGCTGCTGGTGAAGGGCGCCTCAACGACCGTCTACCTCGGCATCGTCGTCATCCTCGCCGTCGCCGCCGCCGCGCTCATCGCCCGCGCCGCGAAGACTCCCGCGGCACGTCGCGGCGTGTACCTCACGTTCACCGCGATCGCCGTCGTCGGCGTCGCCGCCGCCGTGCTGCTCCGCGACCGCGTGCTGGGGCTCTTCGGAAAGGGCTCCGACCTGACCGGCCGGGTGGAGATCTGGCAGGCCGTCTGGGATCGGGCGATCACGCGACCGGTGTTCGGCAACGGGTTCTCGTCGCCGTGGGTCCCCTGGGATCCGGCCTTCGACCGCTGGATCCTGAACCACGGGATCACCGTCTTCCACGCGCACGATATGTGGCTGGACGTCTTCCTGCAGCTCGGGATCGTCGGCGTCGTGGTGATGCTCGTCGCCTGGCTCGCGCTGCTCTGGCGCTCGTGGTTCTTCGCGGTGGACCGTCCGCGGTGGGACCTCGACGCGCAGCGACCGTACTCGGCGCTGTCCATGCTGCCCCTGCTGCTGACCACCGCGCTGCTCTTCGAGGGGGTCGCGGAGTCCGCGCCGATCATGCTGTGGGGCTGGATGCTGCTGATCCTGCTGTCGTTCAAGATGAAGTCGGTGCCGCTGATCGGCATCGGAGTCGGCGAGCGCACGCCCGTGATCTCGCACGGACCGCAGGCCCGGCAGGTGCCATGACCTTGCTACGGCCCATGGCGGCGCTGCTGGCATCGGCGGAGTTCGCCCGCGCCTACACGCTCACCGCGCTCGCTGCGGCCTTCGCATCGTTCATGATCGAGCGGCTGACGTCGACGACCACGATGGTGACGATCTTCGCCCTGCTCGCCCTGGTCGGCGCCGGGATGCTCATCGCCCGCCGCGAGGAGCTCTCGCTGCTGCGTTTCGCCCCCACTTCGCTGCTCGGTTTCCTGACGCTCGCGATCGTCAGCGTGCTGTGGTCCGGGAACAAGCCCCACACGGTGCTCGGATGGCTGGCGCTGCTGGGCATGGCGACCATCGCGATCACGATCGGACACGTGCGCGACACCCTGCAGACCGTGCGCGCCATCGGCGACACCCTGCGCTGGCTGCTGTCCATCTCGCTGGGGCTCGAGATCCTCGCCGGCATCCTGCTGGACATGCCCCTCCCCCTTTTCGGGATCGAGGGGAACCTCGCGCTGGGCGGACCGATCCAGGGCATCTTCGGCACCCGCAACCTGCTCGGCTTCATGGCCGTGGTGGCGCTGATCACGTTCGTGATCGAATGGCGCACCCAGTCGGTGAGCCGCGTGGTCGGCGTGCTGTCCGTCGCGCTGGGCGGCTTCCTCGCACTGCTGTCCGCCTCGCCGACCGTGGTCGTGCTCGCGGCCGCCGTGGGCGTGACGACCGTCGCCCTCACCATCGTGCGGCACGCCCCGCCCGCCCGCCGCGCGCTCGTGCAGTGGCTGCTGGGTGCGGCGGTGGTGGCAGGGCTCGTGCTGGCATTCGCGCGACGGCATCAGATCATCCAACTGCTGGATGCGGGCTCGGACTTCTCGACCCGCGCGGACCTGTGGAACGTCATCCTCGACTGGGTCGGTGAGAAGCCCGTCACCGGTTACGGCTGGTTCGGACCCTGGACCGGCGGCGAGTACCCGTTCCAATACATCAACTTCCAGCTGTCGAACCATCACCAGTCGGCGCTGAACTCGTACTTCGACGTGCTGCTGCAGCTGGGGGTGCTGGGACTCGCGCTGTTCCTGGTGCTCGGAGGCGTCGCGACCGTGCGTTCCTGGCTGGTGGCCAGCGTGCGGCGTTCGGTCGTGTACGCCTGGACGCCGCTGCTGCTGGTGACGCTCGCCGTGGAGTCGATGTTCGAGAGCTTCACGCTCGTCGGGGCCGGCTGGCTGCTCCTGGTGCTGTGCGCTCTGCGAGCAGGACAGACCAGGTCGTGGCGTCAGAACATCGACGACGCGCACACCGGGGTGATACCGACACTGGGGCCGCAGCGCTAGCCGAGCCACCGCCCGGGGTCTCGGCTCAGCCGAGCGTCTTGAGCTTCTCCGCCCAGGCCAGCGCGTCACGGACACCCTCGTCGATGGTCCGCTCGGCCTTCCATCCGAGAGCCCGCTCCGCGCGGCCGACGAGCGCGAAGGCGCCTGCCTGATCACCCGGTCGGCGTGGGCCCTCAACGACCTCGAGATGCTCTCCCGTGACGCGGTCGAAGGCGTCGACGAGCTCTCGAACCGTCACGCCCTCTCCCGTGCCGACGTTCATCGCGACATAAGGCGCGTCTGTCGTCGCGATGTCGTCGAAGCGCTGGACGGCGGCGACGTGCGCACGTGCGAGATCCCAGACATGGACGTAGTCGCGCAGGCCCGAGCCGTCGCGCGTGTCCCAATCGGTGCCGGTGATCGTGAACGGGATGCCCGCGTCGTGCGCGGTCATGATCTTGCCCAGCGCATGCGAGGGGGCTGGGTTCTGCAGGCCGGTACGCAGCTGCGGGTCCGCGCCGATCGGGTTGAAATAGCGCAGGGCGATCGCACGGATCTCCCCCGCGGCCGCCGCGTCGCGCAGGATCTGCTCGACCAGCCACTTGGTGTTCGCATAGGGGCTGCCCGGTGCGATCTCGCCGGTCTCATCGACGCCGCCACCGGAGTCACCGCGGTATACCGCCGCAGACGAGCTGAACAGCACACGCGTGATCCCCCGTTCGGCCAGGTGCCGAATCAGCGTGATCGTGCGCCCGACGTTCACGTCGTAATATCCCAGCGGGTCGGCCACCGATTCGGGCACGACGATGCGAGCCGCGCAGTGGATGACGAGGTCGATGTCCGGGTGCTCGTCGACAATTCGATCGAGCAGTGCGACGTCCGCGATATCGCCCTCGTAGAGCTCGCGACCCTCGCCGAAGACCGAACGACCGGTGGAGAGATCGTCAAGCAGCACGACGTCAATACCCGCGTCGGTGCAGGCGCTCGCAACAGTGGACCCGATGTATCCGGCGCCGCCGGTGATCAATGCCTTCATCGGGGCCATGCTATCCCGTGCTCCCGGCCACCCGCTCCTCCAGCGTTCCCTCGGCGACGCCCGGTAGGCTGTCACCTCGTGACCCATGTGCTGCAGAACGTCGTCTTCCCCCTCGACCGGGACCCCGATCTGCTCCCTCTCTACGCGGACCCCGAGACCTGGTCGGTCATCGACGAGGAGCCGGTGCGCGTCTCGAACAGGGCGCACCTCGGCAACATCCTCGGCCGCCATCGCGCCCGCATCGTGTCGGGCCGTCGCGTTTCTCTGGGCACCTACTTCAACGCGTTTCCGGCGTCGTACTGGCAGCACTGGACGAGCGTGCGTCAGGTGCGCCTCACCGTTCACACCAGCGGCCCGGCGACGATCCTCGTGTACCGCTCGAACGGCAGCGGCATCCGGCAGCGCATCGCGACGCGGGAGGTCTCGGGCGAGACCTCGACGTCGTTCGACCTTGAGCTCACGGAATACAGTGACGGAGGCTGGATCTGGTTCGACGTCGTCGCAGACGATAAGCACGCGATCCTCGAGGGTGCCGAGTGGACTACGGAGCAGGAGCCTGCCCGTCTCGGTAAGGCATCTCTCGGCATCACGACCTACAACAAGCCCGACTACTGCGTCGACACGCTGCGCGCACTCGCGGCGTCCCCAGACGCGATGGAGTTCGTCGACCGCGTCTTCCTGATAGATCAGGGCACGCAGCTGGTCGCGGACCAGGACGGCTTCGACGAGGTCGCCGCAAAGCTCGGTGAGACGCTGCAGGTCATCCGGCAGGGCAATCTCGGCGGTTCCGGCGGCTTCGCGCGCTCGATGCACGAGACGCTGCAGCGTCCCGAGAGCGACTTCGTGCAACTACTGGACGACGATGTGCGCCTGGAGCCCGAGTCACTGCGGCGATCGATCGTCTTCGCTCGCTACGCGACCACGCCCGTACTCGTCGGCGGGCACATGTTCGACCTGCTCGACCGGCCCAAACTGCACGGATGGGCAGAGGTCGTCGACGAGCATCCGTTCATGTGGCGCAACCTCTACCAGGAGAAGATGCCGCACGATTTCGGCGTCGCCAACCTACGCCAGTCACCCCTCCTGCACATGAGGATGGATGCGGACTACAACGGCTGGTGGATGTGCCTGATTCCACTCGACGCGATCCGCGAAGTGGGGCTCTCGCTGCCGGCGTTCATCAAGTGGGATGATGCCGAGTTCTGCCTGCGCGCGGGCAAGGCCGGATTCCCGACCGTCTCGCTGCCAGGCGTGGCGCTGTGGCACGTGTCGTGGGTGAACAAGGATGACACGATCGACTGGCAGGCGTACTTCCATGCACGCAACCGCATCGTCGCGGGCCTGCTGCACTCGAGCGCGCCGCGCGGCGGCCGGCTGCTGAAGCACAGTCTGCGCGTGGATCTCAAGCACCTGATGATGATGCAGTACTACCCGGTGGCTCTTCGCACAAGGGCGCTGCGCGACGTGCTGTCCGGCCCCGGCCACATGCGCGAGAACCTCGCGACCGCCATGCCGGCGGCAAGGACACTGGCGGCGGAATTCCCCGAGACGGTCGTGCACCGCGATCCCCGCACGGTGCTGCACTCGCGTCGCGGCAGGCAGGTATACAAGCAGACCAAGCAGCACGAGTTCGACAGCCCCACAGGACTCGCGTTGCGTTGGTTCACTTTGCGGACGCTCGTCGCTCACTGGCTCCGCACTCCAGATCCTGCGAATGTCGCTCAGCCCGAGGTCGAATTCGGCAAGGGCGACGCACAATGGTGGCGAGTGCCGTATTTCGACAGCGCTTTGGTGAGCTCCGCCGACGGTTCCGGAAAGAACATCTACACCAGGGACCGCGCCCAATACCGTCGCATGTTGAGAGAGTCGATTCTGCTGCACCGGCGATTGAAGCGGAATTGGGCGAAACTCCAAGCGGAATACCGGGACGCGCTCCCCGAGCTCGTATCAGACGCCTCCTGGGAGAAGACGTTCGAGGCGCAGGCATGACCGCCGCATTCGATCCCGCCTCCGCGGCGATCGTCATCGTCACCTTCAACCGCTCGCATCTGCTCAAGGGGCTGCTCACCAGCATCCGCACGATGGATCCGAAGCCGGGTCGCGTCGTCATCATCGACAATGCGTCCACCGATGACACCACCGCTCTGGTCGAGTCGTTCCGCGACGACCTCGGCACCGAGATCGTCTACCGTCGCCTGGAGACGAACACCGGGGGCTCCGGCGGATTCAGCGAAGGAATGCGCACCGCCTACGAGCTCGGTGCCGAGTGGATCTGGATGATGGACGACGACGTCGAGGTGCTCCCCGACGGCCTCGCCCGGATGGGGCACTGGTCCGGTCGCTTCAAGAGCATCCAGGGCCGCCGCTACGACTACGACGGCAGCGAGTTCTACTGGCAGTACCGCATCGCCGATCGGATGGGTATCCCGATCCCGTTCGCCCCGTCGAAGTTCGAGGCGTCCGGGTTCAAGGAGATGAACAGCGGATGCTTCGAGGGGATGTTCATCCACCGCTCGATCGTGCAGCAGATCGGCCTCCCCGACCCGCGCTTCTTCATCTACTGGGACGACCAGATGTACGGCTGGCTGGCCTCGCGCCTGACCACCGCAGTGATCGTGGACGAGTTCGTACTGCGTCGCACCCGCGAAATCAAGCAGTGGGACATGGGCATCCGTCACATGAACGCGTCCAGCAACGCGTACCGCTACTACATCATGCGCAACCGCGCCTTCATCAAGCACTACTACCGCACGAAGGGCGCCTACAACCCCGTGCTGTTCGGTCTGGGCACCACGGCCACGTTCTTCAAGGAGCTCATCCGGCTCTTCTTCGTGGAGCGCACGGTGCGCGGCACGAGCAACCTGTTCCGTGGCCTGCGCGACGGCGCCCGGATCGGCCGCGACCGCACCTGGCAGCCGATGCCGCCGCTGGAGGCGTGATGAGCGAGCCGCAGCCCGAGTACGTGTGGGCCTTCCCCCCGGAGAAGCCGAAGCGCGGCCGCGTCTGGCTGATCGTGGGCCTCGCGGTCGTCGCGGTCGCCATCGTCGCAGGGCTGCTCTGGCTGTTTCTGCGCCCTGCGACCCCGGCGCCGGTCCCGACGGCCACGACGAGCGCGTCACCTTCGGCATCCGCGAGCCCGACGCCGTCAATGAGTCCGTCCGCTTCGCCGACCCCGACGCAGCCGCCGGCGACGACTGCACCTCCGGTTCCGGACCCGGCTCTGTCCGTCTTCCAAGGCAAGGTCTCGCCCGTGCTCAACAACGCGCAGCGCGGCTTGCAGATCGTCGGAGAGTCCGACCCTCAGGAAGCGGCGCAGAACGTGGGCTTCCTACAGGAGGACGCCGGGAGACTCGCTGAGGTCGTCGCACCGGATTCGATCGCCTCGCGCTGGAGCACCGGGCTCGACACCTACGCCACCTCGCTACAGGCGCTTCGCAAGGCGTACGAGGGCGGGACTGCGGCCGATCGCGAGCTGTCCGCCACGAAGTCGGCGCTCAAAGCGCTGACCGATATCGCAGCTGGACGCTGATCGACCCTCAGCGCGTGTTGTAGTCGGCGTTGTAGCGGTCGAGAACGTCGGCGATCGGCGCGTCCATCGCCAGAACGCCCTTGTCCAGGTAGAGGCCGCGCGTGCAGAAGCGCCGCAGGTCGCGCTCGTTGTGGCTGACGAAGAACAGGGTGCGGCCGTCGGCGAGCAGCTCGTCGATGCGGGTGTAGCACTTGTCGCGGAAGGCCTTGTCGCCGACAGCGAGCACCTCATCGACGAGCAGGATCGGCTCGTCGAGCTGAGACACCACCGAGAACGCAAGGCGCACCTTCATGCCGTTGGAGAGATGCTTGTACGGGGTGTCCTCGAAGCCCTCGAGCTCGGCGAACCCGATGATCTCGTCGTACCGGCTCGCGATCTCCGCGCGCGACATGCCGTGCAGGCCCGCCGTCATCCTCACGTTCTCGCGAACCGTGAGGTCGCCCACGAATCCGCCGGTGAGCTCGATGAGGGGCGCGACTCCGCCGTGCACCTCGACCCCGCCCTCATCGGGCAGCAGGACGCCTGCGACCAGTCGGAGGAGCGTGGACTTGCCCTGGCCGTTGCGGCCGACCACGCCGATCGACT
>Ga0256796_1000607_pt1 | contig 14657 bp, 14 predicted proteins | sample MC6MC0947MT_FD_190209 | JGI IMG/M metagenome (GOLD analysis project Ga0256796, IMG submission 190209) | Metatranscriptome of enriched soil aggregate microbial communities from Iowa State University, Ames, United States - MC6-MC0947-MT... | ecosystem: Environmental > Terrestrial > Soil >...
CACGAGCTCGTCGCCGTCGACCGTCGCGAAGGGGGTGCCGTGCGCGATCGTGCGCGTCGCTCCCGCGGCATCCGTCAGGGTCAGTTCGCCGATCGCCCCCGCGACCGCCGCGACCCCGTCCCCGCGGAACCGCAGCACGCATCCGCCCACGCTCTCCAGCACGGCGGCATCCGGGCGGTTCCCGACAGCGCGGTTGGCGTCGCGCAGCGCGGTGCGGTCGGCGACACCGGATGCCGAGACGCCGAGCGCTGCGTGCCCGAACCGCCCCAGGTCCTGCGCGAGCAGCTGCAGCGAGGGCCGCACGACCTCGATGCTCTTATCTCTCCCACCAGCGACGGCGCCCGAGTCCGCCTCCGACGCTGAGCCCGTCCCGTCGAGCGCAGCGGCGGAGCGACCCGGCACGGCAAAGGACGCCTCCCGCTCGGCCCGCTCGAACCTCACCAGCGTCCCCGGCGAGAGCAGCGCCGGCGGATCGCGGTCGATGTCCCACATCGCGGCATCCGTGCGGCCGATCAGCTGCCAGCCACCCGGGCTCTCGCGCGGGTACACGCCGGTGAAGTGCCCGGCCAGAGCCACGGAGCCCGCCGGCACGCGGGTGCGCGGCGACGAGCGGCGCGGCACGTCGAACAGCGGATCGGTGCTGACCGTGTACCCGAATCCGGGCGCGAATCCCGAGAACGCGACCTGCCATTCGGCGGAGAGATGCCGGTTCACGACCTCCTCCGCGGAGACGTTGAGCAGCGTCGCCACCTCGTCGAGGTCCTCGCCGTCGTAGCGCACGGCGACGGTCACCTCACGGGTGTGCGGCACGTGCTCGGCATCCACCTCGGTCGACTCCAGCACCGCAGCCAGCTCGCAAGCCGAGACCCTCAGCGGGTCGAAGCGCACCAGCACGGTGCGCGCGCCCGGGATGCGCTCGACGACGCCGGGCACTCCGTCCCATGCGAGGTTGAGCCGCATGGCCTCGTCGAGGTCGGCGGCTTCGACGAGCAGGGCGCGATCGGATGCGGTGAGGATGCGCATCAGACGACGTATTCCGCGTTCGGCACGTCGGTGATGAACATGTAGCCGGGAGCATGCGTCACGGCGAACGGCGGCTTGGATGCCATGATCGCTGCCTGCGGTGTGACCCCGCAGGCCCAGAAGACGGGGATCTCGCCCTCACGCACATCGGGGGCGTCACCGAAGTCGGGGCTGCCCAGGTCGAGGATGCCGAGGGAGGCCGGGTCTCCGACGTGCACCGGGGCGCCGTGGACGGCGGGGGTCCGCCCGGAGATCTGCACGGCATCCGCCACCCTGCCCGCGGGGATGGGCCGCATGGAGACGACCATCTCGCCGCGCAGCCGGCCCGCCGGAGTGCAGTCCACATTCGTACGGTACATCGGCACGTTGCGGCCCAGTTCCTGATGCCGGATCGGGATGCCTGCCTCGGCCAGCCCGGTCTCGAAAGTGAAGCTGCACCCGATCAGGAACGCGACGAGGTCGGGATGCTCTGCCCACGCCGCACTCGCGTCGGAGACCTCCTCGGCCAGCTCGCCGTCGCGCCAGATGCGGTATCGGCCGATGTCGGTGCGGATGTCGCTTCCCGGCGCAAGCGCCGATTCGGTCCTCCCCTGCTCGATGACCTCCAGCACGGGACAGGGCTTCGGGTTGCGCTGCGCGTAGAGCAGCGTCTCGAAGGCCCAGTCGGCCGGCACTGCGATCAGGTTCGCCTGGGTGAGGCCCGCCGCCACCCCGCTGGTGGGCTCGGCGAGACCCTCGCGGTACGCGCGACGTGCGGCGCGTGCGGCGGCGAGCTGGTCGACGGTGGCGACGACGCTCATCTCAGGCTCCCCGACCCGCGAACGGAGCGATCGTGATGCCCGCCTCCTGCAGCATCCGCTTGGTCTCGGTCGCCATCGCGATGGCGCCGGCGCTGTCGCCGTGCACGCAGATCGACTGCGCGTCGACGTGCACGTCCGTGCCGTCGATCGCACGGATCACGCCGGTCTCGGCGAACCGCACCATGCGCTCCGCGACCGCGGTCGCGTCGTGCAGCACGGCGCCTTCCTGGGTGCGCGAGACGAGCTGCCCGTCGGGCTGGTAGGCGCGGTCGGCGAAGGCCTCGGCCGCGACGGCGAGCCCGGCGCGAGACGCGACCTCGAGGACCACGCCACCTGCCAGGCCCAGCAGCACCAGGTTCGGATCGATCGCCTTGATCGCGGCGACGACGTCGGCTGCCCGCCGCTCATCGCGCGCGATCGTGTTGTACAGCGCGCCGTGCGGCTTCACGTACGCGACCCTGCCGCCGGCCGCCTTCGTGAGGCCCTCCAGCGCGCCCAACTGATACTCGACGTGGGCCTGCAGCGTGGCCGAATCGATCTCGACGTTCGTGCGCCCGAAGTTCTCGTAGTCGCGGTACCCCGGGTGGGCGCCGATCACCACTCCGTTGCGCACAGCCGCGTCGAGCGTCGACCGGATGCCCTCGGGACTGCCGGCGTGGAATCCGCATGCCACGTTCGCGCTGGTGACGATCTCGAGCATGGCCGCGTCGTCGCCGACGATGCGGTCGGGGGTGTTCTCGCCCAGGTCGGAGTTCAGATCGATGGATGCCATGTCGGCCCCTTCCGTTGAGTGATGAGTGCGCGGCTCAGGCCCCGACGCCGAGGAAGGCGAAGATCGGGCCGATCGAGACGGCGCCCATGTACCAGGTCAGCAGCGTGACCAGCGTGCCGGCGATCAGGAGCCACAGCGGGTACTTGCGTGCTCCCAGCAGGTCGCGGCGGAACCAGCCGATGTACATGAACACGGTCAGTCCGATCGGCAGGATCAGGCCGTTGAAGCCGCCGACGAACACGAGGATCGCCGCGGGCGCGGTGCCGATGAGCAGGTAGATGAGCCACGACACGACGATGAACGCGACCGTCGCCCACTGCAGCGACCAGCCGCCCAGGAACCGCTTGTTGAACGTGGAGAGGAACGTCGCCGAGGTGTAGGCGGCGCCGATCACCGAGCTGAGCGCCGCGGCCCAGAAGATGGCGCCGAAGATGCGCAGGCCCGCGTCGCCGAGCACGGCGCCGAACGCCTGGCCGGCGGGGTTGGCGGCCTGGCTGGACAGGTCGAGGGTGACGCCGGAGGCGACGACGCCGAGGATCGCGAGGAACAGCACGTACCGCATGACGCCGGTGACGAAGACGCCGTTGGCGGCCGCGCGCATCACGGGTCCGGCGTGCTCCGGGCCGGTGTGGCCGGATGCCAGGTAGCGGTGCGCGCCCGAGTAGGTGATGTAGCCGCCGACGGTGCCGCCGACGATCGTGGTGATGGTGGCGAAGTTGATGGTGTCCGGAACGACCGTCTGTCGCAGGGCGTCGCCGATCGGCGGGCCGGAGACGATCGCGACGATCACGGTCATGATGATCATGCCGACGCCGAGGATGATGAGCACGACGTCCATCACCGGTCCGGCCTTCTTGACCAGGAAGATGATGATCGCGAGCGCTCCGGTGATCAGGCCGCCGATCTTCGGATCGACGCCGAGCAGGGCGTTCAGGCCCAGCCCGCCACCGGCGATGTTGCCGATGTTGAACGCCAGGCCGCCGATGATGACGAGCACGGCGATGACGTGACCCGAGAAGGGGATCGCGCTGTTGGCGAGTTCACCGGCGCGCTTGCCGGACGAGGTGATCATGCGCCAGATGTTCAGCTGCACGCAGATGTCGATGATCACCGAGAGCAGGATGGCGAACGCGAACGCCGATCCCATGTTCGCGGTGAAGGTGGCGGTCTGGGTGATGAACCCGGGGCCGATGGCGGAGGTCGCCATGAGGAAGATGGCGCCGATGACGGCACTGCGGCCCACGCGCTTCTTCGCGGCGGCCAGGCGCGCTTCGTCCTCGGCGGAGAGGGCAGGAGGTGTCTGCTCGGACATGAGGGGAGGTCCCATCGTCGTTGGTGGGTGTCGGATGACACCGAGTGTAGAACATATCAGGCCGGATTGTTGAACAATCTTTCATGACGCGCCCCCTCCCCTACCCTGGTGCTATGCCCACGCACACCCCGCTCGTCGACATCCTGCGCGAGAGGATCATCGACGGCGACTTCGCCCCGGGTTCGCGCCTGTCCGAGTCGACCCTCGCCGAGCAGCTGGAGGTGTCGCGCAACACGCTGCGCGAGGCGTTCCGCGTGCTCGCGGAGCAGGGCCTGATCGAGCACGTGCCGCACCGCGGCGTCTCGGTGGCATCCCCCACGATCGCCGACGTGATCGACATCTACCGCGCCCGCCGCGTGATCGAATGCACGGCACTGCGCCACTCCGAGCCCGAGCATCCGGCGGTCCGTCTGATGAGGGAATCGCTGGCGGATGCCGAGGAGCACCTTCCGGCCGAGGACTGGCGCCGCGTGGGCAGCGCCAACATGGCCTTCCACGACGCGATCGTCGCCCTGGCCGACAGCCCCCGGCTGGCCCGCACCTACCGCGATGTCGCCGCAGAGCTGCGCCTGGTGTTCCTCGAGATCGACGACCCGCGAGCCCTCCACGAGCCCTTCGTGCGCAAGAACCGCGCGGTGCTGGAGACCCTGCTCGAGAGGGGCCCCGCGGCGGCGGCCGATGAGTTGGAGCGCTACCTGATGGCATCTGAGCGCACCGTGCTCGGCGCCTTCACCCGCATGGGCAAGGCCTGAACTCTCGCACATCCATCCGCTGAACAATCATTGCTTTCTTGTTCAACGATCCCTACCGTGTCGAGGAACAACGTTTCTTCAACGCGGAAGGATGATCATGCGCCCCTCCCCAGCTCGCGCCCCGCGCAGTTCGGCGACATGGAAGTTCAGACGAGGCACGACCGGCAGCGCCCTCCTGGCGCTCACGGTCGGCTCCACACTCGCCCTCGCGGGCGCATCGGCAGCAACGGCGTCCCCCGCCGACGACGCCGGCCCGCGCTCGGTGACGGCGCTGGTCCCCGCCACGCCTGAGGTCAGCGCGACGATCGCCGCCTTCGCTCCTCACGGATGCACGGACGCCGCGCTCCCGATCACGGTCGAGGAGTCGCGCCTCACAGCGGTGCTCCCCGATGCTGCGGATCCGACCCGGCCTGCGGAGCGGACCTTCGCCCGCACCATGGTCGAGGGGGCCGGTCTCGGCGAGTGGACGTCGTCGTTCGCAGGCAGGCTCTGCGACCAGAAGACTCTCGCCAAGGCCACCGAGACCGTGAAGCGACTCGGCACGCACCTGTGGCGGGATGCTGTCAAGCGCGCCCAGTCGACCGGCCCGGGCGAAGGCGTGCTCCCGGCCGGCGACGACCGGCCGCTGTACTGGACGCGCATAGAGGCGATGTCGGTGCTGCACCAGTGGAAGGCGGGCTTCGCCATGACCACCGAGCAGCGTGCAGAGCTGGTCGAGGCGTTCGACAGGGCCTCCCGCGGCATGGGCGACATCTCGTTCCCCGCCGGCAACGTCAAGCGCGTCCTGGTCAGCGGCTTCGACCCGTACACGCTCGACGGCGGCAAGACCGGCTCCGCACCCGGCACGGTGGGCAACAACATCCGCCACGGCAACCCGTCCGGAGCGACGGCCCTGTCCATCGACGGCACGACGACGACCGAGGCTGACGGCACGGTCATCTTCTACGAGGCATACACGCTGCCCGTGAGCTACCCCGAGTTCGAGAGGGGCTACCTCGAGGACACCGTCGGTCCGTTCATGCGCCCCGGCAAGCGCCAGCTCGACGCATCGATCACGGTGAGTCAGGCCGGCGGCTCGCAGTTCAACCTCGAGCAGTGGAACGGGCGCTACCACGGCCCCACTCTCGGCAACGATCGCTACACCCCGTGCACGACGATCGGAGGCGTGCCGGAGCTCGCGGTGGACAACATCGGCTGCAACACGCAGGTCGTCGACCGCTGGGGCGGCGGGGACACCCTCACCGATCCGCCGCAATGGACCTCTGCAACCCTGCCCATGGAGCAGATGATCGCGGCTCGCACCGGCTCCGACATCCCGCGCCCTCCGGGGGACACCTGGCCGGATGAGTCCGTCGCCTTCGGCGCGGTGTGGAACACGAACTATTCGTACTTCGCCGACTGCTCCTCGCCCGTCGTGACGAGCGTGAACCAGCGCGAGGTCGCGTACCCGCCGTCGGTCGCCCCCACGCCGCCGCCCGCCGACTCGTGCGCCCGCAGCGGCGCCGGCGGTTCGTACCTGTCGAACGAGTCGGCCTACCGCAACACACTGCTGCGCGACCGGATGGGGATGACCATTCCGGCCGGACACATCCACACGCCGGACATGCAGCACTTCGAGTCGGACTTCGGAGTGAGCGATGCCACGTTCGACGCGTGGCGCAGCGCGATCGCGGGGCAGGCCCGCGAGCTGATCCAGGTGGTCGGCGAGAGCAGCTGAGCGCGGTTCCGCAGACCGCTGAGCATCGAGGAGCGCCGGGAGCGCGGCGGGTTTCGCAACCCGCCCGCTTCCGGCGCTCCTCGCGGTGCGGCCCTCATGACGAACAGACAGCGGATGCATGACAAATGGACAGTATCTGCATGACGAACGGACAGGTGAACGTGCCGTCCTGGAACCCATCCGCCAGATGTCCGCCGCCCATTCTCCAGTTGCTTGACAGGGTCCAAAAACGCTCGTTACGTTGAGCGGGCTTCGGAGTCGGACCGCGACGCAAAGACGCACACCGGCCGGATCCGAGGTCCGCTCGCCGACCAGGCGTGCGGAATCGCTCAGTTCACAAGGAGCATTCCATGCGAATCAAGAGAACGATCGCGCTGGCTGCCACCGCAGCCGCCGCACTCAGCCTCGGCGCGGCAATCCCCGCCGCCGCGGCGACGCCCACCGTCGATTCCGGCATCCCGAGCTATCAGGAGTTCGCCTCATCGACCTATCGCGACATCGACGGCGGCTACGTCGTCAACGGCGACGAGCTCGTCTCGGGTCAGGGAGAGCTGCACGCCTTCTACGACCGCCTCGTCGGGTCCGACTCGCTGACCGACGGACTGATCGTCAACACCGTCAACGGCGTCGACGACAAGTGGTCGGCCGCACAGGTCGGCAATCTCACCTACTGCGTGAGCACCAAGTTCGGCGCGCGTCACGACGACATCGTCGCCGCGATGGAGAGCGGTGCGGCCCTGTGGGAGTCCGCATCCTCGGCGATCGACTTCGTCTACGTCAGCAGTGCCGACGGCAACTGCACCACGCGCAACAAGTCGGTGCTGTTCTCGGTCGAGCCGGTCCAGACGTCCCAGTACATCGCTCGCGCGTTCTTCCCGAGCACGCCGGACCGTCAGATGAACGTCCTCGTCGACGACTCGATCTGGTCGTCGGGCTCCTGGACGCCGACGAACATTCTCGGCCACGAGCTCGGGCACACGCTCGGCTTCCGCCACGAGCACACGCGCCCCGAGTCGGGCACGTGCTTCGAGGACAACAACTGGCGTCCGCTCACGCCCTACGACTCCTCGTCGATCATGCACTACCCGCAGTGCAACGGCACCTCGGATGACCTTTCGATGACGAGCACCGACCGCGCAGGCGTGGTCGCTCTCTACGGGAACTGACGCACTCCCCGTCGTTCCACCCGGGCCCGGTCGTTCGCGACCGGGCCCGGGTCGCGTTCGAGCGTCAGACCGCGGGCGCCGATCCTCGCACGACCAACTCGGTCGGCAGGATCGTCAGCGGCGCCGGGCGTCGTCCTGCGAGCACGTCGATGATCATGCCGGCGAGCATCTCGCCCTGATGGAACATCGGCTGGCGCACGCTGGTCAGATCGGATGCCGCGGCCAGGGCGGAGTCGTCGAAGCCGATCACCGCCACATCCTCCGGGACGCGCAGCCCCGCCGAGCGCAGCACGCCGATCGCACCGCGGGCCATCAGATCGCTGGCGATGAAGATCGCATCCGGACGCTCGGGCTGCTCGAGAAGACGCGCGGCGGCGTCCGCCCCGCCCTGCTCGCTGAAGTCGCCGTCGACCTCGCCTGCGGGCTCGAGTCCGGCATCCGCCAGCGCGGCCAGGAAGCCGTCTCGCCGGTCGATGCTGACCGACATGGTCATGGTGCCCGTGATCGTCGCGATGCGTCGGCGTCCGAGCGCGATCAGATGGGCAACCGCATCACGGGCAGCGGCCACGTTGTCGACGTCGATGATGATGTCGCTGTCCTGCGCGTTCGACCGGCGACCGCCGAACACCACCGGCACGGCGTCGGCGATGCTCCCGACGAACGAGTCACTGGTGTGGTGCGACACGATGATCGCGGCATCCACCCCGCCGTTGCGCACGAAGCGCACCATCTTGCCGCCCGGGTCATCGCTGGCGATGAGCAGGTTGAGGATGTAGTCCGAGTCCGCCAGGCGCGCACTGATCCCGGCGACGACGGATGCCAGGAACGGGTCGCCGAAGAAGCGCGTGGTGTCCTCGGGGACCACCAGCCCGATCGCGTAGGTCTGCCGGCTGGCGAGGGAGCGGGCGGCACGGTTGGGCGCGTAGTTCAGCTGGGCGATGGCCGTCTGCACGGCGGAGAGCGCCTCAGGGCTGACCGCCGTGGAGCCGTTCACGACTCGGGACACGGTCGAGCGCGAGACGCCGGCGAGCGCGGCGACCTCTTCGATCGTGGAGCGGGGCATCATCGTCTCGTTTCGGGTGGGCGACGCTTCGACAGGCTCAGCGACCCAGGTGCTTCGAAGACCCTGTCGAGGGTCAGATCGCCCGGGCGGCGATGATGCGAGCGTACTCCCGTCCGCTCTCCTTGACCGTGCGCCGCTGGGTCCCGTAGTCGACGCGCACGATGCCGAAGCGCTTGGCGTAGCCCCAGGCCCACTCGTAGTTGTCCATCAGCGACCAGTAGAAGTAGCCGCGCACGTCGACGCCCTGCTCGATGGCGTCCAGCGTCGCCGCGACGTGATCGCGCAGGAACGCGACACGGCCGGCATCCGGCACCTCCCCGTCGCTCCCGACCACGTCGTCGTACGCGACGCCGTTCTCGGTGACGTACAGCGGAACGGCGCCGGAGTACTCGTCGGCGACGCGGCGGAGCAGCCGGGTGAGACCCTCGGGCTGCACCTCCCAGCCCATGTCGGTGCGCGGCAGACCGCGCTCGACCCAGTGGATGTCGTCGTGCGAGGGGAACGGCGAGGCGGTCTCCCGCTGCTGGCCAGGCGTCTCGTGCGGGTCGCCCTCGCCGCCAGGCTGCGGATGCCCGGACAGCAGCTCGCCGTGGTAGTAGTTGATGCCCAGTGCGTCCAGCGGCGTGGAGATGACGGCGAGGTCGCCGTCATGCACGGCATCCTGCCAGTCGGAGATCGCGGCGGGGTCGACCGCGCGGATGTCGCGGACGATGTCGCTCGGATACTCCCCGAGGAAGAGCGGATCGAGGAACCAGCGGTTGAACTGTCCGTCGATGCGGCGCGCGGCGGCGACGTCGAGCGGATCGTCGGCATCGGCCGGGTCGGCAACGGTGAGGTTGAGCGTGATCCCGAGATCGAGGTCGGCGTCGCGCGCGCGCAGCGCCTGCACGGCCTGGCCGTGTGCGAGGAGCAGATGGTGGGACGCGAGCAGACCGTCGCGGATGCTGGTGCGACCGGGCGCGTGCACGCCGGCGGTGTACGAGAGGAACGACGAGCACCACGGCTCGTTCATGGTGGTCCAGTGCTGCACGCGGTCGCCCAGGGTGTCGTGCACGCTGAGCGCGTACTCGGCGAAGCGATCCGCGATGTCGCGGACGGTCCAGCCGCCCTGCTCCTCGAGCGCCTGCGGCATGTCCCAGTGGTGCAGGGTCAGCCACGGCACGATGCCGGCGCCGAGCAGCTCGTCGACGAGCCGGCTGTAGAAGTCGAGGCCCTTCGCGTTGACCGGACCGCCATCCGGCCGCACGCGCGACCACGACGTGGAGAACCGATAGGTCTGCAGCCCGAGCTCCTTCATGAGCGCCACGTCGTCGCGGTAGCGGTGGTAGTGGTCGCAGGCGATGTCGCCGTTGTCGGCGTTCACGACCGCACCGGGCACGCGGGCGAACGCGTCCCAGATGGACGCGGTGCGTCCGTCCTCGAAGGCCGCGCCCTCGATCTGATAGGCGGCCGTCGCGGCGCCGAACAGGAAGTCGTGGGGGAAGGATCGGGTCATCCTCTTATGATGCCACGACTGGCTGGGAGCGCTCCCACGCATGTCACTCCGAGGTCGGTCCGGTAGCCTTGGCGGGTGAATCCCGAACTGGCGCGCGCCGAGTCCCTGATCCGTTCGATCCCGGACTACCCGCAGCCCGGAATCCTGTTCCGCGACATCACCCCGCTGCTGGCCGATGCTCGGGCCCTCCACGCCACGACCGAGGCGCTCGTCGAGCCGTTCGCCGGCTCCTTCGACGTGGTCGCCGGCGTCGAGGCGCGCGGCTTCATCCTCGCAGGCGCTGCCGCGATCACTGCCGGCGTCGGCTTCGTGCCGATCCGCAAGGCCGGCAAGCTTCCGCAGCCCGCGGCGGCCGTCGACTACGCCCTCGAGTACGGCACCGCCACGATCGAGATGCACGACGACCTCCCGGCCGGCACCCGAATCCTGCTGATCGACGACGTGCTGGCCACCGGCGGCACGCTCGCCGCCGGCCGCAAGGTGATCGAGAGCCTCGGCTACACGGTTGCCGGGGTCAGCGTGCTGTTCGAGATCGAAGGACTCGGCGGGCGCGACGTGATCGGCGACCTGCACACGGTCTTCCGCTCCTCCTGACGGATGCGTCAGTCGCGCGCCGCGGGGGGCCGCGCGATGTCGGCTGGCGCCCGGCCCGCCTCGATCGCCGAGCGGACGGATGCAGCGGCATGCGCCAGGCTGCTCACCGCGACCAGCTGCCGCGCGCGGGCGTTGACGGCGAGCAGCATCCGCCTGGCCACCTCGTCGGCCGAGCCCTCGGGACCGAGCGCCGCGACATTGCGGCCGGCCAGCGGCTCCAGCGCGTCGGCGTACTCCATCAGCTCCTCGACGTCGTAGTCGAGACCGACCTCGGATGCCTGGGCGAGCGCGAAGGTGAGGCCGCGCTCGGCTGCTCCGGGATAGCCGCGCCAGTCGCGGCGGCGCATCAGCTCGTAGGTGCGCTCCCGGAATTCCGCGTACGCGGGGTCGTCGGCGATGCCCTCCGGGACGCCGAGCGCGAACGCCTGACAGGCATTCATCACGTCCAGCGTCAGGATGCCCGGGGTGTCGATCAGTTCGGTCAGCGAGCGGATCGCCGCGATCGACGCACCGTAGACGTCGCGCATCACCAGGATGAGGCGGGCCCGATCGACATGACGCTGCTCGTACACCGCCGTGGTCGCGTTCTTGAGGCGACCGGCGGGCATGATCCCCACCCGGATCCAATGCTTGATCGTGGTGGTGCTGACGCCGCTGGTCGCCGCGAGCCTGCTGAGCTTCACATCCATCCCCTCCCCCGCGCCCGCGTCTTGGAGAGTGGGGTGCAGATGCGCTCTCCACGATGCGCAGGCCGTGCGAAGACTCTAGCCTGCTGGGGAAGGGACTGCTCTCGATTGGGGGGTCACTCGTGAGCTGAATGAGGACTGGGGAAACCTCGACTGCGGCCCGGGCGGAAACACTGAGGGGTGCGAAACCGCCCGGGCCCTCCTACCGCCCGTCGCACTCGGCATCCGTCTCCCCCGGGGCGGGAGCCCGGTCGGCGGGCGGTAGACTCTTTCCTGTTCCCGCCCGCGCGTTCCTGGCACTTCGACTCGTCGCTTCGCTCCTCGCTCAGCAACCGGGATGGTGCGCTCGCGCTTCGCGCGATCGCCTAGAATCTTGGGTATGCCCACCATCGTCGTCGACGTCATGCCCAAGGCCGAACTGCTCGACCCGCAGGGGAAGGCCGTCTCCGGCGCCTTCGCCCGGCTGGGCGTCGAGGGCTTCAGCCAGGTCCGCATCGGCAAGCGCTTCGAACTCACCGTCGACGGTGAGGTCACCGACGAGCTGCTCGCCGAGGCCCGCCGCGTGGCCGAGGACGTGCTGTCGAACTCCGTGATCGAGGACGTCGTGGGCGTCGAGGTCGCGCAGTGACCGCACGCATCGGGGTCATCACCTTCCCCGGTTCGCTCGACGATCGGGACGCGCAGCGCGCGGTGCGCATCGCCGGCGCCGAGCCCGTCGCCCTCTGGCACGGCTCGCACGACCTCGAGGGCGTGGACGCCCTCGTCCTGCCCGGCGGCTTCAGCTACGGCGACTACCTGCGCTCCGGCGCGATCGCCGCGCTCTCGCCGATCATGGCCGAGGTCAAGGACGCCGCCGCCAAGGGCATGCCGATCCTCGGCATCTGCAACGGCTTCCAGATGCTCGTCGAGGCGCACCTGCTGCCCGGCGGCCTGATCCGCAACGACCACCAGCACTTCGTGCGCCGCGACCAGAAGCTCACGGTCGAGAACGCCACGACTGCATGGACCAGCGAGTTCACGCCGGGCCAGGAGATCGTCATCCCGCTGAAGAACGGCGAGGGCGGCTACATCGCGGCGGATGACACGCTCGACCGCCTCGAGGGCGAGGGCCTGGTGGCGTTCCGCTACGCGGGCGTGAACCCGAACGGGTCGCTGCGCGACATCGCCGGCCTCACGAACGAGCGCGGCAATGTGGTCGGCCTCATGCCGCACCCCGAGCACGCCACCGAGCCCGGCTTCGGTCCCGACACCGCGGATGCCATGCGCTCCGGCGTCGACGGTCTGGGCTTCTTCACCAGCGCGATCGCCGCCGTGGCGGCCGTCGCAGCGTAACGCTCGCACACACTCTCAGGCGGATGCCGGGCCTGTGCCCGGCATCCGCCTTTCGCATTTCGCGCACCGTCCGTTCTGAGACGCGGGTCGCCGCTTGTCGCAGAAGATCCGGGTCCCCGGCATCCGCACCCGTCATTTCTGGGACACGACACGCGGCCAGTCCCAGAACCCGCCAGTCCGGGGCATCCGAAGACGCGCCTACTGGGACACGAGCGCCGACCCGTCCCGGAAGCAGCGACCGGGTCAGATGCCGGCGGGCGGCCAGACGCCGATGATGATCGCCATCACGACGACCGTGACGAGCTCGTGCGCGATGTTGAGCGTGGTCAGCTTCGTCGAGCGGCCCTCGAAGGCGTCGTGCGTGATGAAGCGGGCCGCGGTGAACCCGGCCCACAGCGTGACCGCCGTGACGAGCGAGGCCCAGAAGTACGAGCCGGTGTAGAAGTTCTGGGCGATGGTGGCGGCGCCGGCCAGCACCCACGCGGTGATGAAGCACACGATCACCGTCGTGATCATCGGCCACAGCGGTCCGCGCGACGGCCTGTCCAGGTCGACATGCGCGAGCGCCGCCCAGCGCGCGCCCATCACGCCTCGCGCGTACCAGATCGCGCCCACGATCATGCTCGACACCGTGGCGATCAGCACAGCCCAGTAGTTGATCTCGGGAACCGTCATGGCAGCCTCCTCGCTCCGATGCGCTCAGGCTACTCGCCGCCGCTCGCCGGCGATACAGCTCGGCGCCCGACACGCCATTCGCCGGACGGTTTCGCGGGAAACGTCCGAGATCTGGCGTGTCGGCCCCCGGAGTGCAACAGGGCGGATGCCGACCGAGCGCGCGTCAGGCGATGCCGCCGCCGTCCACGACGAGCGCGGAGCCTGTCACGTACGACGCGTCGTCGCTCGCGAGCCACACCACGGCGGCGGCGATCTCGCTCGGCTGGCCCATCCGGTTCAGCGGGCGCTCGGCGGCCTCGGCGAGGAAGCCGGCCTGGTCCTGGCCGAGCTGCTTGGCCTCGTCGCGCAGCATCCCGGTGTCGACGTCCCCCGGGTTGACCGAGTTGACGCGGATGCCGTCGGGGCCGTGGTCGATCGCCAGCGCGCGGGTCATGTTCACGACCGCGCCCTTGGAGGCGCAGTACGAGATCGCCTGACCGCCGCCCTTGAGCCCCCACCCGGAGCCCGTGTTCACGATGGAGCCGCCGCCGTTCGCCTTCATCACCGGCACGACGTGCTTGCACATCAGGAAGATGGCGCGCACGTTCACGCCGAACACCCGGTCCCACTCCTCGACCGTGGTCTCGACGGCGGTGGTGCGGCGGATGATGCCCGCGTTGTTGAAGACCACGTCGATGCCGTCGAACGCCTCGTTCGCGGTGGCGACCACGCGGATGATGTCGTCCTCGCTGGAGACGTCGGCGCCGATCGCGATGGCGTTGCCGCCCGCGGCACGGATCTCCTCGGCCACCGCCTCGGCGGCCTCGGCGTTCAGGTCGACGACGGCGACCGAGGCGCCCTCCGCCGCGAAGGCGAGGGAGGTGGCGCGGCCGATGCCGCCCGCACCGCCGGTGACGATGGCCTTCTTGTTCTCGAGACGCATGATGGGTCCTTCCAGGGAGTCGGGTTGTGGTTCAGAGGGCGAGGTCGGGCGCGGCGACAGCGTACAGGCTGCTCGTGCCGGGCCCGGTGACGATGCGGATGTGCCCGGCCAGGCGGGTGTCTAGCTCGGCGTCACCGGTCTCGACGATCAGCGGCCGGCCGTGCAGGTCGATGAGCTTCTGTTCGGGGGCGACGACGATCAGCGGGTCGTCGCCGAGGGCGCGGATGACGGATGCCGAGAGCTGCTGGTTGCCGCGCCCGAGCAGGAACCCCTGCCCGCCGATCACGGTGACCACGGCCTGCGCGGGCCCCAGCGCGACCTCGGCGAGCAGCTGCTCCTCGCTCGCGG
>Ga0256796_1000611_pt1 | contig 14636 bp, 23 predicted proteins | sample MC6MC0947MT_FD_190209 | JGI IMG/M metagenome (GOLD analysis project Ga0256796, IMG submission 190209) | Metatranscriptome of enriched soil aggregate microbial communities from Iowa State University, Ames, United States - MC6-MC0947-MT... | ecosystem: Environmental > Terrestrial > Soil >...
AGAGGGGCCACGCGGCGCCGAGAGGCTCCGCGCGCCGCTTCTGCGCGCAACGCGAGCCGATCTCGACACCGGGCGGCGCGTGGAGGGCGCCGTGGGGATGCAGCCCGACGTAAAACCCCGATGAGAAGCTATTTCTCGTCGGGGCTTCGTCGTTTGTGCCGGAGGGTTTACGCGGACCGTGATGTGGCCCGTCACTGCGGGCGTGAGGATTACGTTGCAAAGCGCCGGGGCGCAGCTGGACACAGAGCCCCCGTTGAGGGCTCGTGACGAAGATGATCGGCGGCACGAAACCTCGCCGAATCGTCACGGTTATCGGCCGCACATCGCGGATGGGTCACGGGCGTATGGCCTCTGATGCCTGTCCAAGCGCATCGGAGACTACGCGGATCCCCGTCGCCTTCGCCGCCATTCTGCTCATCACGGCGGCTGGGTCGCGTGCAGTGCGTATGACGCTGGACCCCACACCTCGCTGGCCGATCGTGGTAGGGATCGTCGTGGCCTGCCTCGTGGGCGTCAACTTGATAAGCATCCTCGCTGCCTGGCCTTATCCGAGTTGGTGGCGCGAGCGCAGCCGAGCTCAGCTGACGGTCGAGACGATATCGAAGTGCGACACCGTGTATTCGCGCTCGATGAGGAACCTGTCGTCTTCCGGATAGAAGACCGCAGTCTCGATATCGTCGCCCGCGAATGCGGCGAGCGCGTCGAATGACACCCATAAGGAGAGTGTGCGCACTTCGGTACGACCGTCTCCAAGGTCGCGCATCAGCACGGTCGCGCCGACGTTTCCCTCCGTCCCCCGATAGCCGGGGAGCCCGGTGCGCTCCAGATGCGCGGTGTATGCGGTCCGGTCCGCTGTCCGGATCCACCCCGTCCAGCTGCGAAGCACCGAAGCCGCGGCAATCACGACAGATCCTCGGCGGCCGCGGCAACCCGCTGTGGAAGGTCGAACGATCGAAACCGCCCCAGCAGCACGGGCAGAGCGGACACGGCGAACCCGCGAAGTGCAGCCCTGGCACTCCCTCGCCCACCGCACGCACGCCGACCTCGAAGCCACCGAGATGAACCTGCGCCTGGACACCCTGTCGGCATCCGCATTTAGCATGCAGGTCGGCTGTGCGTGCAAAGGCATGCGATTGCTAGTGTCGCCGACGCTCACCGCGCTGGTCATTGCCATGAAGCCGCTGATCGCGACCATGCTCTCTGCAGTGTGGCTGTAACCCGAGATCATTGCCGAGCACGCAGATGTTCGTTGAGCGGCAGTGGCTGCCCTGGGTTGCCGAGCGGACGATTCGTCGAATCTGCTCAGGCGGTGCCAGGGCGGTGCCGGTCGCGATTGCCGCCTTCGGATGTTACCAATGACGGAATGCCGGCGACCCGTGACGTGTTCGCGCAGTCATGACCGCGCACAGCACCAGCACCCGGAACAGGGTCGTTCGCCAGAACGCCTTCGGAGGGCCCGAGCACATCTCGATCGAGACCGCCGAGGTCCCCGCGCCCGGACCGGGAGAGACGCTGATCCGCGTCCACGCGGCGGGGTTGAACCCCGTCGACGCCAAGATCGCCGCAGATCCCGCGATCGCAGCAGAGTTCGGCGTGGCCGTGCCCGGCGGCTACGGGCACGACCTCGCCGGCGTCGTGGACGCGGTCGGCGAGGGCGTCACCGAGGTGCGGGTGGGAGACCGGGTCGTCGGCGGTGCGCGCGGGGCGGCGGTCGCCGACTTCGCCGTCGTCCCCGCCGCGCGCCTCACCCTCGTGCCGGACGCCGTGCCTCTTGAGGTTGCCGCCACATTGCCGATCGCGGCACGGACCGCCGCCGCGGCTGTCTCCCTGCTGAATCTGACACCGGCGGACACCGTGCTGATCGGCGGAGCGGCGGGCGGCGTCGGCGTTTTCGCCGTGCAGCTCGCAGTCGGGACCGGCGCACGGGTGATCGCGACAGCGTCGCCGGAGAACCACGCGTTCCTCAGAGAACTCGGTGCGATCCCCGTCGTCCATGGGCCAGGGCTCGTCGCCCGCGTCACAGACATCGGAGAGATGACGGCCGCGGCGGACCTCCACGGCGCCGAGACGGCCGGAGCCGCACTCGAGCTCGGCGTCGCACCGGAGAGGATCACGACGATCGCCACGGCGCCGTTGCCGGGAACCGTTCCGACGGGTGGCGGCGACGCGCCGGCGGGCACGATCCCTCGCATCCTGGACGCGCTCGCCCGGGGCGAGTTCCGGGTCGAGATCTCCGGTGTCTACCCGATCGATCGCACGGCCGAGGCTGTGACCCGGCTCCGTGCGGGACACGTGCGCGGGAAGCTTGTGATCGTCACCGGCGCGTGACGGCGTCGGCGCAGTCATGACCACCCGTCGTGGTCAGACGAGGGACTCGTAGCTCTGCCCGTGCGGGCCGACCAGGCCGGCGGGCCTGCCGTCGACCGCGAGGATGCTGCGGCCGCCGACAGCGGTGTCCACCTGGTCGGTGATGAACGGGAACACGCCGGGCGCTTCGTTGCTGACCCAGGTGACGTCGTCGAGCGCCAGCATCGTGTCTGCGAACTGCTGGCGTCGCTCAGGAGGGAGATAGACGAGCACCGAGCTGTGGAAGACGACGACATGCGTGCCTGCCGGCGCCTGCCCGATGAGCTCGGGGATCGCCGTAAGAATGTCCCCTCGCCGCAGGTGCAGCAGATGGACTTGATCGTCCGAGGTGGTCGCGTCGAGCATGCCTTGCCCGATCTTCTCGCCCACGCACAACAGGTCCTGGCCTGGCTCATCCAGAACCCGGTCTGAGCTGAGCGCTCAGGCGCCGGGATCCAGCGGCGGGACGCGGGGCGGGCGTCCCGCTCACGGACGTTCTTTCAGTACTCCCAACCCGAGTGCGCGGAGGGTGGTGTTGGCCATCTCGCGGTGACCGACGGCATTCGGATGGGTGTGGTCGTCCATCCACGGCGTCGGTGCGGCCGGGCCGAAATGGCGCCGCCAGTGCTGTTCGTGGTCGACGAGGGTCGTGTGGAATGAGCGAGAGACGGCGCGTACCCGCTCGGCGTACTCGGGCAGCGTGCGCCGTCGATTCTCCGGGGCGTCGGACATGGTGAGCACCGGGGTGTGGAGCACCGCATGTGCCCCGAGATTCTGCGTTCGGATGGTGAGCGTCGTCAAGCCCGCCTCGAAGTCATCGAGCCCACTGGATCCCGCATGGGCGTCGTTCGTGCCCAACGCGATGTTCACGACCTGCGGGGCGAATCGGCCGATCAGGTGATCGAAGCGCTGGGCGATCAGGGGCACGGTCCATCCGGAGACCCCGGTGTTGATCACGACGTCCTCAAGGCGGTCGAGCTCCCACCGGATCCGCTCGTGCACGAGCTCGACCCATGAGCGGGCGCCGTGGGTGTGAAAGACGCCCTGGGTGATGCTGTCACCGGTGAACACCCACGTCGATCCGAGTGGGGGCGGCGTGAAGCCGACGTGTGTCATGACGACCGCAACGACGTCGCCACGAAACATATTCCGCTCCCGGCACGGAGTCGGGTCAAGAACGACCAGTTCGCGCGTGTTCCGGCGTCAACGTCGGCCGGCCGCCGACGTCGCCTCGAGAATCGCGGTCAATAGTCCGGGCAACGCAGCTGCAACTCGGCCGTCCGGACGGGTGCGGCCAACGATGTGCGTAAGCACGGCCCCGGTCGAGATGAGGGGCGGGGCGCGGTGTGGGTGCTCGCCGCGGGGGTGTTCGCTGTCGGCTCTGACGCGCCGGGCAATCGGTCACGGCCGCCGCCTTCGTTTTGCACTCTTGGCGCCGACCCTCACGCACACCATCTCGCGCTGGGGTACTGCCGCGCGCTGGGCATGGCGTTGCTGCTCTTCGCCGTCGGCAATGCGGTCACCGTCGCCGCACCACAATGGCCGTCCTGCTGGTCGGACGAGTGATCGCCGCAGGGAATGCCGCCCTTTTCGCCCCGACTGCCGACGTCGCCTCCGCCCGGCTGGTGGCACCAGGCCGGAAAGGCACAGCCCTAGCTGTGGTGACTGCGGGCGCGTCCAGCGTCCTGGTGCTCTGCGCGCTGGCGGGAGCCGCGATCGCGCCGAGTCGAGCTGGAGGATCACGCTGGGCGCGATCGCTGTGCTCGGCGCCCTTATGCTCCTCGCTCCGAGAGGTCTACCGTCGGCGCCGGAACAGAAGGGTGGCCGCGGTGCGCGCCGGTTCTCCGCTGTGGGTGCATCTGGGGTAATGGTCACGTTCGGGATAAGTGTCGTCGCGTTCGCGCGGGTCTTCATCCCGTCCACGTGGATGACACGGTCGTCGTCGCCTACGCGACAGACCTCGCCCCCTCGCCCTTCACCCTCCTTCGGGGGAAGCAGGACAATACGGAAGAGTAAGTCCGAGTGCTGCGGTGGTGATCGCGCTGAGCAGTGAGGCAGCTCAGCACAAGGAGTGCTCCGCCGCCGAGGAGAGGCCAGGGCCATCGGCAAGAACGTGGGCGATGCTCCTGACCACCGCGCGACGGGCCTCATCCGAGATTCCTCGAAGTATTTTGTGACATCTGCCGCGCTGGCACCGTCTCATCTGTAGAGCGTGGTTCTCGCTCTTTCGATGGGGCGGCCCCTGGGCCGGTCCGCTGACACATGGAGGTAGAACTGATGGCTGCGGATGAGAAGAACACGGGTCTCCCCGAGGCTGACGCATCGGCCACGGGTGCGGTCAAGAGCACGTCGCGCGTCGACCGCGCGGACGCGGCGGGACGCACGGCTCCGGCCGGGGCGTCGGCAGGGCGCACCACCATCGCCGACGGCGTGGTCGCCAAGGTCGCTGGCATCGCCGCGCGCGAGGTGTCCGGAGTGTATGCGCTGGGCGGGGGCGGCGCCCGTGCGCTCGGCGCGATCCGTGACGCCGTGAACGCGACCGATCTGACCCAGGGCGTGAAGGTCGAGGTCGGCGAGACCCAGGCGGCCGCCGACATCACGATCGTCGTCGAGTACCCGTCCCCGATCCAGGACGTGGCTGAGAACGTCCGCGCTGCTGTGGCGGACGCGATCACCCGCCTTGTCGGTCTGCAGGTCGTCGAGGTGAACGTCGACGTGAACGACGTCCACCTGCCCGACGACGGCGACGACGACACCGAGTCCCGCGTCTCATGAACACGACGCTGACCGGTGCCCTGATCGGGGCGGTGCTGGCGTTCGCCGCGCTGCTCTTCGGCTTCTGGGGGTTCCTTCTCGTGGCGATCCTCATGGGGGTCGGTGCGCTGGCGGGACGCGTGATGTCCGGTCAGCTGGACCTCCGCGCCCTCGCGGGGGCGTTCAGCGGGAGGCGCACGTCAGCATGAGCAGCACGATGAGCGCCGACGGAGCGCTGTGTGCACCGGCCGACGCCGTCACCGGACTGCGTGGTGCGGTCCGCGTGCGCGAGCGGGCGATCGACAAGGTCGTCCGCGAGGCGTCGGCCGGAGCCATCGGCGTTCCGCGCGACGAGGTCGCCGTCGACGTCTCGGACTGGGGACGTGGGGTGGCCGTGGGCATCACAGCGAAGCTGCCGGTGCCCAGCCTGTCCGACCAGGACGAGATCCACTCTGCACTCCCGGTCCTCGACCGCGTCCGCGACCTCCAGTCCGCGCTCGCCGTAGAGCTTGCCCGGCTGACCGGGCGCGAGATCACGCGTGTCTCGTTCACCGTGACCGGCGCCGTGATCGCCGAACGAAGGCGGGTGAAGTAGATGACGACTCCCATCCTGAAACGGGCGACCCGGCGCGAGCTGCACTCGCCCCGCACGGTCGCCGCCGCCACGGTCCTGGTGCTCGTCGCGCTCGCCGCCGTCTACGCCGGGGTCGAGATCGTGCTGCACCTGCTCCGGCTCGACCCGCTGCTGGTGACGCCCGGAGCGGCACTTGATGGGGTGGCGGCGCTGCCCGACATCGAGGCGAAACCCGCTGTCATCGCCGGCGCCGTGGTGGTGGGGATCGCGGGACTCGTGCTGATCTGGCTCGCGCTGACCCCGGGGCGCCGTCCGCGGCATCGGCTCGACCTGCCACCCCACTCGGTGGTCGTCGACAACGCGGTGATCGCCTCGTCGAGCGCCGAACACGTGCGGCGTGAGCTCGACCTGCCGCGGGGAGCGGTCGTCGTCGGCGTGGGGCACCGCAGTGCCGATGTGACCGTCCGGCCGGTGCCGGGACAGGCGGTGGACAAGAACCGGCTGCGTACGGTGCTGAAGGACGAGCTCACCCGCTACGGGCTGCCTGCGGGCATGTCGGTGCGGGCGCGGGTACTGCGTCCGGAGGAAGGGAACGGGGAACGATGAACGCGACGAACCGGGGTGTGAACCGCACCGTGCTGTTCCTCGTCGGCGTGGTGCTCGTCGCGGTCGGCGCGGCCGTGGTCGCGGCCCAGCTGTGGCCGGCGGCCGCGGATGCTTGGCAGACGACGGCCTCGAACACGCTGGCCTGGATGCGGCAGGCTGACGAGGCGACGCGCATCGCGGAGGGGACCACACTGAGCTGGATGGCGGTCGCGCTGCTCGCGCTGCTGCTCGTCGTCGTGGTGGTCGTCGTCGTGATGATCGCACGGCTCGGCGGCGGACGCACCAGCGTGCTCCTCCGTGAGGAGGCGACCGGCGGTGCGCAGGGGGCCGTGACGATCCGTGACGGCTTCGCCTCGGACGCGATCCGGCACTCGCTAGCGGGCCACGACGAGATCCTCGCGTCGAGGGTCACCGCGCACCGGATGCGCGGCACCGATGTGCTGCACGTGAGCGTGACGGCGCGGCAGAACGCCTCTCCTGCCGACGCCGCGAAGACGGTGACGGGGCTCGTCGACAAGCTGTCGGTGCTCACCGGCCGCGAAATGCCGACGCTGGTGTCCATTCACGCAGGCATCCGCGCCCGGTTAGCATCTGAGACGCCACGGGTGAACTGACCCTGGTGCCGCACCAGACGAAATCATAGAAAGGACCGACCACATGGGATTCTTCAGTTTTCTGCTTCTTGGTCTGATCGCGGGGGCGATCGCGAAACTCGTCCTTCCGGGCAAGCAGGGCGGCGGATGGTTCGTCACCTTGCTGCTGGGCGTCGTGGGCGCATTCCTCGGCGGCTGGCTCGGTGGGCTGATCTTCAACGTCAACCTGCAGGGCTTCTTCAACCTGTCCACGTGGCTGCTCGCGATCGGAGGATCGATCGTGGTGCTGCTGATCTACGGCCTGATCGTCGGGCGCCGCTCGGCCAAGTGACGGTACGCAACTGAGCCGACCGCGCGAGGGGGGTAGGGGCCGGCGGGTGGGGATGCTGTCCGCCGGCTCTCTCCCCGGATTGCGGCCTTCGTGTGAGGGGACCGAAGGATGAGCAGGGAACAGAACCGCAGCCCGCTGGAGGCGGCCGACGACCACATCGTCGCAGGCCGAGCCGCCGACGGCGATCCCACGGCGTTCGCCGTGCTGGTGCGCAGGCATACGCCCGTGATGCGCGCCTACGCCCGTCGCATCCTGCACGGCACCGCCGACGTCGACGATGTGGTGCAGGACGCCTTCATCACCGCGTGGGAGCAGCTGCCCACGCTCGCCGACCCTACCCGGGTGAGGAGCTGGCTGATGCGCATCACCGCACGCAAAGCGATCGACCGGCTGCGCGCGACACGGGTGCACGCCGACGTGACCGACCTGGAGATCCCCGCCCCTGAGGGCGCGTCCCCGCAGGCACGAGCTGAGGCGAGAGCAGGTGTCGCCGCGCTGAGCGACGCGCTTCAGCATCTGCCGGATGCGCAGCGGCAGGTCTGGGTGCTGCGGGAGCTCGGCGGCGGCACGTACTCCGAGATCGCCGAACAGCTCGACACGTCCGAATCGACGGTGCGGGGCTTGCTTGCTAGGGCGCGGAAAGACATCATCGTGCGGATGGAGCAGTGGCGATGAACGAACACGACACCCCCGATGCCCGCGTCCTCGGGCTGGAGCCCGAGGACCTGGACGGTCACACGATCGAGGAGCTCTCGGACTACCTCGAAGCCGGATGCCGGCCGCCCGACCCCGCCATCGACGAGTCACCGGGATGCCGCATCGCTCTGGAGGCGCTGGAGCGCCTCCGGCGGCTGAGCCCCGAGCTCCTCGCCGCCGATGCCGAGGCCGAGCCAGAACCGGATGACAGCTGGGTGCAGCGGATTCTCTCCGGCATCGCGCTCGACGCGCACTCCGGCCGGCGCATTCCGATCACTGTCCCCGTCGCGAACGCCGACCTCGGGATCACCGAGGGGGCAGTACGCGGACTCATCCGCGCCACCGAGAACGCCTTGCCCGGTGTCCTCATCGGCAAGAGCCGGTTCGACGGCGACGTCACGGTGCCGGGCGAGCCGGTGCGGATCCAGCTCGACGTCAGCGTGCCGTACGGCGAGCCGATCCCTGGTCTGGTGGATCGCCTGCGTCACGAGATCGACGTGCGGCTGCGCGACCACACGACGCTTCACATCACCGCCGTCGACATCACCGTGCATGACATCCGACGACTTCCCGACCCTACCGAGGAGGACCGATGACGGACATCGAGGGCCAGGCGCTGGCCGCTGACCTCGAGACTGCGGTCCGGGAGGTGGCAGGAGTCACCGGGCTCTTCCGTGTCGGCGGAGTCCTGTCGAACGTCGCAGACGCCGGGGCGGAGATCCTCGGCCTTGAGGGAGCCAGGCCGCCGCTGGTGCGCGTCGACACTGCAGAGGACGGCTGGAGCGTCGAGATCGCCATCGGCATCGACGGCATCGCGGGGTCGGTGGAGACCAGCCGCCGTGTGCACGAGACGATCCACGCGCTCTGCGCGGCGCGCGGCATCCCCTTCACGAAGATTCAGGTGACGGTCGCACACGTCGACGAGTCCATGAGGAAGGACTAGCCCGATGAGCAGCGCGCACGTCGTGGTCCGAGAACAGCTCGCCGCCGGCGTGACGGGGCGGTCTGCGCGGTCATCGAGCCCGTAGGCTCAGATGATGAGGATTCGAGGGCACTCTCGGCCCACCACTGTTGTGGCCTGGGGTTTCGTGGCGATGGCGATGACGGTGGGGCTGACCGGATGCATCGGGTGGAGTGTCTCGAAGGCTGGACCGACGGGACCCACCGAAGGAGCCGCAGGGAACTCCTCACTGAGCGATGCCGGTGCTGAGCACATCCAGAGAACCGGCAGCGCGAACTTCGACTGGAGCAGTGGCCGGCTCCTCCTGCAGGACATCGGCTTGACGGGCGCGTCAGATTTCGCGAACGCCGTGAGCGCGAAAGACCATGCGCACCCGATCGCGGTCACGATCCACGCGCCGAAGTCGACGATCCGGGTGCCCAGCGACCGCATCTTCCCTTACGTCGCCGCCGGTTCCGACGAGATCGGTGAGTTGTGGCTGACCGTCAGGGCCGAGGACGATGAGCAGTTCGTGAGGTTCGTGCGCGACTACGCATCGGTTGCGGGCATCGAGGGCGACGGTCTGAATGCGTGGGTCACGGGTTACGCGGCCGATCCTCGCTCGACCTGCGGCGCCCTGGGCTACAACACTCCGGTGGGCACCGCCACCGGTCTCGATGTCTGGCTCGAGATGTCCTGCAAATGGGACCTGGAACCGCGTCGCTTCGTGTCCGTGCATGTCGCACCTCCGGAGCTCTGACCCGGGCAGCCGTGCTGTGCGCTGCGGTAAGTGCGAGAGAATCGGGATATGCCAGATTCCCAGAAGTATTCCGGTCTCGGCTATTGGATAGCGCAATTCGCGTTCTCGGCTCTTCTGGCGATCCTCGGGCTCGCGGGCGGGGTCTACATGCTGATCGACAGCGGCAGCGAAAACCCCAGCAGCTCCACCGGCGTCGGTGAGGGCGCGATCGTCCTCCTGGTCGGGATCGTGTTCCTGCTGCTGCTCATCTGGCTGATCGTGAGCTTCGTGGCACAGTCTCGCCAGCAACGAGCCGTGTATGCGTGGGCGATCATGCAGGACTACGTGTCTCGCAATCCCGGTGCCAGGGCCGCTCGTCCTGGCCGAGCGGTGAGGGGCGACATCGCCTCGATGGCGACCGCCGCACGGGCCCGCGACGGCGTTCTGAGTTACGAGGAAGTGCTCCGCCTTCAAGCGCTCCGTCCCGAGGTTCCCTACCCGGGTGATCTTGAAGCGCTACGCCTGGCGGCCGCCGCACCGTCGCGGATCCCGGATACTCCGCAGGATCGAGAACGACGACGCGCGGAGTGGGCCGCAGACGACGGTGACGCCCGTGCGCGGCTGGACGCGGCGGGGCTCGGCCGCCCCGGTCTCGTGCACAGGGCGCGGCTCGCGACGCGTGTCGTCGGCTGGGTGGCCGTGGCCGTGTTCCTCGCCTCCGCCTGGCTGAAGAGCCCGGCGCCCGCCACAACGGCCTTCCTGGTGCTCCTCGGTCTCTGGTGCGTCCTGCGCCTGGTCACCGGGCTGCTGCAGGATGCCCGTACCCGCAGAGGGCGCGCTCTCGCCCACGCCTGGCTCAGTGACACCGAGAAGTCAGATCGCGGCCTGCCGACCCCGTTCGACGAGTTCTTCGAGACCTCGTTCGGTGCATGGTGGATCCGCCTCCTGACGCCCATGGCGCTGCTCGGTGTCTTCTTCCTCCTGGGAGGACTGGCGAACATAGGACGGGCATCCGATCCTGTGGAGCGCGTCGTGTTCATCGGGATGGCGTGCGCTGCTGCGGGCTTCTTCTTCGCCAGCATCGCGCTGCGGATCGTTGCAGCCAGACGCGCAGCAGTCGACCGGGACCGACTGCGCACGTACCGGCGGGGGCGAGAAGCGCTTTCCTCGGAGGAAGCCGAGACCGCACGCCGAGGGGCATAGGTCCTCCCCGCATCGTGGTCAGAGCACCTCCATGTTGAGCGTGACTCCTTCGGCCGTGCAGGGGCCCGAGGCGCTGAGGAAGAACTCTCTCGCCTGGTCCCTGTCCTCCTGGGACGGCCCGGCGGGGTCGGTGTACTGCAAGACGACGATGCTCATCGAGATGAGCAGTCCCTTGACCTGGTCGTCGGTGGCATCCTGCCCCGCTGCGTCGAACTCGGAGTAGAGGTCGACGAGCGCGTCGTTGTCCTTCGGGTCGGTCTGCGCCAGCCGGTGGTCGAGCTCGTTGAACCTTTCGCACGACTCCTTGACGCTCACCGTTCCGACCGACGCTGTGGGTTTGGGCGGCTTTGGTGACGTCGTCGGTGCCGGCTGCGCCGCTGAGCATCCGGTGAGCAGGGCGACCGCGGCGACGGCCAGTGCGACGGTGTACTTGGGCATGTTTCTTCCTCCGGTATTGCGGGACAGGTCTGCTGAGCGTCGTCTGGGTGACGTCATTTCTTCAGGTGCTTGTTCCTCGGGGTGCGGACGTACCAGATCAGCAGACCGATCAGGATCAGGATCATGGCAGTGCCGAAGATGCGGCATCCGATCAACGCCCACGTGATGCTGCTGTCTCCGGTGATGGCCATGGCGAGCACGTCGAAGGCGATCATGCCCCCGCTGCTGCCGGCGGCGGGGCGAATGCTGGAGCCGTTCAGCGCGATGATCGAGCATCCGATCCATGCCGCCCACACGACGAGAAGCGTCCAGAGAACACCCTTCAGGCCCGGCCGCATGCGCGGAGCGCCCTCCGGTGAAGTGTCTTGCCCGGTCTCGGGCTTCCGACGTTCGGTCACGGGATCGGGTGAGTCGTGAGGAATTCCCGGTAACTGGTGAGCGTCCCGGTCCCGCTGTATCCGATGCTCTCCGGCCCCAGCGCGTCCTGCCCGTCCGCGCCGATCACCTGGATATACAGGCTCACCTCCGGGTCGCCCTCCGCCGCCTCCACGATCGCGGGAAATGCGGATGTCATCAGCTCCCTCAGCAGGGCTTCGTCGTTCGTGTCCGCATGGATGAGCACATCTGCGGTCCGGCCCATACCGGTTATCGTCTTGTAACTGCTCTCGACGCTGGACACATGGGGCAGAGAATCGACGGCGTTCCCGTAGTCGTCGGCGTGTTCCTCATCAGACGTGCCGCCGAGTGCAGAGCAGGCGGCCAATGCCAGCGCGAGCGTCGCGACGGTCACAGCTCCTATGGCGTTTCGCAGTCGGCTTGCACGGTTCGGGGGCTCCTTGATCGTGCGCGGAGACGGAATGCGACGCATGAGGATCAGCATACTGATCGACCCGAGCGCCCCTTCCGCCTCCGTTATGGTGGGGAGCATGGAGCCGAATGGCACAGCAGCCCCGGTCGGCGCACCTGGTGAGAACGTCGTGAATCGCCGTCCGCGGGTGGGGGAGATCGCCGACACGCTGCGCGAGCGGATCATCTCGGGGGACCTGGAACCGGGGGAGCGGCTGGTGGAGCAGACGCTTGCGAACGATCTGCGGGTGTCGCGGATGCCGATCCGCGAGGCGCTCAACATCCTCCGCGGCCAAGGGTTCGTCTCGGCCATACCGAACCGCGGAATGGTCGTGCGGCCGCTCTCCGATCAGGACATCGAGAACCTGTTCGAGGTCCGCGAGGTGCTCGACCAGCTGACGGCGCGGCGAGCGGCCGAGCGTGCGACGGACTGGGAGATCGAGCAGATGCGCCTGGCGCTCGAGGGTGGCACCACCTCCCTCGGCGCGGAAGTGACGGATGCCCATGGCCGGATCAACCAGGGCTTTCACGACGTGCTCACGGCGGCGGCGCACAACGACCTGCTCGTGACGATCAATGAGCCCATCGAGGGGCGTCTGCAGTGGCTGGTGAGCAGGTTCGACCACCCTGCGACGTACCACCAGGAGCACCTCGCGATCTTCGACGCTATCCGGCGTCGAGACCCCGATGCGGCGGCTGCTGCCGCCCTCGCGCATCTCCGGACGAGCCATGAGCTGTGGCGGTCCTCACAGGCGCGTGATCGGGCGCAGGTCGCCCGCACCCGCTGACGCGACCGCCCCGCTGACGCGGCCGCAACCGGCCGACGCGAGGCGCTGCCCCGCATGCGATCACTTCATTGCCAGAAAGTGTATGCAATATCGAAAAGTCGTATACACTTTCACGAGAGCGATCCGTCGGCCGCAGATCGTCCCCGTGTCGGCAAGGAGGCCAGCGTGGTCCAACAGAACTCTTCCTCACTCATCGAGCGCATGGACAGGCTGCCCGTCAACCGGGCGCACTGGAAGATCGCCATGATCGGCGGCCTCGGCCTGCTCTTCGACGGCATGGACGGCTCGCTGGTCTCGTACATCCTCCCGATCCTGCGCGACAAGTGGGCGCTCGACGGACTGCAGTCGGGCCTCATCGGCAGCTCGCTGCTCATCGGAATGCTGATCGGCGCGCTCACCGCCGGCCCGATCAGCGACCGGATCGGCCGACGGCGGGTGATGATGTGGGCGCTGCTGCTGTTCACCCTCGCCACGTTCGTCGCGGCGTTCTCGATGAACTGGCAGATGTTCTTCCTGCTGCGCGTCCTCGCGGGCATCGGCATCGGCGCGGAATCGGCGGTCATCCCCACCTATGTCGCCGAACTCATCCCCGCCAAGCGCAGGGGCCTCTTCGCCGGCGCCGTCGCAGGCTTCCTCGCCTTCGGCTACGTTCTCGCATCGCTGATCGGGTACTTCGTCGTCGCGCGGTTCGACGACGGCTGGCGCTATGGGCAGATCATCACCGCCATTCCGGTGCTGCTGGTGCTGTGGTGGCGCCGGGCCATGCCCGAATCGCCCCGCTGGCTGCTCTCCCGAGGCGAGAACGACAAGGCCGAGGAGATCGTCGGCGGCATCGAACGGGGTGTGCTCGTCCCCGTCACCTCGCCGCTCTCCTGGAAGGCGCAGGGTGATGGGACGAACAGCCCCGCGAAGCTGATTCAGCATCACGAGCTGCTGGGGCGCGATCTGCTCGGCCGCACGCTGCTGCTGTGGTTGATCTGGATGGCGCTCACGTTCTCCTTCTTCGGGTTCTTCAGCTGGATCCCGTCGCTCCTGGTCGACCGCGGTCTGACGGTGACGACGAGCTTCAGTTACGTGCTGCTCATGACCATCGCCCAGATCCCCGGCTACTACGGCGCCGCCTGGCTCAACGAGAAGATCGGGCGCAAGACCAACATCGCCCTGTTCCTCGCGATCGGCACGGCTGGAGCATGGCTGCTGTCGCAGTCGGTCGATCCCTGGCAGGTCATCGCCTCCGGCGCCTTGCTCGCAGCGGGTATGAACGGCACGTACGCCGCCCTGTACGCCTATACCCCCGAGGTCTACCCGACCCGCCTGCGGGCCACCGGCATGGGCATGGCCTCGGCCGTCGGTCGCATCGGCGGCATCGCCGCTCCGATCATCATCGGGGTGTCCCAGCAGGCTCTCGGCTTCGCGGGCGTCTTCATCATGATCATGAGCGTGCTCGCCGTCACCGCGGTGCTCGTCGTGGTCTTCGGCGTCTCGACGAAGGGACGCTCACTCGAATCCCTCACCGAAGCCGTGCCCATCGTGGCCCAGAAGGAGAACTGACAAGGATGCCCATCCGTTCCGACAGCCCACGTCCCGCCGCTCCGATCGCGCTGGTCGGCGCCCGGGTGCTCGACACCGACGCGAACGTGCTCAGCGGCCCCGCCGTCGTCGTGCTGCGGGACGGGCTCATCGACGAGGTGCGTGAGGGCGCGGCCTCGGCGCCCGCGGGCACGGATGCCGTCGACGTGACGGGCAGGGTGGTCATGCCCGGCCTGATCGACGCTCACGTGC
>Ga0256796_1000636_pt1 | contig 14279 bp, 13 predicted proteins | sample MC6MC0947MT_FD_190209 | JGI IMG/M metagenome (GOLD analysis project Ga0256796, IMG submission 190209) | Metatranscriptome of enriched soil aggregate microbial communities from Iowa State University, Ames, United States - MC6-MC0947-MT... | ecosystem: Environmental > Terrestrial > Soil >...
GCGTCGTACAGCATCCGGGGCGTGCTCCTCACCGCGATCCAGCCGCGGCGCGGTCGAGTGAGCAGACCGCCTGCGACTGCGGCATCCACCGTGCGACGGCCGAAACCGCGCTCGGTCACCCGTGCTGTGCGCACGTAGCCGCCGCAGTCGGACACGAAGTCGATGAGGGCCGAGATCCGGGGAGCCATGACGACATGGTGCTTGACCCTGACGCGACCCGCACTCGGAATCCGGCGAATGTGGACGAATCGACCTGGAGGTCCGACTGTGCAGGCGAAATGGGATTCATCGACGCGAGCGCTTCGCCCGGGAATGTGCACCTCGAGCGGACAGATCCCGGAAATTCGTCCGCGCGAAGCGCACATCTCCGCGCGAAGCGCACGGCGAGGAACGGTCAGGCTTCGCGGTGGTAGCCGTACAGGTCGGTCTGGACGCCGTTGATCCAGGCCTCCGGTTCCGCGATGCGGACGGTGCGGGCGTACGCCTCGTCGACGACGGACGCCTCGAACCCGGCATCCCTCAACCGCGCGGCGAGCGCGTCGAGGTCACCGTCGGCGAGGAAGCCCAAGCCGACAGCGGGCTCGGATGCCTCGTGGACTCCGACGGACCCGCCGCCGGACGCGTGCAGCTCCACCCAGCCACCCCGGTCGGCGACGATGTCAGCGCGAAGTCCGAGGTCTTCGAGGACGCCTCGGGCCTCGGCGAGGTCCTCCTGGAACAGGATCGGCTGCACCGCCGTCGGGCCGGTGGTCGCGCGGGCGCCTGCCGAGACGCTGATGCCGAGACCGGACGCGAGGCGCACGAGAAGCATGTTCCCGACGCCCTCCAGTGTCGTACGCGTGACGTCGCGCCCGGCGAGCGCCTGCTGCGCGGCGTCGAGGTCGTCAACCAGCAGGTGCAGATCCACGGTGGCGTCCGGGTGATCATCGATCTCGCGGTGCACGGCGAGCACGCCTCCCCCGTCGAATTCGGCCCAGTCCGCCTCCGGCGGGTAGGGCGCGACGAATCCCAGGGCCTCGGCGAGGGCGTGCCAGCGCTCCGGATGCCGGGAGTAGACGATCTGCTGCACGGTCGTGGTCACGACTCGACCCCTTCCAGGTACTGGCGCAGTGCGCGTTCCACGAGGGCCGAGAGGCTGGACTCCTCGTCGATCGCGCGGTGCTTGACCGCGCGGACCACGTCGGGCGGCAGATAGACGTTGAACTGCACCTTCGCGTCACTTGACTGCATGCTAGCAATATAGCGAAGATCACGAGGGCGCGGCAAGCCGTCGGTGCCCTCGCCTAGAGTCGAGCGCATGGCCCGCCGCAGTGAGGATCTCCGCCCGCCCCTCGTGTCCGCACCCGATCTGCCCGATCACCTGGACCCCGCGCCGCCCCGCCGGAGCGCGGACCTGATCGCCGCGCTGATCGAGCTGCAGGGCGACGCCGACCTGGCGCACTCCTCCCTGGAGCAGTGCGTGCTGACCGGCGGCGCGGATTCCCTCGACCTTCGCGGCGCCACCCTCATGGATGTCGAGCTGCGGGACCTGCGCGTCGCGGATCTCCCGGCGCGCACGGCGAGCCTGCGCCGGGTCCGCATCTCCGGCGGACGGATCGGCACCCTCGATCTGACCGACACCCGCATCCACGAGCTCGAACTGCACGGCGTCCGGATCGACTACCTGACGCTGTCCGCCACGAAGGCCGTGGACGTGCGCATCGACGGATGCCGGATCACCGCCCTCGATCTGCCCGGCGCCACGCTCACTCGCGTCGCGTTCGACGGCACGCACGCGGACGAGGTCGACTCCCGCGGGCTGCAGGCCTCGCACGTGGATCTCCGCGGTCTGGACGCGCTCTCGTTCCTCGACGTCGCATCGCTGCGCGGCACGACCCTCACCGTCCGGCAGGTGGAGCTGCTCGCGCCCGCGTTCGCGTCTTCCGCCGGGATCTCGGTGCGGGACTGACGCGTCCCGATCGCGTGCCGCGGGATCAGCGCCCTGCAGCGAGCAGCTCACGGGTGAACGGATGCCGGGGGTCGGTGAACACGTCGGCCACCGCGCCCTGCTCCACGATCACCCCGTCCTGCATGACCAGCACGTCGTCGCTGACCGCGGCGATGACCGCGAGGTCGTGCGAGACGAACACCATCGTGAGCGCGCGCTCCCGCTGCAGGCGGCTGAGCAGGTCGAGCACACGCTGTCGCACCGTCGGGTCCAGGGCCGAGACGGGCTCGTCGAGGACCAGCACCTGGGGGTCGGCGGCGAGCGCGCGGGCGATCGCGGCGCGCTGGCGCTGACCACCGGAGAGCTCATGCGGGCGACGGCGTGCGAGCGCGCCGTCCAGGCCGACCTCCGCGAGCAGTTCGAGCGCCCGCGCTGCGCGGGACGCACGTGACACCCCGGCCGCCTGCAGCGCCTCGCGCAGGGAGCGGCCGATCGTCCATCGAGCGTCGAACGCACCGAGCGGGTTCTGATGCACCAGCTGAACCCGCTGCGGCAAGACCCATTCGAGTGCGCCGGAATCCGGATGCTGCACTCCGACGATCATGCGGGCGAGCGTCGTCTTGCCCGATCCGGACTCCCCCACCACACCCAGTGTGCTCCCTGCCCGAAGGATGAAGCTCGCACCCACGACGGCGGGACGATCGAACGACTTCGAGACATCCGCGGCACGCAGCAGCGGTGCTCCCGACGCGAGCGCGCTCGATCGCGGAACCGGCGTGCTGGCCGCCACGAGCTCGCGCGCGTGGTCGCTGCGGGGCGACCGCATCACCTCGTCCACCGAGCCCTGCTCGACTAAGCGGCCGGCCTGCATGACGATCACCCGGTCGGCCACCCTGCGCACGGCCGCGAAGTCATGGCTGATGAACACGACAGCGCGGCCGCTGTCCGCGATGCCGCGCAGGAGATCCAGGATGCGTGCCTGCACCGTGGCATCCAGCGCCGTCGTCGCCTCGTCGGCGACGATCACCTCGGGGTCGGCCGCAAGCGCGGACGCGATCAGCGCGCGCTGCCGGAGACCCCCGGAGAGCTCATGAGGCCGGCTGCGCACCCGGCGCTCCGCGTCGGGCATCGACACCGACTCGAGCAGTTCGAGCACGCGCCCGCCATCGGCACGCAGGCCGTGGATCTCCATCGGTTCGGCCACCTCGCGCCCGATCCGGCGGAGCGGGTCGAGCGCCGCCAGCGCGTCCTGCGAGACCAGGGCGATCCTGCGCCCGCGCAGCGCCCGCCATCCGGATTCCGCCAGCCGCGCGGCATCCGTGCCGGCGACGAGCAGTCGCTCGGTCGTCGCCGACGCCCCGCCGGGGAGCAGCCCGAGCAGCGCCCGGGCGGTGAGCGATTTGCCCGCGCCGGACTCCCCGACGATCGCCACGCACTCCCCCGGCTCCACGGAGAACGACACGTCCTCCACCACGGCGCGGTCGCCGAATGAGATGCGCAGCCCCTGCACGTCCACAGCGGTCATGCGGCCCGCCCTTCCATCCGCGCGCGCAGCGCCCGGCCCAGCACGGTGGCGCTGATGACGGTGAGGGTGATCGCGAGCCCCGGGAACACCGAGATCCACCAGGCCTGGCCCAGCACGTTGCGTCCGCCGGCGAGCATGAGCCCCCATTCGGGCTGCGGCTCGGCGGGACCGAGTCCCAGGAAGCTCAGGCCTGCGGCGGCGAGGATCGCCGAGCCGATGCCGATGGTGGCGAGCACGCTGAGGGAGCCGAGCACACCCGGCACGACGTGCCGGATGAACGCCCGCATCCGCCCGACCCCGAGGATCCGCGCGGCCTCGACGTGCTCGGCGACCCGCAGCGTGCGGGTCTGCGTGCGCGCCAGCCGGATGTACACCGGGACGGCGGCGATCGTCACCGCGATCGCGACGTTCGCCCCGCCCGGGCCGAGCACGGCCACGACGATCAGGGCGACCAGGAACTCGGGGAACGCCAGGAGGATGTCGGTCACGCGCATCAGCACGGCATCCGCCCACCGCGGTGCGATCCCGGAGAGCGCACCGACGGCGAGGCCGGCCACGAGCGCCAGTGCGGTGGCGAGCAGGCCGATGCCCACGGAGCGCGCGGCGCCGTGCACGACGCGCGCGAGCACATCACGGCCGGACTGATCCGTGCCGAACAGATGCTCGCCGCTCGGCGGCTGCAGTGCCGCACGGACGTCGGTCTGCAGGGGGTCGTGTGTCGCGAGCAGATCGGGCGCGAATGCGGCCAGCGCGACGAGCGCGAGGTACAGCCCGGCGATCCAGAGCCCCGCCGCCTTCATCGCCGCTCCCCGATCGCAGGCGCCTCGAAGCGTCCCGACGCGCCCAGGCGCGGCTCGATGAGCGGATGCAGCAGCTCCACCAGCACGTTCACGATCACGAACACGAGCGCGCTGAGCATGATGATCCCGGCGACAACGGGCAGATCGCGGTTGACGATCGCTGCGAGTGTCACGCGCCCGAGACCGGGGCGTGCGAACACGGTCTCGACGAGCACAGCCCCGCCCAGCAGCGAGCCGACCAGGTACGCGGTCAGCGTCAGGGCGCTCGCGGCGCCATGCCGGAGGGAGTGCCGCAGCACGAGCCGTGCCGGGGTCGCACCCCGCGCCCGCACGGTCTCCGCGAACGGCTGACGCTCGGCCGCATCGATTCCGTCGCGCAGGACCTGCCCGATGAGAGCGGCGACGGGAAGCGCCAGGGTGACCGCCGGCAGGACGAGCGTCGCGGGCGTGCGCGAACCTGCCACGGGGAACCAGCCGAGCGTGAACGCGAACACCGCCAGCAGCAGCAGGCCGATCCAGAACACGGGCGATGACAACACGATCAGCTCGGCCGCCACGACCACGCCCCGCGCGAACCCGCGTCGGGCGAACAGCGCTGCGGCGAGAGCCAGAACGAGCGCGATCAGCAGCGCCAGGGCGGTCAACTGCACTGTGGGACCGAGCTGGCGCCCGATGACCTCGGTGACCGGCATCCGCAGCTGGTACGACCGTCCGAGGTCGCCGTGCAGGAGCCCGCCGAGGTACGACAGGTACTGCACCAGCGGCGGACGATCCAGCCCCAGCTCGGCGCGGATGCCGTCCTTCACCTCCTCGCTCACCTGGGCCTGCGGGCCGAGCATGACCGAGACCGCGTCGCCGGGGATGATCCGGAACGCCAGGAAGGCGAGCGTCGCCGCGCCCCACAGGACGATGACGACGGATGCCAGGATCCCGGCGCTCCGGATCAGTGCGCGCGACACGTCGGAACGCGACTCAGCCGGCCAGGCTCGCGGTGTAGAACTGCGGACGCCCGTACAGGTCGTAGGTCAGGCCCTTGACGCCCTTGTCCGACGCGGTGATGAGCGAGGAGACGTAGAGCGGGACGATCGCCACGTGCTCGGCGTTCCACTGCTGCACCTCCTGGTAGATCTTGGCGCGCGCGGCCGGGTCGGTGGTGGACAGACCGTCCTGCAGGAGCTTGTCGACGGCCGGGTCGCTGACCTGGGACGCGTTCTGGAACCCGTCCGTGCCGAGGTGGTTGCGCAGCAGGTCGGCGTCGACGCCGGAGTAGTCCCAGTCGGTGAGGTCGTAGGTCTTCGGGCCGTACTGATCGTTGTACGCGGCGGGCTCCAGAGTCTCGCGCACGACCTCGAATCCGACCTTCTTCAGGTCGGACTGGATGGCGTTGGCCATGGCGGTGTGCTCGTCCGAGACCGGCGTCCAGGCGATCCAGCGCGCGGACAGGCGCTTGCCGTCCTTCGTGCGGTAGCCCTCGCCGTCGCGGGCGGTCCAGCCGGCCTGGTCGAGCAGCTGGCCGGCCTTCTCGGGGTCGAACTTCCAGGTGCCCTCCAGCGCCTTGTCGTAGCCCGGGGTGGTCGGGCCGAGGATGCTCCATGCCCGCGGGAACTCGCCGAAGAAGATCTGCTTCACGGCCGCATCCACATCGATCGACAGCTCGAACGCCTGGCGCACCTTCTGGTCGGCGAAGACGCCGTGCTTCTCGTTGAGGAACAGCGAGTACGGCAGGCCCGGGTACTCCTTGGCGCTGACGGTGACGTCCTTGCCGAGTTCCTTCACCGTGCTCGGTGGGAGCTGGCTGGCGACCTGCGCCTCTCCGGAGCTGAGCACCCCGGCGCGGACGGAGGCCTCGGGCAGGATCTCCACGCGCAGCGTCTTGACCTTCGGCGCCTTGGCGCCGTCGGGGCCCCAGGCGTAGTCGTCGTTGCGGGTGTAGACGATCTCCTGGTCGGCCGTGTACTCGGTGAGCTTGAACGGGCCGGTGCCGATGTTCACGTCGGGACCGCCCGCCTTGAGCTGCGCGGCCGAGTTCTTGAGGACCTTGGGCGACCAGAAGCCGAGCTGGGCGGTGCTGGCCGCCTGCAGGAACGGCGCGTAGGGAGAGGTGAAGTCCACCTCGACCGTGTGGTCGGAGACGACCTTGGTGCCCGCGTACAGCTCACCGCCGAGCATGGCCGCCGCGGATGCCGACTCGGTCTTCGGGTCGATGATGCGGTCGAAGTTCGCCTTGACGGCCGCCGCGTCGAACGGGGTGCCGTCGGTGAACGTCACGTCGTCGCGCAGCTCGAACGTGTACGCCTTGCCGTCGTCGGAGACCTTCCAGCTCTTCGCGAGCCACGGAGAGAACGAGCCGTCGGCCTCCTGGAACACCAGGGAGTCGAGCACCTGACGCTGCACCATCGCGGAGACGTCGAGCTGGCTGGTCTGCGGGTCCATGTGACCGTTCGAGAGGTTGGCGCCCTCGATCGCCCAGCTGAGCTCGGCGTCGGGATCCGCTCCGGCATCCGACCCGCCGGAGGTGGCGGGTCCGGCGCAGGCGCTGAGGATGAGTGCGGATGCTGCGGCGAGAGCCGCCAGCGGAAGAAGCCGGCGCACGGGGAAGGAAGGCATTCGGGAACCTCGGGAGAGTGCGGAAAGGGTGACGTTCCATCCTATCCGCGGTTTCTTGGACCGGGTCGATCTACGTCGCACCGGCGGATGCCCGGTAGACTCGCCCCACAACCCACACTCAGGCACGCTCACACAGTGCCGCACACATCGCTCAAGGAGACCCCTATGTCCGTCATTCCCGACAAGCCCGCACTCGAGGGTCTCGAAGCGAAGTGGGGTGAGCGCTGGTCCGAGCAGGGGACGTTCCTGTTCGACCGCCTGCGTGCCGCCGAAGCCGGCCGCACCGGCGTCTACTCGATCGACACACCCCCTCCCACGGCATCCGGCAGCCTGCACATCGGTCACGTGTTCTCGTACACGCACACCGACATCAAGGCCCGCTTCGAGCGGATGCGCGGCAAGAACGTCTTCTACCCGATGGGCTGGGACGACAACGGTCTGCCCACCGAGCGCCGCGTGCAGAACTACTACGGCGTGCGCTGCGACCCCTCGCTCCCCTACGACCCCGACTTCACCCCGCCGTTCGAAGGGGGCGACAACAAGTCCTCCCGCGCCGCAGACCAGCTGCCGATCAGCCGTCGCAACTTCATCGAGCTCTGCGAGAAGCTGACCATCGAGGACGAGAAGCAGTTCGAGGCCCTGTTCCGCCAGCTGGGTCTCAGCGTCGACTGGACCCAGACCTACCGCACCATCTCGGACGACACGATCCGGCAGAGCCAGCTGGCGTTCCTGCGCGGGCTGGAGCGCGGCGAGGCGTATCAGTCCCTCGCCCCGACGCTCTGGGACATCGACTTCCGCTCCGCGATCGCACAGGCCGAGCTCGAGGACCGCGAGCAGCAGGCCGCCTACCACCGCGTCGCGTTCCACAAGAGCGACGGATCGGGTGACATCCAGATCGAGACCACCCGGCCCGAGCTGCTCGCCGCCTGCGTGGCCCTGGTCGCGCACCCGGACGACGAGCGCTACCAGCCGTACTTCGGCTCCACCGTGCGCACGCCGATCTTCGACGTCGAGGTGCCCGTGCTGGCGCACCACCTCGCGCAGCCCGACAAGGGCTCCGGCATCGCCATGATCTGCACCTTCGGTGATGTGACCGACATCATCTGGTGGCGCGAGCTCGACCTGCCCAACCGCACCATCCTCGGCAAGGACGGCCGCGTGCTGGCCGACGTGCCCGAGGCGATCGTGTCGGATGCCGGCCGTGCCGCATACGCGGAGCTCGCGGGAAAGACGGTGTTCAGCGCCCGCAAGTCGATGGTGGAGCTGCTGCAGGCCTCCGGCGACCTCATCGAGGTGGGGAAGCCCTTCAACCACGCCGTGAAGTTCTTCGAGAAGGGCGACCGTCCCCTCGAGATCGTCTCGACCCGCCAGTGGTACATCCGCAACGGCGCCCGCGACGAGAAGCTGCGCGACGACCTGCTCGAGAACGGCCGCCAGATGTCCTGGCACCCCGACTTCATGCGCGTGCGCTACGAGAACTGGGTCGGCGGCCTGACCGGTGACTGGCTGATCTCGCGTCAGCGCTTCTTCGGCGTGCCGATCCCGCTCTGGTACGGCCTCGACGAGAACGGGGAGCGCGACTACGACCGCGTGATCACCCCCTCGCACGACTCCCTGCCGATCGACCCGACCAGCGACGTGCCCGCCGGCTACACGGCCGAGCAGCGCGGAGTGCCCGGCGGCTTCGACGCCGAGCAGGACATCTTCGACACCTGGGCGACCTCCTCGCTCACCCCGCAGCTGGCCGGCGGCTGGCAGCGCGACGAGGACCTGTGGAACCTGGTCGCCCCGTTCGACCTGCGCCCGCAGGGCCAGGACATCATCCGCACCTGGCTGTTCTCCACCATGCTGCGCTCGACCCTCGAGGACCAGCGCGCACCGTGGAGCAACGCGGCGATCTCCGGCTTCATCGTGGACCCCGATCGCAAGAAGATGTCGAAGTCCAAGGGCAACGTGGTGACTCCCGCCGACATCCTCGACAAGCACGGCTCGGATGCCGTGCGCTACTGGTCGGCCTCGAGCCGCCTCGGCATGGACGCCGCGTTCGACCCGCAGAACCCGACGCAGGTCAAGATCGGCCGGCGCCTCGCGATCAAGATCCTCAACGCCGCGAAGTTCGTGCTCTCGTTCCCGGTGCCGGAGGGCGCGCAGGTCACGCACGCCCTGGACGCATCGATGCTCGCCACCCTCGACCGGGTGGTTCGCGAGGCCACCGCAGCGTACGAGAACTACGACCAGGCCAAGGCCCTCGAGGTCACCGAGGCATTCTTCTGGGCGTTCTGCGACGACTACCTGGAGCTCGTCAAGGAGCGCGCCTACGACCAGACGGACGTGGGCCAGGCATCCGCCGCCCTCGCGCTGCGGCTCGCGCTGTCGACGCTGCTGCGCCTGCTCGCCCCGATCGTGTCGTTCGCGACCGAGGAGGCGTGGAGCTGGTTCGAGGAGGGCTCGATCCACACGGCCTCCTGGCCCGAGGCGCTGGACATCGAGGGCGACCCGGCCGTGCTCGCCACCGCGAGCGAGGCCCTGGTCGGCATCCGCCGGGCCAAGACCGAGGCGAAGGCCTCGCAGAAGACCCCGGTGTCGACTGCGACGATCGCGGCACCGGCGGCGAAGATCGAGGCGCTGCGTGCGGCGGCCGACGATCTGCGCGCCGTGGGCCGGATCGCCGAGCTGAGCTTCGCCGAGGCCGAGGAGCTCGCGGTGACCGCGATCGAGCTCGCCCCGGTGGAGGCCTGATCATGCAGCTCGGCACGCGCTGGGCGACGGGTTCGGAGCCGCCGGCATCCGTCCCTGCCGACCTTCGTCCTGCGATCGCTGAGGTCGAGGAGCGGGGACTGACGGGCCACTGGACCCTGACCTGGCTCGAGGGCCGTCCCCTCGCGGAGCTGGATGCCGGGTGGGAGGTCCTGCTCACGGCATCCGGCGAGGTGATCGCACGACCGTTCGAGGACTAGCGCGGCCTCCTCGTCTGCTCCGCCGGTCAACGACGCGGGCGCGAGCCGATCGACAGCATCGCGTACTCGAGAGCCCTCGGGTCCTGCTTGCGCGCCTGCTGCTCGCGCAGCAGGTCGAGTGCGATGTCCCGGCGCTCCGCGCGCAGCAGGCGGCGGTTCTCGGTGTACGCGGTGATGGCGTCGGCGATCTTCAGCAGAGCGCGCTCGGTGGTCGTCGGTGAAGCGAGGTGAAGCGTTGCGGCGGTCATGATCACTCCTGGTCGGTCGTGCCGCGGCTGATCGCCGCGGGAAGGTCGAAGATCTCGGCGCGCAGAGAGACGCGCCGGGTTCCCGGCGCGCCCTCCTGTCCGCGGTAGCGCTCGATGGCGGCGTCGACCGCGTCGGAGAGCTCCTGCTTGAGCTCGGACATCTGCTCAGGGGTGAGATCGAGGGTCGTGGTCATCACGAGCCCGGCATCCCGCCATTCCTCCGGCTGCTCGGAGTCCGGACGGTTGAGGTAGTCCATCAGAGTCTGGTGACGCAGCCGGAAGAACTCGGAGGTGACGATCTGCGCCGCTGCCCGGTTGGAGGGCGACATCCTGTCGTCGGGCCCGGGGAGGTTGATGCGCCCCTTCGGGCGCTCCCACCACCGCTCGCGCGCCGTCCCCCGTCCCTCGACCTCGCGGATGAGGTCCTTGGCCGCCAGCGCCCGCAGGTGGTAGCTCGTCGCCCCCGAGGTCTCGCCGATCAGCGCCGCGAGGCTGCTCGCGGTCTGGGGACCTCGTTCGCTGAGCAGATCGTAGATGCGCACACGCAGTGGATGTGCGAGCGCCTTGAGCGCTCCGGCATCGAGCGTCCGTACCTCTTCATGCTCTGTCATAGATGCAAAGATACCTATGCAAGACTTTCTTTGCAAGCATTTCTTTGCACGAGTTTCTTTGCAGCCGTTCTTCTGCGCCGCGTCTTCGCACAGCGCTCCGCTGCGGATACCCGCTCCTCCGGAAGGTCACCCCAGCCAGGACAGCCGGAACTCCCACGGCCCGCGGCGCAGCACGCGGACACCCTTCGGCGCCGCCTTTCGCACAGCGTCGACGGGGATCGCCTCGAAGACGGGACCTCCCTCGCCCTCCTGCCAGGTGCGCAACCGCTCCGCCATGCGTTCGGCGAGGAAGGGACCGTCGGACCCGAAGGATCTCACGAAGATGTCGACGCCGTCACCGGCCACACGATGATCGATCACCGCGAGCCCGTCGTCCGCGAGCCAGACCGGCGTCCTCATCCACGACGCTCCGGGAAATCCGTTCGCCTTGCTCCGCGATGCGCTGCGGATCGATCCGGCGCGCTCGGATCCGCACAGCAGACGCAGGAAGAGCGGCAGATACGACGACCCGATGGCCCGATGCGTCACGACCCCGGTCGCTTCGCCCTCCCGCGACAGCACCGAGGCCAGCCATCCTGTCTCCAGGTCGCGATCGGGAGCGAGCACGACGTCGTCGCTCCGGATCTCCTCTGGCTCGTCGCCCTCCGCACCCGCACCGCGCGCGCCGACGAATCCCCCGCCGAACGAGGTCCTTCCGATCAACCGGTCACCATCCGTCTCGAGCGCCCAGCCGCATCCGACACCGCAGATGCTCATCGGTGCGACCACTCGGCCGCCCGTCGGCAGCACCGCCGGCAGCCAGGAGGGGAAGGTCCAGGTGTCGACGGTGAACTCGACCAGGTCGAATGACCCCGCGGCGATCGGCGTACCCGCCTCCCAGGCGTCGATGCGGTCGACCCGCACCGGCACGGGCGCGGGATGCCGACCCAGCGACGCCCGTGCGCGTTCGACCACTCGGTCGTCGATGTCGACCGTCCACACCGATCCGCCTGGTGCGACCATCTCGGCCAGCAGCGCGGCGTTCGTACCCCCGGAGCCGATCTCGAGGACGTCTTCGCCCGGCAGAGGCGCGGCGATCTCGAGCATCAACGCCTGCATCGAGGGAGCCGAGACCGTGCTGACCTTGACGCCGTCGTCCTCCGCGACGGTGTGGGTGCGATCGGCGTAGACCTCCTCCAGTGGCGCGTCGGGGATGAACGCCGTGCGCCTCACCCGCTCGAACGCATCCCGCACACGCGCGGAGCGGATGCTCCCCTGCTCGGTCAGCTGGTCGATCAGTCCTCGTCGCGCGGTGAGTTCGGCATCCATGAGCCGATCCTGCACGGGGTCACCGACATCCCGCTCAGGCTCAGTCCACCGCTGCGCGCGCCGCGACGAACGCGGCTACGCAGCGCTCCACCTGCTCCGGCGTGTGCGCCGCGGAGAGCTGCACGCGGATGCGGGCGAGCCCGCGCGGCACCACCGGGAAGCTGAACGCCGTGACGTACACACCGTGCGCCTGCATCGCCTTCGCGATGCGCGCGGTCAGCGCGGCATCGCCGAACATCACGGGCACGATGGGGTGCTCCCCCGGCTGCAGGTCGAAGCCCTCCTCCGTCATCCGCCTCCGGAACAGCTCGGCGTTCTCGCGCAGGCGCGCGCGGAGATCGGCGGAGCCCTCCACCAGGTCCAGCGCGGTGAGCGTGCCCGCGACGATCGCCGGAGCCAGGGTGTTCGAGAAGAGGTACGGACGCGAGCGCTGCCGCAGCAGCGCCACGATGTCGCGGTGGGAAGCGACGTAGCCGCCGGATGCCCCGCCCAGCGCCTTGCCGAAGGTGCCTGTGTAGATGTCCACGCGGTCCGACACCCCGCACAGCTCGGGAGTGCCACGGCCGTTCTCACCGATGAAGCCCACCGCGTGCGAGTCGTCGACGAACACCAGGGCGTCGTACTTCTCCGCGAGGTCGCAGATCTCCGGCAGCTTGGCGATGTACCCGTCCATCGAGAACACGCCGTCGGTCACGATCACGCGGAAGCGGGCATCCGCGGCATCCTTCAACTGCTGCTCGAGATCCGCCATGTCGCTGTTCCGGTAACGGAAGCGGCGGGCTTTGGACAGGCGGATGCCGTCGATGATCGAGGCGTGGTTCAGCTCGTCCGAGATGATGGCGTCCTCGGCACCGAACAGCGTCTCGAAGACGCCGCCGTTCGCGTCGAAGCACGAGGAGTACAGGATGGCGTCGTCGGTGCCGAGGAACGCCGACAGGCGTCGCTCGAGCTCGAGGTGCTGCTCCTGCGTGCCGCAGATGAAGCGCACGCTGGCCATGCCGTAACCCCACTCGTCGAGGGCGCTCTTGGCGGCGTCCACGATGCGGGGGTCGTCGGCGAGGCCGAGGTAGTTGTTGGCGCAGAAGTTCAGCACCTCGGTGCCGTCGGCGGTGATCTCGGCGCTCTGGGGGCCGCGGATGCCGCGCTCGTGCTTGGTGAGCCCCGCCTCTTCGATGCCGGCCAGCTCTGCGGCCACGTGGTCCTTGAAAGTCGTGTACATCTCGGTTCCTTACAGCTCGGTCCAGTCGAGGATGATCTTGCCGGTGCCGGCGGATGCCGCGGCAGCGAAGCCCTTCTCCCAGTCGCGCGCCGGAATGACCTCGGCGATGACGCGGCTGATCGAGTCGCGCAGCACGGCACTGGTCTGCAGCATGGCCCCCATGGCGTTCCAGGTCTCGAACATCTCGCGGCCGTAGATGCCCTTGATGGTGAGCATGTGCGTGACCAGCTTGCCCCAGTCGATGTCGAATCCGGCGCTGGGCAGGCCGAGCATGGCGATCCGGCCGCCGTGGTTCATGTTGTCGATCATGGCGGGCAGCGCACTCGGGGCACCGCTCATCTCGAAGCCGATGTCGAAGCCCTCGCGCATGCCGAGGGCGGTCTGCGCCTCGCGGATGTCGTGCTGGGAGACGTCGATGGCCTGATCGGCGCCCATGGTCAGCGCCATCTCCAGACGCGGGCCGCTGACGTCGGTCGCCGTGATGAAGCGCGCTCCGGCGTGGCGGGCGACGGCGATCGACATCAGGCCGATCGGACCGCAGCCGGTGACGAGCACGTCCTCGCCGACGAGCGGGTACGTCAGCGCGGTGTGCACGGCGTTGCCGAGCGGGTCGAAGATCGCCCCGAGCTCGGGCGTCACGTCGTCGTGATGCACCCAGACGTTGGTCGCGGGCAGCGACACGTACTCGGCGAACGCGCCGTCGCGCTGCACGCCCAGGCCGATCGTGCGGATGCACATGTGCCGGCGGCCGGCACGGCAGTTGCGGCAGGTGCCGCAGACGATGTGACCCTCGCCGGACACCCGGTCGCCGACCTTGATGTCATGTACCAGCGGGCCGATCTCCACGACCTCGCCGTAGAACTCGTGGCCGGGGGTGAGCGGGGCGTTGACGGCGGAGGCCGCCCAGTCGTCCCAGCGGAGGATGTGCAGATCCGTGCCGCAGATGCCGGTGCGCAGCACCCGGATGACGACCTCGTCGGCTCCAGCGGTGGGGTCCGGGCGATCGACGAGCTCGAGTCCGGCGGCGGCTGCCGGCTTGAAAAGGGCCTTCATACTTCGATGAGACCGCATCCGAAC
>Ga0256796_1000651_pt1 | contig 14090 bp, 18 predicted proteins | sample MC6MC0947MT_FD_190209 | JGI IMG/M metagenome (GOLD analysis project Ga0256796, IMG submission 190209) | Metatranscriptome of enriched soil aggregate microbial communities from Iowa State University, Ames, United States - MC6-MC0947-MT... | ecosystem: Environmental > Terrestrial > Soil >...
AGAGGATCACCACGAGCAGGACGAAGGCGATGAGCGCGGGAACCGACCACGGCCACGGGGCGAACGACGCGCGCGCAGGGGAGGCCGTGAGGGGCAGCACGAACGCCGTGACGAGGAACAGCGCCAGCGCGGTGCGCGGACGGTGCACGGCGAGGGCGGGCGCCGCGCACACGCCGGCGCCGAGAAGGAACGCGGCGGGAACAGCGACCCCGTACAGCGCGATCTGGATGGGGACGAGCGTCGCATAGAGCGCGACCACGAGAGCCCACAGGGCGACGATGCGCCGGGAGGGGCGTTCACGGGCGGCGCTCATATCCGTCATCCTCCCATCACCGGCGCGCACCGTTCTGCAACGGCATCCGCGTTCTGCGGGATCGGCGGTTCGCCTGTCCGCCTGCGGCGCCTGGCCGCGACCCGATCGACGACGACGCCAATCGCGAGGGCGGCCACCACACCGATCACCGCGCTGAGCAGCGGCTGCCCCTTCAGCCACTGCCCGGCCAGCAGTCCGATGGCCACGCTGTAGGCCGCCCAGAGGGCGCCGCCGACGGCCGACAGCAGGAGGAAGCGCCGCCAGGGGTAGCCGAGCGCGCCGGCAGTCATGTTCACCGCCACGCGACCGACCGGAATGTAGCGAGCGCCGAGGATGAGGCCTGCGCCGCCCTGGGACAACGTGCGTCGCGCGAGGTCGAGCGAGGATGCTACGCGCGGCAGCCGCATCCAGCGGAAGCGGTCGGTGCCCACCGCGCGGCCGATGCCGTAGGCGATGTTGTCCCCGACCATCGCGCCCAGCGCCCCCGCCGCGCACAGCACCAGGACGCTCGTGCTCCCCGTCGTGCCGGCCACGGCTGCGGCGGCCACGAGCACCGTCTCACTCGGCACCGGCGGGAAGAAGCCGTCGATCGCCGCCACCGCGAAGAGGATCAGGGCGATCCAGGGCGACGCGACCGCCTGCAGGATGAGGTCGTTGATGATGTCCACCTGACGACGCTACGAAGGCGCCCCGGCCGGGCGCATCCCTCTGGAGTATCGCCCGCGTCATACCTCGGAGGGGGATCGTCCCGGGCCGCGAACTATACTGGGAGGCTGGCCCATCGGCCGACACCCCCTTTCTACGAACGGATACCCGCTGTGCTCGCCGTGCATGACCTCGAGATCCGCGTGGGCGCACGCGTGCTCATGTCGGATGTGTCCTTCCGCGTCTCCGACGGCGACAAGATCGGCCTCGTGGGCCGGAACGGCGCCGGGAAGACCACACTGACCAAGGTGCTCGCGGGAGACGTGCTGCCCTCGGAAGGCAAAGTCACCACCTCCGGTGAGCTCGGCTACCTGCCGCAGGACCCGCGCTCGGGCGACCCGGAGATGCTGGCGCGCACGCGCATCCTCGACGCACGCGGTCTGGGCACGCTGCAGCTGGGCATCTCGCAGGCCTCGCACGACATGGCATCCGAGGATCCGAAGATCGCCGAGCGCTCCATGCGCAAGTTCGCGAACCTCACCGAGCGCTTCGAGGCGCTCGGCGGTTACGCGGCCGAGGCGGAGGCGGCGTCCATCGCCAACAACCTCTCCCTGCCCGACCGCATCCTCGACCAGCCCCTGAAGACCCTCTCCGGTGGACAGCGGCGCCGCATCGAGCTCGCGCGCATCCTGTTCTCCGATGCCGGCACCATGATCCTCGACGAGCCGACCAACCACCTCGACGCGGACAGCGTCGTGTGGCTGCGCGAGTTCCTGAAGGGCTACAAGGGCGGCCTGATCGTGATCAGCCACGACGTCGAGCTCGTCGGCGAGACCGTGAACCGGGTGTTCTACCTGGACGCGAACCGTCAGGTGATCGACATCTACAACATGGGCTGGAAGCACTACCAGCGCCAGCGCGTGGCCGACGAGGAGCGCCGCAAGAAGGAGCGCGCCAACGCCGAGAAGAAGGCGACTCAGCTGCAGCTTCAGGCGGCGCGGTTCGGGGCCAAGGCGTCCAAGGCCGCCGCAGCGCACCAGATGGTCGCGCGCGCCGAGAAGCTGCTGGCAGGACTGGACGACGTGCGCCAGGTCGACCGGGTGGCTAAGCTGCGGTTCCCGAAGCCGGCGCCCTGCGGCAAGACGCCGCTGATGGCATCCGGACTGTCGAAGTCGTACGGCTCGCTGGAGATCTTCACGGATGTCGACCTCGCGATCGACCGCGGCTCCAAGGTGGTCGTGCTGGGGCTGAACGGTGCGGGCAAGACGACGCTGCTGCGCATCCTCGCCGGGGTGGATCAGCCGGACACCGGTCAGCTCGAGCCCGGGCACGGACTCAAGATCGGCTACTACGCGCAGGAGCACGAGAACCTCGATGTGAAGCGCTCGGTGCTGGAGAACATGATGTCGGCCGCGCCCGACATCAACGAGACCGAGGCACGCAAGGTGCTGGGCTCGTTCCTGTTCACCGGCGACGACGTGCTCAAGCCCGCGGGCGTGCTCTCGGGTGGTGAGAAGACCCGGCTCTCACTGGCGACCCTGGTCGTGTCGTCGGCGAACATGCTGCTGCTCGACGAGCCCACCAACAACCTCGATCCCGCCTCCCGCGAGGAGATCCTCGGGGCGCTGGCGCACTACGAGGGTGCCGTGGTGCTGGTCTCGCACGACCCCGGTGCCGTGGAGTCGCTGAACCCCGAGCGCGTGCTGATCCTGCCCGACGGCGTCGAGGACATCTGGAGCCGCGAGTACCAGGAGCTCATCGAGCTCGCGTGAGGCTGCCCGGGCGTCGCATCGGCGCCCGGGTGCTCCGGTGAGGCGCTGCGAGATCAGCCGACGTCGCCGCGTCGGGCGGTGATGAAGTCGGCCTTGCCGTCGATGTAGGCGAGACGGTCGTCGGGATGCCGGGTGGCCAGGGCGTGCTTGAGGGCGCCGTAGGCGTCGCGGTCGGCGGGGTGCGCGCGCAGGTGATCGCGGAAGGCCCGATAGCGTCGCAGGTCCTCGGAATCCGCCTCGACGACGTGCACGTTGACCAGGCGGATCATGGGCTCCAGTTCGTAGCCGTACATCCGATCCGGTCGCACGTCGGTCGCGTCGCCGCGCAGCAGCATGCCGAGGCCGGTCAGCCAGCCGTCCAATGACGACAGGGGAGTGCCGGGACGCACTGCGATCCCGATGTCGAGGATCGGCTTGGCGTCGAGGCCGGGCACCGCGGTCGAGCCGATGTGCTCGATCGCGACGACGGATGCCGGCGCGGTCGCGGTGAGCACCTCGTGGACGTCCGCGAACGCCAGAGCCCAGGCATCCGACGCCGGCGCAAGATCCACGACTCCGCGTCTCAGCCCGAGGTCGGCGTCGCGGACGGCCTCGGCGAGACGGGAGCCGGCGTTCTGCAGCATCCCTCCACGCTACCGGGACCCGGCGGCACCGCCGTTTCAGCGGGACGCGGCGTCGAGCAGGGCATCCTCGTCGTCGGCGTCGCGGTCGCGACGGCGACGCGGCGGGCGAGGCGCACGCTCGCCGGCCTCCTCCTTGGCCTTGATCCTCTCGGTCCGGATCACGTAGCCGATGAAGATGAAGCCCATCACCGCGAACAGGATCCACTGGATCGCGTACGAGAGGTGCGGGCCGGGATCCTCGGCGGGCTTCTCGAAGCCGCCGAGCGCCTTCGACGGCGCGGGCTTCTCGGATGCGAGCAGTCCGTAGCCTCCGGTGATGAGGTCTGGGTTCACCTGGTCGGCGATGGCCGGAAGGCTGATCGTGGGGACCTGCCCCTCCGGAGCGCTGCGACCGGATGCCGGCAGCTGCTCTCCGGGCTGCATCCGCACGACCACGGTGACGGTGCCGGCCGGGGGAGCAGGCGTGGATGCGGGTGAGCTGTCCTCACGGGGAGGCACCCAGCCGCGGTCGATCAGCAGCACGCGACCGTCCTCCTGGCGGAACGGCACCAGCACCTCGAACGCGCTCGTGCCGCCGTGCGGGCGGTTGCGCACGTACAGCTGCTGATCGGCGAGGTACTCTCCGCGCAGCTGGACCGGATGCCACTCGCGCTGCGCGTCCAGCCGGCCCTCGGCATCGACCACGTCGTCGAGGGCCACCGGCTTCGCGTCGTAGTTGCGCTCCACCAGCGCGATCTCGGTCGCCTTCTGGTCGTTGCGGCTGAACTGCCAGTTGGACAGGAACGCGCACGCGATCGCGAACAGGATCGCGACGACCAGGTAGCCGCTCCAGCGCAGCAGCCGCTGTCTCACTCCGGGAGCCCTTCGAAGACCTCCACCGGGAAGTCCCGCGTACGCAGATAATCGCTGAGGAAGCCCACGTGCTCATCGCACGCCAGCCAGATCTTGCGACGGTCCTCGCTGTGGATCCGCGGGTTGCGCCAGACGATGTGATGTGTCGCCGCGGCGCGGCAGTCCGCGCGTGCGCACTCGAACTGCGCCGTCACGATGCGTTGTCCCGAGGCGGGGTGGGACGGCCGCTCTCGTGGATGGTGATGACCTTCGGCGTCTCCTCGGCCGCGGTCTCCGGTGCATCCGCCTCGAGTTCCATCACGGGCGACTCGACCGTCGTCGGGGTGCTGTCGGCGCCGGCGTTCGCGGCGACCACGGCGATGTAGGGGAGGAAGATCGCCCCCGCCGCGAACACGAACGTCCACCACCCGATCGGCTGGACGACCGCCATGAGGATGAAGCACGCCGTGCGGATGCCCATGGTGATCGCGTAATGGCGCACACGACGCTTCGCCTCGTCCTGCGGAGCCTCCGGGAGCGAGGTGACGGAGGGGGTGTGTCGGGTGCTTTTCACGGTGACTCAAGCCTACGCCGCGCGGGGCGCGACGGATGCCCGCGTGAGGCTCCGAAAGGCGGAAGAGCAGGGCCACGGCTCGATAGGATGGCCAGCGTTCATCCCGACAGGCAGGAGCCCACCATGAGCACGGACCGCGTCGTCCTCGTCACCGGCGGAAACCGCGGCATCGGCCGCGCCATCGCCGAGCGCTTCGTCCGCGACGGGTACCGCGTCGCGGTGACCGCACGCAGCGGCGAGGGCCCGGAGGGCACGCTCACCGTGCGTGCGGATGTCACGGATGCCGCGGCGGTCGACGCCGCGTTCACCGAGGTGGAGCAGAAGCTCGGCCCGGTGGAGGTCGTGGTCGCGAACGCCGGCATCACGAAGGACACCCTGCTCATGCGCATGAGCGAGGACGACTTCGACAGCGTCGTCTCGACGAACCTCGGCGGCTCGTTCCGCGTCGTCAAGCGCGCCTCGAAGGGCATGCTGCGCGCCCGGTTCGGCCGCGTCATCCTCATCTCCAGCGTGGTCGGCCTGTACGGCTCGGCCGGGCAGACCAACTACGCCGCGTCGAAGAGCGCACTGGTCGGCTTCGCCCGCTCGCTGACCCGCGAGCTCGGAGGCCGTGGCATCACCGCGAACGTCGTGGCGCCCGGATTCATCGAGACCGACATGACGGCGGAGCTGCCCGAGGAGACTCAGAAGCAGTACAAGGCCAGCATCCCCGCCGGCCGGTTCGCCACGCCCGACGAGGTCGCGAGCGCCGTCGTGTGGCTCGCGGGCGACGACTCCGGTTACATCTCCGGTGCCGTCATCCCCGTCGACGGCGGCCTGGGCATGGGGCACTGACCGCCGCGCCGCTCATCGCCTCAGGGTCTCAGCGGTCGAGCGCGGCGACGATCTCCTGAGCGAGGACGTCGGGCTTGGAGAACTGCGGCCAGTGGCCGGTTCCGAGCTTGACGACCTCGGCGTCCTCGATCGCGCCGAACTCCTCGGCGTACGGTCCCCACTCGCTGATCGCCTTCTCGAAGGCGGCCTGGTCGAGACCACCCATCAGCAGCGTGACGGGAACCGTGTGCCGGCGAGGGTCGGTCAGGCTGATCGGATCGGTCGGAACCCGTGCCGGGACGCTCAGCGCCAGCGGAGCGGTGCGCGCCCTGGTCGCGTCGTCGAGGTCATACACGTCCTCGTCCGGGAAGTGATCCCAGCCCGGGAACGGCACGACGCCGTCGACCACCTCGAACTCGCTGATGCCGCGGCCGGGTGCCGGCGGGACGCTGTCGACGAACACGACGCGCGCGATCCGCTCGGGTCTGGCATCCGTAGCGCCCCACACCACGTTGCCGCCGCCGGAATGCCCCACGAGCGCGACCGGTGCGTCGAAGTCGTCGACCCGGGAGGCGACGGCGGCGACCCAGTCGGCGATGCCGATCTCGGAGGCCGGTTCACCGACGCCGGGCATGGTCAGCGGATGCACGCGATGGCCTGCCGCGCGCAGCGCGGGCAGCACCGCATCCCACGATGCGGCATCGAGCCAGAGACCGGGAACAAGGATGACGTCCATGGCCTCCACCGTAGGCAGGGTCACCGATATCGTCGAGTGCGAACCTGGAACCGGCCTGATCCGGGGATCAGGGGAGCAGCGGGATGACCTCGGACAGATCCTGAGGGCCGATCACCAGCGCGGCCGCGGCGCGCACCGCGGGCTTGGCGTTGAAGGCGATCCCGAGACCCGCCGCGCTCATCATCAGCAGATCGTTCGCCCCGTCGCCGATCGCGATGGTGGCGTGCGGTGCGACGTCCAGCTCCGCCGCCCACTGCTTCAGCGAGTCGGCCTTCGCCTTCGCATCGACGATCGCACCGTCGACCTCGCCGATGAGCTCGCCGTCCGCGGTCGCGAGGCGATTGGCCCGCCAGCGGTCCACGCCCAGCTCGGGCGCAACATGGTCGAGGATCTCGTGGAAGCCGCCCGAGACGACGCCCACGATGCCGCCCCGCTCATGCACCGCCGCGGTCAGGTCGCGTACTCCGGGAGTGGGCTCGATGCGTGCGCGCACCCGTTCGAAGGCATCCGTCGGGACGCCCTTCAGCGCCGCCACCCGGGAGCGCAGGCTCGTCGCGAAGTCCACCTCGCCGCGCATCGCCGCCTCCGTCGCCGCCTGCACTTCGGCGCGACGTCCGGCCTCGTCGGCGAGCAGTTCGATCACCTCGTTGCGGATGAGGGTGGAATCGGCATCGAGGACGACGAGGAAGCGCGCGGTGGTCACCGCTCGAGCGTATCGGCCGGCCGAGGTCATCGACGCCCGGATGTCGGTTCAGCGGCATCCGCGGATCAGCGCGCGATGCGGAGGCCCTTCCCGACCACGGTGATCCCGGAGTCCGTGATGGTGAAGCCGCGCTCCAGATCGCGCTCGCGATCCACGCCGACCGTCGCGCCGTCCTCCAGCACGACGTTCTTGTCGAGCACGGCTCTGTGCACGCGGGCGCCGGCTCCGACGAGCACGCCGTCCAGCAGCACGGAGTCGGTGATCGTCGATCCGCCGGATGCCAGGCTGCCCACGCCGACCACGCTGCGCTCCAGGTGCGTGCCCGAGAGCACGGAGCCCGCCGACACGATGGAGTCGATCGTGTTGCCGATGCGTCCCACCGCGTCGCGCACGAACTTCGCCGGCGGCGTGTTCACGGTCTGGGTCCGGATGGGCCAGGCCGTGTTGTACAGGTTGAAGATCGGCAGGGTGGAGATGAGATCCATGTGCGCGTCGAAGTAGGAGTCGATCGTTCCCACGTCCCGCCAGTACGAGCGGTCGCGCGGCGAGGAGCCCGGGACATCGTTCTGCTTCATGTCGTAGTAGCCGGCTTCGCCGCGTTCGACGAAGTAGGGCACGATGTCGCCGCCCATGTCGTGCCCGGAGCTGGCGGACTCGCCGTCGGCCTCCACGGCCGCGATGAGCGCGTCGGTGTCGAAGACGTAGTTGCCCATCGACACCAGCACCTCGTTGGGCGAGTCGGCGAGGCCGGTCGGGTCCGTCGGCTTCTCCAGGAACTCGCGGATGCGACCCGTCTCGGGGTCGGCGTCGATCACGCCGAACTGCGACGCCAGAGCCAGCGGCTGGCGGATGCCTGCGACCGTGGCCGAGGCGCCGGACGCGATGTGCGCGTCCACCATCTGCTGGAAGTCCATCCGGTAGACGTGGTCGGCGCCGATGACGACGACGATGTCCGGCTTCTCGTCCAGGATGAGGTTCAGGCTCTGCAGGATGGCGTCCGCAGACCCGGAGAACCAGCGCTTGCCGAGGCGCTGCTGGGCGGGCACCGACGTGACGTACGAATCGAGCAGGGCGGACATCCGCCAGTTCTGCGACACATGCCGGTCGAGGCTGTGGGACTTGTACTGCGTCAGCACGACGACCTGCCGCAGGCCGGAGTTGATCAGGTTCGATATGGCGAAGTCGATGAGCCGATACTGCCCTCCGAACGGCACCGCAGGTTTGGCCCGATCCGCCGTCAGTGGCATCAGACGCTTGCCCTCGCCGCCGGCGAGGATGATCCCGAAAACCTTCTTGGGTGCCGACATGGGACCACCATAGAGCCCGAAGCGGCGGATGTACTACCGTGCAGTCATGCGAGTCGACATCATCACCAAGGAATATCCGCCGGAGATCTACGGCGGTGCCGGTGTGCACGTCGCAGAGCTCGTCGCCGCGCTGCGCAGCAGCATCGACGTTCAGGTCCGCGCGTTCGGATCCGACCGTGATGAACCCGGCACACATGCGTATCGCACCCCCGTGGAGCTCGCCGGCGCCAACGCCGCCGTGCAGACGCTCGGCACGGATCTCGCGATGGTCGGCGACGTCGCCGGGGCGGACGTCGTGCACAGCCACACCTGGTACGCGAACTTCGCCGGCCACCTCGCCTCGCAGCTGCACGGCATCCCTCACGTCCTCACCGCGCACAGCCTCGAGCCGCTGCGTCCCTGGAAGGCCGAGCAGCTCGGCGGCGGGTACGCGGTCTCGAGTGGCATCGAGAAGCTCGCCTACGAGAACGCCGCTGCGATCGTGGCGGTCAGTGCAGGCATGCGCGCCGACATCCTGCGCAGCTATCCCCAGGTCGACCCGGCGCGCGTCCGGGTGATCCACAACGGCATCGACGTGGAGCGCTGGCGGCCGGTCGAGAACCCGGAGTTCCTGGCGAGCATCGGCATGGACCCTGCCCGCCCGTCCGTCGTCTTCGTGGGACGCATCACGCGGCAGAAGGGCCTGCCCTACCTGCTGCGGGCCGCGCAGCTGCTGCCGCCCGAGGTGCAGCTGGTGCTGTGCGCGGGCGCGCCGGACACTCCGGAGATCATGGCCGAGGTGCAGGAGCTGGTGCGGCTGCTGCAGCAGACCAGGCAGGGTGTGATCTGGATCGAGCGGATGCTGCCGCGCGACGAGCTGTCCGCGATCCTGACCGCGGCCACGACGTTCGTGTGCCCGTCCGTGTACGAGCCGCTGGGCATCGTCAACCTGGAGGCCATGGCGTGCGGAGCGGCTGTGGTCGGCACGCGCACCGGCGGCATCCCGGAGGTGGTCGCTGACGGCGTCACCGGCAGGATCGTGCCGATCGAGCAGCTGCAGGACGGCACAGGCACGCCCGTGGACCCCGAGCAGTTCGTCTCCGACCTCGCCGCCGCGCTGACGGAGGTCACCGGTGATCCCGAGCGTGCCGCGGAGTACGGCGCGGCCGGGCGCGAGCGAGCTCGAACCGAGTTCAGCTGGGGCGCGATCGCCGACACCACCCGCGCGCTGTACGAGGAGCTGACCGCCTGAGCCGATAGGCTGGGCGTCATGTCGAGCGCCCTGGATTTCACCGATGTCGTCGTGCGCCGTGATGGTCGCGACATCGTCGATCACGTCACCTGGCAGGTCTCCGAGGATCAGCGCTGGGTGGTGCTCGGCCCGAACGGGGCGGGCAAGACGACCCTGCTGCAGCTCGCCGACACGCTGATGCATCCGACGTCCGGCACGGTGACGATCCTGGGGGAGACCCTGGGTCGGACGGACGTGTTCGAGATCCGTCCTCGGATCGGCTTCGCGTCGACGGCGATGGCCCGGCGCATTCCCCGCGACGAGACCGTGCTGAACACCGTGATGACGGCGGCGTACTCGGTGATGGGTCGCTGGAACGAGGACTACGAGGGCATCGACGAGCGGCGTGCCCGCCGCGTGCTGGCCGACTGGAAGCTCGATCACCTCTCCGAGCGCCTGTTCGGCACGCTCAGCGACGGGGAGCAGAAGCGCGTCCAGATCGCCCGCGCGGTGATGACCGACCCCGAGCTGCTGCTGCTCGACGAGCCGACGGCGAGCCTCGACCTCGGCTCCCGCGAGGAGCTGCTCCAGCTGCTGAGCGGTTACGCCGCGTCTCCGACCACTCCGGCCATGATCATGGTGACCCACCACGTCGAGGAGATCCCGGTGGGCTTCACGCACGTCATGCTGCTGCGTGAGGGTGGCATCGTCGCGCAGGGCCCGATCGCCGAGACGCTGACGGCGGAGGCGTTGTCCGAGGCATTCGGCATGCCGATCACACTGAGCGCCGAGGGCGGCCGCTACGCGGCTCGCGCCGTCAGCGCCTGAGCACGGCCGCGGCGACCCGTCGAGGAGTGCTAAAGTAGACCCTTGGTGCAATCGCACCGCAGACTTCCCTCGCTCCTGGCAGAATCCAGGGCACCACGTAAGGAATCCCATGAAGACTGACATCCACCCCGACTACCAGGCCGTCGTTTTCCGCGACCTCGGCTCGGGCGAGACCTTCCTGACCCGTTCGACGGTCACCAGCGACAAGACGATCGAGCTCGACGGCGTCGAGTACCCCGTCGTCGACGTCGAGATCTCCTCCGCGTCGCACCCGTTCTACACGGGCAAGCAGCGCATCATGGACTCGGCCGGTCGCGTCGAGAAGTTCAACCAGCGCTTCAAGAACTTCGGCGGTTCCAGCCAGAAGTAAGCCGGATTCCCGAAGGCCCCGCTCCGGCGGGGCCTTCGTCGTTTCCGGACTCAGACGTCGATCCGGATGCGGGCACCGTCGATCGCCCACGGAGGATCGCCGGCCACCGGCGCAGGAGCTGTGCGCTTGGTCATCCGATCGAGTTCGACACCTGCCTCGTGGGCTGTCGGCGCGAAGACGGCCTCAAGGCCGCTCGCATAGCCGCCCGGGACTCCGCCTCCACTGACGAGGTACTTCTGCTCAAGGGGCTTGGACGAGTAGAGGATCACCAGGCCGATGCCGCCGAGCAGAACCGGCAGCGCGATCAGGAGCACGATGATGCTCCACCCGAGGATCGTGTCGACTGGTGAGGTCATGTCCTCACGCTAAGCGCTGCACGGCGGCCGCGCATCCGCCTCAGGGCTGATCTCGAGCCTCAGCCCCGGACGGGCCAGCTGCCGTCCAGCGCTTCCGCCGGGTCGAGGCGCCCGACCTTGATGAAGTACTCCGTCAGGCTCTCGGCCTGATCACGCGCCCAGCCGATCTGCTGGGTGTGGAGCTCGGCCGCGGTGCCGGGGAGGGCGAACTCCTTCGCGAGGGCCAGCGCGACGCGCCCGGCCGCCACGGCGTCCGCGGAGGCCTCGTGCGCATCGTCGAGCGGAACGGCGTAGTGCTCGGCCACCACGCTCAGGGTGCGCTTGCCGGGACGGTAGCGGTCGTACGCCTTGTCGATCACGAGCGGGTCGATGACCGGCTGCGGATCGATCAGCACCGGAACACCGTGGCGTGCCGCCTCGCGCGCGAGCAGGGAGAAGTCGTAGGAGGCGTTGTATGCCACGATCGGCATACCCTGGGCGAAGAGCACACGGAGGGCGTTGCTGATCTCCGCGACGACCTCGCCCGCCGGCCGCCCGTGCGTCCTGGCATGCTCGGTGCTGATGCCGTGCACGGCCGCGGCGCCGTCGGGGATGGGGATGCCAGGGTCGGCGAGCCAGTCCCTCGCCGCGATCTCCCTTCCGTGCCGGTCGAGCACACCCACGTGCGCCGTGACGACGCGATCGGTGGTGACGTCGACACCGGTCGTCTCGAGGTCGAACACGCCCACTCGGGTCAGCCAGTTCGGGAGCGTCGTCGAGGTCATGGCCTCACCGTAGGACGGGGCGCCGACATCCGTCCGGTGGCCCGCCGGGATGCCCCTACACTGTGCAGGTGACCTGGACTGTGTGGCTCTCGCTGCTGCTGGCCTGCGTGGTGATCAGCTTCACGCCGGGGGCAGGCGCGATCAACACCATGAGCAACGCGCTCACGCAGGGCTGGCGACGCTCGCTGTGGGGAGTTCTCGGCCAGCAGGCGGCCCTCGTCGTGCACGTGGTCATCGTCGCCGCGGGTGTGGGCCTGCTGGTGTCGCAGTCGCAGCGGCTGTTCGACATCATCCGCTATGCCGGCGCCGCGTACCTGGTCTATCTCGGCATCCGCCTGATCCTCGCGAAACCACAGGCCGACACGATGGCGACGGCATCGCGGTCCCGTGAGCACGCCTGGTCGATCTTCCGGCGCGGCTTCTGGGTGAACCTCCTCAACCCCAAGGCGATCGTGTTCTTCCTCGCTTTCGTACCGCAGTTCATCCGGCTCGATCAGGACCCGCTGCCGCAGTACCTGATCCTGATCGGCACGGTGATCGTCGTGGACGTGCTCGTGATGTGGTTCTTCTTCGCCGCCGCCGCGAAGCCGTTCCGCCGCTTCACGAGGGATGCCCGCGGGCAGCGGATCCTGAACAGCATCTTCGGCTCGCTGTTCATCGCCGTCGCCGGTCTGCTGCTGTTCGTGCACTGACGCATCACGGTCTTCCTGCACAGACAGCGTTCCCGGGAAGTTCTCCACGGGCGTCGGGAATCGGCCTCCGGGCGTCGGATGCCGCGATGCACCCTGTTCTCACCCGGGTTCGACCCGGCAACACAGGAGCAGGACATGAGCATCAGGAACGACACCATCGTGATCGCCGGGAACATCGGCAACGATCCCACGAAGAACGAGACCCGCAACGGCAAGGCGGTGATCAACTTCCGGGTCGGAACGTCGCACAACTACATCGATCAGCGCACCGGCGAATGGGTCGAGAGCCCGACCAGCTGGTACAACGTCTCCGCGTTCGGCAACATCGCCGAGCACGCGAAGGCCTCGTTGCACCGCGGCGATCCCGTCATCGTGGTCGGGCGTCTGCGGATCCGGGACTGGGAGGCCGGCGATGGGAAGAAGGGCCGGGAGGCGGAGATCACCGCCGACGCCATCGGGCACGACCTGAACTGGGGGACCAGTGCCTTCGTGCGCCGCCAGCGCGCGACTGCGGAGCCTGTGCAGGCACCGCAGCCCTCGGACGCCGACGCTCCATCGGACGATGCGCCCAGCGCGGACGAGGGCGATGCGTGGCGCATCGCGGGGCTGGAGGTCCTCGCCGAGGACGAAGCCTCCAAGGAGCCCGCCTTCACGTGAGGGCCGAGCGCGTCGACGGATGGCCCTCGGTGCTGCGCCTAGACTTCTGAGTGTGCTTCGAGGGTCTTCCGTCTCCGCTCCCCGCATCCGGGCGGTGGCGACGATCGCCGGAGCGACGCTCATCGCGGCGGCTCTCGCGTCCTGCTCGGCTCCGGCTGAGAAGCCGGATCCTGCGGCCTCCTCCGCAGGCCCCTCGCCGTCGACATCTGCGGCAGAGGCGCCGGTGCTCGTCCCGGACGGGACGGCGACGGACAACCTGGCGCTGTTCACCGCGGTGACCGCGCAGGTCTGGGGTTCCGATGACCGCGCCCGAGGCCGTGCGTACGTCGACGCGCTCGTCGCCGCCGGCTTCCCGAAGGATCGGATGCAGGTCACCGCCGATCAGACCACGGTCGGGCGCGCGGCGGAGAGCCTGCAGCTCTCGGTCGCCTGGGGCGACGAGGAGTGCCTGATCGGACAGGTGGGAACGTCGACGGGCGAGCCGGTGACGGCAGTCATGCCGCAGCTCGCCGGCGGCCGGTGCCTCGTGGGGCGAACGCGGCCGATCGACTGGTGACGGCCGCTGACAGGTCGGTCGCGAAGCGGGCCGGTGAAGACGGGTAGGCTGGTGTGTCGGCTCCCCGGAGCCGTTCCGCGTGCCCGCTGACTGAAGGAGAGCTGCTTCGTGGCCGAGTACATCTATTCCATGGTGCGAGCCCGCAAGGCGGTGGGCGACAAGCTCATCCTCGACGACGTCACCATGGCGTTCCTCCCCGGAGCGAAGATCGGCATGGTCGGCCCCAACGGCGCCGGAAAGTCGACCATCCTGAAGATCATGGCGGGTCTCGACACCCCGTCGAACGGCGAGGCCAAGCTGACGCCGGGCTTCTCGGTGGGCATCCTCATGCAGGAGCCGG
>Ga0256796_1000661_pt1 | contig 13939 bp, 10 predicted proteins | sample MC6MC0947MT_FD_190209 | JGI IMG/M metagenome (GOLD analysis project Ga0256796, IMG submission 190209) | Metatranscriptome of enriched soil aggregate microbial communities from Iowa State University, Ames, United States - MC6-MC0947-MT... | ecosystem: Environmental > Terrestrial > Soil >...
TATGGTCACATTGGTACCCTTCATACTTTCCCCAGCAGAAGCGCAGACAATTTTTCCGGCGATCTTTACCTTACTGCTATCTTGACCAGATGATACCTGTTTATTATTAACACGATGGTTTGAGTCTATTTTTTTCCCAACAGATTTACCTGCACTCTTTCCTTTCAATTGTACCACCATCACTTCTCCAGTCGTCTTGTTATTGACACGATAGTTTGGATTTATTTGTTTCCCGGCGGGCTTTGCACCTTTTTCGTTTGATTGTACAGTAATCCCTTGAGCGGTCGTGGCAGTCTGCGCCTGTGCCATAGGAAAGCTCAATGAACCGATCAGCATCAGACCCGCAGCAATACCGCTCCATCTATTGCGCCATATCGGATTTTTTGCAAAGGAAACACTGGCATCCAGTTCACGCAGCAGCTGATCTTCATAAAACCGGCCACAAAGCCCTTTACTGGATTTTTTGATCTGATCTACAATTTCCTGATCGCTCATCTCCGAGAAATCAACGACTACCTTTTCACATTTGCCACAAAAACGTCCCTGCTCCTGTGGTGTCATTTTACCCCAATCTGCTTTGCAAGATTCTTTTACTTGTAATATGATCTTCTCCATGTCTATGTCTTTATGTTTGGTAAGGGATGCACAAAAATTCAAGATTCCACAAGAGTAGAATAAAATAATTTTAAATATCTATAAAGAGCTAGTAGGGGAATACAAGTAAAAATAAAAAACAGGCTGTGTCCGACCCTTTTTCGGACACAGCCTGTTCACAATATTTAATATCGCTTTCAACTCTGGAAGCTATTTTTCGAAATCGCCTTTCGAAGTAATCCTGCTACAGGCTGGAGGTAGCCCCCAGCCTGTAGTCATTTAATCTTGTTACAGCATTATTTGAGATCAGCTAAAATCTCCTTCACAGCACGCTCCAACTGTGGATCTTTATTTTCCATACGATCTTGCACCGTATTTTTTACAAAAATATCCGGTGCGACACCTGTCTGCTCTAAATCCTGACCATCTAGGGTATAGCATCCCCAGGAAGGTAAGCGGTAAAAAGACCCATCGACCAATCCTTTGCCAGAGGTAAAAATAATCCAACGATAAGTTTCATTACCGATGATTTTACCTAGTTTCAATGCTTTGAACCCCGCTGCGGTCATCTCCGCATCACTCAGCGATTGCTCATTGATTAACAGAACGATCGGTTTGGCTGCAGGCGCAAAATTACTCTGCGGAGCACGCTTTCCCCCACGATATTGCCATTGTAGGTAAGGGCGCTGCGACAAAAAGCGTAATACCTCATCGTGTACATTTCCTCCAGTATTATACCGCAGATCTAAGATTATACCTTGCTTATTATTCTCCTGCTCAGCCATATCGATGAGAAAACGTTGCAGTTCGCCTCCCGACATATTCTTCATGTGCGAATAAGCGATCTTATTGTCACTCAGTTTGTCTACACGGCTGCGGTTATCCTTGATCCATTCATCGTAAATCAATTCCCTAAAAGCTGTACTGGAAGCTGGTCGTACATTCGTTTGAACCTCTTTCCCATTACGGTTCAAAGTCAGCTGAATTTCCTCTTCCAATGATGGCCAGGTAAAATAGCTATCCCGATCTGCGGCAGTATTTAATTTAACACCATTGACAGCGACCAGTACGTCCCCTTGTTTAATATCCACCTCTTTCTTGGCCGCAGGTCCATTGCCTACGATCCGGCTGATCTTATAAGGATTTTGGCTATCATATTCCACGCCGATTTCGTTAGTCACAAAACCGAATGGTTTGCGCTCTTCAGTCCCCATTGAACTAAAGCCCAAGTGTGATGAGTTCAGCTCACCCAACATGTCGTTTAAGAGAATACGCAGGTCATTCCGGTCGTTGATGCCGGGCAGATATTTTTCGTATTTCTTTTTGGTTGCTGTCCAGTCTACACCATGAAAATTGTGATCATAAAAATTCTCTTCCAGATTGGCCCAGGTCTCATAAAACATCTGGTTAAACTCTTTCTCCAGGTCTTTATTAAATTTATAGCTCATGGTTATTGCATCGAGCTTGTTTCCCTCCAGGCTGTATTTCTGTATGATACCACGGTTAAGCACAAAATACTTGCCTGCCGATTCCTGTACCTGTCCCATACCGCCTTCAATTACTTTTTCAGTTTTTGGAGCAGTGAATGGTTCATAAACTGTACGATAAGCACTGAACTTCCCCTCATGATCAGACCCATAGAAGACATAGGTCTTGTCTGCCTTTTGGATCACCAAAGGGCTATATTGTGTCCCAAATGCAGGACTGACCTGCTCAATACGATCCCGCAAACCCTCGAGATCAAGCTGTACCAAAACGGTTTTCTTTGGTTCTGGACTAGGAGCTGCCGGTTTATTCTTATCCGCATTGGCCTTAATATTATCCTTGGCATCGTTTTCTTTTTTAGGCGCTGCTGGCTTATTTGCGACGGAATCTTTTTTTACTGTGGGTTGGGCAAATAATTCATCAAACTTCGTACTGCGATAGGGTTGGTCAAAATTGGTCAGCGCCATACGGAAAATGCTCGAATTTTGCATTCCGGTAGGGTATGAGGGCTTTGTTCTATTACTTGCAAAATAAATATACTTGCCATCTGGCGACCAATAGGGGCTGGTCTCGGAGACACCGGTATTGGTTAGGTTGGTCGTTTGTCCACTCTTGAGGTTATGGACAAAGATATCCTGCTCAAAATTACGCATTGCGGTAAATAGCAAATAATTGCCGTCGGGCGAAAATGAGGGCGTAGAATTTTGGAATCCCCAGATTTCGTCTTTGACTACGGTCTGGCTCTTGAGACTACCTAGATCCAACGTACGTACCTCATCACGGCCGCTTAGATATACCGCTTTTGTACGGTCGGCATTAAAGGTAATGTCACGGTTGTTTCGAAGATCTTGCGTCAGCTGTTTCACTTCACCTTTTCCATCCGCAGTGCGGGAAAACCAATTTTGATAGCCTTGGAATGTTTGGCTATAGAGTAAGGTTTTGCTATCCTTAAGCCATTTGACCTCCATGACGCGCTCTCCCTGCCCGGACATCTGACGGACAAACTTGCCCTCGCTATCGGAAACAAAAAGCTCTCCTCGGGATACAAAAGCTATTTTTTTGCCATCTGGTGAGACATCAAAATTACTGATGCTGCCCGAAATATTGAATTCCTTTAGCTTGCCGAGGACCTGATTGCGGTTTAAAGCAATATTGGGCTGTACCGTTTTCTTTCCATTGACATCGTAAATATAGAGCTGATACCCCTTTTCAAATACGATCTTATCGCCGTTTGCTGACACGAAGGGTCTTTTAATGGATTCCGGGAAACTTGTCAGCGCTGTTTTGGTCTTGCCGTTGAGCTGATACAGGTTGTATTCGCCGTTGTTTTCATCCGAGACGTAATATATCGTTCCTTTTTGGTCTATCGTTGGCCATAGATCTTTTCCAACATGGTCTGTATACTGTTGAAAGGCTTTTGTTTTGGGATTATAGGAACGGATATCTGGATTGAATGCTCCTTTATAGCGCTTGCGGTTTGCCGAACTATATCCTTCCCAGCTATCGTTGAACAGGAGCTCTCCCGACGGTGTAGGGACGATCCCGCTGATATAATTAAAAAAATGTGGAAATAGGCGTATTGCCGTACCACCATCTACTGAGACCTGGTAACCTCCCATACGATTATAACGTGTCGAAGTAAAATAGAGTGTTTTACTGTCCCAGCTCCAGCTATCCACTTCATCCGAGGCGTCATGCGCGGTCAATTGACGGATGTCTCCACCCGCTAAGGGCATGACATAGACGTCCATATTCCCATTTTGATTGGCCGAGAATGCTAACCATTTGCCATCTGGGGATATTCGGGGATTGATCTCATTACCTTCCATACCAGTAAGCCGGACAGCAACCCCACCTTGGCTCGCGACTTTCCAAAGATCACCTTCATAACTGAATACCATCTCCTTCCCATCGGGTGTCAACGCGGGATGAGACAAGAATGTCGGTTGCTGCGCAACAACATAAGCAGTTCCACCATAGGCCAGAACTGCACTCAAAAGCAGTTTTTTTATCATTATATCTAGGAGGCTAATAATTGTTTGCCTTTAACAAAAATAGAATAGGTTATTGAAAAACTATTGAAGTATTGTGAATTTTACATTTTTATTGAATTTAGCCCGATATTAATAGGTCATGTTTGAACATCTTCGTATATTTAATGTAAAGTAGGGGTGCCTTCAATATTTGGCATCTGATCTTAGTATCAATAAGCTTGGTTGAGTCAGACATGCGAAATACATAGAAAACTGATAATAAACTATTTAAAGCAAACAACTCCGTCCCAGCGAATAGGCGAAGATAATTATCGCAACCTTCCTGCGCAGAAAACAAAACTAAAGAAGATAATTAGCGTTGTTTTTTGAAGATAATTATCGCGCCTCTAATTACTGATTACATTCTTGCTCAGCTTGGCGAGCATTTTTTCTGTTGAAACTGAGCTATTAAATTTCTTTATTGATCCTGTCGTAAAATGAAATACTTATCCGTAACTTTGCACCCTCAAATCAAGAACTATGAACGCAACGTTAACTCTCTCAGAGGAAGATCTTTACAATAAGCGCAGCCGCATACGGATTGCAGTATCACTTTTCTTTTTCTGTCAGGGTATTGCTTTCGCATCTTGGGCTAGCCGCATTCCTGTCATCAAGGAGCGCCTCCATTTGAGCGAAGGACAACTGGGAACAATTCTATTGATGCTTCCTGTAGGTCAATTGGCGACAATGGCTCTTTCAGGCAAGTTGGTTACCAAATATGGTAGCGCTAAAGTATTGCGTATCGTACCGATTGCTTACGCATTGGTCTTGTGCTCCATCGCCTTTGCTCAAAATGCCTGGCAACTGGGGGCTATTCTCTTCCTGTTTGGTGTCACAGGCAATATGTGCAACATCTCAGTCAATACACAGGGGGTAGCCACGGAGCAGATCTATAAAAAGTCTATTATGACATCCTTCCATGGCGCCTGGAGTATTGCCGGTTTTACAGGAGCGCTAGTTGGACTGCTGACCATGAATCTTGGTCTGGATACGCTATCCCATTTCTTGATCATATTGGCTTTCGTCACTGGCAATACATTGATTAATCAGCGGTATCTGGTTCCGGGAAAATCGCCGCAGAAAGAAAAGCGGAGTTTCTTCTCCAAACCGGAGGGAAGTCTTTTGCAACTGGGTATCATTGGCTTTTTCAGTATGGCAACCGAGGGAGCCATGTTTGACTGGAGTGGGGTTTACTTTAAGGAAATTGTACATGCTCCCGAAAAATTCGTTGTCGTGGGCTACGCTTCTTTTATGATCATGATGGCTATCGGCCGTTTCGTGGGTGATGCCGTGATTCGCAAGCTGGGCCGCAAAAGAACATTACAATATAGTGGAATCTTGATGTTTATAGGCATGATGGCCTCTGTCGTTTTTCCTCAATTTATTGTATGTACCCTTGCTTTTATGCTTGTGGGCATCGGTGTTGCCTGTAATGTACCCTCTATCTATAGTATCGCAGGCCAAAACAAAAATGTACCATCGGGTGTGGCCTTAGCTATGGTATCGAGCATTAGCTATCTTGGCTTTTTAATGGGACCTCCGTTGATCGGTTATATCGCAGAAGCTTTTAGCCTTCGCTATTCCTACGGTGTTTTCGCCTGCTTCGGCTTACTTATGTTTTGTATGGTTGGAAGATTATCCCTATTTAAGGAACCGCAGTCCAATTCCTAACAGTATTGGCTTTAGATAGTATATTCTTAGTGTGTCTAGCTGTCTTTGACCGCCGCTATTTATATTGGTATTTTACCATAATATCCTCACGGTCTTCGTTCCTGTTTTGACCTATTCCTATTAACCATAGCCGGAAGGACAGCTCCTATTAGTTTGGTTTGAGGGAATTTAAAGTTGGATACCGGACGTTTATTAAATGAAATCATCGGCATAAGAATAAAATAAATACAAGTAGTTCCCACACCCAATAGTGATCCAAACGCAACATCTTCAAGGAAATGTTGGCCCAAATAAATTCTGGAATAGCCTGTTAACGCTGCTAGAATAAAACAAAACAGACCTATTCTTTTGTCCTTGGAAATGATGGCAACAGTAGCCGCCATAGCAAATGCAGAAGTTGTATGCCCCGAAGGGAAGGAATTTGCATAGGCTACAGGTAACCAAGAGACAACATGTAATGTCGGATCACCTTTAAACATCGCTGCCGGACGCTCAGCATGAAATATACTTTTCAAAACACAACACACCAAGCCCGAAAAAACATAAGTTCCAAAAATTCCCTTGGCTAAATTCCATTTTTTCAGAAAGCAAAACACAACAGCGAGGGTTATCATACAGATCCCATCCCCAACAAAAGTGTTCAATGTCATGAAAATATCCGCCCATAGGGCATGATGACTATTAATAAACTGAAATGATTCTCTTTTCGTAACAAAAAGCAGGATAGAGGCAATCAGTATAAACCATATACTGAAGGTGATGAAAAAGGCACGATTGGTATTATATATCCTTTTAAATTGATTCTGAATCACTTTTATCATTTCACAGGTTTTATCAGACAAATTTAGCTGCCGAATATTAGTAAGTCATTAATTTGTAATAAAATTTAAATTAACACAATTTTTACCAATCATGAAAATATTATGACAAAAGTCCTGAAATGTTACAGAATTAATGACATAATGAGTTTATTGATGATCAACACTAAAAGATATACATCCTTTTTAATGTACAGCAATTAGATATTACATTACTTGGATAGCACTGTTATCTCAACAAATCCAAATTGTATATTTTTATTTTAAAAATGAACAATCTATACATCCGACAGGAGACTTATACAAAATAGCAAAGATGATTATCTCTTAAAATAAAACAGGAGAAATACCTTTTATAGTATTTCTCCTGCAATTGAAAAACGACATTAATAATATCACTTCTCCTTATGTAGCCCCGAGCAGAATCGAACTGCTATCAAATGTTTAGGAAACATCTATTCTATCCGTTGAACTACGGGGCCTTTTCAAAAGCCAAACTTAGGTTTATTTTATAAATAAGTCAATAGCTACATGAAAATCCGTTGTATCTTTTTTGTAGACCTCCATCATTAAGAAAAAATAGCTCGATGATGATGCTCAACAATGCCTCAACTACCTCTGCATAACAGTACACACCGGACAATGGAGACGGATTGCAATCAGTGCAATGTGCTCATCTATTTGACAGGAAAATTTAAAGTGAATTTTATAAAGGAAAAAAATGTGGAGGGAGAAGGATTCGAACCTTCGAAGCCGAAGCAACGGATTTACAGTCCGTCCCATTTGACCGCTCTGGAACCCCTCCAGCATTGCGCTATTTTGAAATATAACGTCGCAAAAGTAGGTTTTGCGTAGCACTTGTGCAACTATTTTGATGCATTAATTTGTAACTACCCCAGTATGAATTGTTTTATTTCTCAGGGATGACCTAGCTCCCGTATAAACACATCATCCACCACATATTAATATAATAAAAACTTATTGTTATATTCTAGTCATAATAGATTTTGATGATAGTGTATTGGTAAAATCAATTCGCTTTTTGATCAGAGTTGCCTTATCTTTGCGACAACAAAAAAAGAAAGATATATTATGAGTTTCACAGGTAAAAGTTTTCCAAGCATTACGGTAGATGCAATCGATTATTTAGGCGACAATTTGCAGATCAACATTTTCGAAAAAGCAGTTAGAGAAGGTAAAAAAGTAATTTTATTTTGGTATCCAAAAGATTTCACTTTTGTATGTCCTACAGAATTACATGCTTTCCAAGAGGCTGCTGCTGAATTTGAAAAACGCAACACAATCTTAATCGGTGCTTCTTGCGACACAAACGAAGTTCACTTTGCTTGGTTAAACACTGCAAAAGATAATGGCGGTATCGAAGGTGTTGAATATCCTATTTTAGCTGATACTAACCGCAACTTATCTAGCGTATTGGGTATCTTGGACGTTCAAGAAGTTGAGCATCCTGAATACGGTACATTAGCACAAGGATCTGCTGTTACTTACAGAGCTACTTATTTGATCGACGAGACTGGCCGTGTATTCCACGAGTCTGTAAACGATATGCCTTTGGGCCGTAACGTAAAAGAATATTTACGCTTGATCGACGCTTACGCTCACGTACAAAAATTTGGCGAAGTATGTCCTGCAAACTGGGAAGAAGGTAAAGATGCAATGAATGCAGACAGAAAAGGTGTAGCTGACTATTTAGCTAAACACTAACAATAAAAGACCCTAGGTCTTATCAACAGGGGCCTTTATCCCGGCTCCTGTTGATTTCTCCATCAATCACCTTAATAATAAAATCATGTTACAAGAATTAGAAAACGATAATTTACAAGAAATTGTAAACAATAACGATATTGTGATGGTTCAGTATGCTGCTACCTGGTGTGGTAATTGCAAAATTATGAAACCAAAATTCAAGAAATTGTCTGGCGAAAATGAGGGTGTTCCTTTTATCATCGCTGATGCAGAAAAATTCCCCGAATCACGCAAATTGGCGAACGTCAATAACCTGCCTACATTTGCTGCATTTAAAAACGGCAAATTGGTGAATCAAGTACAAACAAATAAGTTGGACGCATTAGTAGAATTATTCAATGAAGCTGCCGGTAATTAAACATCTTACAGAATTCATCGAACAGAATGATGTCGACTATGTATTGGAGACCATCGAGACATTGGAAGCTCTTACCGAAGCTCCATTGAAAGATGAGGAACTTGACGTGATCGGTGAATTAATTTCTAACCTATACGGAGCAGTAGAGGTTGATAAATTGATAAAAGAAGGCAATTCGAAAAAAGATGCCTTAAATATGTTCATGAAACGTGTTTTAGGAGCAATTGACAAATAATTTCGCTTGATTAAACACCCTGAAGTGAAACTTTCTTTTCATATTTTTAGTTGCCCAAAAGCTAAATTGTTGACAAAATTTAGCAATGTGGAAAACTAATTGAAGGAATCTGACAGAACTAAATATTTTCTACATATATTTACTATGTTAAAGGTTGCCACTTGGAGCGAAGCGACAAAATAACTATTCTCTAAAAATTCGTTTCAGGAAAAAATATTTTAATTGTTAAACGGAAATTTCAACTTGGTTGGAATTTCCGTTTTTTGTTTTTGTACGTATTTAAAGTTAACTCCTTTATTTTCTCTGATTTTTGCGTCCTCAAGAGTGATTAATATACATTAAAATTACAATGTGAAACAATGCTGTTTTGGATGAAATCTTTATCTTTAAGCATGCGAAAACCCTTTCTTTCCATCATTATTTTATTAGCTAGTATCTTGTCAAAATCAACTGTACAAGCACAAAATCCGCAGTGGAATGCCGCCGAGATCAAGCTTAATCTAGAAAAACTGAATGTTTTAGGCTCTGTTCTGTATTTTGCAGCACATCCAGACGACGAAAATACCCGTCTGATCGCCTGGCTTGCCCAGGAGAAAAAATATAGAACAGGCTACTTATCCCTAACTCGTGGTGACGGAGGTCAAAATCTCATCGGTACCGAACAGGGCATCGAACTGGGACTGATCCGTACGCAAGAACTTCTTGCTGCGCGAAAGATCGACAAAGGGGAACAATTTTTCTCCTCTGCGTATGATTTTGGGTTTTCCAAAACGCCCGAAGAAACGTTTGCCTTCTGGGACAAACAAAGGGTGCTCGCCGAGGCGGTATGGTTGATCCGCAAATTCAGACCTGATGTCATCATAACAAGGTTTCCACCTGATGCTAGGGGGGGACATGGACACCACCAGGCCTCAGCGATGTTGGCACACGAAGCTTTCAAAGCCGCAGCCGATCCCAAACAGTTTCCAGAGCAGCTTCAATACGTCAAACCCTGGCAAGCGAAACGCCTCCTTTGGAATACTTTTAATTTCGGCGGACAGGACAACACTAGCGAAGATCAGCTAAAAGTGGATATCGGAAACTATAATGCGCTGATAGGTGCTTCCTATGGTGAAATTGCCGCGCATAGCCGTTCTTCCCACAAAAGCCAAGGCTTCGGATCGGCCACTCAACGTGGTTCTTCTATCGAGTATTTTGAGTATGTCGATGGTACTCCCGCAAAAGCTTCTCCACTGGAAGGAATAGATACTTCCTGGAAAAGGGTCGCAAATAGCGGAACAGTACAGTCACTGATCGCAAAAGTCAATCAGAACTATCAAATGGACAAACCTGAATCGGCTTTGCCCGATCTGATCCAGCTCTATAAAGCACTTGATCAGATCAATGACGCGTACTGGAAAAATGAGAAGAAAAAGGAGGTAGAGAAATTAATCTTAGCCTGTGCTGGAATTTGGTTTGAAAGTATCGCAAAAAATCCTAATTATGCGGTAGGTGATCAGATCAATGTCGACAACGCCATTATTGCAAGACGTCCAGATGTTACCGTACAATTGGCTAAGTTAAATGGCAAAGAGATCCATAAAAACCTTGTCAATAATCTTCTTTTAAAAGATGCTATTGCTGTTAGTACAATAAATTCAACACAGCCTTATTGGCTAAATGAACCTCACGCCAAAGGAAAATTTAATGTCAGTGATTTCAATCTCACCGGTTATCCCGAAAACCCCAATAATCCAAAAGTACGCTTTGAATTATTGATCAATGGTACTGCAATCACATTTGACCAGAATATACAATATAAATATACTGACCCCGTTCGTGGCGAAATCTATAATCCAATAGTTGTCCTTCCACTGCTCACTGCAAAGAGTTCAAGTCCATTGGCTTTGACTCAAAATGCCCAATCTGTCAAAGTAAACCTATTGTTCCAAAAAAATGGACAGGATCCAGCACAATCCTTTAGTGTAAAGACCATTGGAGCAAAAGGCTGGGAAATATCTCCTGCTTCATTTGAACTCCAGTTTACCTCTGGTGTTAGCGATCTCTCTAAAGAGATCACAATAAGCCCCTTAGATGCTACTGTTTCGTCCATTGATACACTGCTTTTTCAAGTCAATCAAAAGGATAGACTAAAAGAGATAAAAACTATAGGTTATAACCATATTCCTGAGATTGTCTATTTCCCAGATGTTGCTATAAAAATGAGCAATATCAATCTAAGCAATGAGGTAAAAAAAGTAGCCTATATTCATGGCGCAGGAGATCTAATTCCGGAATCGCTCAGTGCAATTGGCATCAAAGTGGACGTGCTAACAAGCGAACAGCTATTAAAAAGTGATCTTTCAGGCTATGATGCGGTCATCTTGGGTGTGAGGATCTTCAATGTTAATAAAGACATCGCACAGATTCAAAATAGACTATTGGATTATGTCAATAATGGCGGAACTGTCCTCGAGCAATACAACGTAAGCAATGGCTTGGTTTCGAAAAATTTTGGTCCCTATGCCTTTAGCCTTGGAAGGAGTCGGGTTACCGATGAACTTGCCGATGTTCATTTTGACGAAAAAGATCCGGTTTTCAATTATCCCAATAAAATTACAAAAGCAGACTTTGACAATTGGGTACAGGAGAGGGGATTGTATTTCGCTGAAAATATCGACAAGAGATACCGTACACCAATTGCCATACAAGATTCCGGTGAGCCTTTACACAACGGATCATTATTGATCACGGACTACGGAAAAGGGAAATTTGTATATACATCGCTATCTTTTTTTAGACAATTACCTGCAGGAATTCCCGGAGCTTACAGATTATTTGTAAATTTGTTATCAAAATCAAAATAAAATATCACAATGGAAAATCAGATTGACAACAACTGCACAACGATAGATGCTGGCAAAGCAAAAGGGATCATCCTTTTAGTCGCTGTAGTATTTGGTGCATTAATTGGCTTCGCTGCAAATGAGACATTTTTAAGCATCATTGGCGGTGCGGTTATTGGATTGATTATCGCTGCGTTTTTTAACAGTGTTATCTATCCTCAAAAGCCTTCAGACAGATAAAATACAGGATGAATAGCTGGAAACGCTACTATTGGATGGTCGTTATCTGGCTATTTATATTTATCCTTTTTCTGTACTTTTTTACCAACCATTATTCATGAGTACAGTAGATTGGGCTGTTCTATTGCTAACACTTTTGTCGATTGTCGCTTACGGCATCTATAAAAGTAGAGGGATCAAAAATATTGATGGTTATCTTTTGGGCAATCGTTCTTTGCCATGGTACCATGTCGGACTTTCGGTAATGGCTACTCAAGCGAGCGCCATTACTTTTTTGTCTGCTCCCGGATTAGCGTATTCTTCGGGAATGAGTTTTGTACAGTTTTATTTTGGTCTCCCATTGGCCATGATTGTACTCTGTATTACCTTTATCCCAATATTTCACAGACTTAAGGTTTTCACAGCCTACGAATTTCTTGAGAAACGTTTCGATGTCAAGACCCGGGGGCTCACAGCATTACTTTTTTTGATCCAACGGGGTATTTCCACTGGTATTACTATTTTTGCACCATCGCTCATCATCTCAACTATTCTCCATATTGATCTGACCCTAACAACATTGGTCATCGGAAGCTTTGTGGTTATCTACACCACCTACGGTGGTACAAAAGCGGTATCCCATACACAATTGCTCCAGATGAGCATAATATTTGGATCTCTGCTTATTGCAGGAATGCTTGTCATTCATCTTCTTCCAGCAGACATCGGTCTTTCGAAAGCGCTTCATATCGCCGGTAAATCAGGTAAAACCAATGCACTGGACTTCACGTTTGATCTGAATAACAATTATACCTTGTGGACTGGCCTGATCGGAGGATTTTTCCTACAACTCTCTTATTTTGGTACAGACCAGAGCCAAGTAGGACGTTATCTAACCGGATCTTCCATAAGGGAAAGCAGAATGGGGCTAATTATGAATGGCCTTTTAAAGATCCCGATGCAATTTGCCATCCTGCTGATTGGTGTTCTAGTATTTACCTATTATCAATACCACCAACCTCCGATCTTCTTTAACCAGGTCGAAGTACAGAAGTTAAAAGAAAGCCCATATGCGGCTTCCTACCAAGAACTTGAACAAAAACACACTCAGCTATTCCAACAACGTGAATTTCTCGTCAATGGCCTCAGTACAGCGCTGGATCAGGATGATCAGGGGGACATCGAGTCCTCCCGCTCAGCGTTGCATCGATTGAATGCACAGATGCAGCAAGTAAAAGACAGTACACTGACACTTATCAAAAAAAACAATCCTGCAGCCGAGACTAACGACAATAATTATGTTTTCCTTTCGTTTGTAACCAAAGCCTTTCCGAAAGGTCTGATCGGTTTGTTGATCGCTGTTATTTTTCTGGCATCTATGGGCTCTACAGCCAGTGCTATTAACTCACTTGCATCAACGACGACCATAGATATTTACAAACGTTTTATAAACCGCAACGCGACCGAAAAGCAGGATCTCCTCTGGTCTCGTATATTTACCTTAATTTGGGGTATTTTCACCGTGGTTATTGCGCTATATGCTAACAAGCTGGGCAATCTGTTAGAGGCCGTGAATATCTTGGGTTCCTTATTCTATGGTACGATACTAGGCATATTTATTGTTGCTTTCTATCTAAAAAAAATTCAGGGAAAGGCTGTTTTTATCGCTGCGATCCTCTCTGAAATCTTTGTCGTCGGCATCTGGTACCTAGACAAAATTCCTTTTCTCTGGCTGAATCTCATTGGCTGTCTGGCCGTCATGATAATTGCATATTTTATACAGCTTTCGCTCAGAAATAATTCTGCTATACCAAATAGAAGCAATACGCAATAGAAACAATCTGGAAAAATAAAGTGGCTTACTCGCAAATAGATGCCTGATTACGAGGTTGTATTTAATTTGGAATGGTCTTCTTAATCCCCCCAATATAAAA
>Ga0256796_1000663_pt1 | contig 13933 bp, 13 predicted proteins | sample MC6MC0947MT_FD_190209 | JGI IMG/M metagenome (GOLD analysis project Ga0256796, IMG submission 190209) | Metatranscriptome of enriched soil aggregate microbial communities from Iowa State University, Ames, United States - MC6-MC0947-MT... | ecosystem: Environmental > Terrestrial > Soil >...
ACGACCTCGCCGTGGATGCGCTCGTCGGCGGCCATCGCCGCGGTCGCGTCGGGGTCGGAGGCGTAGGGTGAGCGGCCCTCCGCGCGCTGCGCGAGGGCGAGCACGAAGATCGAGCCGAAACGACGTGCGAGCGAGGCGAGCAGGCGGGTGCGCACGTCGGCACGCGGAACTCCCGAGTCGTCGCCGCCGAGCAGTGCGAGCCAGTGCGCCTCGTGGCGTCCTTCGGCGGCGGCGAGGGCGAGCAGGATCTCGCGCTCCTCGCCGTCGCGGCGTGCGGCGAGTTCACGGTAGACGGCCGCCTCGGCCCGCTCGGCGGCGAGATACTTCCGCCAGCGGTCGCGATCGGCCGGCGTGCCCTTCGGCGACTCGTCGGTCATCGTGCCTCCTCGATCATGCGCGGGCGCGGGCCGAGACGGTCGTGGGCCCGCGTCATCGCGCGGCCGCGTCACGGCCGACGACCACGCTATCGGCCACGATGCGTCGAGCCGCGCGATTCCGCAGGATTGGCAGCATTTCGGACGACCGAACCGGGAGCTCGGGCGGGATCCCGCGGCGCCACCGTCTCGGCGATCGCCACGAATACGGATGCCCCGGCCCGAGATGATCCGAAACCGTGGCGATCGCCGAAGACGTGGCGGGCGGACCCCGCCCGTGTCAGCCGACGAGCTTGTTCCAGCCGTCGCCGTCGACGTGCTCGAAGATGAGGTTCGTCTCGGTGTGCGCGACCGCGGGGTGGCCGGTGAGGTGGTTGAGCACGAACTCACGAAGCTCTTCGGCGTCGCGTGCGGCGACATGCAGGAGATAGTCCTCGGCGCCGGCCATGTGGAACACGCCGAGGACCCCGGGCAGGTGCGGCACCTGTGCGCGGAAGGCGTCGATCTCGCCCCGGTCGTGCTTCACGAGCCGCACGGCGATGAGCGCCTGGAGCGATACGCCGAGCGACGCCAGGTCGACGTCGACGCGGTAGCCGCGCACCGTGCCGAGCGACTGCAGCCGACGCAGTCGGAGCGATACCGTGGACTCGGCCACGCCGACCTCGGCGGCGAGGGCGGCACCCGATGCGCGGGCGTTCGTCGACAGCGCCTGCAGGAGCGCCCGGTCGACGCGATCGAGTTCTGGCTTCTGCGCCATGCGTGCACCTCATTCGCGAGAGATAGCAGATACTTCGAGATTTCAATCACATCTTAGCGATCGTGCGACCCGAGTTGTAGTTGGCGACAGAATCTGCTTCAGTGCGAGCCATGCAGACATCGTCGTCGCACCTCGAGACCCGCGCCGTGCACGGCGGAATGAGCGGTGTCCGAGAGAGCGGATCCCATGTGCCCACGATCGACTTCTCGACCACGAACCCGCTCGGTTCGGTCGAGACCGGCGGACTCTCGTACGAGGAGCTCGCGACGGGCCACGACCTCGGCGAGGGACGGTCGGCCGTGTACCAGCGACTGTGGCAGCCCGGCGTGGCCCGCTTCGAGGAGTCGCTCGCAGGGCTCGAGGGCACCGACGGCGCCGTCGCCTTCGGCAGCGGCATGGCGGCGCTCGCCGCGGTGCTCATCGCCACGGCCTCGGCGGGTCGACCGCACGTGGTCGCGGTGCGGCCGCTCTACGGGGGTACCGACCACGTGCTCGCGAGCGGGCTGCTGGGCACCGAGGTGACGTGGGCGACGGTCGACGAGGTCGCGGCGGCGATCCGGCCCGACACGGGCCTCGTCGTCGTCGAGACGCCCGCGAACCCGACCCTCGAGCTCGTCGACCTCGGTCGTCTCGCCGCTGCGGCGGGCGAGGTGCCGCTGCTCGTCGACAACACGTTCGCCACGCCCGTGCTGCAGCGCCCTGCGGAGCACGGCGCCCGGCTCGTGCTGCACAGCGCGACGAAGTCTCTCGGCGGCCACGGCGACGTCATGGGCGGCGTCGTCGCGGCCGACCTCGAATGGGTCGAGCGACTGCGCCGGGTACGTGCGCTCACGGGCGGACTACTGCACCCGATGGCGGCGTACCTCCTGCACCGCGGACTGCGCACGCTCCCCCTGCGAGTACGCGCCCAGCAGGCGACCGCCGGCGAGCTCGCGGTGCGCCTGTCGGAGCATCCGGCGGTCGGGCGCGTGCACTACCCCGGCCTCCCGGGTCAGGACCCGCAGGGCCTGGTCGGCCGGCAGCTCGAGGGCGGCGGTTCGATCGTCGCGATCGAGCTCGTCGGCGGGTTCGACGCGGCGGTCGCGTTCACCGAGGCGTGCGAGCTCGTGACCCACGCCGTGTCACTCGGCGGGGTGGACTCGCTCGTGCAGCATCCCGCGTCGCTCACCCACCGCCCGGTGGCCGGTGACGCGAAGCCGGGCGACGGCGTCGTACGCCTCTCGGTCGGGCTCGAGCACGTCGACGACCTCTCGGCCGACCTCATGACCGCGCTCGATGCGGCGGCGGTCGTCGCCGGAATCGGTGCGACCGAGCGGGTCTCGATCGGCTGACGGTGCCGAACGGGCACGCGGCAAGCCTGTGCGCCGCGTGCCCGCGGCCGGTCACGGGCACGGCGCGCACCGCACGGGCAGCGCGCCCGTTCAACGACCCGACAGCCGCTTCCGCAGCAACTCGATGCGCGCCTGCAACTGGGTCACCGTCGCCTGCGCGACCTCGGGCCCGCCGCACGCCCGTCGCAGTTCGGCGTGCACCATCGAGTGCGCCTGACCGTTCTGCCGGGCGTACAGGCCGACGAGGCTGTTGAGCAGCGAACGCTGCTCTTTCAGGGTGCGGTACAGGGCGACCGGTTCGGCGGCCGTCTCGCCCTCGCCGTCGCCGCCGTCGGTGGATGCCGCGTGCCGTCGCCGGTCGCTCTGACGACGCGCCTGGCGGGCCTGTCGATGCCGCAGCAGCTCGGAGACCTGCTCGGGCTCGAGCAGCCCGGGGATGCCGATGAAGTCGAACTCCTCGTCGCTGCCGGGCTCGGCGAGCGTGCCGAACTCGGTGCCGTCGAAGACCACCCGGTCGAAGCTCGCGTCGGAGGCGATCGCCTGCCAGGTGAACTCGTCGGCGAGCTCGTCGGAGGCCTTGTCTTCGCGGTTCGCCGATTCGAGCAGCCCGTCGTCGAGGCCCGGGTCGTCACCGGCGTCGCCGTCGCGTCGATCGAGGGCGTGGTCTCGCGCCCGCTCGAGCTCGGAGGCGAGCGCCATGAGCACCGGCACGTTCGGCAGGAACACCGAGGCCGTCTCGCCGCGCCTGCGCGCACGCACGAACCTGCCGATGGCCTGCGCGAAGAAGAGCGGCGTCGACGAGCTCGTCGCGTAGACGCCGACCGCGAGCCGCGGCACGTCGACGCCCTCGGACACCATGCGCACCGCGACCATCCACCGGCGCTCGTTGGCCGAGAACTCCTCGATGCGGCTCGACGCCTCCTTGTCGTCGGAGAGCACGACGGTCACCGGCTCGCCGCAGATCTTCTCGAGGATCTCGGCGTACGCGCGTGCGACGGTCTGATCGGTCGCGAGCACGAGCCCGCCGGCGTCGGGGATCGAGTGCCGCACCTCGGTGAGGCGGCGGTCGGCGGCCTGCAGCACGGCGGGGATCCACTCGCCGGTCGGCTCCAGCGCCGTGCGCCAGGCCGACGAGGTGATGTCCTTCGTGTTGTCCTCGCCGAGCTTCGCCTCCATCTCGTCACCCGCCTTGGTGCGCCAGCGCATGTGCCCGGCGTAGACCATGAACATGACGGGACGGACGACGCCGTCGGCGAGCGCCCGACCGTAGCCGTAGTCGTAGTCGGTCTGCGAGAGGCGCACCCCCTTCGCATCGGGTGCGTACTCCACGAACGGGATCGGGGCGGTGTCGCTGCGGAACGGGGTGCCGGTGAGCGACAGTCGCTTGGTGGCCGGCTCGAACGCCTCGCGGATCGCGTCGCCCCACGAGAGCGTGTCGCCGCCGTGGTGCACCTCGTCGAGGATGACGAGGGTGCGCCCCGAGAGCGTCAGCTCGCGGTGCAGGGCCGGGCGCATCGCGACCTGCGCGTACGTCACGGCGACGCCGTGGTAGTGCCGGGCCGACCGGCCGTGGGCGTTGCGGAAGCCCGGGTCGAGGCGGATGCCGACGCGGGCCGCGGCGTCGGCCCACTGGCGCTTGAGGTGGTCGGTGGGGGCGACGACGGTGAACCGGTCGATGATGCGGCGCGAGCGCAACTCGGCGGCGAGTCGCAGGGCGAAGGTCGTCTTTCCGGCGCCCGGCGTGGCCGCCGCGAGGAAGTCGCGCGGCAGTTCGGCGAGGTACTGCTCGAGGGCCTCGGCCTGCCAGGCCCGCAGCTTCGACGCGGTGCCCCAGGCCGCACGCTCGGGGAAGGACGGTGAGAGGTGCTCGGCGGCCGACGTGCCCGGCTGGGCTCCTGAAGGCGTCGCGGTACTCACTGGTTCGAGGGTAGTGGAGCCCTCGGACAACCTCGAACCGGCGGGGTGTGCAGAATGGAGGAATGGTCACCCAGCAGCATCCCTGGTCTCGGTACGTCGCGATCGGCGACTCGTTCACGGAGGGCATCGGCGACCCCGAGCCCACGGTGCCGGGCGGCCACCGTGGCTGGGCCGACCGCGTCGCCGAGGTGCTCTCGCAGGGCACCGAGGACTTCGCGTACGCGAACCTCGCGGTGCGCGGCAAGCTCATCCAGCAGATCATCGACGAGCAGCTCGAGCCCGCGCTCGCGCTGCGCCCCGACCTCATCACGATCTCGGCGGGCGGCAACGACGTGATCCGGCCGCGTACCGATCCCGACGAGATCTCGGCCCGGTTCGAGTACGCGATCGACCGGCTCAGCCGCGACCACGCGACGATCGTGATCTTCACGGGCGTCGATGTCGGCTTCTCCCCCGTCTTCCGCGGCATCCGCGGCAAGGTCGCGATCTACAACGAGAACCTGCGCGCGATCGCCGCGAAGTACGACTGCATCGTCGCCGACCAGTGGGCGCTCTCCGAGATCCAGGATCAGCGCATGTGGGCGCCCGACCGCCTGCACCTCAACGCGCTCGGGCACCACACCGTCGCACGCATGGTGCTCGCGGCGCTCAACGTCGACAACGACCTCGACGCGCTGAGGCCCGAGCCGGTGCCCACCACGACGTGGCGACAGGCACGCGTCGAAGATCTCGCCTGGGCGCGCGAGTACCTCGTGCCGTGGGTCGTGCGTCGCATCCGGCACCAGTCGTCGGGCGACTTCATCTCGGCGAAGCGGCCCGACGCTGGACCCTACTCGCTGCCCGACTGAGCCGTCGCCGGCGCGAGCCCGTCGGGGTTCGCGAGCCGCCACCACGTGCCCGGGTCGTCGATCTCCGCGTCGAGCACGAGCGGCACCGTGACCTCCTGGTCGCCCGCGCGCACGACGACGGTGCCGACGTCCGCGCCCTCCGGCGCGACCGTGACGGGCTTCGCGTGCACCTCGACCTCGACCGGGGTGTCGCTCCAGACGACGAGGGATGCCCCGTCGGCGGCCCTCGCCTTCGCGGTGTCGCCCCACGGGGTGTCGTAGCTCGCGAGCTCCTGCCCGGCCTCGAGGGGGGCGACCTCGTGGAAGCCCGGGGCGACGCTGTCGAGGAGCTTCGCGACGGCGTCGCGCAGCACCGCATGGTTCTCGGCACCGAGCAGGACGCCCACGACCGTCACGGTCTGGTCGCCGACGGCGTAGTCGGCCGAGAAGAGCAGGTTGGCGGCATCGTCGGTGGTGCCGGTCTTGATGCCGTCGACGCCGTGGGTGCCGAGCAGCTTGTTCGAGTTGTCGAGCTCGCCGAGCTCTGGGATGTCGACCGACTTGGTGGCGACGATCGCCGCGAGCGCGGGCTCCGCCAGGGCGAGCTCGCCGAGCTTCACGAGGTCGGCCGGCGTCGACACATTGTCGAGCGAGAGGCCGCTCGAGTCGGCGATCCGGGTGTTCGCGAGGCCGTGGTCGGCCAGCCACTTCGTCGCCGCGGTCACGAGCCCCGCCTCCGAGCCGTAGGCCCAGTTCGAGAGCGAGATCGCGTAGTTGTTGCCCGAGGGCAGCAGCATCGCCTCGAGGCTCTCCTGCAGCGTGAGCGTCGCGCCAGCCTCGACGGGAGCGACGGAGCCGTTCTGGGCGATCATGTCCCAGTAGATGTCGACGTCGGCGTCGGTGTACTCGATCTCGGGACCGGACTCCCCCTCGGCGATCGGGTGGTCCTGCAGGATGGTGAGCGCTGTGATGATCTTCGTGATGCTCGCCGTCGCCATCTGGCGGTCGGCCTCGCCCGCGGCGAGGAGCCCGTCGAAGCCGACGGCGCCGACCGCATAGCCGCCGAAGCCCGGCAGGTCCAGCGCCTGCGGCGCCGCGACGACGGGTTCGGGTTGCTCGACGACCGGTGTTGCCTCGGGAACGGCGGCGCCGAGGGCGTTCGCGGAGTATACCCCGCCGCCGATGAGGAGGGCGAGAACAACGGCGAGGGCGCTGAAGACGACGATCCGGCGTCGGCGATAGACGCGCCTGCGCGCCTCGCGGTCGTCGGTCGTCGTCATCGGGTCTCCTCGGGGTCTGCGGCGACGGCGTAAAGCACGACGGCCGCGGCGGCGGCGACGTTGAGCGAGTCGACGCCGTGTCGCATGGGGATGGTCACGACGTGGTCGGCGGCGGCGAGAGCTCGACGGCTGAGTCCGTCGCCCTCCGCCCCGAACACGAGCGCGAGTCGATCGGGTGCCGCGGCGGCGAGCCGGCGCAGCGGCACCGCGTCGTCGGCGAGCGCGAGCGCGGCTATCTCGAAACCGGCGTCGTGCAGCAGGGCCGCCGCCGGCTCCCAGTCGGGAAGACGCGTCCACGGCACCTGGAAGACGGTGCCCATGCTGACCCGCACGCTCCTCCGGTAGAGGGGGTCGGCGCAGCGCGGCGACACGAGCACGGCGTCGGCGCCGAGCGCCGCGACCGAGCGGAAGATCGCGCCGACGTTCGTGTGGTCGACGATGTCCTCGAGTACGACCACGCGGCGCGCACCGGCGAGGAGCCGGGCGACATCGGGCAGTTCGGGCCGTTCGAACGCCGCGAGCGCACCCCGGTGCACCCGGTACCCGGTGATCTCCTCCAGCTGGTCGGGGTCGGCCAGGTGCACGGGGATGTCGAAGGGCTCGAGCACGGGGGCCAGCCCGTCGAGCCACTTCTCCTCCATGAGCACGGAGCGCGGGCGGTGGCCGGCGCCGATCGCACGGCGGATCACCTTCGCCGACTCGGCGATGTAGAGGCCCTCCTCGGGCTCGCGCACGCTGCGCAGGGCGACGTCGGTGAGCCTCGCGTAATCGGCGACGGCATCGGATGCCGCATCGCGGACTCGTTCGATGTGCATGGATCTCCTCCATCCAAGAGTGCCAGTCCGTGAAACAAACCGGAAAACGAAGGCGTTTACTCTCAGGGGTGTCGAAGGGAGACGACGTGGAGCAGACGATCGGGCGCAGGCCCGCCGACGGGTCGCAGGCGGCGGGGATCGACGAGGCGATCGAGCTCATGCGCGGCGCCCGTGTCGCGGTGCTGACGGGCGCGGGCGTGAGCACCGACTCGGGCATCCCCGACTATCGCGGCGAGGGCGCGCCCGTGCGCACGCCGATGACGGTGCAGACGTTCCTCTCCTCCGAGGCGGCGCGCAAGCGCTACTGGGCGGGCAGCCACCTCGGCTGGCGCGACTTCGCCTCGGCCGCGCCGAACGCCGGCCATCGCGCACTCGCCCGCCTCGAGGCATCCGGCATCGTGTCGGGCGTCGTGACGCAGAACGTCGACGGCCTGCACCGCCGTGCAGGCAGCCGTCACGTGGTCGAGCTGCACGGCGGCATGGACCGGGTCGTGTGCCTCGAGTGCGGCCAGCACTACGCGCGCCAGGCGATCGCGCACGAGCTCACGACGCAGAACCCGTGGCTCGACGCCGGCCGGCCCGTGCGGCTCAACCCCGATGGCGACGTCCAGATCGACGACGTCGACGCGATGCGGATCCCCGCGTGCACGGTGTGCGGCGGCGTGCTGAAACCCGACGTGGTCTTCTTCGGCGAGTTCGTGCCCGTGCCGACGTTCCGTGCGGCGGCATCGCTCGTCGCCGGGGCCGACGTGCTCCTCGTCGCCGGCTCGTCGCTCGTCGTCAACTCCGGCATGCGACTGCTCGAGCAGGCCCGGCGCAGCCGCCTGCCCGTCGTCATCGTCAACCGGGGCGCCACGAAGGGCGACCCGCGGGCAGCGGTCAAGATCGACGCGGGCGCGAGCGAGACGCTGGCCGCCTTCGCGGCCGCGCTCGATTCGTGATCGACCGTCCGTCCGTGGCAGAGTCTCCGACATGACGGATGCCACCACCAGCCTCGAACCGGTGACCATCGCGCTCGTGCGGCACGGTGAGACCGACTGGAACGTCGAGCGCCGCATCCAGGGGCGCACCGACATCCCCCTCAACGAGACCGGCCGTCGGCAGGCCGCGCAGGTCGGCGCAGAGCTCGCCGAGTCGACGTGGGATGCCGTCTACGCCAGCCCGCTCGCGCGCGCGGCCGAGACCGCCGAGCTGATCTCCGGTGCGCTCGGCGTACCGGTGCAGGGGCACCTCGACGCACTCGCCGAGCGCAGCTACGGCGTGCTCGAAGGCCTCGACCACGCGGGACGCACTGCCGTCGAGGCTCAGGCCGCCACGATCGAGGGCCTCGAGACCCGCTCCGCCGTGATCGAGCGATCGAGCGCCGCGCTCGCCGAGATCGCGGCTGCGCACCCCGGCGGCCGCGTCGTCGTCGTGTCGCACGGCGGCGTCATCCACTCGCTCATCCTGCACCTGAGCGACTGGACGCTGCCGGGTGCCGGCTACACCGTGACCAACGGCTCCGTCCACCTCGTGACCGCGACGGCCGACGGGCTCGAGCTCGCCGAACCCGAGTTGCTCACGGGCACCGACGGCTGACGCCGGCGGTCGACGTTCGCGACGTCGCCGCCGTCGCCGGCAGTCGTCAGCGAGCCCCGCGTCGGCCGCCGGGCTCGGCGGCGACCCGTTGCATCAGCTCGAGGAGCGCAGCGGCCGATCTCGCCCACGTGTAGCGGGCGGCGACCTCGACCGACGCGGCCGAGCGCCGCTCCCACACGTCGTCGGTCTCGAGGGTGCGCAGCGCCTCGACGAGCGTCTCGGGCCGGTCGGCGTCGAAGAAGAGTGCGGCGTCGCCGCCGATCTCGCGGAAGATCGGGATGTCGCTCACGACGACGGGCGTCCCGAGCCGCATCGCCTCGACGAGCGGGATGCCGAACCCCTCGGCCTTCGACGCGTGCACGAGGGCCGTCGCGCCCGCGAGCAGCTCGCCGTACGCGGCATCCGTCACGCCGTCGTGGAAGACGAGCCGCGCCTCGGGGGCCAGCCGCGTGAGCCGCTCGCGCTCGGCGGGGCTGATGCGGCTCAGCAGATGCAACTCGTGGTCGGGCAGGGCCGCAATCGCCCGCACGAGTGTGTCGACGTTCTTGTACGGCATGTACGAGCCCATGTAGACGAGCCGATGGCCCTCGGGGCGCACGCGCGGCAGATCCGGCACGGCGAGGTCGTCGGCCGCGTTCGGCACGACCGTGATGGGGCGCTTGGTGAGTCGGTGGTCGCGGATCAGCCCGGCCGTCGTCTCCGAGACGGTGACGACGGCGTCGGCCCGGTTGAGGAGCATCCGCTGCGGCCACCACGCGAGGTGGTACAGGCGCCACAGCAACCGGATGGGCGCGGCGAGGTCGCGCGGCGGCGTGCGGTTCTCGTAGTAGATGAGGTCGTGGAGCGTGAGCAGCAGCCGGTAGTCGCGGCCCCACGAGCCCATCGTCTGCATGGGCGAGAACACGACGTCGGGGCGCAGCCGCCGCACCTGCCGCGCGACGAACGGCTCGCGTGCGCTCGTCGGCGAGCTCACGAGCTGCCACGGCAGCGGCGGCAGCATCTCGAGCTGCCGGTGGTCGCTGACGAGCATCGTGACCGGATGCAGCTTCGCGAGTTCGCCGACGATGCCCGCGGTGAAGCGGCTGATGCCGTCGTGGTGGCCGATGCGGGTGTAGCGGCAGTCGACGACGATCTTCACGCCTGCTCCCCCGTCCCGAGGAAGCGGCCGATGCGTGCGGCGGCGTCGCCGGGGGTCTCGTAGTGGATGAGGTGCCCGACCTCGGGGATCACCTCGAGCGTCGCGTCGGGGAACCGGGTGACGAGCCGGTGCTGCGCCGCGAGCGGCGTCACGTCGTCGCGCTCGGCGGCGACGAGCAGGGTCGGCACCGCGATGTCGGCGGCGTACTCGCTGACGTCATGGCTCACCGAGGCGCGGAACGCCTCGAGCAGCTGGTCGCGGTCGCCGAAGTCGGAGAAATAGCGGTCGTGCTGGTCGTGGATCCAGCGGCGGAGTTCGCGGTCGTGCGTCTTCGCCATGGTCACGCTCATGACCCGCACGATCGCCCCGTTGCGGAGCAGGGCGAAGCCCGTGCGTTCGGGAAGGGCGGCCGACGTCTTGTAGTAGAGCACGGCGAGGCGCGTCATGACGCCCCGCGGCCCCTCGAGCGCCGGCGCGCCGATCGGGTTGACGAGGACAAGCCTGCGCGGTGCAAGGCCGCGTGCGACGGCCGCGCTCGCCACGATCGAACCGAACGAGTGCCCGAGCAGGTCGTAGTCGCCCGTGATGCCCACCGCGTCGATGAACGCGCCGAGCCAGCGCGCGTACCCGTCGATGTCGTGCGCACGGTCGGCGAACACGGCCGAGGCGCCGAAGCCCGGCAGGTCGGGCGAGACGACGCGATAGCCGGGCAACTGGGCGACGATCGGCTCCAATCCGTGGTGGTCGCCCCGGAAGCCGTGCACGAGCACGAGCACCGGTGCATCGGCGTCGCCGTACTCCCACCAGGCCGTCGAGGTGCCCTCGACCTCGATGCGGTGCTCCCTGACGGGGATGCGGTCGAGCGCGGAGGCGTACGGCGAGGCGATCATCCCCGCCATTCTACGGACGCCGACCGCGCGGAACCTGCGGAACCGGTGGACACGCGCGCCGCTGCGAGGGTCATGACGGTGGGGCTGCATAGCCTGTCGCACATGGATGCAGTGAACCGGGCCGGGTGGGCCGACAACCTCGCCGTCTTCGACCTCGAGACGACCGGAATCGACGTCGACGTGTGCCGCATCGTCACCGCGCACGTGGGCGTGGTGGGCCCCTCGGGCGAGGTGCTCGAGCAGCGCGAGTGGCTCGTCGATCCCGGCGTCGAGATCCCGACGGCCGCGTCGCTCATCCACGGCGTCACGACCGAGCGCGCCCGATTCGAGGGGCAGAACGCGGCCACCGCCGTCGCCGAGATCATCGACGCACTCGCGGCGGCCGCGGCACGAGGGCTGCCGATCGTCGCCTACAACGCGGCCTACGACCTCACGGTGCTCGCACGCGAGGCCGAGCGGTACGGGCTCGCTCCGCTGCCGGGGCCCGGACCGGTCGTCGACCCGCTCGTCATCGACAAGGCCGTCGACCGGTACCGCCGGGGCAAGCGAACGCTCACCGTGACCGCCGCGCACTACGGCGTGACGCTCGACGACGCGCACAATGCGGGCGCCGACGCGGTCGCCGCGGGTCGGGTGGCGCAGGCGATCGCCCGGGCGTATCCCGAACTCGCGGCGCTCGCCGTCGGCGACCTGCACGCCCGGCAGATCGACTGGTGCCGCGACCAGGCCGAGAGCTATCAGGCCTGGCGCCGACAGGACGGCGAGCCCGAGTTCACGACGTCGGGCGCCTGGCCGGTGCGGGCCCGGGGCTGACCGCCCCGCCCGCCGAGCGCGGGCACGACGAAGGGGCGGGCGACCGAAGTCGCCCGCCCCTTCTGTTCGGCAGGATTACTTGCCGAAGTTCTTGAAGCGCTGGTTGAACTTCTCGACGCGGCCGGCCGAGTCCATGATGCGCTGCTTGCCCGTGTAGAACGGGTGCGACTCGCTCGAGATCTCGACGTCGATGACCGGGTAGGTGACACCGTCGAGCTCGACCGTCTTGTCGCTCGTCGCGGTCGAGCGCGTGAGGAACGTGGCGCCCGAAGCCAGGTCGCGGAAGACAATGGCGTTGTACTCGGGGTGGATGTCGGTCTTCATGGAGACTTCCTTGGATTTCGGTTGATTGAGCGATCGGATGGTTTTCGAGCTCCCGCCGCGCGAACACGGCACCTTCGCGGTGCGGCTCACTGGTGGGAAAGCATGATGGCGGTAGGGCCAGCTGACGAGTTTAGCAGAATCGGCGCCCGAACGCCTCAGACGGCACGCGCGGCGTACCGGCCGTCGCGCTCGGTGAGCTCGATCTGCATGTCGAAGGTCTTCGACAGGGTCTCGGCCGTGAGCGCCTCGGCGAGCGGCCCGGCCGCGACGATGCCGCCCTTCGACAGCAGCAGCGCGTGGGTGAACCCGACGGGGATCTCCTCGACGTGGTGGGTCACCATGACGATCGCGGGTGACGCGGGCGACGCGGCGTAGCCGCCGAGGAGGCCCACGAGCTCTTCGCGGGCGCCGAGGTCGAGGCTCGCGGCGGGCTCGTCGAGCAGCAGCAGCTCGGGGTCGGTCATGACCGACCGAGCGATCTGCACGCGCTTCTGCTCGCCGTCGGAGAGGCTGCCGAACCGTCGACCGGAGAAGCCCTCGAGGCCCCACTCCTTGAGCACGCGCTCGGCGCGGCGCAGATCGATGCCCTCGTACTCCTCGTTCCAGCGACCCGTGACCGAGTAGGCGGCGGTGAGCACGACGTCGAGCACGGTCTCATCGCGCGGGATGCGCCGCGCCATCGCCGTCGAGGCGAACCCGATCATCGGCCGCAGCTCGAAGACGTCGACCTTGCCGAGCTTCTCCTGCAGCACCTCGGCCTTGCCCGACGTGGGGTGCATCGCGGCGGCGGCGATCTGGAGCATCGTGGTCTTGCCCGCGCCGTTCGGGCCGAGCACGACCCAGCGTTCGTCGGAGGCGACGCTCCACGTCACCGAGTCGAGGATCGTGTTGCCGTCGCGGACCACCGATACATCGCTGAACTGCAGGACCGTCGTCGCACTCGTACTCGCACTCGCCATACGTCCATGCTATCGGGAGCGACGACCCCACCCGACGCACGCCGGGACGCTCAGCCGGCGAGCACCCGCTCGTAGACCTCGATGGTGCGGGCGGCGATCGCATCCCACGCGAAGTGCGTCTCGGCGCGCCGGCGACCCGCCGCCCCCATCTCGGCGGCGCGCGCCGGATCGGCCACGACACGGGTGAGCGCCGCAGCGAGATCGGCGACGAACCGCTCGGGGTCGAGGGGGGTTCCGGTGCCGTCGTCGGCCTGCTCGATCGGCACGAGCACGCCGGTCACGCCGTCGTCGACGACCTCGGGGATGCCCCCCGTCGCGGTGCCCACGACCGGGGCGCCGCACGCCATCGCCTCGAGGTTCACGATGCCGAGCGGCTCGTACACCGACGGGCAGACGAAGCACGTCGCCGCGGTCAGGAGCGCCGTGAGCTCGTTGCGGGGCAGGTGGCGGTCGATCCAGACGACGCCGTCGCGCTCGCGGCGGAGGCCGTCGACGAGGCCCTCGACCTCGGCCATGATCTCGGGGGTGTCGGGCGCGCCCGCGCAGAGCACGAGCTGCACGTCGGCGGGCAGCATCCTCGCCGCGCGCAGCAGGTACGGCAGCCCCTTCTGGCGGGTGATGCGGCCCACGAACACGATCGACGGCCGGTCGGGATCGACCCCGAGGGCGCGCACGGCGTCGGCGTCGTGCGACGGCGCCCAGTCGGCGAGGTCGATGCCGTTGTAGACGACCTCCACCCGGGCGGGGTCGAGATCGGGATACGACCGCAGGATGTCGCGGCGCATGCCGTCGCTCACGGCGATCACCGCGTCGGCGTCGGCGAAGGCGGAGTGCTCGACCCACGAGCTCAACCGGTAGCCGCCGCCGAGCTGCTCGGCCTTCCACGGTCGCAGGGGTTCGAGGCTGTGCGCCGTCACCACGTGCGGCATG
>Ga0256796_1000673_pt1 | contig 13810 bp, 12 predicted proteins | sample MC6MC0947MT_FD_190209 | JGI IMG/M metagenome (GOLD analysis project Ga0256796, IMG submission 190209) | Metatranscriptome of enriched soil aggregate microbial communities from Iowa State University, Ames, United States - MC6-MC0947-MT... | ecosystem: Environmental > Terrestrial > Soil >...
CTGGATCCGCATCCGGGGGAAGCACTCCCTGATCGCCTACGCCCCCACCGGCAACCCGATCGCGCTGGTGCGCAGTGAGTACTTCGACGACGACAGCACGATCCTGGTGGGCTTCGGTCCCGACCATTCGCAGATCGACCTGACCGATGCCGCACAGGTGCAGGAGATCGTCCGACGCTGGCGTCCCGACCTCGAGGTGCTGGAGTGCACCGGGCACGACTGGGTCGCCGACCCCTGGTCGGGGCAGACCTGGGCCACGCCGCGCTCGGGCCAGTTCCTGGAGGGCTGGAGCCTGTTCCGCGACACCGGCACGCGCCTGCGCTTCGCCGGTGCGGACTGGGCGAAGGGCTGGAACGGCGTCGTGGTCGACGGCGCCATCGAGACCGGCATCACCACCGCCCGCGGCCTGATCGACGAGTTCCGGCGGGGCTGACGACCATGCGGGCCTTGAGAGCGCCAGTCGCCGAGGTGCAGGCCGGCACGGCCAACATCGCAGCCGGGAGGGCCGACGTCGCGTGGGACTTCACCCGGTTCCGCGCCGCGGTGAACGATTCCTTCGTGCCATTGCAGGTCACATCCGACCATCCGGGATCCTTCCGCGGCCGTATCAGCCATTCCGATGCCGGAGGCGTGCACGTCGCCGTCGTCGATGCCGACGAGCACGTCGTCGAGCGCACTCCTGCGCTGATCGCGGCGCGACCGCGACACTGCTTCAAGGTGGGCATGCTGACGGCCGGGCACGGGATGCTGGTGCAGGACGGCCGCGAGGTGCTGATGCGGCCCGGGATGCTGGCGGTCTACGACACCGAGCGACCCTACACGCTCGCCTTCGACGGCCCGTTCCGCAACCTGGTGGTGATGCTGCCGGCCGCGGACCTCGGTCTGCCACTGGACGCCGTGCGCACCCTGACCGCCGCATCCCTCGGCGGCGGTCAGGTCGGAGCCGGGGCACTCGTGCTCCCCTACCTGCACGGCCTTGCGGAGCATCCGGAGATCCTCGCAGGGTCTTCGGGGGCCCGGATCGCGCGCAGCACGGTCGATCTGATCGCCACCCTGCTCTCGCAGGAGTTGGCGCTCAGCGGCGCGGATGTCGATCCCCGGGCGCGCCTGTTCGCCGACATCCTCGATTTCATCGATCTGCATCTGGGTGACCCTGCACTCGACCCCGCTGCGATCGCCTCCCGGCACTTCATCTCCCAGCGATCGCTGCACGCCCTCTTCCAGGAGAACGGTCAGACTGTCGCAGGGCGAGTGCGCCGGCGACGGCTGGAGATGTGCCGGATCAGACTCGCGGATGCCGCGTTCCAGGACCGCTCGATCATGAGCATCGCCTCGGCCTGCGGCTTCGCGGATGCCGCGAACTTCAGCCGCGCGTACCGCGCGGAGTTCGGATGCTCACCCAGCCAGACCCGATCGGTCCTCACCTCCACCACTCCCATCACGCCCATCACGACCGAGGAGCACCGCAATGTCCACCGCCTTTGACACCTACCAGAGCCTGCTCGCCGCCATCGCCGCCGATGGCGAGCCGTCCCGCGAGGTGCACGACCCCGCCACAGGTGAGCTGATCGCGCGGGTCCCGATCCACGACGAGGCCGACCTCGCCCATGCGATCGAGCGGGCCCGATCCGCACAGCCCGGATGGGCTGCGCTCTCCGACGAAGAGCGCAGCGCGGCGCTGAACCGTGTCGCGGATGCCGTCGAGGCCGCGGCCGAGCCGCTCGCCGAGCTGCTCTCGCGCGAGCAGGGCAAGCCGTTGAACGGCCCGAACGCCCGCTTCGAGGTGGGCGCGTGCGCGGCCTGGCTGCGCGCGACCGCCGCGACGCCGCTGCCCGTCGAGGTGGTGGTCGATGACGGCGACACCTACGCCGAGCTTCACCGCCGCCCGATCGGTCTGGTGGCGGCCATCACTCCGTGGAACTGGCCGATGATGATCGCGGTCTGGCAGATCGCACCGTCGCTGCGCATGGGAAACGCGGTGGTGGCCAAGCCCTCGGAGTACACCCCGCTCAGCGGGCTCGCACTCACGGCGGTGATGAACTCGGTGCTGCCGGACGGCGTCCTGAGCACCGTCGTCGGCGACGGCGCGCTGGGTGCGGCGATGACCACCAGCCCGGCGTTCGGCAAGATCATGTTCACCGGCTCCACGGCGACCGGGAAGCGGATCGTGCAGCGCTCGGCCGACAACCTCACCCGGCTCACGCTCGAGCTCGGCGGCAACGACGCCGGCATCGTGCTGCCCGACGTAGACCCCGCCGCCATCGCGCAGGACCTCTTCTGGGGCGCGTTCATCAACACGGGTCAGACCTGCGCGGCGATGAAGCGTCTTTACGTGCACGAGGACGTCTACGACGAGGTTGTCGCGGCGCTGGCCGAGGTCGCCGCCGCCATGCCGATGGGCGTGGGCGTCGACGAGCAGAACGTGCTGGGTCCGCTGCAGAACCGCATGCAGTTCGACGTCGTCGATCGCCTCGTCGAGGCCGCCAAGAGCTCCGGCGCGCGGGTCGTGCTGGGCGGCGACCCGGACCGTGATGCCGTGGGCAACTTCTACCCGACCACGCTCATCGCCGATATCGATCCGGCGAACCCGCTGGTGCTCGAGGAGCAGTTCGGTCCGGCGCTTCCGATCATCAGGTACCACGATGTCGACGAGGCGATCGCCCTGGCCAACGGCGTGGACGTGGGTCTGGGCGCCTCGGTCTGGTCGGCCGACCGCGCGAAGGCCCGCGATATCGCGTCGCGTCTGCAGGCGGGCACGGTGTGGATCAACTCGCACGGCGGCGTGCACCCGATGATCCCGTTCGGCGGCGTGAAGCAGTCCGGTTACGGGCTGGAGTTCGGCGCCGAGGGCCTGAAGTCGGTCTCGGTGCCGCAGGTGATCAACGGCTGAGGCCCGGCGCCCCGGCCCACAGCGCCGCAATTCAGCACAACTCCGCAGGTTTCACACGGAATCCTGCGGAGTTGTGCATTTCTGCGGAGTTGTGCCGCGGCGCTCAGGCCCTGGACATCCCGTAGATCGGGGACTTCGCCTGCTCGGCCTCGTTCTCCGGCCCCAGCGGGATGCCGGTGCGGTCGCGCAGCAGCAGGGTGGCGAGGAGACCGATCACGGTCATGCCGGCCAGGTACCAGGTGATGCCTGTGGTGGAATGCGTGTTCTGGAAGATCGCCTGAGCGATCAACGGCGAGAACGCGCCGCCCACGATGGCGCCGATCGCGTACGAGATCGAGACGCCGGAGAACCGGATGGACGCCGGGAACAGCTCGGAGTACAGCGCGGCCTGCGGCCCGTATGTGAATCCGAGCCCGATGGTGAGGATCACGAGCGCCGCGGCGAGCGAGCCGAGCGTACCGAGATTGGTCAGGAAGAACAGCAGGAAGACGCCGATCAGCTGCAGCACCCAGCCGATGATGTAGGTCTTGCGGCGCCCGATCCTGTCGGAGATCCAGCCCGCGAACCAGGTGAAGAACAGCCAGCTGATCCCCGACAGCGCGACGATCCAGAAGACCGCGCCGGTGTCCAGCCCGATCGGCCCGTTGGGGTCGGTGGCATAGTGCTGCACGTAACCGCCGGTGGTCATGTAGCCGACGGCGTTGTTGCCCGCGAACACGAGTGCCGCGATGATCACGAGCGGCAGGTGGTGGCGCAGCAGCTGGACGATCGGCATGCGCGTCTCCTCCTTGCGCTCGGCGATCTCCTGGAACACCGGGCTCTCCGAGACCCGACGCCGCACCCAGTAGCCGACGCCGATCAGCACGACCGACAGCAGGAAGGGGATGCGCCAGCCGATCTGCCCGAAGGCGGTGTCGGCGAGCGCGACGTCCGAACCGGGCTTCGGGCCGGGGAAGATCGTCTCGGTCAGTGCCAGCACCATCGACGCCAGCAGCAGCCCGATCGGCACGCCGATCTGCGGGGATGCCCCGAACAGCCCGCGCTTGTGCTTGGGCGCGTGCTCCACGGCCATCAGCACGGCGCCGCCCCACTCGCCGCCGGCCGAGATGCCCTGGATCACGCGCAGCAGGATCAGCAGGATCGGCGCCCAGACGCCGATCAGCGCGTGCGTGGGCAGCACGCCGACGAGCGTGGTCGCGCCGCCCATCAGCAGGAGCGTGAGCACCAGCATCGGGCGACGGCCGATCTTGTCACCGAAGTGCCCGGCCAGGAATGCGCCCAGCGGCCGGAACAGGAAGCTGACGCCGACGCTGAAGAACGACACGATCTGCGCGAAGTCCTTGCCCATCGGCTCGAAGAACAGGGCTGCAAAGACGGTGGCCGCGGCGAACGCGTAGATGAAGAAGTCGTACCACTCCACGGTGGTGCCGACCACGGTGGCGACGACGACGCGACGCCGGTCTGCGGCGCTCGCGATGGTTCCGGTCGGGGTGAACCCGTCCTCTGATTTGCCGCTCATGTCTCTCTCCTTCGAGGTGACTGTCGGGGATTCCACGTGGTGCTTGCCCCAGGATGCGACGATGATATACGATTTCGCATACGACGCACAAGGCATCCTCCCTGTGCGCGAACGCGAGGAGGCGCATCCATGACGGCGATCACCCGACCGGGCAAGATCATCGCGATCCACCTGAACTACGTCTCGCGCGCCGATCAGCGCGGCCGCCGCCCCGCAGCACCCTCCTACTTCTTCAAGCCCGCGAGCTCCGTCGGCGTCAGCGGCGGCACGGTCGAACGCCCCGCCGGCACCGAGCTGCTCGCCTTCGAGGGTGAGATCGCCCTGATCATCGGCACCCCCGCTCGCCGGGTCTCCGTCGAGGACGCCTGGTCGCACGTGGCATCCGTCACCGCATCCAACGACCTCGGCCTGTACGACCTGCGCGCCAACGACAAGGGCTCCAACGTCCGATCCAAGGGCGGCGACGGGTACACCCCGCTCGGCCCCGAGCTGATCGATGCGGCATCCGTCGACCCGGGGAACCTGCGCGTGCGCGCCTGGGTCAACGGCGAGCTGCGCCAGGACGACAGCACGACGGGCCTGCTCTTCCCGCTCCCCCAGCTGGTCGCCGACCTCTCGCAGCACTTCACCCTCGAGCCCGGTGACGTGATCCTCGCCGGCACGCCCGCGGGATCCAGCGTGATCGTCCCGGGTGACGTCGTGGAGATCGAGGTGGATGCTCCGGATGCCCCTGGTGCACCGTCGTCTGGTCGCCTGGTCACCACGGTGACGCAGGGCGAGGTCGCCTTCGACCCGGCCCTCGGCTCGCTGCCCGCCGTCGACGATCTGCAGCGCACCGAGGCCTGGGGCTCGCGCGAGGCGGCAGGGCTCCCCGAGACCGACTCCGAGCCCGCGCCGTCCGGTCTCACCCCGGAGCTGCGCGCCAAGCTCGCGGCGGCTCCGACGGCGGGCCTGTCCAGCCAGCTGCGCAAGCGCGGCCTGCACTCCTGCTTCATCGACGGGGTGTCCGCCAACATCGCCGGCAGCAAGATCGTCGGCACCGCCAAGACGTTGCGCTTCATCCCGGCCCGCGAGGATCTGTTCCGGAGCCACGGCGGCGGCTACAACGCGCAGAAGCGCGCCTTCGACGCGGTCGGCGAGGGCGAGATCATCGTGATCGAGGCCCGCGGCGATGCCGGCACCGGAACTCTCGGCGACATCCTGGCTCTGCGCGCCAAGACCCGCGGAGCCGCGGGCGTCGTCACCGACGGCGGTGTGCGCGACTTCGATGCCGTCACCGAGATCGGTCTGCCGGTGTTCTCGAAGGGCGCCCACCCGTCCGTGCTGGGCCGCCGCCACGTGCCGTGGGAGTTCGACGTCACGATCGCCTGCGGCGGCGCCGCCGTGCAGCCCGGCGACGTGATCGTGGGCGACGGCGACGGCGTCATCGTGATCCCCTTCGAGCTCGCGGAGGAGGTCGCCGACGCGGCTCTGGCCCAGGAGGACGAGGACGCCTGGATCGCCGATCAGGTCGCCGCCGGGCATCCCGTCGACGGGCTGTTCCCGATGAACGCCGAGTGGCGCGCCCGGTATGACGAGAGGTCGGGCACCGGATCATGACCACCCTGGTCCGCGAGGGCAGCAAGTCGGAGCAGGCGTACGCCTGGATCCGCTCGCGCATCGCCTCGCACGCCTTCGGCCCCGGGTACCGCCTGGTGCTCGGCACGATCGCCGACGAACTCGGCATGAGCGTGGTCCCCGTGCGGGAGGCCATCCGCCGCCTCGAGGCCGAGGGTCTGGTCACGTTCGAGCGCAACGTCGGCGCGCACGTCTCGCTCATCGACGAGAGCGAGTACGCGCACACCATGCAGACCCTGGGCATCGTCGAAGGCGCCGCCACCGCACTGTCCGCTCCCCTGCTGGACGCCGATGCGCTCGACCGCGCCGAAGCCGTCAACGACCGGATGCTGCACCTGCTGGGCCATTTCGACGCGCACACGTTCACCTCGCTGAACCAGGCGTTCCACTCGGTGCTCTACGAGCCCTGCCCGAACCCGCACATCCTCGACCTGGTGCACCGCGGATGGAGCCGGCTCTCCGGCATCCGCGACTCCTCGTTCGCGTTCGTCCCCGGCCGCGCCCGGCACTCGGTGGACGAGCACACCCGCATCCTCGAGCTGATCCGCGGCGGCGCCGACCCGCTCGAGATCGAGCTCGCCGCCCGAGACCACCGCTGGCGCACCATGGAGGCGTTCCTGGCGGCCCGCCACCCCCACCCCACCGAAGAAGGACGATGATGACCGACGTGTACACCCCGGCCGACCTGCCCGCGAAGATCCAGCACTACATCGACGGCGAGTTCGTCGACTCCCTCGACGGCGACACCTTCGAGGTGCTCAACCCGGTCACCAACGAGACCTACGTGCACGCCGCCGCCGGCAAGAAGGCCGACATCGATCGCGCGGTCGCCGCCGCCCGTCGTGCGTTCGCCGAGGGCCCGTGGCCGCGGATGCTGCCGCGCGAGCGCTCGCGCGTGCTGCACCGCATCGCCGACATCGTCGAGTCGCGCGACGCGCGCCTCGCCGAGCTGGAGTCGTTCGACTCCGGACTGCCCATCACGCAGGCCCTGGGCCAGGCTCGCCGCGCCGCCGAGAACTTCCGCTTCTTCGCCGACCTGATCGTCGCGCAGGCCGATGACGCCTTCAAGGTGCCCGGCAAGCAGATGAACTACGTCAACCGCAAGCCGATCGGCGTCGCGGGGCTCATCACGCCGTGGAACACCCCGTTCATGCTCGAGTCCTGGAAGCTCGGCCCCGCCCTGGCCACCGGCAACACGGTCGTGCTCAAGCCCGCCGAGTTCACGCCGCTGTCCGCATCGCTGTGGGCGGGCATCTTCGAGGAGGCGGGCCTCCCGAAGGGCGTGTTCAACCTCGTCAACGGACTCGGTGAGGACGCCGGAGACGCCCTGGTAAAGCATCCGGACGTCCCGCTGATCTCGTTCACGGGCGAGAGCCGCACCGGGCAGATCATCTTCGGCAACTCGGCGCCGTTCCTGAAGGGGCTGTCGATGGAGCTCGGCGGCAAGAGCCCCGCGGTCGTCTTCGCGGATGCCGATCTCGACACCGCGGTCGACGCCTGCGTCTTCGGCGTGTACTCCCTGAACGGCGAGCGCTGCACGGCGGGCTCGCGCATCATCGTCGAACGCGCGATCTACGACGAGTTCGTCGAGCGCTTCGCCACCATGGCCAAGCGCGTGAAGGTGGGCCTCCCCTACGACCCGACCACCGAGGTCGGTGCGCTCGTGCACCCCGAGCACTACGAGAAGGTGATGAGCTACGTCGAGATCGGCAAGACCGAGGGTCGCCTGATCGCCGGCGGCGGGCGCCCCGAGGGCTTCCCCACCGGCAACTACGTCGCCCCGACCGCCTTCGCCGACGTGTCTCCGGATGCCCGGATCTTCCAGGAGGAGATCTTCGGGCCGGTCGTCGCGATCACGCCGTTCGACACGGACGAGGAGGCGCTGTCCCTCGCGAACAACACCAAGTACGGTCTCGCCGCCTACATCTGGACCAACGACCTCAAGCGCGCGCACAACTTCGCGGGCGCCGTGGAGGCCGGCATGGTGTGGCTGAACTCGAACAACGTGCGCGACCTGCGCACCCCATTCGGCGGCGTGAAGGCGTCGGGTCTGGGCCACGAGGGCGGCTACCGCTCGATCGACTTCTACACCGATCAGCAGAGCGTGCACATCACCCTCGGCGCCCCGCACAACCCCGCCTTCGGCAAGCAGGACCTGGACGACCCGGACCCGCGCTGACCCGCCGCCCGAATTCAGAAGAGCAAGGACGCTGACATGAGCAACAGCCCGGCCTCTGCCGCCCACCCCGGCAAGACCCTCACCTCCTCCGGCTTCTACGTGAGCCAGGACACGGAGATCATCTGCGAGAACCCCACGCCGACGCCGACGAGCACCCCGCCCGACGTGCTGCGCTGCGCGTACATGGAGCTGGTCGTGACCGACCTCGCGGCATCCCGCGAGTTCTACGTCGACGTACTCGGCCTGTACGTGACCGAGGAGGACGACCAGGCGATCTACCTGCGCTCCACCGAGGAGTTCATCCACCACAACCTCGTGCTGCGCAAGGGCGAGGTCGCCGCGGTCGCCGCGTTCTCGTACCGCGTGCGCTCGGCTGAGGACCTCGACCGCGCGGTCGCGTTCTACACGGAGCTGGGCTGCGACGTGCGCCGCGCGCCGTCCGGCTTCACGAAGGGCATCGGCGACTCGGTGCGCGTCGTCGACCCGCTCGGCTTCCCATACGAGTTCTTCCACGCGACCGATCACGTCGAGCGGCTGTCGTGGCGCTACGACCTGCACAAGCCGGGAGAGCTCGTGCGGCTGGACCACTTCAACCAGGTGACCCCCGACGTGCCCCGCGCCGTGAAGTACATGCAGGACCTGGGCTTCCGCGTCACCGAGGACATCCAGGACGAGGAGGGTACCGTCTACGCCGCGTGGATGCGCCGCAAGCCCACCGTGCACGACACCGCCATGACCGGCGGTGACGGACCGCGCATGCACCACGTGTGCTTCGCGACGCACGAGAAGCACAACATCCTGGCCATCTGCGACAAGCTCGGCGCGCTGCGCCGCTCGGACGCCATCGAGCGCGGTCCCGGCCGTCACGGCGTCAGCAACGCGTTCTACCTCTACCTGCGCGACCCCGACGGGCACCGCGTGGAGGTGTACACGCAGGACTACTACACCGGCGACCCCGACAACCCGGTCATCACCTGGGACGTGCACGACAACCAGCGCCGCGACTGGTGGGGCAACCCGGTCGTGCCGAGCTGGTACACGGACGCCTCCCTCGTGCTCGACCTGGACGGCAACCCGCAGCCGGTGCGCGCCCGCACCGACAGCAGCGAGATGGCCGTGACCATCGGCGCCGACGGCTTCTCGTACACCCGTCCCGACGACGAGACCGAGATGCCGGAGTGGAAGCAGGGCGAGTACAAGCTGGGTCATCAGCTGTGACTCTTCCCGCCGAGACGATCACCGCGCTGGCCGCCGAGCTGGCCGAGGCCGAGCGCACCCGCGGCATCATGCCGCGCATCACCGCCCGATACCCGGATGCCACGATCGAGGACTCCTATGCGATCCAGGGCGTCTGGCGCGACGCGCAACTGGCGGCCGGCCGCACGCTCGTGGGCCGCAAGATCGGCCTGACCTCGAAGGCCATGCAGCAGGCGACCGGGATCACCGAGCCGGACTACGGCGTGATGTTCGACGACACGGTGTACGCCACCGGATCGGAGATCCCGTACGACCACTTCTCGAACGTGCGCATCGAGGTGGAGCTCGCCTTCGCCCTGAAGGCGCCCCTCGAGGGCCCGGACTGCACGCTCGAGGACGCCCTCGCCGCGATCGACTACGCCGTGCCGGCACTGGAGGTGCTGAACTCCCACATCGAACTGGAGGGACGCACCATCGTCGACACGATCAGCGACAACGCCGCCTACGGCGCGATGGTGCTGGGCGATGTGCACATGCACCCCGACGAGATCGACCTGCGCTGGGTGCCCGGGGTCCTCTCCCGCAACGGCCAGATCGAGGAGACCGGCGTCGCCGCAGGCGTGCTGGGGCATCCCGCCACCGGCGTGGCCTGGCTGGCGAACAAGTTCCACCAGCACGGGCAGCGGCTGGAGGCCGGGGAGATCATCCTGGCAGGATCGTTCACGCGGCCCATGTGGGTGCAGCGCGGCGACACCGTGCTGTGCGACTACCGCGAGATGGGGACCATCGAATGCCGCTTCGTCTAGACCCGACCTTCCGCGACCGGCTCGCCGAGTCCGACCGGCCCCTGATCGGCATGTGGCTGAGCACGGGTTCTCCCCTGATCGCCGAGATCTGCGCCGGCTCGGGCGTCGACTGGCTGCTGATCGACATGGAGCACGGGCCCAACACCCTGACCACCGTCCAGCAGCAGCTGCAGGTGATCGCCGCGTACCCGGTGACCACGGTCGTGAGGGTGCCGTTCAATGACGCGGTGATCATCAAGCAGGTCCTGGATGCGGGCGCGCAGAACCTGCTCGTGCCCATGGTGGCCTCCGCCGAGGAGGCACGGGCGGCCGTCGCGGCCGTGCGCTACCCGCCGGAGGGCATCCGGGGGGTCGGTTCCGCGCTCGCGCGCAGCGCGCGGTGGGGCCGAGTGAGCGGATACGTGCCGAACGCCTCGCAGACGATCTCGCTGATCGTGCAGGTCGAGTCGGCGGATGCCGTGGAGCGGGCCTCCGAGATCGCGGCGGTCGACGGCGTCGACGGCGTGCTGGTGGGTCCGGCCGACCTGTCGGCCTCGATGGGCCTGCCCGGTCAGCAGGGGCATCCGGATGTCGTCGCCGGCGTGCACCGCGTGTTCGAGGCCGCGCATGCCGCAGGCAAGAAGGCCGGCGTGAACGCGTTCGACCCGGCGGGTGCCGACGCCTACCTCGGGGCCGGTGCCGACTTCCTCTCGGCGAGCGCGGATGTGACCATCCTCGCGCGGGGCTCCGAGGCTCTTGCGGCCCGATTCATCCCGGCATCCGACGAAGCGGGCGCCGACTCGTACTGACGCCCGTCACAACTCCGGAGAACCGACGACAGTCCGCCGCCCGACGGCGGATTCCGTGCCGTTCGCGACAGGTTCTCCGGAGTCGTGGCCGCTGTGGTTGGATGAACGGATGCACAGCGCCGAGACCGACCGATGACGCGCGGCCTCGCCGCTCCGCGCCTGGCGGCGATGGGCGACCGCAATTTCCGGTGGTTCTTCCTCGCCAGGGCGATCACGATGATCACGGGCTCCATGTCGTCGATCGCGCTGGCGTTCGCGGTGCTCGAGATCGACAACCACCCGGTCAGCCTGTCGCTGGTGCTCACCGCCTTCACGGTCGCGAACGTCGTCTTCGTGCTGTTCGGCGGTGTCGTGGCCGACCGGCTCCCCCGCGCGCTGGTGATCCAGGCCTGCTACGTGCTCGATCTGCTCTCGATCGGCACGATCGCCTATCTGCTGTTCACGCACACCGCGACCATCCCCGTGATGGTGGCCCTCGCAGCGGTCAACGGCGCGTCGACCGCGTTCGTGCTCCCCGCGATGCAGGGCATCATCCCGCAGCTCACCCGGCCGGAGACTCTGCAGCAGGCCAACGCGATGCTCTCGTTCGTGCGCTCCGCGGTCACGATCGGCGGACCGGTGATCGCCGGCATCCTGGTCACGACCGCGGGCCCCGCCTGGGCGATGGTTGTGCAGCTGATCGGCTGGCTCTCGGCCATCCCGATCCTGGCGATGGTGAAGCTGCCGCCACCCGTCGGCGACGGACGGTTCTCGCTGTTCGCCGACCTGCGGATCGGCTGGACCGAGTTCTGGAGCCGGTCCTGGCTGTACGCGGTCGTGCTCGCGTTCATGATCATGAACGCGATCCACGTCGGTGCATGGGGCGTCGTCGGTCCCTACATCGCCAAGAACGACGAGCGGCTGGGCATCGCCGGCTGGGGCTGGGTGGTCAGCGCCGAGGGTGTCGGTGTGCTGTTGATGACTCTGGTCCTGATGTGGTTCCCCCTCAGGCGCCCTCTGCGGATGGGGATGATCGGCATCAGCCTGTTCGCGATCCCGCTGACGGTGCTGGGCGCGCACCCGGCGGTCGTGCTCGTCGCGATCGCGGCTCTGCTGGCCGGCGCGGGGGCGGAGGTGTTCAGCACGGGCTGGAGCGTGGCGATGATGGAGAACATCCCCACCGACAAGCTCAGCCGCGTCTCCAGCTACGACATGCTGGGCAGCTTCGTGGTGATGCCGATCGGCACCCTCGTGTACGGCTGGTTGATCACGCGGGCCGATCCGGCCGTGGTGCTGGTCACCTCCGGCATCCTGTACGCGGTCATCGCCGTCGGCACCGCATTCGTGCCGAGCGTGTGGCGGATGGGCCGCGTCGAGGCGGCGACCGTCTCGCACTGAACTCATGGCATCCGGTGCCAGACTGGACGCATGACCTTCGAGACGCTGCGAGCCCTCGCCGACCGCGCCGCCCTGTTCACCGCCCTGCGCCAGGACCAGCTGATGACCGCGACCGACGCGCTCGGCGAGCACCGCTGGGACGTCGACCTCGCCGCCGGCACCTTCACGTTCGCGGCGACGGCGCAGCCCGACCGCACGCTGGTCGCGACCGCGCACCTGCTCGCGTCGATCGCACCGGGGCCGCGGTCGCTGATGTGGTCGTGGGCGATGCCGCAGGGCGATCGCTCCGGCATCACCGAGAAGCTGCGCGCGTACGGCGCCGAGCACGGCATCCCCGAGCTGACGCAGGGCGAGGTGGCCTTCCCTGCCGACACCGGTGAAGACATCCAGGCATGGGTCGCCGACCTGGCTCATGCGATCGCAGGAGCCGCCGTGGAGATCACCGGACTCTCTCCGTACTACTCGGCTCCGGCCGGCGGCGCCCGTGCCGTGCTGCTGCTGGACGCCCCGATCGAGCCCCTCACGGTCGCCGCTGCGGTCACGGCACTCCCCCGCATCCTCGCCGGCCTCACGCTCTCCGACCCGCGCGCATCGGTGTGGGATCTCGGGCGCCTCGCGGGATGGCGGCTCGAGTGGGCGGACGAGGCGTTCTCGGCTGCGACGCTGACGGATGCCACCGGCTCGGCGACCTTCCGCTTCGACGAGTACGCGCGCATCACGGGCATTGAGGGCTCGCTGGGCGGCGCCACGACTCCGGCTCCCTGACGAGCCGCCAGGGCGCTCCCGGCGTCGCCGCCCCTGCTCAGTTACCTCGCCCCTGCTCATTTGCGTAGCTCAGCGGGGGCGAGGTAGCTCAGCGGGGGCGAGGAGCACCCCAGTCGGACAGTCAGCGCCCGAGGCGCTGTCTGGCCGTGCGACTCCCCGCCCCGACGGGCACGCGCGTTGTCGCGGCGGCGAGCCCGAACGGCGGCATGTCGTTGTACACGACCTCGAGGTCGGCGAACGGCACCTGATAGGTCTCGTGCCAGACGCCGACGTCACCGGAGCCCTGCGACGCGCGGACGAACTCGCGCCACGCGGCGAGGTGCGGCGCATCGCGGTCCGACGCGAAGCGCTGCAGGTGCTCCGGGCTCTCCCAGTACGAGAGCAGCACGGTGGTGCGCCCGAGCCACTGATGGAAGCCGAGCAGCCCGGCATCGGGATGGGTCATCAGATGCTTCAGCATCGGCCCCATTCGCGAAGCGGTTCGCACGACGCTGCCGACACGCCACCAGCGATTCGCCCGCATCCCGATCAGGAACACCGTGATGTCCGCGCGATCGGATGCCGCCGTGAAGCGCCCCGGTTCCACCTGAGCGGTCATGATCTCTCCCGTCGAAGCTTTACGTAACGTTGTTATGAAACGACGTTACGCTACGATCGTGACCATGGCAAGAC
>Ga0256796_1000674_pt1 | contig 13801 bp, 16 predicted proteins | sample MC6MC0947MT_FD_190209 | JGI IMG/M metagenome (GOLD analysis project Ga0256796, IMG submission 190209) | Metatranscriptome of enriched soil aggregate microbial communities from Iowa State University, Ames, United States - MC6-MC0947-MT... | ecosystem: Environmental > Terrestrial > Soil >...
GGCCTCGCGGGCGATCGCGCGCGCCTCGGCGAGGGGCACGGATGCTGTCAGTGCAGCGGTATCGAGGTCTGTGGCGGCACGCAGGGGCACGTCGCCAGCGTAGCGGTCAGTCCAGCAGCGGCTTCAGCACGTCCTCGAGCACGACGGCGTGGTTGTGCTCGGTGTTCGCCACCGCGTACACCAGCGTGACCACAGGGCGGCCCCGGAGCTCGTCGACCAGGGCCTGCAGCGCCGGCGCGCTCTCGTCGGCCAGCTGCGCACGGTAACGATCGGCGTTCACCTCGAAATCGGCGTCCGGCGCCGCATGCCAGTCGTGCCGAAGTGCGGTGCTGGGGGCGACGTCCTTGGCCCACAGATCGATCGCCGCACGCTCCTTCGAGACTCCCCGCGGCCAGAGCCGGTCGACGAGAACCCGGAACCCGTCTTCGGCAGAGGCGCTGTCGTAGGCTCGTTTCCGACGGAGTTCCATGTGCTCAGCATCCCCCTCCTGCGGTGATCCCGCCAGTGGGGAGACTCAGAACCACGTATGCTGAGACTCAGTCGCAATCACCGTCGGTGCGAACCGCCGTCCGGTGAACCTCCGTCAACACCGCCGTTCGATTCAACCAGTGCCGTTCGAAGGAGAACTCATGCAGATCACGGGACAGGGCGCGCTCATCACGGGCGGAGCCAGCGGACTCGGACTCGCGACCGCACGGCGTCTCGCCGCAGCCGGCGCGCAGGTCACGATCATCGACCTGCCGAACTCGGCCGGTGCCGAGATCGCCGCGGAGCTCGGCGGCACGTTCGCCCCCGCCGACGTCACCAGCGCCGATCAGGTGGCCGCGGCCGTGGCATCCGCTCAGGCGACCGCACCGCTGCGCGTGGTCGTCAACTGCGCGGGCATCGCCCCGCCCGCCAAGGTGCTCGACCGTGACGGCAACCCGGCCGATCTGGACGCCTTCGAGCGCATCATCCGCATCAACCTCGTCGGCACCTTCAACGTAATCTCGCAGGCATCCGCCGTCATCGCCCAGAACGAGCCGACCGACGACGGCGACCGCGGCGTGATCGTCAGCACCGCAAGCGTCGCGGCCTTCGACGGTCAGATCGGGCAGCCCGCCTACTCCGCGTCCAAGGGCGGCGTGCACGCCATGACCCTGCCGATCGCGCGCGAGCTGGCCCGCTACGGCATCCGCGTCTGCACGATCGCCCCCGGCATCATGGAGACCCCGATGCTCGCCGGCCTTCCGCAGGCGGCGCAGGACTCGCTCGGCCAGCAGGTGCCGTACCCGTCCCGCCTCGGCAGGCCCGACGAGTACGCCGCGCTGGTGGAGCACATCGTCGCCAACGGCTACCTGAACGGCGAGACCATCCGCCTGGACGGCGCCATCCGCATGGCCCCGAAGTGACCACTCGCCGACCTGAACGCACGCTCGAAGGAGAACCCATGTCCCTCGCAGGAAAGACCATCCTGATGTCGGGCGGCAGCCGCGGCATCGGCCTCGCCATCGCGCTGCGCGCCGCAGCCGACGGTGCGAACATCGCGATGCTCGCCAAGACCGACACCCCGCACCCCAAGCTCGAGGGCACCGTGCACACCGCCGCCGAGGCGATCCGCGCGGCGGGCGGGAAGGCCCTGCCGATCGTCGGCGACGTGCGCAGCGACGACGACATCACCGAGGCCGTGCTGAAGACGCAGGGCGAGTTCGGCGGCATCGACATCGTGATCAACAACGCGAGCGTCATCGACCTCTCTCGCTCCGCCGACCTGGCTGCCAAGAAGTACGACCTGATGCAGGACGTCAACGTGCGCGGCACATTCATGCTCTCGCGCGCGGCGGTGCCGGTGCTGAAGGATGCGCCGAACCCGCACATCCTCTCGCTCTCGCCGCCGCTGAACATCTCGGCGAAGTGGCTGGGAGCCCACACGGGCTACACGCTGGCGAAGTACGGCATGACGATGGCGACGCTGGGCCTCGCTGCCGAGTTCGCGGATGCCGGCATCGCCGCCAACACGCTCTGGCCGCGCACCACGATCGCCACCGCCGCCGTGCAGAACCTGCTCGGCGGGGACCGCGTGATGGCGGCCAGCCGCACCGCCGACATCTACGCGGACGCCGCCTACTCGGTGCTGAACAAGCCGGCCGTCTCGTACACGGGCCAGACGCTCATCGTTGAGGACGTGCTCGAGGCTGACGGCGTGACCGACTTCTCGAAGTACGCGGCCGTGCCCGGCACCCCCGACGACCGGCTGTTCCCGGACATCTTCCTGGACTGAGGGGCGCTCCCGTCGTTCTCGCCCCTGCTGATCGCCGCCGCCCCTGCTCATCGACGTCAATGAGCAGGGGCGAGGTAGCTCAGCAGGGGCGAGAACGGGTCAGCCCCGCGCCGCCGCCAGAGCTGCGGCGAAGCGAGCGGCGCGGGCCTCGAGGTCGGCCCAGTTCCCGGCCGTGATGGATGCCGAGTTCGCCAGGTCGCCGCCCGCGCCGACGGCCACGGCGCCGGCCGCGAACCAGTCCGCCACGTTCTCGGGCTTGACGCCGCCCGTGGGCATCAGCGGTGCGTCGGGGAACGGACCGCGCAGCGCGCCGAGGTAGGACGGGCCGCCGAGGGATGCCGGGAAGATCTTGACGACGTCGACGCCCAGCTCGAGCGCGGTCATGACCTCGGTCGGCGTGAGCGCGCCGGTCATGACGACCCTGCCGGTGTCGAGCATGGCGCGGGTGAGCGCGGGCAGCGTGCCGGGGCTCACCAGGAACTCCGCGCCCGCCTCGGCCGCAGCCGCCGCCTGCTCAGGCGTGGTGACCGTCCCGGCGCCGATGTACGCCGCGTCGCCATGGCGGGCGATCAGCTCGCGGATCACGGCGGGGGCGTCGGGTGTGGAGTACGTGACCTCGATACCGGGGATGCCGCCGCGGATGATCGCGTCGGCGGCCTCCAGCGCGGACTCGGGGGAGGGAGCGCGCAGCACGGCGAGGACGCCGGCGGTGCGGGCACGGGAGAGGCGGTCGGTCATGAGGGCTCCGTTCGTCGCCTCCATTGTGCTCGGAAAGCACTTGTAATTACAAGTCGGATCACCAGTTCTCGACGGCGTCCTTCGCCTGCTTCAGGCCCACGCCGGTCTCCTCGCGATAGCGTTTGATCGCCCGGATCTTCTCGTCGTCGGCGATGAGCGCGGTGATCTCGGCACGGGCTGCAGGCGTCAGGGCATCCCCCGGCGCGGAAGCGGATGCCGCCGTGGCCGGCGTCCAGGTCGTTCCGGGGACCCAGGCGTCGATCGCGTCCTTGGCCTCCTGCAGTCCCAGCGACTGCAGCTCGCGCAGGCGCTTGATCGCCGCGATCTTCCGGTCGCCGGCGACCAGGGCGTCGATCTCGGCGGACTCCGCGGGAGACAGCGCACGGGGTGCGATGGACGCCGTCGGCTGCGGTGGCTGCGGCGCCTTCGGCCGCATCCCCTTCGTGGCCCACGGCACGAGCACCAGCAGGACGACGGCCACGATCCACATCCACGGTTCCATGCCGACCAGCCTGCCAGCCCGGAGGCTCGGATACCGGGCATCCAGCCCTCTCGCGGGTCGTTCCCCGTACCCTTGATGCATGCCTGCATCCGACAAGACCCCGCCTGCCCGCAGCACGCCCGTGCGCACCACCGGGCCCGCTCGCACGCAGGTGCGCCCTGCGACGGAGGGGTGGACGCAGAAGAAGGATGCCGAGGGGCGGCCGCTGCTGCAGTTCGCGAGCCCCAAGCGCGGCAAGCCGCCCGTGCACCTGGCCGACATGACGCCCGAGGAGCGCATCGCGAAGGTGAAGGAGCTGGGGCTCCCCGGCTTCCGCGCGAAGCAGCTGTCGACCCACTACTTCACGCACTACACCTCCGATCCGGCGCACATGACCGACCTTCCCGCGGAGCAGCGCGAGGAGCTCGTCGGCGGGATGCTGCCGCCGCTCATGACCGAGGTGCGCCGGCTCACCACCGACCGCGGCGACACCATCAAGTTCCTCTGGCGGCTGCACGACGGCGCCCTGGTCGAGTCGGTGCTGATGCGCTATCCCGGCCGCATCACGCTGTGCGTGTCGTCGCAGGCAGGGTGCGGCATGAACTGCCCCTTCTGCGCCACCGGCCAGGCGGGCCTGACGCGCAACATGTCGACGGCCGAGATCGTGGAGCAGATCGTGCGCGCCAACCGCGCCATCGCGAACGGCGAGTTGGGCGGCAAGCGGGCGAGCGACCACTCCATGGAGCGGGTCTCGAACATCGTGTTCATGGGCATGGGTGAGCCGCTGGCCAACTACAAGCGCGTGATGGACGCCGTTCGCGTCATGGTCGCGCCGCAGCCGAACGGCCTGGGCATGAGCGCCCGCGGCATCACGGTGTCCACCGTGGGCCTGGTCCCGGCGATCCGCAAGCTCGCCGACGAGAACATCCCGGTGACCTTCGCCCTCTCGCTGCACGCCCCCGACGACCAGCTGCGCGACGAGCTGATCCCGGTCAACTCGCGCTGGAAGGTCGACGAGGCGCTGGATGCCGCGCGCGAGTACTTCGAGAAGACCGGCCGCCGTGTCTCGATCGAGTACGCGCTGATCAAGGACATGAACGACCACGCCTGGCGCGCCGACCTGCTCGCGGAGAAGCTCAACGCGCGCGGCCGCGGCTGGGTGCACGTGAACCCGATCCCGCTGAACCCCACGCCCGGGTCGATCTGGACCTCGTCGGATGTCGACGTGCAGAACGAGTTCGTGCGCCGCCTGAACGACGCCGGCATCCCGACCACCCTGCGCGACACCCGCGGCAAGGAGATCGACGGGGCCTGCGGTCAGCTGGTCGCGACCACCGAGGACGAGGCCGCCGCGGCAGCGATGGCCTGAGCGCCCTCGCCACTTTGTGCAGCCAGTGCGGGCGGCTGCGGTTGGTCGTCGGGCAACGAGCACGCGGTCGCGATGCCGGGGGCCGCGTGCAGGAGCGGGCGTCGAGCGTGCGAACTAACGAGTCCCCGGAGCGGCCCGGGCGAGTTGGAACTCGAAACGCACCCGATCCCCACGATGGTGGGTGATGCAGAACTCGATCGGGCGTCCTTCGGCGTCGCGACTCACACGGTGTATTCGCAGCAGGGGCGAGCCTGCCCTGACGTTCAGCAGCTGCGCTTGTTCTCGGGTTGCGACGGTCGCCTCGGTGCAGAGCGCGCGGCTTATCGCATTGCTCCCATGCTCCGAAAGCTGGCGGCATAGTGATCCTTCGCACACGTCGCGGCCCAGCGCGATAGCTCCCACGTCTTCGGGCATCCAGGTGGTCGACAACGACGGTGTGTCATCGATCTGGATGAGTCGGTCGAGCATCACCACAGTGGCGCCTTCGAGAATCTCGAGGGCAGCCGCCACACCGGCGCTCGCCGGGGTCAGTTCGTGGCGCAGTACGGTGCGACCCACATGCTCACCTCGGCAGTCGGCATCGTCGTGCAGGCGCGCGTGGGGGTGCTCTAGTGCTTCGTCGATGCGAAGGCGGGCGACGAAGGTGCCCTTGCCCCTTACTCGTTCGACGAGCCCGCTCTGCGCGAGTTGCGCGAGTGCCCGGCGAACGACGGTGCGCGACACGCCGTGTTGCACACACAGCTGGTGCTCGCCGGGTAGCGGAGCACCAGGCTGGGTGTTGTCGCGGATGTAGTTGATGATCAGCTGCCGCAGCTGATCATGTTTGGGTAGGGCCGACCGTCGATCGTATTTCCGTGTACTGGTCATGTGCTTCGGCGGACAGGCGATGGGCCGCTCACTGCAGCGTCACGTCGAGGGCTGTCACTTCGGCACCGAGTGAAGCCAGATTATGACCGATCGCACGTCCGATGCCCTCGCCGCCGCCGCCGGTGATGGTGATGCGGCGGCCATTGAATGCAGTCATGTCATCCACCTCTCAGTCAGCCCGGCGGAGTGCCGATTCATATGTCGCGAAAGAATTTCTTCTAGTCTGCAGTTGAACGAAGTAATCTACAACTATCCCAGCAAGGAGGAAGCATGAGCACACACCCCCAAGTCGACATCCCGGTTCTCCTCGAGATCTCCCGCGGGGGAGGGATCAAGGGGCGCAGTCGCCGGTACGAGAAGTTCCTCGGAGACATGGAGGGTGTCTATCGGGACGATGAGGCCTGGAGGGCCGCTGTCGCCGAACGCGGCGCGGACGAGTTGGTCTATTGGGTGGATGACCAGCGCTACCACGAGGGTCCGGGTGCGTTGATCGTCGGCACCAGCACCGTGCTGCCGGGAACGATGGGCGATGAGTTCGCCGTCACGCGCGGGCACATCCACGCCGTCTCCGACCGCGCCGAATTTTACTACTGCATGAGTGGCCGCGGTGTGATGCAGATGGAGACCCTGGATGGGCAGGTCTCCGCGATCGAACTGACGCCCGGCAGGGCGGTGAACGTGCCCGGGCACTGGATCCATCGGAGCGTGAACGTCGGAGACGAGCCCTTCGTCACCCTGTTCTGCTATGCCGCCGACGCCGGGCAGGACTACGGCGTGATCGCGGATGCCGGTGGGATGAAACAGATCATCGTCGTCGACGGCGACGGGTGGGCTGCGGTTCCGAACCCCGATCATCGCGGTTACCGGGAGTACGTCGCGAACTGATCCTCAGGGCCGGGTGGGGCGGCAGCGCCGCCGCACCCGCCTTCTCCATCTCCTCGACCGATGACAAGGACGTCACAACATGAACTCGATTCCCAGCCGTATGAGCGCCGCACTTCTGGGCGGCGATCGCTCCGTCCATCTCGCGGAGCTGGACGTGCCTGTTCCTGGGCCCGCGGAGGCGCTGGTGCAGATCACGATGTCCGCCGTATGCGGCAGCGACCTGCCGCATTACCGGTCGCAGCCCGCCGATCTGGGGCGCAGGGCTGACATCGTGCCCGGGCATGAGCCGATCGGGATCGTGCGCCGAGCCGCTCCGGGTGGGGTGGCCGAGGGGACCCGCGTCCTCGTCTACCACCACAGCGGAGAGGGGGGATGCGAGCACTGCGCCGCCGGAGAGCCGATGTTCTGCACGGAGCGGCAGACGCTCGGCAACCACAGGCACGGAGCGGATGCCGAATGGCTCGTCGCGCCGGACGTCTCCCTGGTGCCGCTACCTGAGGACATCGACGATGCCATGGCCGCGCTCATCGCCTGCAACTTCGGAACGGCCTTCGCGGGCCTGCGCAAGAGCGGGGCGCGAGTGGGAGATCGTGTGGTGGTCACCGGACTCGGCGCGGTCGGACTCTGCGTCGTGATCGCCGCCGTGGCGGCGGGATGTCAGGTGATCGCCGTGGACCCTATCGCGGCGCGACGTGACTTCGCGGCGGAGCTCGGCGCCGAGCTGCTGATCGACCCGCTCGCCGGAGATCCGGTCGGGGGGATCCGCCACAGCACCGAAGGGGAGGGGGCGGAGATTGTCATCGAGTGCTCGGCCAATGCCGTGGCGCAGCGGCAGGCGGTGCAGGCCGTGCGTGCGCACGGGACCGTGCTGCTGATCGGCTCCAACAGCTCCATGGAGTTCGACCCCGGCGTCGACCTGATCCGCAAGGAGGTACGCCTGCTGGGTACCTGGATCTTCAAGCGATATGAGGTCCCCGCGATCTTCCGGGCCGTACGCCGGATGCCGGATCTCCGGCGGCTGCTCGGCACGCCGTATCCGGCCTCCCGGATCGCCGAGGCGTTCCGGGCCGTCGACCGCGGCGAAGCCGTCGGCAAGGTGCTCATCGATTGGCGCTGACGACGCGATCCGCGCCCTGACACGCAGAGAAAGTCGGAGTTTCTGCACTAGCCATTGCAATCGAAGAAATTTCCGTTACGATGTTCACAACCCTGAAAAGCAACCTCATTGGAGAGGGAACCATGCGCACTCGACTTCGCCGGCTCGCCGCCATGGCCGCAGCCGCAACCATCTCGATCACGGCACTCGCCGGCTGCTCATCGCAGAGCGCCGGCACCGACGAGCCGCTCGTCGGCTTGATCGTCAAGACCCAGGACAACCCCTTCTACGTCAAGATGGCCGAGGGGGCGAAGCGGGAGGCGGCCAAGCAGGGCTTCGCCCTGCAGTCCGCGACCGGTGAGGGCCAGAGCGATGTGGACTCGCAGATCAAGTCCATCGAGAACTTCATCGCCCGCGGCGCGAAGGCCATCCTGGTCACTCCTGCCGGCGACGGCATCATCCCGGCGCTCAAGAAGGCGCGCGACGCGGGCATCATGGTGATCGCCCTGGACTCGCCGCTCGGCGACCCGCACGTCGCGGACGGCACCTTCGCCACCGACAACGTACAGGCCGGCGTCCTGGTGGGGCAGTGGGCCAAGGAGGCCCTCGGTGACACCCCGCCGCGCATCGCCACGCTCGACCTGAGCACAGACCAGATCCCCGTCGACGTGCAGCGCAACCAGGGCTTCCTGGAGGGCTTCGGCATCGACACCGCCGACGTGACCAAGATGTGGGACGAGAAGGACTCGCGCCTGGTCGGCCACGAGGTGACGGACGCGAACGAGGCCGGCGGGCGACAGGGCATGGAGAAGCTCCTCCAGAAGGACCCCACGATCAACCTCGTCTACACGATCAACGAGCCCACTGCCGCCGGTGCCTACCAGGCCATCACCGCCGCGGGCAAGCAGGACCAGATCACCGTCGTCTCGGTCGACGGCGGCTGCCCCGGCGTCAAGAACGTCCAGGACGGCGTGATCGACGCCACTTCGATGCAGTTCCCGCTGAAGATGGCGGAGCAGGCCGTGCAGGCTGTCGGTGCATGGTTGAAGGACGGCACCGTGCCGAAGAACAGCCCCGACCTTGACTTCACCAACACAGGCGTGACCCTGATCACCGACCAGGCGCAGACCGGTGTCGAATCCGAGGACACCGCCTGGGGCCTCGAGAACTGCTGGGGCTGAGCCCGATGTCCGAGGAGACGAAGACGGTGCCGGCCGCGACGAGCGGCGGGTCGCCCAAGACGTGGCTGGTGCAGATCGGCAACGAGGAGCGCCTGGGTCCGGTCCAGTGGGTGGAGCGCCGGATGCTGACCCGTCCGCTGATCGGCCCGGCGACGGTACTGGTGCTGGCTGTGATCGTGTTCTCGATCGCCGCGCCCAACTTCGGCTCGCTGCAGAACTTCTCCCTGATCCTGCAGCAGGTCCAGGTGATCGCGATGCTGGGCATCGCGCAGACGCTGATCATCCTCACCGCGGGCATCGACCTCTCAGTGGCCGCCCTGATGCTCCTCGCACAGGTCGCCATGGGGCGGTTCGCCGTCGCGATGGGTCTGCCCGTCTGGCTGTCGCTCGTTCTCGGGCTGGTGGTCGCGGTGGCCTGCGGGGCGCTGAACGGCTTCATCGTGACGAAGCTGAGCATCCCGCCCTTCATCGCGACCCTGGGCACCCTCAGCATCTTCTACGCGCTCAACCTGTTCATCTCGGACGGTGAGAGCGTGCCCTACGCGGACGTGCCGCCGCTGTTCACATGGCTGGGCACCGGATTCAAGCTGTTCGGCGCCACCTTCACCTACGGTCAGGTCGTCACCGTGCTGATGTTCGTGGTCTTCGCGTACATCCTCCGCAACACGGCGTGGGGCACGCACATCTACGCCGTCGGCGACAACGTCGAGGCGGCGCGCCTGACGGGCATCCCGGTGAACCGCGTCCTCATGTCGGTGTACGTGGTCGCCGGCCTCATCATCGGCATCACGTCCTGGCTGCTGATCGGCCGGATCGGATCGATCTCGCCGACCGCGGGAGTCGAGTACAACCTCGCCTCCATCAGCGCGGTGGTCATCGGCGGCACCAGCCTGTTCGGCGGTCGCGGCCGCATCATGGGCACGCTGCTGGGCGCACTCATCGTCGGCGTGTTCTCCAGCGGGCTCTCGCTCGTCGGTCTCGACAATCTCTGGCAGGAGTTCACGATCGGCATCCTCATCATCGGCGCGGTCGCGGTCGACCAGCGCCTGCGCAAGGTCGGACGGTGACATCATGACGACGAACACGGAGCACACACTCGTGATGGAGGCCCGCGGCCTCGTCAAGAGGTACGGCCGCGTGGTGGCCCTCGACCACGCCGACTTCGAGATCCGCGCGGGTGAGATCCTCGCCGTCGTCGGAGACACCGGCGCAGGCAAGTCCTCGCTGATCCAGTGCCTCGCCGGTGCGAGCCAGCCCGACGAGGGCGAGATCTTCATCGGCGGCGAGCAGGTCGTGCTGCATTCGCCGACGGATGCCCGCGAACGCGGCATCGAGACGGTCTTCCAGTCGCTGGCGGTCTCCCCGGGGCTCGACATCGCCAGCAATGTCTTTCTCGGCCGCGAGCTGCGCCGTCCGGGCTTCGCCGGATCGGTGCTGCGGATGCTCGACAAGAAGCGGATGCGGGCCGAAGCGCTCGAGGCCATGTCGCACCTGGGTCTGCAGACCCTGCAGGACATCACGCAACCCGTCGAGACCCTCTCCGGAGGGCAGCGGCAGGGCGTCGCGATCGCCCGCGCCGCGGCCTTCGGCTCCAAAGTGGTCATCCTCGACGAGCCGACCGCCGCCCTCGGAGTGAAGGAGTCTGCCCGCGTGGAGGCGCTCATCAAGGAGATCAGCGCCCGCGGCATCCCCGTCATTCTGATCAGTCACAACATGCCGCAGATCTTCGAGATCGCCGATCGCATCCACATCCAGCGGCTCGGTCGCCGCCTGGCGATCGTCGACACCAAGGAGGTCAGGATGAGCGACACGGTGTCACTGATGGTCGGCGCGGTGACCCCCGCGGAGCTCGGCCTCGAAGACCAGGCCGCCACGCGCGGCTGACCAACCCCATCGAGAGGAACAAGAAATGGAACCCGACTACCTGCCCCGTCCGGGCGACGCACTCATCGGCAAGGTCGCGCTGATCACCGGCGCCGCCTCGGGCATCGGCGAGGCCGTGGCCCGGGAGTACTCCGCCAACGGCGCGCGTGTCGCGATGATCGACATCGATGAGGCGCGGCTGAACGAGGTCGTCGCCGACATCCAGGAGCGCGGCGGCGATGTCGTCGGCATCGTGGGCGATGTCGTCTCCGAGGAGCAGGTACGTGGCTTCTTCGCCGACACGATCTCCCGCTGGGGGCGTCTCGATCTGCTGGTCAACAGCGCCGGCCGGGACTCCCTGTCGCCTCCGGTCACCGAGGTGACGCTCGAGGAGTGGAACAAGACCATCGGTCCGAACCTCACCGGTGTGTTCCTGTGCTGCCGCGAGGCCTTCCTGATCATGGAGAAGCAGGAGACGGGCGGACGCATCATCAACATGGGCTCGTCCTCGACTCGGGTCGCCTCCGGGCCTGGCCACAGCCCGTACCGAGCGAGCAAGCACGGAATGCTCGGCTTCTCGAAGAACATCCTGCTCGAGGGTGTGGCTAAGGGCGTCGGCGTGACCGTCCTCAACCCCTCGCACGTGCGCACGCCCATGACCGAGATCATCGACAAGGGCCTCTACGACGGAGACCTCCCGGCGTACACCGAGGGCTGGCTGGACGAGAAGGAGCTGCGCGAGGGGATCGCGGCCAGCTCGATCGACGTCTCCAACGTCGCCGAGGCCGCGCTGTACATCGCCACCCGCACCCCGGATGTCACGATCCCCACGTTCTCCTTGTACCCGACCCACAAGGCTCACCGCTACGGGATGGAGGTCTGAGGTGAAGGCGGCAGTTCTGCGCGGCATTCGCGACATCAGGATCGAGGACGTCCCGCATCCCGGGCCGGTCGGGCTCGATCCGGTCCTGGTCCGGATGGACGCGGTCGGCGTCTGCGGGTCCGACGTGCTGAGGTTCGGCGTCGGCAAGGGTTACGGGTTCCCGCTCGTGCTCGGTCATGAGATGGTGGGGACGCTCGCCGAGGACTCGCCGTCCGGACGGCTCACCGCAGGGACGAGGGTGGCCGTCTTCCCCTGCATCCCACGTACGGACGATCCGATGACCGAGATCGGCGAGTTCACCCTCGGCACGGACTACGACTACTTCGGGTCCCGCCGGGACGGCGGACTCGAGGAGTACCTCAGTGTCCCCGAGCGCAATCTCTTCCCACTGCGCGACGACATGAGCCTGATCGAGGGCGCGCTCGTCGAGCCTGCCGGCGTGGCGCTGCACGCCGTGCGCAAGGCCCCGATTGCCGCCAACGCCTCCGCATTGGTCATCGGTGCCGGCCCCATCGGGCTGTTCGCGGCCCAATGGCTGCGGGTGCTCGGCGCGACCAGGGTGATCGTGGCAGACATCGATGAGCGCAAGCGCGCTCTGGCCGACCGGCTCGGGTTCGAGACCATCGACGCCGCAGCCGGCCCGTCCGATCAGCAGGCGCTGGCAGCGACGGGTGGTCGGGGCGTGGACATCGCCGTGGAAGCCAGCGGACTCTCGCTGACGTTCCTGCAGGCGATCGGCGCCGCAGCGCATTCCGGGCATGTCATCCTGCTCGGTGATCTGAGCGACGACGCGGTGCTCGCGAAGGAGACGGTCTCCCGGATCCTCCGCCGCGAACTCGTGCTGCACGGCACGTGGAACGCGAAGATCACGCCGTACCACCAGAGTGAGTGGGACATGGTCATCGCCCACCTCGGGCGCACCGTCATCGGCACCGATCTCATCAGTCACATAGAGGACATGGAGGACGCGCAGCGGACCTTCACCGCGCTGGCCGACCGCGAGCGGTGGTCGAACAAGACGATCTTCGCCGTGTCGGACGCGGCCCGCGCGGAGAGGGATGACATCCTGTCCACATCGTTCTCGGCGGAGGTGGCGCGATGAAGGCCGCGGTCTTCCGGGCCCCGGGCGTGATCGAGATCGACGACATCCCCGTCCCCACCATCGGTGCGGGCGACGTGCTGGTCAAGGTGCGTGCGGCCAGCATCTGCGGCACGGATCTGCGCATCATGAAGCACGGCCACTTCAAGCTTCCCACGGGCCAGCAGCGGGTGCTCGGGCACGAGGTCGCCGGCGAGATCGTCGACACGGGCTCCGAGGTGTCGGGGTTCTCCGCGGGAGACCGTGTCTCGGTCGTGCCGAACGTGGGGTGCGGCAGGTGCCGCATGTGCGCGCGAGGACTCAACCAGCTGTGCCCCGACTACGAGGCGTTCGGAATCACCATGAACGGAGGTTTCGAGGAGTACATGCGTGTTCCCGCGCACGCGATCGAGCGGGGGAACCTCATGATCATCCCCGCGCCGCTCACCTTCGAGGAGGCGGCGATCCTCGAGCCGATGGCCTGCTGCCTGCACGGTCAGCGCAAGGTCGACGTGCACCCGGAGGACGTCGTCGTCATCATCGGCGCCGGCCCCATCGGCTGCTTCCATGCACTGCTCGCCAAGCAGCAGGGGGCGCGGACGGTCATCGTCTCCAACACCAGGCAGCCCCGGCTGGACATCGCACGTCGTATGGGCGCGGACATCACCGTCAACGGCCAGCAGGATCTGCACGCCGCGGTCCAGCAGGCGACGGACGGGCAGGGCGCGGACGTCGTGATCACATGCGTCTCCAAGCCGGACGTGATCGCCGGGGCGACCGATCTGATCGGCCGGCTCGGCAGGATCAACGTGTTTGCGGGACTCGGGGAACAGGTGCGTCCGGCGATCGATGTCAACGCCCTGCACTATCAGGAGCAGATCATCACCGGGACCACAGGCGCGAGCGTTCGGGACTACGCGGATGTGCGCGAACTGGCGGCATCGCCCTCGGTCGATCTGTCCCCGGTCATCACGGATCGGTTCACTCTGGATGAGATCGAGGCGGCCATGCGCCAGTCCGGATCCGGCTCCGGAATGAAGTCGGTCGTACTCTTCGACTGAGCAGGATGCCTCGGATGAGAAGACGCACCGACCCGCGAC
>Ga0256796_1000675_pt1 | contig 13789 bp, 12 predicted proteins | sample MC6MC0947MT_FD_190209 | JGI IMG/M metagenome (GOLD analysis project Ga0256796, IMG submission 190209) | Metatranscriptome of enriched soil aggregate microbial communities from Iowa State University, Ames, United States - MC6-MC0947-MT... | ecosystem: Environmental > Terrestrial > Soil >...
ATCGGGGTATCGGCCATGCTCGAAAGCTTCATCGCCTATGTTCTGTCGAGCGCCCCTGCCTGGAACCTGCAGGAAGCAATGCGCTGGCTCACCGGAAGCGTCAACGGCGCGCGACTGGATCAACTCGCTCCACTGCTTCTTGCCCTGATGATCTTTGGCGGGCTGCTGCTGAGCAGACAGCGAGATCTTGAAATCCTGCGACTGGGGGACGACACTGCTGCCGCATTGGGCACCAATGTGGCACGTACACGCGTCATTATCATCATCGCTGCGGTGGGGATGATTTCCTTTGCCACCGCCATTGCCGGTCCAATTTCGTTCGTCGCCTTTCTGTCCGGTCCGATTGCCGCACGCATTTTCCGCAGCAATGGATCGCTGTTGCTGCCTGCCGCCCTCATCGGCGCCATTCTTGTACTGGTGGGTGATTATATCGGTCAATTCCTGTTACCCGGACGCTACCCTGTCGGCGTTATCACCGGTGCTCTTGGCGCACCCTACCTGATCTATCTCATTATACGCGTCAACCGGACCGGGGGTACATTATGACTAACCTCTCTCTAGAAGTGAAAGGCTTATCAAGCGGTTACGGCGATAATCTGATCCTCAAGGAGCTTGACCTCACCATTGTTTCAGGAAAAATAACGGTGATCGTCGGCGCCAATGCCTGTGGCAAGTCAACCCTGCTGCGCACCATGTCACGTCTGCTCGTTCCGCAGCAGGGCACCGTGCTGCTCGATGGAAAATCCATCCATAAGATGCCTTCACGTATCGTTGCCCGTTCGCTCGGATTGCTGCCGCAATCGCCTATTGCACCCGATGGCATCAGTGTTGCCGATCTTGTCAGCCGCGGCCGACACCCCTATCAGGGTATCTTCTCCCGCTGGACCCGCGCCGATAATGAAGCGGTTGCCGCAGCGCTCTGTGCGACGAAAACCCTGCAACTCGCCGACAGGATGGTCGACGAACTGTCCGGCGGTCAGAAACAACGGGTTTGGATCGCCATGGCGCTCGCCCAGCAAACGAAGATCCTGCTGCTGGACGAGCCAACCACCTTCCTTGATATCAGTCATCAGGTCGAGGTCCTTGATCTGCTCACCGATCTCAACCGAGAGCGGCAGACAACCATTGTTATGGTGCTACATGACCTCAATCTTGCTGCGCGCTATGCCGATCATCTCATTGCCATAAAGGCGGGAAAGCTGCATATCGAAGGGCCGCCAGATGCCGTTCTGTGCGAAGATACCGTCCGCGCGGTTTTCAATCTCGACAGTCAGATCATTACCGACCCGACCTCGGGGCGCCCAATGATGCTGCCGATCGGCCGTTATCCCAAGCGATAAGCGCGGCCCTGCTGGAATTGTCGAAAGCGGATGCAGCAGTGACGTTTTTTTGGCCAGCTGCCTATTTTTTGTACAGCAGTAAACCTTTGTATGCGCAGGCAACCAGCAGCTGACAGCCTATCAGACGAATGATTGATCCTGCCGACGCCAATTATCGGCGCCATCAAGGCTTTTAACGTCAATGCCCCCGCTGATTTCAAACTGGCACGACACTTGCTTGGTAGATGGCAGGCGCGGTGCTGTCGGCAAATGCCGGTGACAGCGCAACAATTTGGTTTCAGACGCAGAACAAAAGAGACTAGGCGATGACAAAATTTAAGCTCGAATATATCTGGTTGGATGGATACACCCCGACACCGAACCTGCGTGGTAAAACCCAGATCAAGGAATATGACGCTTTCCCTAGCCTTGATCAGCTTCCTCTTTGGGGCTTCGATGGATCATCGACGATGCAGGCCGAGGGCCGCAGCTCGGATTGCGTTCTAAAGCCTGTCGCGATCTATCCCGATCCAGCGCGCAGCAATGGCGCGCTTGTCATGTGCGAAGTGATGATGCCGGACGGTGTCACCCCGCATCCTTCCAACAGTCGCGCCACAGTTCTTGACGATGAAGACGCATGGTTCGGCTTTGAACAGGAATATTTCTTCTACGAGAACGGTCGACCACTCGGCTTTCCTGAACAGGGCTTTCCGGCACCCCAGGGCCCTTATTACACCGGTGTTGGCTACAAGAATGTGGGTTCGATCGCGCGAAAGATCGTTGAGGAACATCTTGATCTCTGCCTTGAAGCCGGCATCAATCACGAAGGCATCAATGCGGAAGTCGCCAAGGGCCAGTGGGAATTCCAGATCTTCGGTAAAGGGTCGCGCAGCGCCGCTGACCAGATGTGGATCGCCCGCTATCTTCTGCTGCGCCTTTGTGAACAGTACGGTATCGATATTGAATTCCATTGCAAGCCGCTTGGTGACACCGACTGGAACGGTTCGGGCATGCATTGCAATTTTTCGACAAAGTTCATGCGCGAAGTTGGCGGCAAAGCCTATTTCGAAGCTTTGATGGCACAGTTTGAAAAAAACCTTCAGGACCATATCGACGTTTATGGACCCGACAATCACATGCGATTGACCGGCAAGCATGAGACGGCTCCATGGAACAAGTTCTCCTACGGTGTTGGTGATCGCGGCGCATCGATCCGCGTTCCACATTCCTTCATCCAGAACGACTACAAGGGCTATCTCGAGGATCGTCGACCCAATTCCCAGGGCTGCCCATATCAGATCGCTTCTCAGGTGCTTAAGACGATATCGGAAGTGCCGACTGCAGCCGATGAGGCGCTCGCAGCCTGACCATCTGGCTTTAGAAATCAAAAAGCCGACCGTCTCGCACGGTCGGCTTTTCATATCGACTTTTACGGATCCGGTGGCGATCCGGAAAGCTGATCAAGATAATGCCGGCACCAATGAAACACATCATTGGTTGTCACAGCCTCCATCATTGCTTGATAGCGTTGTCGCCGCTGCTCAAGCGGCATGGACGCTGCGCGCGCCAGGGCGTCAGCAATGGTCTCAACATCATATGGATTGACCAGAAGTGCACCCTCGCCCAGTTCATGGGCTGCCCCAGCAAAGCGCGAAAGAACCAGAACTCCGGGATCTTCTGGATCCTGTGCTGCGACATATTCTTTTGCGACTAGGTTCATACCATCGCGGAGCGGGGTCACCAGCCCGACTTTCGCCATACGGTAGACTGCCGAAAGCAATTGTTGACCAAAGGCACGATTGACATAACGCACCGGCGTCCAATCGAGCCGGCCCATTGCACCGTTGATATGTCCCGCGATTTCAGCGACTTCGTGTTGCAGCGCGTCATATTCGGCGACATCAGAGCGACTTTTCGGGGTGATTTGCAGCATGGTGATGCGCCCGTGCCAGGCCGGATTAACCTCAAGGAAACGGCGAAAGCCGCGCAAGCGCTCCGGTATCCCTTTGGTGTAATCGAGGCGATCCACCCCGACAATCAGATCACGCCCCTCCAGGGACTGCTGAAACCGCTTTATTGTGGAACTGATGCTGGCAGATGGGACGGCGCTTGAAAAAGAACTGACATCGATACCGATCGGAAAGGCGCCGACGCGAAAGCGCCGCAGCGGATTGTCCAACAGACCTGGCTTTCCCTCGACGGGATTGGCAACGCCGCCTCGACGCAAACAAAGCGCAAAATTTTCTGCATCATCCTCGGTCTGAAACCCGATGAGATCAAACGCCGTCATGGCAGTCAACAGAGCAGCCTGTACCGGCAAAGTAAAAAACACATCCGGCGAGGGCCACGGGATGTGCATGAAAAAGCCGATCCGATTGGCGACGCCCATCTGTCTGAGCTCCGCTGCCAGCGGCAAAAGATGATAATCATGAATCCAGATGACATCATCCGCGCGGATGAGCGGCCTCAAACGTTCGGCAAACAGCCGGTTGACTCTGAGATAGCCGGCCATATCCCGACGTGCATAATCGGTCAGATCAATCCGATAATGACATAGCGGCCAGAGCACACTATTGGCAAGACCCGCATAATATTCGGCAAGATCCTGATCGGACAAGTCGGACAGGGCGTATGTAATGGCACCTTCCTCGCGGATCGTCAGCGGCCCGGGCTCCTTTGTGCCGCTTGTGCGCCCCGACCACCCCATCCAGATGCCACCGCGTTCCTTCAAGGCAGCCTGGACCGCTACCGCCAGCCCGCCCTGTGGCGGGCGGTCCGGGTCGGGGACGCGATTGGAAACAACAACCAGTCTGCTCACGAACATGTCTCCTGCAATTTCAGCTGAGCCGACAAAAATCCACGCAGGCGCTCATCCAACCTCTTCACAACCAATGCTCCTGATCCAGTTTCTTAATAGTGTCGGGGTTTGGATAACCATTGAGGCACAGGTTTTGTTTCCGTTCGTCACATGACCGACGCGTATACTGGCCCCTCCTCGGGTGTTGATTTCCGCAAACATCGCTTCGTCGGTCAGGTCATCGCCCGCGGCAATGGGAAATCGCCCTTTGAAAGCAGGCGTTTGCATGAAGAAGTTGACAGCAGTGGCCTTGGTGCTGCCTCCCGGCTTGACCTCATACACGAACTTTCCGGCCTGCAAACTATAGGTGGCGCCTGCCGTCACGACGGCCTGTTTCATGATCTCGAGGACGGCCGCCGCATGATGCTGGGCGCGGCGATAATGCAAAGCGAACGCCCTGCCCTTGTCTTCGAAAATTACGCCGGAAAGCCCTGACGCAGCAGCCTTCGCATTGGCTCGCGCCGTCATATAACTTCTCCAATCCTCGCTGTGAGAAGAAATATCAGAACCGTTGCATCCTTCCACCTGTCCTTTTAGCTTAAGCTCTGCGCCATGCAGTCCCGCAACCGCAAATGGGTGAGCGGGAAACAAAGCCTCCACAAAGGCCACGGAACGTCCTGTTACAATCGCCACTGCGCCATGGGTGCGCTCAGAGAGACGTTGCAGATTTTCCTGCAAGTCCGGCTCCGCTTTAACGGCATTCGGTGTAGGCGCAAGATCAAGCAAAGTTCCGTCAAGATCGAGGAAAAAGGCCAGTTGTCCGATTCTGGGCACGTTTGACCATTTGCTCACTTCAAGTGATCGAACCTGATGGAAAGAGGAAGATGGGAATAGGGCCGGCAAGGATGGCGCCGTTGAAGTTCTGATTGATTTAGCTTGTGTCATGCATTGTTAGGATAGGGTGTGGTGCAAAGAAGGCAAGCAACGGATTGGTTCTTAGTGGCGGATGAACCAGCAGAGGCGCGTGCGAGAGGGCGAACAGAAGAATGGAATGTTCTAGCCCACTCGTGAGGACAGAATGTTACGGAAAATTGTTGTATTTCTAAGCTGTGCCAAGATCGGCACAATCCTGCCTCCTGCGCCATGTCCGTCGCAGATTTATCACAATCGCGAATTGTTATCGCAAATCGCTGAAATAACACTAGCTAATTTTATCTGATCCCGCCTAAAACCATGACATGCATCCCCCATCCCGCGAGAATAACAGACTACGGCGATTTCTTCCCGACCTTCCGTGGCGGATCGGTGCGGCAGCGGTGTTTTTCACATGGTGTGTGTATTGCTATATTACCGATGTGGATTGGGGCTCGTTGTTGTTGGGAATAGCTTCGGGCGCGATGGTCGTTTGCTGGTCATTTGATGCGTCGGAAGACGGCTTGAGTAATTCTGACTGGCAAGACGATGAACGGCTCTGAGGCCACCCCGCACGAAGTAAGTGGATGAGTGAGGGGCGGCCGTGTTACCCTTGTGAGGGCCGCTGTTGTGCGCACACAAGGCCTTCATACAGGTTTTTGCAATGATGCGGCTTTACGATCACACGATCGCATTAACTGGGGTCGCAGAATACCGCACATCGGCGGAATAAGCATCGCAAAAGCTGAGAGCCTTGAGAGCTTGCAAGAGAGAATGTGCGCAGATCCTTTTCAGCTATTGGGCCTGGTAAAAACCGATATTATCCCCTCTGAACCAGCCAGTGTCTTGAACGCTTTGAAGCATTGCTAGCCTAAGGCTTGGTGTAAAATTGTTTCGGCAGGGACGATCAATATCGCACGCAACGAATGGCATGCCGAGGCGGAGATCGACAGGCTCGCGTCGGCGGGCATCGACAGTATTTTGTCCCGTGAGGCGGAGTAATTATGAACTTCAGCACCTTCATATTTCTAATAAACGCCTCTTATCCGGCTTATGCCGGAACATTTATGACGACACTGATCCGCATCCTGGCGCTTCAGTATGAAAACGCTTTTCCACAAACCTTTGTGTTTGCACTGCCGTTCTTAATGAAAGTCTTCGTGATTGCCCTTGCTGTTCGAACGATTAAAAATCCGGTTATGAAACTAAGATATTTTTCGAAGTCTTTCATCGGATTGGCCGAGAGTATCCGCTGTTATTTTATCGCTTACAAAAGTACATTTGTTCTCTACCCGTATCTGTTGTGATTGCTGTTACTAAGTGTTGACCAGGTGATCACCAGCGAGGTTTCATTGCTGGCTAATCAGGCGTCCAATAAAGCCTACAGAAAACCCACAGCCTTCGGTAATTTGCTCACACGCGCATTGCAAAGTGCGACACCTTTTTCAGCCGCCCTCATTTTGAGCGAGACCGCCAGCAGTTCCTGATTTTTCTTTCTCGCTATTTCTGTTCTATACGGTTTTGTCTACCCGTGCATTCGATCCAGGCATCTTACCATCCACACGGAGCCGCGAGAGCACACTAACGAAACGATCATAGAAGATAACTAAACTTTCCGAGCAGCAAAGCGTGGGGTGCTGATTCCTCTGTTTTAACGTGTCGGTCAAACTATCACAGGGCGCTGTGGCTTTTGTACTGATTTATGTTGATTCAAACGTGTATGGCCCGATGTACTCCAGCTTAATACATGTCGGCTTTCTCATCATACAGATCCTGGTTGTTTAAGGCCTGATTGATTTCACAGAGATTTCCGCCCGGCTGGGGAAGGTCATCCTCTTGGCTGTAATCGCACATGTAGAGAATTGCCGCAGTCGTCTCACTGGTTGGCCTCGTTTACGGTTTATCGGTGCCTTTTCTATCCGAAGTCATTCTGCCTCGTCTGCAAGACCCGTATTTCCGCAAACATTTGGCTAACGCCAAAGCGGGGGTGGCCTGGCTTCGATCGTAGCTTTATCGCTGGCGGTCGTGGAATTATCTAGAAGGATCAGCAACACGTATCCACTAATGGTGTGCAAAGAGCGGCGATCGTTCGCCATTGGATTACGCCTTGAGAAAACAGACCGCGCGCGCGACAAATAATCCATCACCGGTTCAACGCGCGTGGAATAAGGTCCTATCGCAGTTTGATCCATTCCGTTGACAACCATCCCTCATTGGCACCGATGCCGATTGTGTGTGCTTCGTCCCATTTTCGATCGCGCAGCAAATCATCGCGCCCCTTGCTTCCGATCTCATCTCTCAAAGGAACGCACGCAAGCAACAATGCGGTCCCGTCGCGACCAACTGATCCTGCTTTTCGGCGTAGCTTAAAGAAGCATAATTGACCTACACCTCTCCCTAATCTCAAATCAGACCGCACCTCAGGCCCTCGGCGCGGTCGGTTGTGGGAGGTGGCTCAGCTAACTCGCTATAATCAAGACGGTTAATGAGAGCAGCAGCGCGGGAAACATCACCACGGTTCCCAGCTTGAAGAATGCAATAGCACCAATCCCCACTCCTTCACGACGCAGTGCAGACAACCACAATATGGTTGCTAGCGATCCGGTTATGGAAAGGTTTGGCCCAAGATCGACGCCTATCAGAATGGCGGCTGCAACTTTATCTGGGACATTGGCAACCTGCACTACACTTCCCGCCAAGAGGCCCGCGGGCAGATTGTTCACCATATTTGATATGAGCGCAACAGCGAGCCCTGAAAGGGCTGCCGCGTGGTCCGGCCATGCCAAAGAAGCGTGAGATAGTTGTTCTGCAATCACGCTGGTCAGGTTGGTGTTTTCCAGGGCTTCAACGACGATAAATAGACCGCCCACCAATGGCAACACGCTCCAAGCCACATTTTTGAATACCCCTGAGAGTGATTTTTTGGTTAAGAGCAAAACTGTCATCATCGTGACAAAGCCTGTTATAAAAGTGGGCAGGCCTAGATCGAAATGAAAAGCGGACGAGCACAGCAGAACAAAACTTGTAACGCATAGACCAGCTGCAGCAAGCTTTCCATTCAAGGAGAGCTTCAACTCCGATTGATGAATTTGCAAGGTTTCGGTCAGGATCGCTGGGCGTTGCGTCCAGTATAGAGCAAGAAAAGTCGCAAGAATGGCACCGATTGACGGCAGGCTAAATGTTGCAATCCAAAGCCATAAAGAGGGCATGGTGCCAGCGCCGAAGACGACGAGGTTAGCCGGATTGGATATTGGCAAAACAAAGCTCGCTGCATTCGCGGTGAAGGCACAAACAAGCAGGAACGGCATCGGATTTGAGATTTTTGCGGCCCGGCAGGCGGCGTAAACTGCTGGTGTCAGAACAACGGCCGTGGCGTCATTCGATAAAAAGGCAGTGACCACTACTCCAACGATATAGATCAGCAGAAAGAGTCTTTTTGGTGAGCCCTTTGCGTGAGACAAAGCGAAAAATGCCAGCCAGTCAAACAGCCCCTCTCGTCTTGCCACCTCGGATAACAGCATCATTCCAGTGAGAAAGAGATAGACATCTGTTCCCCTCTGCAGACCGTTCCAAGCATCTTGCGCGGAGATGAGCTGGAAAACAATGAGCGCGAACGCCCCGGATAAAGCAAAAACAAACTCTGGGAAGCGAAATGGGCGAAAGACTACCCCCAAAGCGGTAAATGTTGAAATCGTCCAGATTGCGATTGTTGCGAGCATTTCTTGTTGAGCCAACACCGTTATGATCGGGAAAATATCTAGCATGATTCGGCTTCGATACCGTGTGAAATCAAGACCGTGGCCGCTCCCAAATTTTGGTCATCACGAAAGCTTCGGGGCTAAGAGCGGTGGCGACGCCATCTTAAGTCGCGGCGCATGCAGGCGCACATTTTTCACCGCCGTCCAGGTTCTCGTTATTGGTGCTCGAGGAGGTTCCGCTTTTAGTGGAGATTAAACTTGCGACGGAAAGGGTCGACATCACGTGTCAAAGCTGATAACGCATTGCAGCAGCGTTTCATGGAAGTTCTGCCAGCCGAATGGTGCTGAGGCGTATCCAATCTGACGGGAAACAAAATTGAGACGTTCGAACTCGGTGGAGACCCGCTAAGTTATTGCCTAGTCGAACAAGCTGGCGAGCGGCGCGGCGATTTGGTAGGTGCGACCGAGTGATAGTTCCGCGGCGGTTTATCTGATGAGGCCTTCCTCCCTTGCAATCTGTCCCCCAATGCCACTAATACATTGTATTCCTGTAATCATCCTCGAGACCTCTGTCGATCTCTTGCATTTTTTCCTCATCGGGTGCACCGGTTGTATCGTCCAGTATCATCTTAATCAACGACGGCATCTCACTGCGATCCTGATGATAATTATTGTCCCAAAGATGCGAGCGCCTCAACGCCTTTGCGCAATGGAGGAACACTTCGCAAACTTGCACAACGATCGCCAAGGTGGGGGGGCGATTGTTGACCTGCATAGTTTCGAGAAGAACTGGCTCATTGGTGATATAGGCAGATCCATTGACGCGCAAAGTGTCGTCAAAGCCTGGGACCATGAAAAGGATACCCACGGCAGGATTCTTTATGATATTCGATAGACTATCCAGTCGGTTGTTTCCTGGGCGATCTGGAATTAAAAGAGTGCTCTCATTTAGAATGTGAACAAATCCCGGTGGGTCGCCGCGAGGACTGACATCTGCGCGGCCATTAAGGTCCTGAGTGCCCAAGCAAAGAAAAGGGGAGCGGCGAATGAATTCTTTCGCATGTAAGCCGAGCGTATACTGGACTTTCTGAAGTCCCAGCTCGTGCGTGGCAGAATAGAGCTTTCGCAACACGTCTTCATTGTCGATCACAAATTCTGATTTCATGTTCCCCGACCAGATCGTACAATCTCACACAATGATGTACGTACCTCATAAAAAGGTCAAGTCTTTTTAGATAGAAGAGTGGAAACGCCTGCTCCCGCTTCGGCAGCGCCCAACATAAAGGTAGCATTGGTCTTCTTCGTGAGACACGGCTAAAAGAAAGATGCATCAATCTTGAAAAGTTTGGGCATCCTTGTGCTCTCAATGGCCGATAAAGCTCGTAACCTGGGCCTCACTCTAGAAATTTTCCTGCAAACGGACTGCAGTATCGAGCAGTTGCCTGTTCTATAACTCATAAAGTCCAGTTCTTAAGGGCGATAGGAACGGTTTCGATCGCTCAGGCTTTAATCAAATTTTCGCCACGAGACCCTTTCAGCACCACACTGCTCGTTCTTGCCGCCCAATCCGCTATCACCAACGGTTCAGGGGCCTTGCTGTTATTTTGTTTAAAAGCGCTGTCGCTTGCAAGTCGGTACGTCGACCTCGCTGACTAGGTGCCCTGAATCACGGGTGCGTCCAAAGCCAGAGTTTTTACGACTTATGTCTGATTTTTTTTTACGATCAGGCCACCAAATGATTGAGATAATGCAAAACATGGAAACCTGGCACGTTGTATGATTGCACTATGCAACGGGCGACGCGGTGCGAAACCCATGGATTCTGACAGTGGCGCTTTCACATGACCATGACTTGCGGTAATATGCTGCATCCGGTGGTGTCGAACTGCATTCAACCGATGTCACCCATCGCAAGGTTTCTGCGAGATTTCGCCTGAACAAGGCCCTCTTGCCCGATTCCGACGAGAGGTGTTGCGGTCGCCCCGCGCCAGGATTACCCGGACGCCAGCAAGCGCATCTTCAATTTAACGAAATTACGCACAATGATTGGGCTGGCGGCAATCTGCAAAAAACGCCGATTACCTGCTGAAGGAGGGCAGCAGGTCGCCTTTTGAAGCGCGGCGGAATCAGCCGCATCCTGTGCTCGTTTCCGCGAGCTAAATACGTTGACGCTCGCATTTGCAAAGGCCCTCTTTTGCCTTCACGACATGTTTTTCGATGTGTTTTGCATTTGGCTCACAAAATCTTATCGGGTTGTGCCGCGCGCTGATCTTGCTGGGCATGGTCGGCTCCATCCTTGCCGTTGGAAAACAGGAACAGGGTGATCAAGGCGAAGAACATGATGATGATGGCGACATCGAATGCGTTGACGGCGCAGGCGATCCCGATGGCACCCGTTGCCCAGAGGCTTGCCGCCGTTGCGGTTCCCTTGACCGAGGTACTTAAACGCAGGATGGCACCGCCGCCGATAAAGCCCATGCCCGTGATCACCCCCTCAATGATGCGCGCCAGCGCTTCCGGATTGTCAATCGTGACACCTTCGGTCGCCTGAACGAATCCGCAACTTGCGACTGCTACGAGCGGGAAGGTGCGCAAACCCGCGCTGCGTTCCTCGCGTTCACGATGAAAGCCTATTGGAAGCGCCAGAATATAGGCTGCAGCCAGCGTGATAATATGTGGCCAAACATTGAAGTTATCGGAATTGAGAACTTCATGCAGCGCCGAATAAAACTGATCCATTTGTGACCTTCCCTGCTGGTGGGTCATAAACGAAAATATTTGAAGAACGTTCCCAAAAAGCGGGGCTGCAACGGTGTCATCACAGAAGGCACCGGTGCAATGGTTCGTTGCGAACCGCCGGCAATGCGGGTTCAACAGCCAGGCGTACCGCGTTGCAACTGAAACCAGAGGCGGTCGCAGAGCGACGCCGCCAGTTTGTGTGCTGGTTAAAGACGTCTCGGTCCATGGCTTTTCGATAGAAGGCTGGCCCTGTCGCAGGTCATGGCAACGGATTGCTCAACTCTTCATGAAGCGCAACGCGCGCAGGATCTCAAAATAATCCGTCGTTTCAAAAAGCACTGATCGCGGACCGTTGCTGCAAGCGTTGGGATAGAAGGACGCGCGATAGGCGTCACAGGGATTGTTGAATTCAATGATCAGGCGAAACTGTTTGGCAATGACTGGAGGCTGGATTGCGGCAATATTCTCTACAGCTGCCTGTGCTGCCGCTGCAATCGCAGCGCGCGCTGCGGCGGGCGCCATCGACAACGCGGCTGCACCATAGCCCGTCAAGGTTTGCACAGTTGCAATCCCGATCACAAGGTCGTTGGCATCGTGACAGATCCCGGCATCACCGCTCACCAGCAGCGATGGCACCTTGTAACGGGCCGCGCAAAGGGCGTTGATGGTGAACTCGGAAACCACCGCATCATTGAGGATGAGTCTGGAAATCCGCAGATTGAAGGTATGGGCCAGCGGATTGGCTTCTGTTCCGGCTTTTGCGTGATAGCCGATATAGAAGGCGCCGGAAAAGCTTTCATCAAGTCCAAACATCATCGAATCGGGATGGCCAGACCAGCCGCGCACGATCTGCGCGTAGTCTGGCAGCCTTTCGAGGATCAGATTGCGGCCGCTGTCATGAGCATCCTTGATCAGGATCTGGGTGGCGCCGCCAGCCCGTGCGCCCTGACAGGCAGCCACTACTTCCTCGGTCATCAGCGACCTGAACTCCTGGTAATCGGTGTGACCGTGCTGGGCCTCGTCCCATGACAGAATACCGGCAGTGCCTTCCATATCGGCTGAAATGAACAGTTTCATTCGTCCTCCTTGCGGTACAGAGTAATGGCGATCTTGGTGGTTTCGGGGGCGATCTGCGTTGGGATCAGTCTGGCGATACCGCGTCGATGAACGCATTGAAGATCCGCAATCCGGGATGCAGGTACTGTTGCGTGCGCTCATCCTGATCGGAGCCATTCGGATTTTCGGCATTCTGATTGCCGCCATTCTGACTGCAGAGACGGGCTGAATACATGCGCTCCGGATGCCATTGCAGGCCGATCGCGAAACTATAAGCAGGCACCTCAATCGCTTCCACAACCCCGTCAGGCGCGCGGGCGGCAACGGTGACGGCCTCTGATATTTCGACGAGCGCTTCGCGATGAAACGTGTTGACGCTCAAGGACGCCGAGCCCAGGATGGCTGCGATCCGGCTATCGGGAGCAACCAGCACATCATGGCTGAGCGCATCGCTGTCATGCATCAGACCGCCAGGCATATGGTTGCCGATATCGGACACCATGCGGCAGCCATTCAGACAGCCCAGCATCTGCATGCCGTTGCAAATTCCCAGCACCGGTTTGTCGATGGCAAGAAATCCCTGCATTAACGCGCATTCAACAGCCAGGCGTTCGGAGGCCGGGAAAGCGGATTGGTCGCCGTCGACATACCAATCTGTTGGAAATTTGATACGGCCACCAACACTTAAGAATCCATCGAAATCGGCAATCACCTGTTCTACAATCCCGCCAAGATAGGGAATGCCATAGGGGATGCCGCCGGCGCGCGCGATCGCCTCGAAATAGTGTTTTGACATCTCGTAGCGATCGCCGCCCGCAAGGGTATTTTCATCCATGATGACGGCGATGCGCGGCCTGCGCCGTCCGGTCGATGTTCTGCTCAGTGTCATGTTGTCTCCCCCTTTTTATGTCGGGCACAGATGCAGTTTAGCCTTGTCGAAGCCAGTCGGCCAGAGACGGGCGGAAATTGCCAGCACGACCGGCCAGCGCCTCGGCCTGGCACATCGAATTGAGCACCGCCTCCTGGGTTGCTTCGGCTGCGGCTCGAAACAGGATATCGATCCGGCTCTCATGGATGACCTCGATCGGCACGATGCCGCGTGTCTCGTCGTGATCGATCGGCTGTGCGGTGGAGAAGCCGAGCGCGATATCGCCACTGCCGTGCCCCCAAAACGCACCCAGCCGCGCCAGGCCGGCGCCACACCGCTTGACGATGCGTTTGAGCTGACGATGCTCAACCGGCGTATCGGTGGCGAGCACCACGATGAC
>Ga0256796_1000693_pt1 | contig 13587 bp, 15 predicted proteins | sample MC6MC0947MT_FD_190209 | JGI IMG/M metagenome (GOLD analysis project Ga0256796, IMG submission 190209) | Metatranscriptome of enriched soil aggregate microbial communities from Iowa State University, Ames, United States - MC6-MC0947-MT... | ecosystem: Environmental > Terrestrial > Soil >...
CAGCGCTCCTCGACCTCCTCCTTGTACTGCGTGTGGTTGAAGCCGTCGAACATGTTCTCGGCCATGAGAGTCTTCCCTTCTGTCAATGCGGTGATGGTCGATTCGACGGACGCGATCTGCCGCCCGATCCGCTGCTGCTCCTGACGGAGCAGCTCGAGGTGGGTCTGCAGAGCGGATGCCTCGGCCATCTGGGCCGCTGAACCCGTCGAAGCGCCGAGCACCTCGGCGATCTGCGGCAGGCCGAGCCCGAGCTCGCGCAGCAGCAGGATGCGCTGCAGGCGCACGAGCGCGGCCTCGTCGTAGTGCCGATAGCCGTTGGCGGCGATGCGCGAGGGGGCGAGCAGACCGATGTCGTCGTAATGACGCAGCGTCCTGCTCGTCGTCCCCGCGAGGCGGGCGATCTCCTGGATCGACCAGTCCATGGCATCCGCTCCTCTCGTTCGTCGATATGTCCACGGTAGAAGTTGACGTTACGTCAAGGTCAAACAGAACGTTCCTGATTCTTTGCTGAACCCCTTGACGAACTCGAGATATATCGTGTTACTGTCTCAATACGCGATATATCTCGATATCGCCCAACCAAGGAAGAGAACGACAATGACCGAGAAGTGGCTCATCGCCCCCGGCGAGGAACGCGTCATCGACATCGCCTCCGCGTCCCGGCTCAAGGTCGGGCTCGTCGGCGGACAGGTCGACGTGGTCGCACACGACGAACCCGGCATCCGCATCGAGGTGCACGGCGTCACCATCAAGGACCTGCGCGTCGAGTCCGACGGCACCCAGATCGAGATCGACCACCCTCAGATCGGGTGGGACAACTTCCTCGAGGTGTTCCGCAACTTCGGCGCCGGCGGCCCCAAGGCCGAGATCAGCGTCGCCGTGCCGCGTGCGATCGCACTCACGCTCGGCGTGGTCAGTGCGGGCGCGCTGGTGTCCGGCATCCGCAACGACGTCAAGCTCAACACCGTCTCCGGCGACATCATCGCCGACGACGTGACCAGCGACCTCTCGGTGAACTCCGTCTCCGGTGACGTGCAGCTGCGTGGCCTGACCGGCTCCGTGGTCGCGAACAGCGTCTCGGGCGACGTCGCCGTGACCGGCTCGCTGCGCAAAGCTGTCATCGACACTGTCTCCGGTGACGTGCTGATCGACGCGATCGGCGACGTGAACACCATGAACGTCAACACCGTCTCGGGCGGCGTGACCGTGCGCCTGGACGAGACCCTGCCGGCGAACTACGCCCTGCGCAGCATGAGCGGCAAGCTCATGGTCGACGGCATCCAGCGCTCCAGCGGCGGGCCGAGCAACTACACCGGGCAGATGGGCGAGCTCGCCGGCAGCTTCGTCGACGTGCGCGCGAACACCGTCTCGGGCGGCATCACGGTGCTGCGCCAGGCGCGTCCGACCGTCGCCGACGACCCGGAATGGGAGGAGTGATGGCACCGGCAGTCTTCTCGCACGGCGACCTGCGGCTGTACCTGCTGTCGCTGCTGAACGAGGCGCCGCAGCACGGCTACGGCATCATCCAGGCGCTGACCGACCGCACCGGCGGCACCTATACGCCCAGCGCCGGCACGATCTATCCGCGGCTGGCGAAGCTGGAGGAGGAGGGCCTGGTCACCAAGACCGTCGAGGGCCGCACCACCATCTACGCCATCACGGATGCCGGTCGCGCCGAGCTCGAATCGCGCTCGTCCGACCTGGAGGGCATCGAGGAGGGCCTCTCCGACTCGGTGCGCCTCATCGCCAGCGAAGTGCGTCAGAGCGTGAAGGAGGCGATGCGCAGCCTGCGCGCCGACCTCGCCACCGCCGCACAGGAGGAGCGCCGCGCCGCCAAGAAGCAGCCCCGCGCGGAAGGGCTGGGCGACGAGCGCGTCACGAGCCGCGAGAACCTGCAGCGGGCGGATGCCGCGATCAACGCGTTCCGCGCCCAGGTGCGCACCGACCTGCGCACGCACGTGGCCCGCGGCGGGCTGCTGGAGGCATCCGTGGTGACCGGCCTCGAGCGCGCGCTCGACGACGCCGCGCACGAGATCACCCGGGCACTGGCGTCCGCACGCCCCTAGGCCTCGGCCCCGCGACGGCCGAGTTGAAGTCGCAATGGATGCCGCCCGGATCGATTCCGGGCGGCATCCATTGCGATCTGGGCGTGCTCTCCGCGGGCGGAAACCTCGAGCGCGCCGCGCAGGGCCCGCGCTCGACTGACCAGGGCTACTCGTCCCAGACGTCCTTCTGATCGTCGGGGACGGACTCGGTCTGCGGCACGACGAGCACCGAGCGGTGCTGACGGTGCGCCAGGCGAGCTGCGACCGAGCCGGTGAAGAACTCCCGGATCGACTCCCCGATGCCGCGCTTGCGCGTGCCGATCACGATCAGCTGCGCGTCGAGCTTGTCCGCCAGCTGCTTGATCGCCAGGGCCGGGTCACCGATGAGCTGCCGCGTGGTCCAGGTGATGTCCTCCTTGTCGAGGGCTTCGGCGGCCATCTTCTGCACATCCTCGAACTCGGCGGCGCCCGCATCGAGGTTGAGGTCGATGGGCGCGGAGTGCACATAGCCGTCTGGATCCTCGTAGGTGACGAAGCGCGTGACGTCGACATGGACGACCACGAGAGGCGATTTGAGCAGCTTGGCGTAACGGAGCGCCTCCGCCAGCACGTGCGGCGGCTGACCGGGCTGGATGCCGACGATGACGGCCTTCTGCAGCGCGGCGTTCTGAGCGGCTTCGTCGGATGCTGTGGGCGTGGAATCTGTCATGATGATCGTTCCCCTCACCGGCCGCAGGACGGCCTCAGGCTCTGGCGTGCGTGCTATCCTGAATGCTACTCTTACCGGCCTCGAGCCGGTGCCGTGAATACCATCGGGCGTCGCACAGCCCGCTGCTGAACTCGTAAAAGGGGGTCTCGCGCATGGGCCGTGGCCGTCAGAAGGCGAAGCACACCAAGATCGCTCGCGAACTCAAGTCGTACAGTCCGAACGTGAACTTCTCCGCGCTGGAGAACGAGCTCGGGCACCCCTCTTCCGAGGAGGACCAGTACGTCGACAAGTGGGCCGACCAGTACGAAGACGAGGACGAGGACGAGCTGGAGCGGGCCTGATCCCCTCCCTCGCACGACCAGACACCCTGGCGACCGGCAGCCGCCGAGTCGACCAGGGTTTCGTCGTACCTGTCAGCCGATGACACAATGGCCGGATGCCCCGCGTCGCAGCTCTGTACCGTCATCCGATCAAGGGGTTCACGCCCGAGCAGTGCGATGAGCTGACCATCCAGCCCGACGGCCGCGTCGCCGGCGACCGGGTGCTTGCGTTCCGCTTCGCGGACGCCACGGAGCCGGAACAGCGCGACGGCCTGGACTACTGGCCTAAGTCGAAGGGCCTGGCGCTGGAGTCGTTCCCCTCGCTGGCCACCCTGCGCGTGGCTTTCGACCATGAGACGCAGCACGTGCGGATCACGCACGAGGACTCCCTGCTCGTCGACGTGGTCCTGGATGATGAGGGTCGCGCGGAGCTCGTCGAGATCGTGACCGCATTCGTGCTCGACTCCCCGGAGTGGAAGCTGCTGCAGCGCGAGGGCCGCCTGCCGCTGGCGCTCGTCGGTGACGGCGAGCGCTCCCGGTTCCAGGACCGGGCGCGCGGTTTCGTCTCCGTGCACAGCGAGGCGAGCGTCGACGCGCTGAGCGCCGCGCTGGGTCAGACGGTGGACGACCGCCGGTTCCGCTCGAACGTCGTCATCGAGGGGGCGGATGCCTGGGATGAACTGGCATGGGCCGGCGAGGTGCGCATCGGAGATCTGCGTTTCACCGCGGAAGGACCGATCGTGCGATGCCTGGCGACACACGCGAACCCCGACACGGGCATCCGGGATGCCAAGGTGCTGACGACGCTGACCCGCGGGGTCGGGCTGCCCGAGCCGACGCTCGGCCGTCTGCTGCTCCTGAACGGCGTGACCGGCTCGGTCGACGACACCGGCGGCGCCGGCGGTGTGATCCGCGTCGGCGACGAGGTGACGATCGGCTGACCCGTCAGGTCAGGTGGCGATGTGCGGTCCGCGACCGCCGGCGATCACCACGCCCCGTTGCGGCGCTCCCATTCGTCCTCCACGGTGCGGCGGCGACCGGCGATCATTCCGGCCGGGATGCTCGCGACGAGCATGGCGCCGACGACCAGCAGCGGAACCGTCCAGCCGCCGGTCGCGTCGTGCAGTACGCCGACGAGGACGGGGAAGATCGCGGCGAGCACGTAGCCGACGCTCTGCACGAAGCTCGAGAGCAGCACGGCGCTCTCCGGCGTGCGGGACCGGATGCTGATCAGCACCAGCGCCAGCGGGAACAGCAGTCCGACCAGGCCGAACAGCACCGTCCACAGCCACAGCAGTCCGGGCAGCGGGGCGAGCAGCAGACCGAGGATGCCGATCATGCCGCCGATCGCGCCGACGAGGAACAGCGGCCTGGTGGCGTGGAACCGCACGACGAGCACGGGGATGAGCAGCGAGGAGGGCAGGCCCACGAACGCGAACAGCGACAGCAGCAGACCCGCGGTCGAGGCGCTGACGTGCGCGACCTCGACCATGATCACCGGGAGCCAGGCGAAGGCCACGTAGGCCATGATCGACGAGGTCCCGAAGGTGAGCGCGAGCGCCCACACCAGCGGGATGCGTGCGAGCCGGGCGAACAGGCGCCGGCTGCTGGGTGAGGTCGCGATCGGCCCGGTGGCGGCGAAGTCGGGGTCCTCGGGCGCGGCCTCCGCGATGCCCGGGCGGGTCAGGGCGGGGGCGACGGGATCTGTCGTGCGCCTCATCAGCATGATCAGCCACGGGATCACTCCCGCGGCGGCGAACACGGCCCACATGGCCAGCGAGAAGCGCCAGCCCACGGCATCCGCCACCGGCACGGCGACCAGCGGCGGCACGAACGTCGAGCACGCCATCGCGGTGGTGTACAGCGTCATCATCAGGCCGATGCGGTCGGGGAAGTACTTCTTCACCAGCGGCGGCATGAGGATGTTGCCCATCCCCACCCCCGCGAAGATCACCGCGGTCGCGAGGACCAGACCGACCGACTCCGCTACCAGGCCGCGCAGGATCAGCCCCGCGGTCATCGCGCACAGCGCGATCACCGTGAGTCGTTCGATGCCGAGCCGGCGCTCCAGGAGCGGTGTGATCAGGCCGAACACCGCGAAGCACACCGGCGGAAGCGTGCCGATGAGCCCGAGCACCGCCGAGGACAGCGGGAAGTCCGCCGAGATCTCGTGGATCACCGGGGAGAGGGATGCCACCGCTGAACGCAGCGAGAACGCGCACAGCAGAATGCCGAGCACCGCGAGCGCGCGCCCCTGCCAGAGCGGCCGTGCGCCCGACGTGATCACGACGACTGCGACTTCTCGACCCACTCCAGGTACTCGGGGGTCACGGTTCCGGTGACGTAGCGCCCGTCGAAGCAGCTCATGTCGAGGTCGGTCAGGTCGGTGCCCTCGATGATCGCGGACTTGAGGTCTTCGACCTCCTGGTACACGATGCGGTCGCAGCCGAGCTCTTCGGCGATCTCGGGGATCGTCCGGCCGTGCGCGACCAGCTCAGCGCGGGAGGGCATGTTGATGCCGTACACGTGCGGGTGGCGGACAGGCGGGGCCGCCGAGGCGAAGATCACAGACTTGGCACCGGCGTCTCGTGCCATCTGGATGATCTGGGTGCTGGTGGTGCCGCGCACGATCGAGTCGTCGATCAGCAGCACGTTCTTGCCCTGGAACTCCGCTGACATGGCGTTCAGCTTCTGGCGCACGCTCTTCTTGCGCACCGCCTGGCCGGGCATGATGAACGTGCGGCCCACGTAGCGGTTCTTGTAGAAGCCCTCGCGGTACTCCTTGCCGAGCTTGCGGGCGACCTCCATGGCCGAAGGGCGCGAGGAGTCCGGGATCGGCATGACCACGTCGATCTCGTCGAGCGGCACATGCTTGGCGATGGTGTCGGCCAGCCGCTCGCCCATGCGCAGGCGCGACTCGTACACCGAGACGCCGTTCATGATCGAGTCGGGGCGGGCGAGGTACACATACTCGAAAGCGCACGGGATCAGCTGCGGGTTCTCGGCGCACTGCCGGGTGAACAGCTCGCCCTCGTTGGTGATGAACACGGCTTCGCCGGGCTCGACCTCGCGCACCACCTCGTAGTCGGCGTTCTCGAGCACGAGCGACTCGCTGGCGACGACCCACTCGTCCTTGGTCGCGTCTTCCCGACCGGCCCGGCGGCCCAGGATCAGGGGACGGATGCCGAACGGGTCGCGGAAGGCGAGCAGGCCGTACCCGGCGATGATCGAGATCACGGCGTAGGCGCCCTCGATGCGCTGGTGCGTGCGGGCGACCGCCTCGAAGATGCGCTCCGGGTCGAGGTCGACGGCGGAGGTGGTGGTCTGCAGCTCGTGCGCGAGCACGTTCAGCAGCAGCTCGGTGTCGCTGGAGGAGTTCAGATGACGGCGGTCGCGCTGCGCCATGTCGGCGGTCAGCTCACGCGTGTTCGTGAGGTTGCCGTTGTGGATCAGCACGATGCCGTAGGGGGCGTTCACGTAGAAAGGCTGCATCTCCTCCTCGCTGGAGGCGGTGCCCTTCGTGGCGTAGCGCACATGGCCCAGTCCGATGTTTCCGAGCAGCGAGCGCATGTCGCGGGTGCGGAACGCCTCGCGCACCATGCCCTCGGCCTTCGCCATGTGCATGACGCCGTTCGGCTCCGCCGTGGCGATGCCGGTGGCGTCCTGCCCGCGATGCTGCAGCAGCAGCAGCGCGTCGTAGATGTCCTGATTGACGGGGCCGCCTGCGACCATTCCGACGATGCCGCACATGGGGTGTTACTTCGTTCCGTTCGCGTAGGCGCCGACCAGGCGCACAGCTCCACCATCGACGCCCTTGGCGCCCTCTTCGAACGCGCCTGCCGGCCGCGCGCCGGTGTGCACCGTCGCGACCTGCCAGGCCGGGATGCCCTGCGCCTCGATCGCGGCGATGGCAGCATCCTTCTGCTCCGCCGCGACGACGGCCAGGAAGCCGATGCCGAGGTTCCACGTGCCCTCGGTGTCGGTGATCGGAGTGCCGGCGATGTCGGCCAGCACGCGGAACACCGGGCTCGGCGACCAGGTCGACCGATCGACCTCGGCCCAGCTGCCCTGGGGCAGCACGCGGGCGAGGTTGGCGGCGATGCCGCCGCCGGTCACGTGGCTCAGCGAGTGGATGGCGCCGGCGGGCAGCTCCTCGATGAGCTTCAGCAGCGGCGTCGTGTACAGGCGGGTCGGCTCGAGCAGTGCCTCGCCCCAGGTCGTGCCGAGGTCGGCGGCGTTGTCGCCGTAGCCGATCCCCGCGTTCGCGACGATGTGCCGCACGAGCGAGTAGCCGTTGGAGTGCAGACCGCTGGATGCCAGTGCGATCACCGCGTCGCCGTCCTGAACGCGGTCGGCGCCGAGCACGGCATCCGCCTCGACGACTCCGGTGGCCGCACCCGCGACGTCGTAGTCGCGCGGGCCGAGCAGACCCGGGTGCTCGGCGGTCTCGCCGCCCACGAGCGCGGTGCCCGTGGCGGAGCACGCCTCGGCGATCCCGCGCACGATGTCGGCGATGCGCTCGGGCACGACCTTGCCGCAGGCGATGTAGTCCGTCATGAACAGCGGCTTCGCGCCCACCACGACGATGTCGTCCACGACCATGCCGACCAGGTCCTGTCCGATCGTGTCGTGCTTGTCGATCGCCTGTGCAATGGCGACCTTCGTGCCCACGCCGTCGGTGCTGGATGCCAGCAGCGGACGCGTGTAGCCGAGCAGGGCGCTGGCATCGAACATGCCGGCGAATCCGCCGACTCCGCCGAGCACCTCGGGCCCGTGCGTCGCGCGCACGGAGGCCTTCATGAGTTCGACTGCGAGATCACCGGCGGCAGTGTCGACGCCGGCCTGAGCATAGGGATTGGTGGGGGAGGCTGCCACCCGTACAGCCTACCGGGCCGGGCGCGTCACGAAGGTCGCGGATGCACCCGCCGGATGCCGTCGCGACCGATGCTGATCCACCGGACGTGCTAGAGTATGTGGTTGCGCAAGTTTTCGCCGACTCTCACCCGGCGCAGCGCACGCCCCGGCCAGGGCACTCTCAAGGCTGGACCGCACCGATGCGATCCGCTCCCCGGCCATTGCGGAGGCGGCAGCGTGCCGCCCGCACACGAATCAAGAATCATGAGCAGTATCCACACTTCCGCGCGCTCCGACGCGCCCGAACACACCGAACAGATGACCGACCTCTCCTGGCGACAGGCCGACGAGGACGTCTTCGTCGCGACCAACCGCGGCGAGTACGCGGGCTTCGTCACCATCGAGCAGAACGTGCACGTGGTGCACGACAGTTACAGCCGCCGCATCGGCAGCTACCCCACCCTCGCGGCCGCCCGTCAGGCCCTGGTGGATGCCACGCGTCCCCCGTCCCGTCGTCGCGAGCGGCTGCGCCGTCGCATCCTCGAGCGCAGGCGCTGAGCGCCCCGCGCCCTCCGAGCCCCGCAGGGGCCGCATCCGTCTGACGGATGCGGCCCCTGCGCGATTCCGACATGCGGAGACCCTCCGAAGAGTCGGCGCGCCATGGTCGCAACCCCCATACGATGGGGCCATGAGCGACAAGCCGCAGTGGCTGATCCGCGAGGACGCCGGCACCTCGGTGCTGGTCGCGCTCGCGCTGCGCCAGCTGCTCGGCATCCGCGCGCCGGAGGATCTTCCCGCTCTGCGCGGACTCGAGGTGCGCCGGCCCGACGCGACCGATGTCGACGATGCGCTCGAGGCGCAGTGGCGCGAGTACTGGGACATGACCGTCGAACCGCGCGCGCACCGATCCGAGGTGCCCCTGGAGCTGGTCGACGGCTTCGACACCCTCGTGGCGCTGCCCACCACCGGTGCGGAGGATCTGCGCGACGCGATCGTGCCGCACGCCGCGGCAGCTCTCCGCTACGCGCAGGACGCGCACAACCGCTACGTCGACTCGGTCAGCTCCTCGGGAGGCGCCTACCGCGCGTACGCCAGCGCGATCGCCGAGTTCGAGCGCGAGATCGGCCGGCGCGCGCACTCCTTCGAGCTGAACGTGCAGGTGCTGCCGTTCAGCCAGCGGGGGATCTGGTGGATCGGCGCGCTGAGCGTCGCCGTGACCGACGGCCTGCGGCGCGATGTCGTCGCCTTCGACGCGGCCATGCGGCCCGTGATCGCGGAGCTCGCCTGAGCGCGCTTCCTATGGCCCACCTGGCGGGATCATGTGCGGTCGCTGAGGAGCGGCATAGTGGACGCGGCGACAAGGTTGCACCAGCACGAACACTCCTCCACGACAGGACACTGCCATGAAGAAGCGCACCCGCATCATCCTCATCACCGCCGCCATCGCGGTCATCGCGATCGGCGGTGCCGCATTCGCCGGCCCGTTGATCTACCGCGACTATCTCGTCGCCCCCGCCGAATCGGCACCCACGCTCGCCCCCGCATCGCCCACCGAGGCGGGCGCGGCCATCGACCCGGAAGACCTGCAGGGCGATTGGGCCGTCGGCGAGGGGTCTTTTGCCGGATACCGCGTGGACGAGGTGCTGAACGGCACCGACGTCACCGTCACGGGGCGGACGGAGAAGGTCACGGGCTCGCTGACCGTGTCCGACTCCACCCTGACCGCGGCGCGCATCGAGGTCGACGTGGCCTCGATCGCGACCGACTCCGGAAACCGCGACAGCTACTTCCGCAACACGGCGATGCGCGCGGCGAAGTTCCCCACCGCGACGTTCGAGCTGACCGAACCCGTGGTCGCCGACGGCATCCCCCAGCCGGGCGTCGCGCAGAAGGTGAGCGCGAAGGGCGAGCTGACGCTCGCCGGGGTCACCCGCGCCGTGACGGTGGAGCTGGACGCCGTGCTGCACGGCGCCACGGGACAGGTGGCGGGCAGCATCCCGATCACCTTCTCCGACTTCGGCGTGGATGCGCCGAACCTCGGGTTCGTGAAGGTCGAGGACGCCGGTTCGGTGGAGTTCTCGCTGCAGCTCGTGCGGAGCTGACCGGTCCCGCCGGGACGCTCAGTCCTCGGAGTCGGTGATGCGCTCGTGCTCGACCCGCACAATGCGCTCGTGCTTGCGCGCCATCCGCTCGAGGATCAGCGCGACGAGCCCGCCGACGGCGATGCCGATCGGCTCGGTCCACAGCAGTGCGAAGCCGAACACCTGACCCGGCGGGTAGACGATGTCCAGCACCTCGGACTTCTCGTAGCTGCCGACAGCGGTGAGGATGCCGGCGAGGATCACGCCGAGAACGGCGCCCAGCCCCAGGAACACGCCGAAGCGCGGGACCGGGCGGATCCGGGCCTCGGTCGTCTGGTGCTCTGCGCTGTGCGACATGCCTCCATTGTCCCACGCTCCGCATATGCGTGGCCTCCGGACGCCGTTCAGTCGGCGGCGCAGCACGGCGTCAGCGCGGCACGGCGTCAGATGCGCAGGGGAAGCAGGTCGGAGAGATCGGCACGGACACCGGATGCGGACACGCGGCCTGCGGCCACGGCATCCGCCCACGTCTGCGCACCCGTGGCGAGAGCGACCCAGGTCGCGGCATCCATCTCCACGACGTTCGGCGGCGTTCCTCGGGTGTGCCGTGGGCCCTGCACGACCTGCACAGCGCCGAACGGCGGGACGCGCACCTCGACGCTGTTGCCCGGCGCCTTCTCGTCGAGCAGCTGGAGGAGGTAGCGCACGGCCGTCGCGGTCACCGGACGCGCGGTGTCGCCGGCCTCGACCGCGGCGAGCGCGGCGCGGCCGTCGGCGATCTCGATCCTGCGGGTGGGCATGGCTCCAGGCTACGCCGATGGCCTTCTCCCCTCGCGCCGGCTCTGCGCCGCCCACCCCACCCGACTCAGCGCCAGCTCGTCCTCGCCCCTGCTGAACTACCTCGCCCCTGCTCATTTGCGTCGCTGAGCAGGGGCGAGGACGCTGAGCAGGGGCGAGAACCGCACTGTGCGCCCCGGCACGCTGGCATCATGCAGGCCCTGTGCACAGCGCCTCCCCGGCACCACGGGCATAGGGTCGATAGGGATGAGCGAGACAGCCGAGAACATCGAGACTCTGCGCGGTGCGCGCGCGGAACTGCTCACGGCGGCGGAACGCGCGGGCGAGTGGACGCCGCGCTTCCCGATGACCGTGAACGACCCGCATCCGGCATCCGTGCTCATCCTGTTCGGACGGCTGGACAGCATCCCCGCCCGCACCGACGAGCTGACCGTCGCCGCCGACCTCGACGTGCTGCTGCAGCGGCGAGCCGCGACCCTGTCGTCGCATCCCGGTCAGGTGTCGTTCCCGGGCGGCAGCCGCGACGCCGAGGACGCGGATGCCGTGGCGACCGCTCTGCGCGAGGCGCGAGAGGAGACGGGCCTCGACCCGGAAGGGGTCGAGGTGCTCGCCGCGCTCCCGGAGATCCCGCTCGCGGTCAGCAACTTCATCGTCACGCCCGTGCTCGGCTGGTGGCGCGAGCCGTCACGGGTCGCTGCCGTGGATCACGCCGAGACCGTCGAGGTGTTCCGCGTGCCGGTCGCGCAGCTGCTGGATCCGGCGAACCGCTACACGTCGACACTGACCCGCGACGGGATGACGTACAAGGGACCGGCGTTCGACATCGACGGCACGATCGTGTGGGGTTTCACCGCCGGCATCCTGAACGCGCTGTTCGACGCGACCGGCTGGGCGCTCCCCTGGGATCCGGCCGTCGAGCGGCCCGTCACCGTCTGACTGGCGGCGTGAACGGGGTGCGAGCCAGACGGCCGGCGACGGTAACCCGGGATCACCCCGCCGGTAGGCTTGCGGGCATGAAGATCCTGGTCCTCGGTTCCGGTGCGCGAGAGCACGCGATCATCCTCTCCCTGCGCTCGGAGGAGACAGAGCACGAGATCTTCGCGGCCCCCGGCAACGCCGGAATCGCGCAGGATGCCACCATCGTCGACCTCGACATGTTCGACGGCGCCGCCGTCGCCGCGTTCGCGAACGAGCGCGGCGTCGATCTGGTGGTCGTCGGCCCGGAGGCCCCGCTGGTCGCGGGCGTCGCGGACGTGGTGCGCGAGCGCGGCATCCCGGTGTTCGGCCCGGGGAAGGCCGCTGCACAGCTGGAGGGGTCGAAGGCGTTCGCGAAGCGGATCATGGATGCCGCCGGCGTGCCGACCGGACGCGCGGTGCGCGCAGCATCCGTCGCCGAGGTCGAGGCCGCGTTCGACGAGCTCGGCGCACCTCACGTGGTCAAGGCCGACGGGCTCGCGGCAGGCAAGGGCGTGATCGTCACGACAGACCGCGCCAAGGCCCTCGCGCACGCCGAGCACTACCTGCCCTCCGGCCCCGTCCTGGTCGAGGAGTTCCTCAGCGGGCCCGAGGTCTCGCTGTTCTTCCTCAGCGACGGCGACACCGTGCGTCCTCTGGCCCCCGCACAGGACTTCAAGCGCGCGCTGGACGGCGACGGCGGCCCGAACACCGGCGGCATGGGCGCGTACACGCCGCTGCCGTGGCTGGTCGAGCAGTTCGGCAGCGTCGACGCGTTCGTCGACGAGGTCACCGAGACCGTCGCACTGCCCATGATCCGTCAGCTCGACTCCGAGGGCACGCCGTTCATCGGCCTGCTCTACGCGGGCCTCATCCTCACCCCGGCCGGCGTGCGCGTTATCGAGTTCAACGCGCGCTTCGGCGACCCCGAGACCCAGGTCGTGCTGCCCCGGCTGCGCACTCCCCTGTCGCGGCTGCTGCTGGCGTCGGCATCCGGCACCCTCGAGGACGAGCCGCGCCCCGAGTTCTCCGACGACGTCGCCATCACCGTCGTGCTCGCCAGCGAGGGCTACCCCGAGGCGCCGCAGACCGGCCGCATGATCGAGGGCCTCGCCGAGGCGGCATCCGTCGACGGCGTCTCGATCGTGCACGCCGCCACGGGCGCGCCGGACGCACCCGGCGGCTCGCTCATCGCGACCGGCGGACGCGTGCTGAACGTCGTCGCCACCGGCACCGACTTCGCGGATGCCAGGGCGCGCGCGTACGAGGCGATCGGGCGCATCCGACTGGACGGCGCCCACTACCGCCACGACATCGCTGCGCGCGTCGCGCAGTAGCATCCGCCACCGGCCGTCAACGCGGGTCGACGTCATCATCGTGCCCTCTCATCGATGGGCCGGCCCTCTCGACCCGCTGCTCTAAGGACGGACGGGCTGACCGCTCCGCCCGTCATGGGGCCGATTCGCGACGGTTTGACTTCACCCACTTTCTTCAAGAAAGTAGACGCATGCCGCTGCGCTCCGACTGGTCGTCGTCAACCTGCCCCATCGCCCACGCCGCCGACGTGCTGGCCGATCCGTGGGTGCTGCTGATCCTGCGTGAACTCTTCTCCGGCCGCACGGGCTTCGACGAGCTGCGGGATGCCACCGGTGCCGCCGACTCCGTGCTCTCCCGTCGACTGAAGACCATGGTCGCAGCTGGTCTCCTTACCCGCGGCGACGGTTATGCACTGACGGATGCCGGGCGCGAAACCCTCCCGGTCCTGCACGCATACGCTCGCTTCACCTCGATCGTCGAACCCGATGGCCCGTGGGGCCTGACCGTCA